>Ga0209665_1000335_pt1 | contig 40510 bp, 40 predicted proteins | sample SaaInlV_200m_DNA_2_FD_184675 | JGI IMG/M metagenome (GOLD analysis project Ga0209665, IMG submission 184675) | Marine microbial communities from expanding oxygen minimum zones in the Saanich Inlet - Saanich Inlet SI074_LV_135m_DNA (SPAdes) (version 2) | ecosystem: Environmental > Aquatic >... | reverse complement strand
TCATCAAGTACTTCTAGAATATTGGCACTTGCAGATATTGCTTGGAAACCTAATGATAATGAAATGCAAAATGATCAGTTTGATAATTATGATTGGAAAAAATGGGAAAATATTTTTTAATTATTCCCCTAACTAAACTGAATTTTTAATAAATCTAAAGATTCATCTAATGTTAAAAATTTATAATTCAAATTATCCGATAATTTTTCTGAACTTAGACATTTGTTGGATCCTGTATTGACATCTCTTCCTAATTCTTTGTTGGAAACTGGTACAATTAATTCAACTGATAATCCTAATGCTTTTGCAATTTTTATACTAAAATCATATCTTGTAATTTGTAATTTAGGTGCAGAATGAAAAATTCCATTCCCTTCATATTTAATAATGTGTAAAATTGATCGTGCAAAATCATCTGCAATGATTGGTGAGCTATATTCATCAGTAATTATTCTAACTTTTTCATTTATAGATAATTTATTAATTAACCACTGCCCAAAATTTATTGATTTTTTTGAACTTGATTCTATTTTAGCAAGATTATGTGGTAAATAACCATACAATACACTTGCACGAACAACCACATTATTTGGATTTTCTAAAACAATTTTTTCACTTTCAATTTTTGTTTTTCCATAATAATTGATTGATTCAGGTTCATCTGTTTCTTCATATGGTAATTGCTTGGTTCCATCAAAAACTGAATCTGATGACAATTGTACAAATTTAATTCCTAACTTTTTTGTAATTTGACAAATTTCTTTCACTGCTTGAATATTGATTTTTAATGCTTCATCTGGATTTTTTTCGCAATAATCTACATTATTAATTCCAGCAGTATTGATTACTACATCTGGTTTTATTTCTTCTAAAATTTCTTTAATTTTAGTTGAATTAGAAATATCCAACTTGGTATTTTTTTGAATAGCTGATTTAGGATCTCTATAATTATAACTTCCAAATATTTCAAAATCTTTTTTTGCTATTTCTACTAATTTGGAGCCTGTTAGTCCTCCTATTCCTATAATGAATATTTTCTTTTTCATATCTATGACTGAATTTTCTTTTTCTTATATCATTTGAGTTTAATCCTTATTTTTCGTTTAATGTCAAAATCGTCATTTTTACCATAGAAATCTTTAGATTTGCTAGTCTTTGTTACTCTATAATGGGGAATTTTTTATTTAAATTGAAAATTTTAATCAAGGCTATGCAAAATTTGAATAATTGGTACATTTTTCCACTTTTGTATTTTGATTTAATTAAAAAAGATCATGTTTGGTTTAATACAAAATCAGGAATCAAAATAAAACTAAGATCTAATTCTACTGATTTAGATACATTTTCGTTAATTTGGCTACTAAAAGAATACAACAAACATGGATTTCAAATTAATAAAAATGATGTAGTTATTGACATTGGTGCTCACATTGGTATGTTTAGTCTTTATGCAAGTCAATATTGTACCGATGGAAAAATTCTATGCTATGAACCATCAACTGAAAATTATGAATTGTTACAACATAATGTATTACAAAATAATTTAAAAAATATTACTTTGAATAACCTTGCAGTTTCAAATAGTAATGATCATGTTACTTTCTATATTAATTCTGATAATACTGCACATAGTATTCATGATTCAACGTCAAATTCAATCCAAATCAAATCTAGTACATTACAAAATATTTTTGATTTAAACAAGTTAGATACATGTGACTATCTAAAATTAGATTGTGAGGGAGCTGAATATGAAATTATAGAATCATTACCTGATGAATATTTTAAGAAAATCAAACAAATTTACATTGAATACCACTTTAGTGATTCAAAACATAAAATGTTAGAAAACATGATTAAAAAATTAGAACAAATGTCTTTTAGTATAGTTAAAGAACCATTAGAACAATCAATGGGTTCAATTTATGCTGTAAATAAAGATCTTAAAGTCTAGATAGATAATTATTTTTTGAAATAAAACGTTCAAAAGATGTAAATTCAAATTTTTTCAACAATTTTTCTAACTTTGTGCTAGTTTTTTCTAAATTATGATATGTAATAAAATTATCACTTTTTGATAATGAAACTTTCTTCATATATTCTGGAGTTAATTCCCATGAATGTATGTAAAATGTTGATGGAATTTTCTTGTTTTCATTATTTTTCATTGCCGTTTCAATCCATCTTAATGGAAGTAAACGTATGAAAAATCCCCCTGCAACAGGTACTGAATAATTAAAAAACTTTCTAGTTAATAGTGGAAATTCAATTAATTTTCCACTATGATTATTTTTTTCGAGATCCTCACTTGTAATTTTATACGGTTTTAACTCAGCATTAGGCATTCCATACAATTTAGTTTTTGCAGGTACGATACTACTGTCATATTGATAACCATTTTCAACTAACGCATCAATTGCCCATGAGGATGAATAATTTAATGAAAATGAAGGTGCTCTAAACCCCTTAGATTTTTTTGAAGTTAATTCCGCAAATTTTTTCAATTCATCTACAAATTCTTGCTTATTTTTCATTGAATCTAATCTGTTGTGGTACATTGTATGAAAAGCAATTTCATGATCTCCATCCAAAATTTTATCCATTAATTCAGGTTTTTTCTCAAGTAATTCCCCCACCATAAAAAATGTGGCGTATGTGTCATTTTTTCTCAGTAATTCTAAAATTTTATCAATACCGTTAACTACAGAAAGTTCATTATCTGTTTTTTTGATATATTTTTGAATTAATTCTGGATGAAACCATTCTTCAAAATCTATTCCTAATAAATTCATAATTTTATATCAAATTAATAATATTTGAATATAAATTTGCACAAATATTGATATGATATGCCACTAAAACAAAATAATGAAAATCTCTCTATGGACAAACACTAAAGATGAAAAACAAGAAATTCTTAATTTAACTAAAAAAATATTTGGAGATGTTGATATTACAAAGGCTTCATATTTTGACTGGCAATATAGGGATAATCCAAATGGAAAAGCTATAGTTTTACTAGCTCGTGATGACAACTCAAAAAATTTACTTGTTGGAACAAATACAATTATTCCACAAAAATTAATTGTTGATGGAGAAATAATTACATCTTCATTGGCTTGTAACGTTCAAGTTCATTCTAGTTATAGAAAAAAACACATCTTCTCTGATCTTCTTTTATCGATGCCTAATTCTGCACTTACTAATGATGTTCACTCTCTTTTTGCAATACCTAATGATAATTCATTTAAGGCATTCATTAATGAAGGCTCAACTGAAATTGCCCATTTACCACTCTTGATAAAACCAATAAAACTGTCTAAATATTTTGGTTCTCCTGTAAAACAAATTTTAAAACCATTTGATATTTTTTGGAAAAATAAAAATACTTTTTCTGATATAGGTGAACTTGACGGTGATTTTGATGATTCTTTTGAGAATCTTGTCAAAAAAACAAGTAAACGTGTTTCTGTTATAAATAGTAGAACAAAAGAATTTTTGAATTGGCGATACAAAAATCATCCAACACAAAAATATCATGTTTTCACTTTTAAAAAAAATAATGAATTAATTGGATATATTGTCACAAAAATACACTATCTTGAAAAAAAGAAAATTGGAATCATACTTGATTACATGGTAAACTCTGATTACAAAGACAAGACACAATTTAAAAATTTGATTTATAAAGCAATTTCTAATTTTTGGGAAAATGATGTTTCTATGGCAATTGCAACTAGTAGAAACGGGTTGTTGGAAAATCAACTACTGCGAAGTTGTGGATTTTTTACTGCTCCTTCATTTTTAAAACCAGTTTCACTTCATTTTATTGTCCAAACATTTGATGATAATACACAACATACAAAATTAAAGAAATTTGAGAACTGGTTTTTTGTTTTTGGAGACTATGACGTTTTTTAATTTAAATAAAACATTTAGCAATCTTACTAAGATTGGAGATAGTTTTATTAAAAATTTTTGAAGATAAACCATTTGAAAATTGGTCTGGAATAAAAATTTCATTTGGCATTTTTTTAATTAGTTCTGTATCTGAAATTATTTTTTTACTTTCTATTTCATGGTATTTTTTTTGTATGTGGCTCAAATTTTTTAAAATATCTTTGTAAGCACCTAGTTTCATTTTTGTAAATCCTTTTGAAATATAAAATGCTAGCATCATTATTTCTATTAACGTTATAGCTGGTAGCATTTTGTAAAATGTTTTTTTTGAATAATGAGTTAGTAGACAGTAGTGTCTATTTCGTTCTAACCAGTAAAATTTTTTGGCACTCCATTTGTAATTATAACTTCCAACGTGATAAATTTTTGATTTTGGAGCATAAAATGATTTGATTCCTAATTGTCTAGCTCTCCATCCTAAATCTAAATCATCATGATACAAGAAAATAAACGGATCAAAAAGACCGATTTTTTTCAAAATATTTGTTTTTGTAAAAAGACAAGCACCAGACGCATAACCTATTTCACAAGGTTCATCAAATTGACCTTTATCCTGGATTCCTCTACCTTTTGAATAACCAAAACCAAACATTTGCAACATGTTTCCTCCACTCTCAAACAAATTATCTTCAAATGCCATAATTTTTGGTTGATAAAGTCCATCTCCAAATTTTTCATATGTGTTGAATAATTCCTCTAACCAATTAGGCTCGACTTTGGTATCTGGATTTAATATTACAATAAATTCTCCACTAGCATTTCTTATTCCGACATTATTTCCTTCACAATAACCCAGATTTTCTTTATTTTCAATTAATTTAATTTCTGGAAATTTTTCTTTACATATTTTATGGCTGTTGTCTGCTGAAATATTATCAACAACGATTATTTCTAATTTATAATTATTAGTATTGACGAGTGATTGAATACAATCTATCAATAATCCCCCTGCATTATAATTGAGAACTATGACACTTGTTAAAATATCTGATTTGTTTAGTTTATTCATCTTACTCATAATCTTCCAGAATTTTTGCTAACTTTTTTGATGAATCACCCTGATTTACAATATACTCATCTACAAATTTTTTACCATTTTCAATTAATTCCCTTTGTACTTTTTTATCTTCTAATAGATTCTTTACCATATTTTCTATTTCTTCAACTTTTGAAGTCATGAGGACTGTTTTATTTTTAAGTGGTATTTCATTTTCAAAATTTTGTTCTTCAGGAAGTAAGATTAATGATGGTTTTTCTAAAATCAAAGCATCTAAAACTACTGTTGAATAATTTAAAGAAATCATTACATCTGATTTTTCTAATAAATCTAAAATATTTTCATTTTGAAATATTTGTATGGATGGATCAATTTTTTCTATTAACGGTTTGATGTCATATGAAACTTTTCCTGGATGTAATTTAACAATGATTTTTTTATCGGGATATTTTTTGATTGTTTCTATAATTTTTCTAACGTAACTTTCCATTCTGATAAATGCCTCTATATCTGTGCCTTTACAATTATTGTGAAAAAATCCATTCGATGCTAATAAAATTGTATTTGATTTTTTTTTACTTTCATGTTCTCTGAAAAATTTGTCGTAACGAGGACTTCCAATTTTTATTATTTGTTTTGAATTTCCTCCCTTCTCAATTATGTAATTTTCTAATGTTTTGCCCCAAACTAGATGTTTTGAATTGTTAGATGGTATGATGGGCAATATTGGTAAGTACTTATCAAATTTTTCATTCTGTAGATACAGCCCATGTTGTAAAAATAAATTTGGAATTTTATTTTTATTTGCAGCATTAATTGCTAATTTATCTTCTAATCCTACATGTGCCCATTCTAAAATTACTGAAATATCTACTGCATTAAATAATTTATTTAATAGAATCAACTTTTCTATAGATTCTATAAATCGTCTTGTTGTTAATTGAATAAAATTTTCCTTAATTGCATTCCAAAATGAATAATTATTAAAAGAAATTATTTTACTAAATGTTTCATCATTACTCCATAATTCCTTCAATTTACCCTCTAATTCCCTTTGTTTTTCTTGAATTTGTAATTTCAATGGCTCATCTAAGAAATCAGATAATTCTATTATTTTACATTTTGAATTTCTTAAATTTTTTAGACTAGATAAATTCCATATTACCGGTCTTCTTTGATTTAATAACAAGATATTTTTTTTAGACTTTGATAATTCTTTAATCAATTCATTATAAATCGAGATATTGTAATCTAAAAGTAATATTGATTTTTTTGATTGAAGTTGTTTTTTATTTGGTTTAACTTTGAATACAGCATCTGTTATTTTACTCAAAATATTTCTAATTCTTAAAAAATTCTTTCTTGATATTTTAATTGGAATTATTTTTCCATTTATTTTAATTGGAATTTCTATGTTATCAAAAAATAGTGATGATGTTATTTTTGATGGAAATTTCTGTATTTTAATTTTTGAATTTTGACACACAGCTTCAACACAATTACCCAAAAAAGAGACAACTATTTCATCAGGTTTCTCTTTTTCTAAAATTTTTATTATTCCTCCTATTCTTTTTGTATATTCAAAAAAATACCAAATTAATTCAATTTCTAATAATTTTCCTAAGTTGATTCCATCATATTCTAAATATTTTTTTACTGTATTATCTTTATACCAATTTGTTGTTAACTCTACAGCTTTTTGATCTATGTGTTCTTCATCTACATTACTAAGATAATCATCTAATTTATTATGTTTCAAATTTTTAATAGATAATTTTTCATGTGATTCATAATCAAAACATACAACAATTGATTCATCTGTTATTTGTTTTTCAAGATTTTTTATGTCTTCTTTACCTTCAACAAGAATTAATTTTTTAGTCAATCAAACCTAAACAAGAATAGGTTAATTTAAGATTTCATAAAAATATCTTATAAATTATCCGAAGTACTTAATATGAATAAATTTTTAGATGATAATTTTTAAACTTTTTATAATTACTATTGATTTTTAATTTGTGAAAAAAATTACAATTTTAATTCCGACACATGTTTTACCTACTTCAAAAACTGTTGTAACAATATTTTTTGATAATTTTTTATCAGTTTTAAAAACTAAATTTGATGTAAAATTAATATGGTTAGTTTATACACCAAATAAATTAAAAATTAATCAAAATTTTTCTAACAATGAAGAAATATTAGATATACATGACTTTTCAAATGCGTTTGAATTAATTGAAAAAATTAAACCAGATTTAGTATATGCTAGTCCTGATTGGTCTTTCATAGATTATGCAATTTCATCTGCATCATGTCATTTTGATATTCCTGTTTTTTTTATGGTACATGCAAAAGATTATTCTGTTATAAACAAGGAATTATTTCAAAACATCAAAACAAATTTTACTCGTTTTTTTGAAAGTTCTATTTCATCAACTACTGAAAAAAATAATAAAAAAATTGCATTACGTGGAAGATTTTTTCTTTTTAAATACTTCTTTTTACTTAAGACAAAAATTCAATTACGTGAATCTGTTTTTTCTACATTTTTTAATTTATGGTTCTATATTTTATCTGGAAATAATAATTCAAAATTTGCTCCTAAAACAATCCAATTTTTAGAAAATGAACAATTAATTTCACCTTTAATTAATCTGGGATTTTCAAAATCTAATCTTATAGTAACTGGAAACCCCATGTATGATAGTTTTTTTAAAAATCTTAAAAAATCAAATGAAGTAAACAATCCGAAAAAAATACTTTTTGCTCCTTCTACACTTTATGAACATGGATTTTGTTCTCTCAAAGAACGGAATTATGCTGTTCAACAAATCGTTAAAAAAATTAACGAAAATCAAGATAAATTTGAATTATTAGTAAAAATTCATCCCTCTACGTCATCTCTATCAGAACATGAGACAATAATTCATAAAATTAATCCAAATATCCCAATTTTTCAAAAAGGTGGAATTGACAAATATCTTGATAACGTGGACATAATAATTTCATCTCAGTCTAGTACCGCGGAAGTTTATGCCCTATTAGCTCATAAAAAAATAGTTATTTGTAATTTTTTTAGTTCTGAAGACGATCTATTTGTTAAAGAGGGAATTGCAGTTTCATGTAATAATCCCGATAATCTAATATCTTGTCTTGAAAATTCTTTCAATTTAAATAATTACGAAATTAGAAGAGAAAATTTCATTAAAAAATTTATGTATAAACTTGATGGAAATTCCTCAAAAAGAATTTTAGATATTTTAATTACTGTTTTAGAAAAAAATATCAATAAGTTATAATTTTTTATTCGCCTATTTTTTGTGTTCGATCTGTGTAGTTATCTATATTTAATGATCTATTTTCCACTTCAATTGTTTCTCTTTCAGTTTTTCTTGGCAAATAGCAATGTTTGCATACATCTAGATCTTTTGTACCTCTATGTTTTTTATGAATATCTCTTGCCTTGTTTAATTTTTTACCATGCCAAATATTGTAAATTGAATCTTCATTAACATCTCCTACAATGTGAGAATTCATTTCATCATTTGCACACATCATTACTTTACCATTAGAACCAATTACCATACGTTGCCACAGTTGAGGACATGTGAAATTTTCTTCATAAACAATATCGCTATCATTTCCAAGATAATCTATAAGTGGATTTGAAGCAATTTGATCTGTAATTGGATTAAAAATGTTATAAAATTCTTCTGGATTTTTTGATATTGCTGGCCATATTGTTTGAACTTTAATTACTGGCTTAACTACCCCTTTTTCCTTTTTCAACTCTTGATAATTTTTTATTTTTTGGACTGCATCATCAAATTTTAACGGATGTCTAATTTTTTCATACATCTCACCAATTCCATCAAAAGAAATTGTTAACCAATCTAATCCTAAATCTATTAGATGCTCAAATTTTTTCTCATCTATGTGTCCTCCATGTGTTAAAGAAGAAACTTCTTTTATTCCACTATCTTTTGCATATTTTATCATATCATAAATTTTTGGATGAAGAAATGCTTCTCCTCTAAAACTAAGACGAATTGAGTATAGATTATATTTTACCGACTCATCTATAATTTTTTTAAATAATTTAAAATCAATTAAACCTGCATCCACTTTTTCTTTAAATTCATCTGTAGTAGTATAACACATTGGACAATTAAGATTACAGATACTTGAAGTTTCAATATCTATATGAGAAGGAAAATTTGGAACTTTGTTTAATCTAGGATTAACATGCCAATCTAATCTATTTTTTAAATAGTCTAGTAGGTGACCCTTTCCACGATTCATATCAAATTTAAAATTTTTAGTACGAGATGTTAGTCTAAATTGCCCTTTGTTTATTTTCACAATAATTAGATGACCAATTTAGTATATATAAGATTAAGTGCATTTTTACCTGTTTAATCTATTTTTGAATACTCACTATAATTTTCCTTCAACCATTCTTCTAATGTTTTAATTTTAGTATTAAGAATTTTTTTAACAAGTGAATTATCTAATGATGTATTTTTTGGTCTTTCTGCTATAAAATTAACTTGTTTTGAATTTCCTTTCATTACTAGATTAATATCATAATCTAATGTAAGTGCTATTTTTTTTATGAATTCATATTTTGTAAAAATTTCATTTCCTGTTAAATGAATTAATCCTTTGAATTTACTTAAGCTTAATTCTAATATTAATTCTGATAAATTATTTATTTCTAAAGGATTAAAAATTATATCTTCAAAAGCATTTATTGGTTTTTTACATCTTAAATTTTTTAAAATCCAATTAAAAAGAAATTTTCCTTCATTATTATATCCATAAAAGTTGGTTCTTATAATTACTGCATTTGAATTATTTTTAATAATTAATTCTTCACCTTTTAATTTAGATTTTGAATATTGATTAATGGGATTTGGTCTATCGTTTTCATTATACCATCCATTTTCACCATCAAATATAGAATCTGTAGAAATATGGATAAATCTTTTTGAATATTTTTCTGATAATTTAGATATATTTTGAACACCATATGCATTTACTTCAAAAGCATTTTTTGATTCTTCTTCAATTTTATCTACATCTGTAATTGCTGAACAGTTTATAATAATATCTGGATCTATTTCTAGAATTGTATCTTCGATAGTTTTTATTTTTTTTATATCTAATAATATGCCACTATTTTGTGATGCTTCAAATACTTGGACTTGTTTTGTTTTAGCAACATTGGCAATAGTATTTCCTAAAAAGCCTCTACCTATTATCAAAAGTTTTTTCAAGATTTACTCTAATTTTGTTAACTTTTATCTTTATCTAAATTTTGATTCCCTTTTAATTTTTCATGAATGGAAAACTTTGACTTCTTGTAAAAACAATTTCAAATGCTTCAGCTGCTTTGTAACCATATAGACTTCCCCATCTGATTGCTGCTGCTTCTATTGCTTCTTTTGAACGTGGATGTGGAAATTTCCTAATTTCATTTTTATATTCTTTTAATGCCTTTATTTTTTGAGAAAGTTCTTTTGAAATATCTATAAATAAATTTGGTTTAAAACTATATGGTTGTCTCCAATCTGATGATGAAATTGCTTCAAATGACATAATTGAATTTACCTTAGAATATTCAAATGGTCTAGCTGCTGTAATAGTTGCTTCATATGCCAATCTATGATCAATATTCAAATCATTATAATGATGTGTAAAAATAGTATCACATTTTGTTTTGATAATTTCCTTTTCTACTTCTTTTACAATTTTTAAAAAAGGAACCAAATCTAATTCATTATCTGGAAGATCTAAAAATTTTACTTGATTAATTCCCAAAACTTTCAATGCATTTTTTGCATGGATTTTCCTTTTTTCTATTTCCTTTTGCATGGATTTTTTTTGATTTTCTGTTACTTCATATTTATTTGAATTTTTGAATCCTGCTTGTTTTCTTGCAGTAATCCCATCTGCTAAAAATAAAACTTCTATAGAATTATTTTTAGATATTTTCTTTAATGTTCCCCCCATCCCAATTATTTCATCATCTGGATGAGCTGATACTACTAAAATTTTCATATATCTTCCCTCAAAACAATATCTGTCACTCTTTTAATACCCTCATTATCAATTAACTTTTTACCTATTTTATTCATATTTTTTCTTTGTTGATAATTACTCATTAATTTTTTAACTGTTAATGCAATTTCTTTTTTAGATATTTTTTTCTTATACCCTAAATTTATCCCAAAACCATTTTTTTCCAATAATGATGAAGTTTCATTCTCAAACTCTTCACCACATAAAATGATTGATGGTATTCCTAAATTACAAAGTTCCAAACTTGTCATTCCTCCTCCGGTAATTGCAATATCATTCTTCACCATAGTTTTTCCAATTTCTTTGATATTTGAATGGATTTTAATTTTATGAATTGAGTTTTCTATGGATTTTTCTAATTTTCTCCAACATTCAAATGCTCCTCCTATTATTACATTAAGTTGAATGTCTGTGTCAATTTGATTTAATGAATCAATAATTGTTGGTATGTTACACATAGTATCTGATCCACCTTGAATAATCATTATTTTTTTCACTTTTTTTGAAATTTTAATTGGTTTTATTTTTTTAATATAATTGCTCAAAATAACTAAATTAAATCCAGAAAAAGAATTTTTCCCTTTCACTCCTGATTTTTGATATAATATATTAATCCCATTTTTAATCATTTTTTTATTCTTTGCAGTGTAATCAATTGCAATAACTGTTGATTGTTTCTTAAATATTTCCAATACGTTTGTATTTTCTTTTAATTTATCTATGATGATAATTTTTGGATTTAAACTATTTAAAATATTTTTGAGATCTTTTGTATTGTTTCTGATAATTTCTATCTGAAAACTTTTTGGGATAATTTTTTGTAAAATAATACTTTCTGTTAAAAAAATTACTTTTATATTATTTTTTTTTAATTCTTTTGCTAAACTTAATGATCTATAGATATGACCTAAACCAATTTTGTTATTTCCATCTGTTTTTATAACTACAACTTTTTTCATATTTTAAATCCATGTTTTTTATCTATAATTAATGATTTTTGATAACCTTCGTCAAATTTAGTATTACTGTTAATTTCTATTAACTTTGGATTTTCATCAATAATTTTTATTATATCTTTAATTGTAACAATTTTTTCATTTTTCATTTTTTCATAAATTTTCCTAACAAATTTTAAATCATTTGATTTATCCACAGTACATCTAATATGTGAAAAATCATTTTTCATTTTAACATTTGATATTTTGAATAATTCTGAGTTAAATTGAATATATGGAAAAACATGCTCTCTTTCACTAGGTTTTTTTGCTTTTTTCCATGCTTTTTCTAATGCTTCAAATGAAGATACTTCTACAGTCATTCCTTGGGGAAAATTACATGTGGCATTCTCCCATTTTCCGTCAATTTTTTCAATATTGTTTGAAATATAATCATATGAATTATTCAGGAATTTTTTTAGAATTTCATCAATAATTTTAGGATCAATTAGGGGACAATCAGAAGTAATTCTTATTATTGTTTTACATTTGAATTTTTTTGCACATTTGTAATATCTATCTAATAAATCATCACTGGATCCTCTATAATACATTAAATTATTTTTTTTACAATATTTTATAATTGGTAGATCGTCATTTTTTTCTGTAGTTGCAATTATTACATTTTTTATTAATTTTGATGACAATGTTTGTTTGATTACATATTCTAACATTGGATTTCCATTTATGTTTCTAAGAACTTTTTTTGGTAATCTTGTTGAATTCATACGGGCTTGAATAATTGCAATGTGTGTCTTTTCTGATTTCATTATACTTTATTAAAATTCTATATGATTTCCATCTTGAGAGCTTTTTTCGGCCTTAAACATTATGTCCAAAATAATTTTTTCATCTTCAAAAGTAAATTCTTGTTTTTTATTGTTAAGAACCACATCCATCAAATTCTTTATTTCATCAATGTATGTTTCATTTACACCGACATCTTTTATTGCAAATCCTAGTTTTTTATTTTCAATTGAATATCCTTTATAGTCATCTGATTCTGGAAAATTTTCCCATTTTTCTGTACTTGTTGAAAATACTTTAACACTTCTTTCTTCATAATCCCAAATCACAGTTCCATTCTCTCCAATAATTTCACACATTCTACCTGGAGGTCTTTGAATAACATCAACCATTACATTTGCAATAACTTTATTTTTAAATTCTATCATAAGATTGTAAACATCAAAAATATTTGCTTTAAATGGACCTATTTTTCTTGTAAAACTACTAACAATTTTTGGTTTACCTAGTAGCCAAAAAATCCAGCTTAATTCCCACATGATCTGATCTCTGCCTCCTCCTGTTTCTTTTTCGTAAACATAATAATCCTCTAACTTTTCCCATGGATGCCAATCGGGAAGAAATGAACCTGAATGAAAATTAAATGTCAAAATTTTTCCTATTTTTCCCTCATTTAGAATATTTTTTATTTTAACAATTGATGGATGAAACATTAAATTGGAACTTGGAATTCCAATAACTTTATTTTTTTCCATTTTATCTATAATCTCTTTCATATCATTTGGATGCATTGTATTCACTTCTGTGAAAAAATTAATTTTATTTTCTATTGCTGATATTGCATATTTTTTATGTGCATCTGGTGATGTAGAAATTATTATTGTGTCTGGTGATTCTTTTAATGCTTCATCATAACTTTCAGCTACTTTTATGGAGTATAATTCCGCTGCTTGTTTTCGTCGGTCTTCCCTAATATCATATCCAATAATTTCTTTAATTCCTATTTCTTTCAAATTTCTAACTCTCCTTTTTCCCATCGAACCTAATCCAACAATTAAAAACTTCATTCCTTTACTATCAAAATTTTTTATATTATGTTTACTTTTAAGTTTGTATATTTTGTCTCTATGTTTGTAATTGAGTTAATATGTGTCTAATCTAATCTTTATTTTATGAAAATTCTTGTGTTGGGTTGTGGTTCAATAGGAACTAGACATGCAACAAATCTAAAAAAACTTGGAATAAATGATATTATTCTTTGTGATTTAGATCTTACAAAAGCTAAAAAATTAGGAAAAAAAATTGGTTCACTAGATAATTTTACAGATTATAAAATTGCTGTTGATAAACATCCCAATATTGCTGGTGCACTAATCTGTATACCTACTAGTTTGCATGTTGAGCCTTCTATATTTTTTGCAAAGAAAAAAATTAATTTGTTCATTGAAAAACCATTATCTCATAATCTAAAAAATCTTAAAGTGCTCTCTAATCTTGTTAAAAAAAATAATTTAATTGCTATGATGGGCCATGTTTATTTATTTGAAGAAGGATTTCTAACTTTAAAATCTCTTTTAGAAAAAAATACTATTGGTAAAATTCACCACGTTTCCTATTTGCAGGGAATGTACTTGCCCGATTGGCATCCAAAAATGGATTATAGAAAAGAATATTCTGCTAGAAAAGATCTTGGTGGTGGAGCATTGTTAACATTAACTAGTCATAGTTTTTATGTATTAGAATGGATTATAGATGAAATAAAATCCGTTCATGGATCATGGATTGGTACTTTAGGAAATCTTGAAATCAATGTTAACGATAGTGCTTTTTTCTTATTTGAAACAAATTCTGGAATAATTATAGAATCTCATAATGATTTCATTGTTAAAGTTCATCATCATAAATTAATTATTGAAGGTGAAAAAGGTAGACTTGAATATGATTTTGCACTTAAAAAAGTGAATATTTTTGTATCTAAAAAAAGAGATAAAATAATTCATGTTTCAAAAGATAATAACAATAGATTTGTAAAAGAAATAAGTTATTTTGTTAATTTAATAAAGCAAAAAAAACAACCTCCTGAAAATTTAACTCTTGAAAGTGGAATACGTTTCTTACAATTCATGAAGAAATATTTGGAGTAGTTTATAAGCAATTATTTCTTTATTTTGAATAAGCGATTATGACCCTATCTTTACAAAAATCATTTGAATTATTGGATAGGGCTAAAAAAGTAGTTCCTGCTCAAACTCATACTTTTAGTAAGGGATTCTATAGTTTTGTTGAAGGTCAATATCCTGTTTTTGCTGAATCTGCAAAAGGAAGTAAATTTTATGATGTTGATGGAAATGAATTCATTGATTATATGGCTGCTTTAGGACCTATAATTTTAGGATATTCTAATGATTCTGTTAATGATGCAATTAAAGTTCAATTAGAGAAAGGTTCAATCTTTTCATTACCACATCGATTGGAAGTTGAATCTGCAGAATTAATGTGTGAAGTTACACCTGATTGTGACATGGCAAAATTCACTAAAACTGGTTCCGATGCAGTTACAGCAGCTGTTAGAGCATCAAGAGCAATAACTGGAAAAAATAACATAGCTTATTGGGGGGGTGGTGGAGTTTGGCATGATTGGTTTACTGTTACTACTTCCAGAAATAAAGGAATTCCTAAGTCCCTAAGAGACATGGTAAAATTTTTTGAGTATAATGACATTGAAAGTCTTAAACAGATTTTAGATAATGATAAAGAAATTGGAACTGTGTGTATGGAACCTATGATGTTTGATTATCCTGACAACGATTTCCTTAATCAGGTTAAAAAAGTAACCCATGATCATGATGCTTTACTAATTTTTGATGAAGTACAAACTGGTTTTAGATGGGCATTAGGTGGTGCGCAAGAAAAATTTAATGTAAGTTCGGATTTATCTGCATGGGGGAAAGGAATGGCAAATGGTATGCCATTAGGTTCTGTTTCTGGAAAATCTGAATTTATGAATATTTTTGAAGATATTTTTTATTCTACAACTTTTGGAGGAGAAACTTTGTCTTTAGCAGCATTTAATGCAACAGTAACTGAATTAAAAGAAAATCATGTATTACCTTCAATTCATAAAAAAGGAGTTAAATTTCAGGAAGAATTTAAAAAACTTACCACTGATATTGGAATCTCAATTCCTATAGATGGTCATCCTGCAAAAATCCGATTACAATTCCTTGATGAAACAGGAAATGAATCTTTACTCTTACGAAGTTTATTTTGTCAAGAAAATATACAAAATGGAATTTTCTTATGGCAAGGACCAATTTTTCATAATTATTCCCATTCTGATGATGATTCTACAAAAACATTAGATTCTATAGAAAAATCATTAAAAATACTAAAAAATTCAATTGAATCTAATAATGTTGAAAAAATGTTAAAAGGAAAATCTATGAATAGAGTTATGCACTTCCCTATCTAAAACAATTTGTGGAAATTATTATGGATATAGATTATAACGATTATTGGAATCCTGAATATTTTGTAGATAACATTGAAGATAATAAAAAAAATGTTGAAAATACCATAAATGATTTATCCATATCTGAAAAAAAAATAATGCTTTGTGGTAGAGGTGAAACACAACATCCAAATTTTCATCCAAGGTTTTCTACACCTACTACTAACTTAGAATCTGAACTTTATGTAACTACTGATCATGATCCAAACTATGTCCAATACATCAATAAAAAAGGCTCATATGCATTATCTCTAATCGTTAATCCTGTTTTACCAAAAAAAATAAAAAATCTTGGTGGAAAAATTTATTGGTTTTCTCATAAAGAAATTAAATCTGATGTTCCAGTTTTATTATGTGGTGAATTTCCAAAAGAAAACAGTGGATTAGCTGCAATTTCATTAGCTTCACATGTAGGGGTGAAATCTATACTATTGTCTGGAATAAAATTTACTGATTCATATTCTCAATTTCTTTCTGGAAAAGAATTAGTTTTTGAACAAATTAAAAAACAAGGAACAAACATTTATTCATTAGATGGATTAATTGCTGAACAAATTAATTTTCAAAAATGGTGTGAAATGTAAAAATGTATAATGAAAAACAAATCTTATGTTTTATTTTAGCTAGAGGTGGTTCAAAAGGTGTTCCACGAAAAAATATAAAACAACTTTATGGAAAACCTCTAATTGCTCATAGTATTGATGTTGCAAAAAAATCTCATTACATAGACAAAATTTATGTTTCAACTGAAGATGAAGAAATAAAAAAAATTTCGATTTTTAATGGTGCAAATGTGATTGATAGACCTCAAGAACTAGCAACAGATGAATCTAATTATTTAGATGCGGTTAAACATATGTTGGATACTATTTCTGAAGTTAAAGAAAACCCTATAATTATTTTATTAGAAACAACATCCCCAATTCGTAAATCTGTTTATTTGGATGACTGCATAAAATTACTTGATGAAAATACTGATTGTGTAGCTAGTATTAGTGAAGTGAAAGTTCAACCAGTGTATATGTTTAAAGAAAACAACGGTTATTTAGAAAAATTCGAAAAATCTCTTAAAGTAAATAATAGACAACAAATGGAGAAACTTTTCAATTATAATGGTTCTATTCTAGTGTCAACTGTAAATTTCTTAAAGAATCAAGAAGAAGCAGTTTTTGGAGGGAGGCTAAAGGGATATTTATTGGATGAAAAACATTCTGTAGACATTGACAGTCCTTTAGATTTTCAAATTTGTGAATTTTTACTAAAAAACTCTAATGATTGATACTAATCTTAAATAATTTTAAAGTGATGTTAATCATTATGATATTGAAGGCTTTTCTCAACAACAAATTTGTAACTTTCAGTACCTACATTTGATAGCATATCAATTATGGAAAGATCTGGTATAAATTCTTGTGAAAATCGTTGTTTGTATGGAACTGGTTTGTATTGTTGAAAAACTAATTCTATCTTATTTTTTGTAAAAATGTTATTATCGATATAATTACGCCCTCCAATTCCAGAAATATAAGTATCTGCATCTATATTTTTACAAATTTTGATTAATCTTTCTGTAGATGTATCTTTTACATTCAATTCAGATTCTCTTATAATTTCAACATCAATATTCAACCATTTTAAAATTTTTTTTAGAAAGTAAATATCTAATTCAAAAAGATATTCCCATTCTTTTTCATACCCCTTTTTGAAAAAATCATTGTAAATATGGAAAAATTCTGAATTTGAATAAGTATGAGAAATTTTTTTCCAATGTTCTTCTCTCCATTGAATATTGTTGTTAATTCTGACCTGTTTATTTGCCAAAAATTTGTCTTCTTTTTTAATAGGGACAGAAATCCAATCTTGCATTGTTTTGCCATTTGGATTCATAATTTTATTTCTATTAGTAAATCTTTTATCGTATTGAGTATTATCCATGATTACAAATACGTCAGCCATACTGATTTTATGAAAATGTCCTGGATATGGCAAATAATATGGTTGATGAATAACAGCTTTCATTTTTTATGTGATGTCTAAGTATTTTCTTCAACATTTAATTTAATAGCTGTTATGTTAATTTGAATATATGAAATCTATTAAACTAGGTAATGATTCTGTTGGAGATTCATGCCCCTGTTATATAATAGCTGAAATTGGTGGTCTTTTTAAAAATTTTGAAGAGGCAAAAAGATTGATTGATACTGCGATTGATATTGGAGTAAATGCAGTTAAATTTCAAACTTTAGAGGCTGAAACAATTACTTCAAAAAATAACTTTTTTGATCTTACTGTAACGGGCCATGTTTCTCAATATGAATTTTTTAAACAATTTGAGCCTTCAAAAAAATTACAAAAACAAATTGTAACCTATGCAAATCAGAAAGGCATTACTATTTTTTCTGCACCAAGTCATATTCAAGATTTAATGCTTATGCAAGAGATGGATCTACAAATCTATAAAATTGGATCTGATTTAGCATGTCATACACCGCTATTAAAAAAAGTAGCACAGTTTTCAAAACCAATAATTCTTTCTACAGGAATGTGTACTTTGGATGAAGTAAAAAAATCTGTTGATGCAATAACAAATGAAGGAAATGACGAATTACTTTTACTTCATTGTGTTTCTGATTATCCATCACAAATTGAAGAATTAAATCTTAATGCTATTAATACAATGAAAACTCAATTTAATTTGCCTGTAGGATTTTCTGATCATTCTATAGGTTCATTCGCTTGCTTGTCTGCAGCAATTATGGGAGCAAATATTATTGAAAAACATATGAAGCATCCTCAAAATTCTCCTTGTGCAGATGATCTTCATGCTCTTAATCCCAAAGAATTTTCAGAACTCATTAAATCAATCCGTTTAAGTGAATCCGCAAAAGGCTCAGGAAAAAAAATTCCCTCAATTTCAGAACAAAAAAATTTACATAAAAATAGAGTAAGTATAATTGCAATGCACGAAATTAAAAAAGGAACTAAAATTTCCTCAGAAATGATAGATATTAGAAGGCCTGGAGATGGTCTATCTCCATTTTATTATGATCAAATTTTATCAAGAACTGCTAAATTGAATATTTCTAAAGAGACACCTCTTACTTGGGATATGATAGAATAAAAATCAAATATACTTTATCAAAAGTTGTTCATACTAGACTTTAATTGAAAATGGATTTTCAAGAATTATTCTGATTTTAAAAAAGAGAATATTTTATTTCGTTACGAATTGTGCAGTAAATTAAGTTTTTTAACAATTATGCGTATATCTTAAAAAAATAGCATAAATAGACCTATAATTTAAAATCATCGATTGTCACGATTATCCACCATTAAAGAAATTTTTGAATTACTTATCCATAGAAGAAAATTTCACATGTTTCCAATTATCATTTTACTAATTGCACTAATTGGAGTAACAGCCCTTGCACAATCAGGCCTAGTGGCATTTATCTATCCGATTTAAGATGCAAACAAGTTCTCCTAGATTCAAGTCCCTGGCAGTTACTGCAGGATTGTCCTTTTGGTTTTTTATTCTAACGCAGTCTACTGGAGTATTTTCATTCGAATATCTAATCATATTTGTTTTGTCAGTTTTAACAATAACTCAAATTTTTGCAAAGAAAATTTCAAAAGGATTAGATATTTTTGCAATAATAAATACAAAAATATTTTTGGGAGCTTTGTTCATTTTTGTAATTTCAATTTATGGAATATTGTTTAAATTATTACAAATTGATTTACTTCGATTAAAAAAACAAGACGATACATACTGGTTGAGTATAGAAGAAACAAAAAATCAAAGGATTAGGAAACAATACTGATGTATAATTTAGGAATTTCGTGCTATTATCACGATTCAGCAGCAGCATTACTCAAAGATGGACACGTAATTGCAGCAGTTGAAGAAGAAAGGTTTTCAAGAAAAAAGTTTGATGATGATTTTCCACACAAAGCCATCGAGTGGTGTCTAAATGAGGCAGGAATTACACCTGATCAGATTGATTCAGTTGCATTTTATGACAAACCTGTTTTGAAATTTGAGAGATTGTTAGATAATTACATTGCAGTTGCTCCACGTGGACTGTACAGCTTTTTGGATGTAATCCCAAAATGGATTCACAAAAGGTTATGGATTAAAAACGATATCAAAAAAGCACTAAAGGGATTCAAAGGAGAGATGATATTTCCTGAACACCACCTATCACATGCAGCACATGCATTTTATACCTCACCATTTGAGGAATCAGCTATTCTTACAATTGATGGGGTAGGTGAGTGGAGTACAACATCATATGGGTATGCCAATAATGATTCTGTAAAAATTACAAATGACATAAGATGGCCTCATTCGTTGGGGTTATTTTATTCAGCATTTACATATTTTCTAGGATTCAAAGTTAACGAGGGAGAATACAAGTTGATGGGATTATCATCTTATGGCAAACCAAAGTATTATGATTTGATTATGGATAATCTAATTGATGTAAAAGATGATGGAAGTATTCACCTTAACATGGAATATTTTGCATTTACATATGACAAAGTAATGACTAGTAAAAAATTCTCAGAACTATTTGGAATAGAACCAAAAACAAAAAATGAAAAAACTTTGCAAATTCATTTTGATATAGGAGCAAGTGCACAAAAAGTTTTAGAAGACGTAATTTTAAAAATGGTAAATCATATTCATGCAAAAACAAAAATTAAGAATTTGTGTATTGGTGGGGGCGTTGCACTAAACGGAGTAGCCAATTACAAAATTTTATCTGAAGGACCATTTGAAAATATTCACATTCCGCCATCTCCCGGTGATGCAGGTAGTGCAGTAGGGGCAGCTCAATACTTGTATTATGTTTATCACAAAAATCCCAAAAATACATTAGACAATACCCAATTAATTAAGGAAAATGTGTACGTAGGTCCGTCATTTAGCAATAAAGAGGTTAAAACATTTTTGGATTCTGAAAACATTTCATACGAATCTTTTGATGAAACAACCTTGTTGAAAAAAACTGCACAATTAATCGCTGATGGCAACATTGTTGGATGGTATCAAGGAAAAATGGAATGGGGTCCAAGAGCTTTAGGTAATAGAAGTATCTTGGCTGATCCTCGAAACGGAAAAATGAAAGATATATTGAATGAAAAAATTAAACATAGAGAATCATTTCGACCATTTGCCCCCAGTATTATGGAGGAATATGCTTCAGATTATTTTGATATCGATGTATCTAGCCCGTACATGTTGATGGTTGCAAAGGTGAAACAACCTGACAAGATTCCTGCAGTAACCCATGTGGATGGAACCGGAAGATTACAGACAGTATCTGCTGAATCAAACCCATTATACTATAATTTGATACGTGAATTTTATTCTATAACTAATATTCCTGTAATAATTAATACATCCATGAATGTTATGGGAGAGCCAATTGTAAACACTCCCGAACAGGCATATGGAATGATTGTGAAAACAGATATGGATTATCTGATAATGGGGAACTATCTAGTTTCAAAAAAGGATTAAAATGTCTGTACAAGTATCATACAAAAAACAATTTACATTTTTTATACTATTGATATTGATTTTTGCAGTTATGGTTGAAGTTATTCTTCATGTAATAGATGCTATTCCAAAAAAATGTAATTTTGGTAATAGTATGTTGTTTGATAACCTTTCTGAATCTGAAAAAATAAATCTATGTGAGGAATTATCTAGAATGGCTGGCGACGTATCATATACTGCAGCACCAGTTAGGTTACATATTCCAAATCAACATGGTTCATACATGAACATAAACTCTGATGGTTTTAGAGGGGAGGAATTTGATTTCTCAGAGAATGATTACAAAATATTCTTTTTAGGTGGTTCTACTACTTTTGGTAGTGGTTCATTATCTGATGAAACAACAATTCCAGGACAGGTGGAAAAAAAATTACAAACAAATGGATATGATGTAAAAGTGATCAATGCAGGAATTCATAGTGCAACTACTCTTGATGAATTATATCTATTAGAAAATTTTCTTTTAAAATATAGTCCAGATATGATAGTAATGTATGATGGATATAATGATGCAGGAGATTTTAACTTGAGAAAATTCCATATTCCTTATGATGAATTTGTAAATAATAATGCTGTATTAAATAATATTGCTGTATTAAATAATATTCCTTATACTGGAGAAAAAATCACAAGTAAAAAGGGCACTGGAATAATAATATTTTTTGAAGATATTAATTTTAAAACAGGACTTGGAATTATAACATCTTGGAATATTTTTAAAAATAATTTTTCTTTAAAAGAAAATTATGGGCCAATAATACCAATAAATAAAGATGTGATGGAACCTGATCCAAAAATTATTGATTTTATTGAAGACTATATGTCAACAAATTGGTCCAAAGTATGTTCTATGGGAAAAACAACAGGATTTCAAACTGTTAATTTCATGCAACCGATATTGGGAACTAGTGACAGAATAATTCATGATGATGAAAAAAGAATGATGTCAGAAGATTGGTTTAAGGGTCATTATTTGACATATTTGAAAAATATTGATATTGATTATGACAAATTAGGATCATGTGATAATGTTTATGATTTAAGAAATACATTTGCAGGCATGGATGGAGATCATATTTATTGGGATGAGGGGCATATGAGTAATTTTGGATATGAAATAATTGCAGAACAAATAACAGAAAAATTAATTCCCATAATCGATGAAGATTTATTTGAAAATCGTTGATGTAACCCCTTTTATTTAGGTTATTTATCACACAAAAAATATGGATATGTTTGATAAGAAAAAAATTTTGATAACTGGTGGAACCGGTTCATTAGGGCAAGCTTTAACTAAAAAAATTCTTCAATCAAATGTAGATTCTATTAGAATCTACAGTAGAGATGAATTTAAACAAACTCAAATGAAATCTGAATTTGATGATGATAGATTACGATTTCTTATTGGAGACATTCGTGATAAATCCCGCCTTCAACGTGGAATGGAAAATATTGATATTGTAATTCATGCCGCAGCGTTAAAACATATTGGTACTGCTGAATACAATCCTTTCGAAGCTGTAAAAACTAACATCATTGGTTCTCAAAATTTAATTGATGTTTGTCTTGATGAAAAAGTAGAAACTGTACTTGCTGTAGGTACTGATAAGGCAGTTTCTCCATTTAACACATATGGTGCTACAAAACTGTTAATGGAAAGATTATTTGTTTCTGCAAATAATTACAGAGGTTCACATAAAACCAAGTTTTTGTCTGTAAGATATGGTAATGTTTTGGGAAGTAGAGGTTCAATATTGCCTGTTTTTATTGATCAAATAAAAGATGGAAAAAAAATTACTATAACTGATCCTGAAATGACTAGATTTAATATTACAATGGAAGATGCATTGGGCTTAATCATGAGAGCATTAGATACTGGCAAAGCAGGTCAAGTTTTTATTCCAAAATTAAAAGCTTACAAAGTTGACACATTAAAAGAATCTTTGATAGAATTATTAAATTCAAATTCTGAAACAAGTATAATTGGAGTTAGACCTGGAGAAAAATATCATGAATCTTTGATTAATGAACATGAACTTAGGATAACTTTTGAAACTAAACAGGATTATATTCTATTTGATGAAATTGTTTCACAACTTAAATCTGATCAAAAACAAGATTTGCAAAAGGCAAATTTACAACAAGAATACTCTTCTGATAAAGTTGAACTTTTAACAAAAGATGAACTTAAGCAAGAATTGTTACAACATGATCTTATTAAAAACAATTCAAATTATTAAAATTCAAATTTTTATTAATAGTGATTAATTATACAAATTATGAAAATTCGGTGGGCACCTCCTTCTATAACTGAAGATGAAAGAAAATCTGTTCTAAAAGTTTTTGATTCAAATTGGTTTACCCAAGGACCTATAACTGAATTAGTAGAAAAAAAAATTTGTGAAATTACAAAAAGTAAATATGCTGTAATGACAAATAATGGAACTTCAGCGTTAATCTGTTCATTACTTGCACATGAAATTGGTCCGGGAGACGAAGTTATTGTTCCATCATTTACTTTTGTAGCTACTGTAAATGCAATTTTATCTGTTGGTGCCAAACCTGTTCTTGTTGATTGTAATGCTGAAACTTTTAACACTGAAGTTAAATTCATGAAAAATAAAGTTACCAAAAAAACTAAAGCTATCTTGCCAGTAGATGTTTCAGGCATGCCTGTAGATCTTGATTCATTTCAAGATTTTGCAAATGAAAATAATCTCGTATTAATTAGAGATTCAGCTGAAGGACTTGGAGCAGAATACAAAAATAATCAAATTGGTTCATTTAACCATACATCAATTTTTAGTTTTCATATGGCAAAAATTGTTTCAGGTGTGGAGGGAGGATGTGTAATTACAAATAAAAAACAAATTGCTGAAAAATTGAAACTTATTCGCTCACATGGAGATGCTGGACAATACGATTCAAAAATATTTGGATTAAATTTTAGAATTTCTGACATTCATTCAGCTATAATTTTAGAACAACTAAAAAAACTTAATTCCTTTTTAAAACAAAGAAAAAAGATAGCAAAACTTTACAAAAGTGAATTAATGGATTTTCAATTCCAAGAAATTCCTGATTTTGTTACTTGTCATCCATACATGCTTTTTGCAATCTTGCTTTCCTCAAAAAAGAGAAATTCTTTAAATAATTATCTAAATACTAATGGGATTGAAACTAGGATTTGTTGGCCTCCAATTCATAAACAAAAATACCATTCAAAGATTTTTAAAGAAAATTTTCCAAATTCTGATAAAATATTCTCAAAAATTATTAATCTGCCGATGGGAAATGGATTAACCGAAGAAGATACAATGTTTGTAATAGAAACAATCAAAAAATGGAAAAATTCTAAATAAATTATTTTCTAAGTTAAATTATTTTTTTAGAAAAATATAGATTTTAATCTATAATTTCTTCAACTAGTTTAATATTTTCTTTAATTCCTTCTACTGTTAAATTCATAGTTTCTAATGTGATTGGAACATTTCTAAATTTTTTTAGTTTTGAAGATTGCCAACATTCTTTTGTTAAGCTCTTATGTTGATCTTGTAATCCGTTATTGTTACTAACATGTATTGCAAAAACCTTGTTTCTACATTTTTCAACAAATTTGTCTTTATCAAAATTTAACCAATGTGAAGTAACTATTGTATGTCCAAGATCTAAAAGTAAACCTAATTTTGTTTCATTAAGTGATTGAAAAAGTTCTTCTATTTCTGGAAATTCTGCAAATAAACTTAATTCATTTTTATTATTTACTAAATTAAATTTTTGAACAACATTTGGTTCCATTGCTGTTTTAATTCCTCTGGATGTTCCATGATCTACAACTTTCATTACTTCTTGAATAAAAATTGAGATAGCTTTTTTCCTATCTGTAATATTTTCTTTAGGAAATGCTTCTCCTAATTCTGGTGGATCAACTGTGAAACCTGCATGAAAAGTATAAAGTGGACTTTCAATGTCAGCACATAAATCAATAGCTTGTATTGCTAAATTATAGCTTTTTTCCCTTATTTCGTTATTAGTTGATGCCAGATTAAAATTAAAAGGTATTTTTGGTGGTGGAAAATAATTATGTATTAAAAAATTAAAATTAAATTTTTTTATCTGTTTTGTTTCAAAATATTTGTGTACTGAACCTAATTCTACATTTTCAATTCCAGCTTTTTCATATTCATTTAAAACTCTGATAATATCTGAAGGATTTTTTAAACAACTTGTTGATGCATAAATCATGATTTAAGTAATTTTTTCTTATTATTTATTTAATGTCATTGTCATAATTAACACAAACTCATTAATAATTAATAATTAATAATTCAGTAGTGATAAAAAAATTAAATAAATCAATTGAATTAAAAGAACGTTCTAAAAAAGTTTCACCTCATTTCACCCAAACTTTTAGTAGAGCTGCACCAACTTTTGTTGAAGGCGTATATCCTGTTTATGCTGAATCAGCTAATGGTTCACATTTTGTAGATGTTGATGGAAATATTTTTCTTGATTATTTACTTGGATTGGGACCAATTACTTTAGGATATAATTACAAACCAGTTAATGACTCAATTATTGAACAATTGAATAAAGGTATTCTTTTTTCACTTCCGCATAAAATTGAATTGGAATTATCTGAATTAATTTGTAAAACAATACCTCATTCTGAAATGGTGAAATTTGAAAAATCTGGTTCTAATGCTGTTACTGGTGCAGTAAGAGCAGCTAGAGCTTTTACTAAAAGGGATAAAATTGCATATTGTGGTAGTGGCGGTGTTTGGCATGATTGGTATGCATCTGCAATTAGTAGAAATAAAGGTGTACCAGATTTTAATAAAAATTTAATTAAAATTTTTGAGTATAATGATTCTGAAGGTTTGGAACAAATTTTTGAAGATCATTTAGGAGAAATTGCAGCAGTTGTAATTGAGCCAACAATTTATGAAAAACCAAATAAAAATTTTCTACAAAAAGTTAGGAAAATTTCAGAAAATAATGATGCTTTATTAATTTTGGATGAGATTGTCACTGGATTTAGATTTGATTTAGGTGGAGGACAAAAATATTTTGATATTAAGGGTGATCTGGTATGTTTTGGAAAGGGAATGGGAAATGGATTGCCTATTTCGTCAATTACTGGTCCAACAGAATTCATGAAGATTTTTGATAAATTATGGGTTTCAACTACCAATGGTAGTGAAAATCTTTCATTATCTGGAACACATACTGTGATAAATGAAATGCGTGAGAAAAAAACCATTGAATATTGTTGGAAAATAGGACAAAAATTATTTGATGGGTGGAACAAAATTTCTGAAAAAAGTGGATTGAATATCTTAATGACTGGTTATCCTATTCGAATGACTTTAAAATGCTATGATAATAATAAACAAGAATCACAATTATTGAAATCTATTATTTTACAAGAAATGGTTAAACGTGGAATATTTCTGTCTCCTGGACCTACATTCATTTCATATTCACATACAAATGAAGATATTGAATCAACCCTCTTAGCATTTGAAGAAGTAACTAAAAAATTACAAAATATCAATGAAAATCAATATGAAAATCTTTTAGAAGGAAATTTACCTCAAACAATATTTACAAATTATATCCAACCAACAAAAAAAATTTAATAATATTTTTTTATTTTAATAGTTCGAGAATTCTTTTGTTAATAATAAACAATTTTTTTTCTTTTATTTTGATATATGCTCCTTCAAATGGTGGATACCAATAGGCTCTAATTTTTTTGTCAATATCTTCATTTGAATCCTCTAAAACTATTTCTCTATTTTCTTCAAAGTCTTTTTTAGAAAAATATTGACCGTTGGATTGAGGAATTGATTCCAATTTTTTTGAATTAAATAAAATTTCTACAATTTCTTTAAAAAGAAAATATAGTCTTTTTTGACTTTTCTGTTCTAGAGAAAATGATGTTTCATTTTTGGGGTTGATTAAAAATTTAGATGTTTTAATTAAATTCCCTGTATCGAATTCTTCATCAACAAAATGTGCACTTACGCCCCAAAAAGAAGAATTTTGTAATATTCCAAATGTATATGGACTAAAACCTCTAAAATCTGGAAGAGGGGCTGGGTGAAAATTTATGCAACCAATTTTTGGTAGTGTAATTAATGATTTTTTAATTTTTTTCCAAAAAAGATATGAAATCACTACATCGATATTTTTAATTAATTTTTGATTTTTTGAGTCTTGCTTCGAAATAATAGAATACAATTCATTGTCTGAACAATGTATTATTCCTAATTCATTTGCTTTTTTACATAAATCACAATTTTTATGATTTACATTAGATTCACAAACAACAATTGTTACTGTAAATCCAGTTTCAATTAAATGAGTTAGAGATTTAATCACGTATGGTTTATTTTTTCCAAGAAATATTGCTCTAATCTTGATCACTCGCTAAATTAATTTATTATGGCATACATTAACATTTTTAATAATTAATAATTTAATCTATTATAGTTATAATATGCAATAATTTAAGGTAAAATATGACTCAAAAAATTTTAAATTTAAAAAATAAAATAATTGGTAAGGGGAAACCTGTTTTTATTATTGCTGAGGCTGGAGTTAATCATAACAATGATCTCTCATTAGCTTTCAAAATGATAGATATAGCTAAAAAAGCTGGTGCAGATGCAATTAAATTTCAAACTTTTAAAGCTGATAAAATTCAGTTAAAAAATTCAACAAAGCCTAATTATCAAAAGAAAATAAAACATCTAAATTATTACGAAATAATTAAATCTCTCGAAACAAATTATTTAGATCAAAAAAAAATTTTTGAATATTGTAATAAAAAAAATATTCTTTTTCTTTCTACCCCATATGATGAGGATAGTGCTGATTTTTTAGACTCATTACCTGTATCTGCTTTTAAAATTTCATCATCAGATTTAACAAATCATATTTTATTGAAACATATTTTAAAAAAGAAAAAATTAGTTTTACTCTCTACGGGATTATCTGATTCTAAATTAGTTAATGATGCTGTTGATTTATTTAAAAAAGAAAAAATGCTTAAAAATTTAATTCTTTTACATACTACTTCTGACTATCCTGCTAAAAATGATCAAATAAATTTGAAAGTTATTCCTGAATATATTAAAAAATATGATGTCATCGTTGGATATTCTGATCATACCCAAAATGATGTTGCTAGTTTAGGTGCTATTGCAATGGGGGCACGTGTTCTTGAGAAACATTTTACTTTAGATCGAAACTTACCTGGTCCCGATCAAACTTCTTCTTTAGAACCTAACGAATTACATGAATGGATTAAAAAAATTCGTATTATGGAATCCTGTTTAGGAAAATCACAAAAAATTATCACTGATTCTGAAAAGAAAAATTTGACAATGAGAAAAATTTTGGTAATTTTTTCTGCAAAAAAAGGTACAAAAATTGATTCAAAAATTTTGGTTGCAATGCGTGGTAAAAAATCTGGAATATTGCCTCTAGAAAAAAATTTAACTAAAATAATTGGAAAAACATTGAAAAAAAATATCAAAAACATGACTGAGTTTTCATGGGATATGATAAAATAAATATTTAAAATTCTCTTAAACGTTATATTCTAGATATTTTGAATCATACTCGTGAAAAGAGCTCTTATTTTTGGAATAACTGGTCAAGATGGAACATATTTAGCTGACTTTCTTTTGAAAAAAGGTTATGAAGTTGTTGGAACATATAGAAGAACTAGTCATAAAAGTTTTGAACGTTTAGAAGCATTTGATTTGTTGGATAAAGTTGAATTGATTAATGCAGATCTTCTTGATCAAATTTCAATTAATAAATCCATTAAAAATACTATGCCCGATGAAATTTATAATTTAGCTGCTCAATCTTTTGTAGGAGTTTCATTTGAACAACCTTTGCTCACTTCTGAAGTAACTGGTTTGGGCGCATTAAGAATTTTTGAAGCTGCTAAAGATTTTTGCCCAACTTCTAAAATATATCAAGCTTCATCCAGTGAAATGTTTGGTAATTCAAATGAGATTAAAACTGAAAATTCTCGTTTATTACCTGCTAGTCCATATGGAGTAGCAAAGGTTTACGCACACAAATCAGCTCAATTATACAGAGAAGCATATGATATGTTCATTTGTTCTGGAATATTATTTAATCATGAAAGTCCATTTAGAGGATTAGAATTTGTTACAAGAAAAATTACTAGTGCCATTGGAAGAATTAAATCAAAAAAACAGGATAAATTATTTTTAGGAAATATTCATGCTAAAAGAGATTGGGGATTTGCAGGAGACTATGTTAAAGCAATGTGGTTAATGTTGCAAAATAATAAACCTGATGATTATATTATTTCTACAGGAGAATCTCATTCAGTAGAAGAATTTTTAGAAGAATCCTTTGAATATTCAGGATTGGGAGATTGGAAGAAATATGTTGAAATTAGTGATAAGTATAAGCGTGCATTTGATATAGAAAATCTAATAGGTGATTATTCAAAAGCCAAAAAAGACCTTAACTGGAAACCTGATGTTTCCTATCATGAATTAATAAAAATGATGGTTGATAGCGACAAAAATTTTTAAAGGAAATAAATTTTTGACTAACACTAATTTAATTAATTGTGATGTTTTTATTCCAGTTAGATTAGATAATAAAAGATTACCTGGAAAAGCTCTAAAAAAAATCAATGATGTACCTATAATATTCCATTTAATCAAAAGATTACAAACATCATCAATGATAAGAAATATTGTTGTATGTACTACTACAAACAAGTCCGATGATGTTTTAGTACAATTTTTAGAAAAAGAAAAAATTAAATTTTTTAGAGGAGATGAAAAAGATATTTTGATGAGATTTTTAGGAGCTGCAAAAAAATTTGACACCGATTTTATCATAAATGTTGATGGTGATGATATCTATAGTGATCCAAAGTATATAGAAAAAATAATTTTAGAATATAAAAAAACTAATGCAGATTATATAGATATGGAAAAATTCCCATTTGGATTTAGGAGTGTCGCATTTTCTAAAGATGCACTAATTAAAATTTGTAATTTAAAAACAACTAATGATACTGAGACAGGATATAGAGATTTTTTCAAAAAAAATTCATCAATTTTTCAACATATTATAACATATTCAGATGAAAATGATTTTACTAAAAATCTTCGATTTACATTAGATTATCAAGAGGATTTAGAATTGGCAGAAATAATTATAAACAAAATGGGAAATGATTTTCATTTAGATGATTTAATTACATTTCTTAAAAATAATCCGAAACTTTTGAAAATAACTCAAGGATTAGAAGAAAAATGGTGGAAACATTATAATCAAAATTTAGCTATCTTTTCGTTTAAACAGGACGATGTTAATTAGATGAAATTCAAGATTTTAGTAATCGGATTGGGGTCAATGGGTAAAAGAAGAATTCGAAATTTACTAAAATTAGGATATAAAAATATTATTGGATTTGATTTAAGAGAAGATAGATGTTTAGAATCTGAAAAAGAATATGGAATAACTACTTTTAGTAATTTTTCATTTGCAATGACACAATTGCCAAATATTTTCATTATTTCGACCCCGCCTCATTTACATGAACAATACATCAATCATGCAATCAAAAACAATATTTCGTTCTTTTCAGAACTCAATTTATTTTCAAATGTTGTAAAAAAATCCATACAAAAAATTAACAATGTTTCAATTACCGCATGTTCATCATCAACTATGCGTTTTCACCCAGTTGTAAAAAAATTAAAAAATATTTTAGATAAGAAAATAATTGGCGATATTTTTTTAATTAATCATCAAGTAGGACATTATTTGCCAAATTGGCATCCTTGGGAAGACTATCATAATTTTTTTGTTTCACGAAAAGATACAGGAGGTGCAAAAGAATTAGTTCCAGTAGAATTGAATTGGTTAACATATCTATTTTCAGACATAGAATCAGTTGTTTCAAATGTAACAAAAATTTCTAATTTAGATGTAGACATTGATGATATTTATCAAGCTATACTAAATTTTAAAAATAATATCTCATGTTCTCTAACTATTGATGTCTTTTCAAAACCATCATTTAAAGAAACAAAAATTATTGGAGAAAAGGGAATAATTTTAGTTAACTTTCAAACTGGTGAAATTAAAATCAATAAAGGTAAACAGTGGAAAATAATAAATGTAAAAATTAATGAAGTCGCAAAAGGCTATTTGGGATTAACTCCTCCTGAGAAATTATATGAAGATGAATTAAATTCTTTTTTTAAATTTCTTAAAAATAAAAATAATGTAATTTTTACATTGCAAAATGAATTAAAATTATTGCATGTTTTAGATGGTATTGAAAAAAGTAGTAAAAATCATAAAAGAATAGAATTAAAGAATTAATTTTTAATTCATACAAATTTTCCAAAATTAGTTTATATACATGAATATTTTAAAAATTTATATGAAATCTAATTTCAAAATTACTAAAAATGATGATAATGTTGTTTCTAAAGAAAAAAAATCTGAAAAAAATGAAGAACTAACTGAAGAAGAATTTGAAGATTATATGTCAAAAGCTGGTGCAGTAGGGTCATTTATGGTATTTAGATCTAATACAAAAAAAGATGAACTAGGAATAGATAGTTTATAATCTTAAAACATGTCAGATTTAAATGAATTTTCAGTCAATGAAAATACTTTTAAAAAAATGTTAAACGAAAAAAATAATTCAAAATTTAAAAATTTATCTTGGGATGAATGGTTTGAAAATATGCTTTCAAAAAAATCTGTGATGATTCCAAATATGTTGGAAAAAGTTGTACGTAAATTTTATGAAAAGGATTTTGATGAATGGGTGACAAATTTTGCAGGAAATCTTAATTTTATTTGGAAAGAATCATCTGCAGGAGAACTACCAATAAAAAAAAATCAACAAATGAAATCAGCAATTGTTATTGGAAGAGGCCCATCTTTAAAAAAATTTAATCACTTAGAAATTTTAGCAAAAAGTGATTATTCTGGGGCTGTTGTTTGTTCAGATGGTATTTTAAAAGATGCTTTGGAATCTGGAGTAAATCCTGAAAAATTTTCAAATTTTTATGTCGTTACTACTGATCCATATAAAGAACAAAAATTACTTTATGATCATAAAATAATTGATGAATTTGGAGCAAAGATTAAAGGCATTTTTTCTACTTTAATGAATCCAGATGCAGCTAAAAGAGCTAGAGAATCTGGAATCAATATTTTTTGGTTACATCCATTATTCGATTATCATGAGGGAAAAAAATCATTTAATAAAATTGCAGCTTTGATGGTGAGAGCAAAAAATCATGTACAAGGACTCCCAGCAATTCAGACAGGAGGTAATGTTGGTACATCTGCATGGTTTGTGAGTTGGCAGATATTAAAATGCAATACTGTATCGTTGATAGGAATTAATCATGGATGGGAACAAAATGATCCATTAGAATTAATTCAATCTCATGGTCATAATTCAAACCTACAAATACTTGATGAAAATGATCCAAAATTTAAAAAATTATATCCGACAATTTTCAACCCTGATTTTAAAACATTTTGTATTTTAGATCCAATTTTTCAATATTATAGTAATGCATTGAAAGAATTTATTTCACGCTCACCCTCTCACATAACTACAATTAACTGCACTGAAGGAGGTTCTATTTTTGGTAATAACATTACGGGTATGTATTTTAATCAATTTTTAGATAAACACCCCCGATAAAATTATGTTTTAATCTCTAATCTTTAGTTAGTGATCTAATATTCCATAAGTTCCAACCTTTGGGAAGTTTTTCTAAATATCTTTCAAATTCCTCTTCAGTAATCTCACTACTTTCAGTTAATTTTTTTGGTACATCAACATTCAAATGTTTATCCTCTGTAATTTTGAAATTTGCTTTCATATTTTTTTAGTGAAAATCTTGTATATATTTTGATTATGTGAAATTATTCATGTTTATTTTATTCATTATTTCCATAGATGATAAAACTTCGTTAGCCTTACATACATCACAGTAATCTTTCCACTTTTCACTATGTTTCCATTGTTCTAAACCTGTCTGTTCAAATCTTTGATGTGCAAACTGCAAAAGTCTCCTATGATCATGTTTATACATAAATCTCTTGATTGCAAATAATTCTGCAATTGAAAAATATTGGCTGACAGTTGCTGTATATTGTGTTGCATCTCCACATTCTTTCATGAATGTATCTAATGCCTCTAATTCCCATTCTTTGATTTGATTTTCGCTAATCATAGTTTTATCAAAAATTCTTAACCGTTCATCATATTGTTCCAATATTGATTTTCTATTGTTGTAATGTATAGGACTTCCAATATATGGAGTACAAATAAATGGATCAACTTCAATTCCATTTCTTATCCAAAATGTGAGAGTCTCCATTAAATCATCCATATTTTCATGTGCATTTCCAATCATAAATGTAGTTAATGGCCTCATACTGACTTTCTTAATTTCATCAATTGTTTTTTGTAAATGTGCTTGATTTTGTCCTTTTTGAATATCTTCGTTAAGAACTTTATCTGATGCTGATTCAAATCCAAAAGAAATGTATGTGCAGCCTGCATCTTTCATAACTTGTAACAAATGTGGTTGAGTTGCAACACTTGGTGCATCTCCTAATGTACCCCATTTTACAATCTGATCTAATCCTTCAGATTTATACAAAGTACAGAATTCTTCAGTCCATTTTTTATTACTTGTCATATTTTCATCTAAAATTGCTAAGAAATCTATATCATATTTTTCATACAAGAGTTTTACATTATCAACTGCATATTTTGGCGTTGGCCATCTAGCTGGTAATTGAAATGTGTCATTTTCTTTATCTGAAATTCTAACTAATTTTTCTCCTTCTTTTCTATCTCCATTACCATAAATATTTTGTAAATCAATTCTAGACATTCCATTATGAGAACAAAATGTACATCCTCTTGGACATCCTCTTTCCCAAACTGCAGTTGCTCTTTTTTTGGCTACCATTGCTTCTCTGGAATATGGATATGATGAATGTTCGAAATAAACATCCAATTCATAAAGATCATAATGTGGATAAGGAATTGTATCTAGATCTGCAATAAGTGCTCTAGGCTCTGTGAATTTCATAGATCCTTTTTCATTTATACACAAACCCTTAATTTTATTAAAGTCTCGATTACCATTAGCAATTTCATCATAAACTTCTGTAAATGTTTCTTCACCTTCCCCTATTGCAATAAGATCAATTTGTGGAACTAATTGTAAAATATCAACTGGATTATATGTAACCCAACCTCCACCAGCTATAATTGTTGAATCAGGACAATATTTTTTAATAAATGGAATTAATTTTTTCATACGTGCATATGTGGTAGTTAATCCACCAAATCCAATTAAATCCCATTTGGCCATGGAGATCTCTTTTTTTATAATTTCTGTAGGTACCAAATTCCCCCCATGTTTCATTCTTAAAGCATTGAGATCTAGAATGGCTACTTGCCCACCTTTTTTCTCAATGATGGATGCAAATATTCCTGCCCAAAAAGGAAAATCAAAAGGTTTACTATCTAATCTTATTTCAGGACATACTAGGAGAACTTTCATAATTATTTTACACTCGTGTTATTAAAAAAATAATTGTTATTTATTCTTATATTTAATTTAAATAATAATGTATATTATTTTTAAAATTATTTCAAAATAATTAATATGATATTTTTATTGTTTTTCAAATTTATATAAAGTCTAATATAATTCAACAAAATTTTATAAAAATTAATTATAATTTAGACTTTACAAATTTTATGGACTTTACAGGTGTAGGATCAATTTTATTCATTACAGATAAATAAATTGATGAATAGTCCAAAACATAAATTAAGTTAATAATTTTTGATAAAATACTTCCAGTTACAGATACCGTCTCATGATATTCAATTTCATTCTTTTTAAAATACTCTTTTATTATTTTCCATCTTTCTTTAGTTTTAATAAAATCATTTTCACCCTGTATCAAAATAGGTTGTACGTTTGATATTTTTTCCCACGAAACAATCCCATTATGACATGTTTCAACAATATTTTCTACCATAGCATGAATTTTGGCATTCTCTTGAAGAGAATTTTTAAATCTTATTGCAACTGATTGCAGACCAAATGGATGATAAATTACGGGAATTCCTGTTATACTTTTTGCTAATTTAAGAGATGGATTTTCATTTGATAGATTTGAAGACATAATTTTATCTCTAGTTTTTTTCATCTCCATTATTGATTCTGTAATGTCCTCTTGTTTAATTTTAAATGTAGAATGTAATACTTTCAAAATAGTATACAAATATGATGTAAAAGAAGCTCTTGGAGAATGATATTGTGGAATACATCTATATTCAATTTCATTTATTTCACAATACTCTTTCATTTTTCCACCTGATGAAAATGTGATAATCTTACAATCTAATTGATGTGCAGATCTTAGTACTGATAAAGTTTCATCTGTATTTCCTGAAACACTTATTATAATTACTAATGTGTCTGAGTTTACTGTTTGAGGTAATGTGTATCCTTTTACAACATTTACATAAATTTTTGATTTTGATAGAATTGAAGCAAACATATCTCCAATGGCTCCAGAACCTCCCATTCCTGCAATCACTATGTGTTTAACGTTCTCAAAATTTACAGATTCATGTTCCGCTTCAAATGATTTTTGTGCAATTTCTGGCCAAATATCATAAATTTTGTACATTTGTTGAGAATCATATTCTTCTAGAGTAGAAAGATCCAACATTATATTAAATTAAGATATATCATAATAAAATATCTATCTAGATGTAATGCTCTTTTTTGATTGTAAATTACTCATTCAAAAATTCTTTAATCATTTTTTTTAATTCTATTTTTGGAGAATACCCAAGTTGATTTTTTGCTATGCTTATATCTGCTTGACTATGTTTGATATCTCCTTTTTTTCCAGCAGCAAATTTTATCTCTAGTTTTTTTCCAGATAATAATATCATTTGTTCTGCAAGTTCTTTTATTGTGATCACTTTTCCGCTTGCAATATTGAATATTCCCCTTTTATCATACAATGAAGCCTTATGAATTGCATCAATTACATCATATATTGCAACAAAGTCTCTTGTTTGTAAGCCATTTCCAAATATCTCAAGTGGTTTTTTATCCATAATTCTTTTTATGAATTTAGTAATTACTCCGGCATATTCTAATGATTGACCAATACCGTATATGTTGAAAAATCTTAGAATAATACAATTAATGTCATGTTTTGATGTAAATTCTAAAATTTTTTGTTCCATCTGAACTTTGCTTTCACCATACGGTGAAATTGGATTCATTGTTGATTCTTCTACCCATTTAATTCCTGTAGAACTTTCTCCATAAACTGCTGCTGATGAGGATACGATTAGTTTTTTTATTTTATTTTTTTTACAAGCAATTAAAATATTATTTGTTCCATCTACATTAATTTTAAATGTCTCTGAAGGATTACTAATTGATTCTGACACTGAAATTTTAGCAGCTAAATGAATTACTATCTCATGATCTTTAATGGCATTTACAATATCATCAAGCTTTGTAATATCTCCTTCTATTACTTTAGCACCTATGTTTACAAGAAAATTAATGGAATTTTTTGTTGAATTAGAGAAATTATCATATATTGTAACTGAATTCCCTTTTTCTAAAAGTGATTTAACAAGATATTTTCCAATGAAACCTGCTCCACCAGTAACTAAAACTTTCATAAAAGCATCAAACAAAGTAAGGTTATATGTTATATTAATTACAATTAGTTTTTAAAAAGCCTAATTTTCAGATAATTTATGAGTGACTTTGTAATTGATTCTTCATTAAGAACTGTAGAATGGAAAAATAATAAAGTGATAATGATTGAACAAACAAAGCTTCCAAATGAACTAATTTTTGTAAAATATGATGATTTTAACCAAGTTGCAAATGCTATCAAAACTTTGATAGTTAGAGGTGCTCCTGCAATTGGAGTATCTGGAGCATTTGGATTGGGATTAGCTGTTTTACAAAGTAAAGCAACAACAAAAGATGATTTACTATCTGATTTAGAAGATGCAAAAAAAATTCTATTTGCAACAAGACCAACTGCAGTAAACTTGGGTTGGGGATTAGAAAAAATAATGAATGTAGCAAAAACTGGAGAAACAGTAGAACAAATCAGAGAATTAGTAATTTCTACTGCTAAAAAAATGGCAGATGAAGATATTGAGATTAACAAAGCTATGGGAAAGAATGGTGCTCCTCTTTTTGATGATAATGATACTATCATGACTCACTGTAATGCTGGTGCACTTGCAACTGTGGCATATGGAACAGCATTGGGTGTAATTAGAGCAACTAGGGAGAGTGGAAAAAATGTCAAGGTAATTGCAACAGAAACTAGACCAATTCAGCAAGGTTCTCGTTTAACTGCATTTGAGCTAAAACATGATGGATTTGATGTTAGTTTAGTTCCAGATACTGCAGTTGGATATTCTATGGCAAATGGATTAGTAAACAAAGTTGTAGTTGGTGCTGATAGAATTGTAAAAACTGGACATGTCTTTAACAAAATTGGAACATATCAAGTAGCAACAATGGCAAAACAGCATGGAATTCCATTTTATGTTGCAGCACCATTATCTACAATTGATATGAAGACAAAAGCTGATGATGTCATTATTGAGATGAGAAAAGGAAGTGAAGTTACTGGAATTGGTGATAAAAAAACTGCACCTGATGATATTGGTGTCATTAACCCTGCATTTGATATGACTCCCCCTGAATTAATTGCAGGAATAATCACTGAAAAAGGTGTGGCTATGGCTCCGTATGAGGAATCGATTCCAAAATTATTTGAAGCTAATAATTAGAAAGTTTTTATTGTTTTTCAAACTGTTGTATAAAATATGAGTACTGTTTCTATACAAGCAATTGAGGATTCGCTTAAACAATGCATGGATCCTGAAGTTCCTCTAAACATTGTAGAAATGGGATTAATCTATGGAATTAATGTTAAAGAAAATAATGATGTTGATATTAAAATGACCATGACTACACAAGGATGCCCTTTACATGAAACTTTGGTTGCAGATGCAACAAGATTTGCTAAAAAAGTTCCTGGAGTAAATGATGTTCATATTGAAATCGTATGGGAGCCTGCATGGTCAATGGATAAGATGACTGAAGAAGGAAAACTCAAAATTAAAGAAATGGGTGCTGCTGGATTGAATACCCCTGCACCAATTAATTATGAAACAGCATTACCTCAAGGTGTTGGAAAATTAGTTCAACAAGAAGATGGTTCTATGGTATTAGCTAATGAACATGATCAAGGATTTATGGTAAATCAAGCAATTGTTGACTTTTGGAAATCTTGTAATGGTCAACGTAAAGTTACAGATTTGGTAGAGGTATTTGCACAACAAACAGGATTACAAAGAAATCAAGTTGAAAAAGAAGTTATGCAGTTATTACAACAATTACGTGATGGTGGGCTAATTGCAATTGCAGGTCACCCCGATACACCCAATGTTGAATTTAAAAAATAATTTTTAAAAAATACAGTTTGAATTTGCACCATCAAAGTTTATTGTAACTCCTGTAAGGTATTTTACATTATTTTCAATTATACCTTTGATAAAATTTCCAATCTCTTCAGGTTCTCCCAATCTCTTCATGGGTAGTGTTTTTTCAAACTCTTTTACATTTTTTATTAATTCTTGAGTTCTATCTGTATTGATAGGACCTGGTGCAATGTTAATACAACTAATGTTTCTTTGAGCGTATTCTTTGCTTAATATCTTGAAGACTTCTGAGAATGCCGCACGATACGCTGATGATATTATCAATTTTTCATTTGGCTCTTTTATCACATTTGAGCTAATCAAAAAGATATACCCACCATCATTAACTTTAATTTTTTGTAAAATAGTACAAAACCCTACAAATAATTGATTGTGATATTTGTTCCAATCATCTTCAGTAATTGTCAAAAATGGTTTTGGTTCTGGACCTCCTGTATTTAGAATTAAAATATCTGTTTGATCATGTGTTTCTAAAAATTTTTTTACACTATCTAAATTTGATGTGTCAATATTATTTTTGGATGCAGCAAAAACATCTATTTCAATTAATTTCAATGAATTTGCAATTGCTTTACCAATTCCTCGTGAGCCTCCTAAAACAATTGCTTTAGTCATACTATTATGAAAAATCAGTTATAATTAAATTCCTTTATTCTATAAACTTAAAATTATATTTTTTAAATTGTAAAAATAATAAATTTTGTAATTTTATTTATTAAAATCACATTTGTCCATGTTGCCATGTTTGATTAAATTTTTTGATGGCTTCTTGATATGCTGTAATTGATTCATCACCTGATACTGTAAGAAATTTTTCCCACTGTTCATTGAATTTTTTTATTGATTCAATATTGGTTTCTTTGAAAATATTCTCAATCATTTTTGTCTGCTGTTTAATATATTCTGGACCAATTTCTTCCCAAGTCTCTTCCCAACTTGAACTGACTTTTTTTAATAATTCAGCATCTGATCCTATTGCCTTTTGACATGCATC
>Ga0209665_1000324_pt1 | contig 41247 bp, 60 predicted proteins | sample SaaInlV_200m_DNA_2_FD_184675 | JGI IMG/M metagenome (GOLD analysis project Ga0209665, IMG submission 184675) | Marine microbial communities from expanding oxygen minimum zones in the Saanich Inlet - Saanich Inlet SI074_LV_135m_DNA (SPAdes) (version 2) | ecosystem: Environmental > Aquatic >... | reverse complement strand
TTAGGTATTGATATTACTTCTGCCGCTGCAGCAATTTTGGATGCAGGTGATGCACAACACATTGTAGACCAAGTTGTATCATCCATAGCTAAAATTAAAGGCGGTAAGACTGAAGAATGAGTCAAAATGCTGAAGAAGTAGTTCAATCTGAAATTATTCAAATTGTTGGTAGAACCGGCATTGCTGGTGAAGTAATTCAAGTTAGAGTTAAAGTTCTTACTGGTAAGGATAAAGGTAGAATCCTTACAAGAAACGTCAAAGGTTCTGTTAGGATGGGAGAAATTCTAATGCTAAGAGAAACCGAGAGAGAAGCCAAGAAAATTCATTAGGTGTTAAGATGAGTCTTTTAGTTAAACCCTGCAGTTTTTGTGATAGACCAGTTGCAAAAGGATCTGGTACTATGCTTGCTAAAAATGATGGAACTGTTCTATGGTTTTGTTCTGCAAAATGCAAAAAGAATGCACGAGTCTTAAAACGTGATCCAAGAAAGCTAAAATGGACTAAAAAATACGTTAAAGGCGGAATTAGAAAGAAGTAGAATTGACTGAACAATCATTATTTATTGTAAAGCCGGATGCCGTAGCTAGAAATCTAGTTGGCGAAGTTGTATCAAGATTTGAAAGAAAAGGATTCAAACTTTTGAAACTAAAGATGTTTACATTTACTCAAGCACAAGCTGAAAATTTCTATGGTGTTCATAAAGACAAACCATTCTTTGGTGAGTTGACATCATTTATCACATCAGGACCTGTTGTAGCTGCTATCATTGAAGGAAACAATGCAATTGCAACTACAAGAATTATGATTGGTGCAACAAAGTCATTTGAAGCAGATCCTGGCTCAATTAGAGGGGATTTTGGATTAGGATTTAGTGAGAATATTATTCACGCATCGGATTCACAAGAAAGTTTTGATCACGAATCGAGGGTAGCATTTGAGTGATCTGATTTGCATATTCGTCAGCCAATAGTGGCAGTTCTTGGTCACGTAGACTCTGGAAAAACATCTCTTTTAGATAGAATTCGTGGAACCGGTGTTCAAGGCAGAGAGGCAGGTGGAATCACTCAACATATTGGTGCAAGTTTCCTTCCTACTGAAACCATCAAAGAAATGTGTGGTCCTTTATACAAAAGACTAGAACAAGCAGAAAATAAAGTTCCAGGTCTGTTAGTAATTGATACACCTGGACACGAAGTGTTTACTAATCTTCGTTCAAGAGGTGGGTCTGCTGCTGATATTGCAATACTAGTAGTTGATGTTAATCGTGGATTCCAACCACAAACAAATGAAAGCTTAAAAATTCTACAAAGTAGAAAAGTTCCTTTTGTTGTTGCACTAAACAAATGTGATCAAATCTCTGGATGGCGAAAATCTGAAACCAAATTCATTACCCAATCAATCAAAGAACAAGATGCATCTATTCAAGCTGATTTGGATCAAAAAGTGTATGATGTTGTAGGAACTTTATCTATTTTAGGATACAAATCCGAAGCATTTTACCGTGTACAGGATTTTAAATCTGAAATCGCTATAGTTCCAATATCTGCTCGTTCTGGGGTTGGTATACCTGAACTACTTAGTGTTTTAGTTGGTTTGACACAACAGTATCTGCAAAATAGATTGAATCAAGATGAAAAAGAACCACGTGGTATAGTACTAGAAGTAAAAGATGAGGTTGGGTTGGGCCAAACTGCAAATGTGATTTTAATTGATGGTATCATAAAAAAAGAAAACAGTATTGTTGTTGCAAAACGTGATGGCGTGATTGTTACAAAACCTAAGGCATTACTTTTACCAAAACCACTTGATGAAATGCGTGATCCTCGAGATAAATTCAAACCTGTATCTCAAGTGGAAGCCGCAGCTGGATTCAAAATCGCATCTCCTGATTTGGAAGGTGTTTTACCTGGAAGTACTCTTTATGTTGCATCAAATGATGAAGAAATTGCAAAATATACTAAACTCATAGAATCTGAGATGAAATCTGTATTTGTTGATACTGAAACTAATGGAGTTATTCTAAAATGTGATACTATAGGCTCACTTGAGGCCATAATGGAGATGCTAAAGCGCTCTCAAGTTCCTGTTGCAAAAGCTGACATTGGCCCTGTAACTAGACGAGATATAATTGAAGCCAAATCTATTAAAGAAAAAGATAGACATCTGGGAGTTGTTTTGGCATTTAATGTAAAATTGTTAGAAGATGCAAAGGATGAATCAGAACTAAGTCATATCAAATTGTTTGAGGATAAAGTAATTTACAGTTTAATTGACAACTATAACGCTTGGGTTGAAGAAGATTCTGCAAATGAAGAAGATGCAACATTTGCAGAGATTACACCGATTTCAAAATTTTCATTTATGAAAGGAATGGTGTTTAGAAATAACAATCCTGCAGTATTTGGTGTTCGTGTTGATGTTGGAAATCTAAAACACAAAATCCCATTTATGAATATGAAAGGACATAAGGTTGGATACATACATCAACTACAATTGGACAAAAAAACTGTGTCTACTGCAAAAACAGGAGATGAGGTTGCATGTTCAGTAAAAGATGTTACAATTGGTAGACAAATCTTTGAAGAGGAAGTATACTATACATTTCCACCATCACATGAAGCAAAACAAATTCTAAATAAATTCATGCACAAACTAAGTCCTGAAGAACAAGAGATATTCAATGACATTGTAAGAATTCAAAGAGAAATTGAACCAGTTTACGCATACTAGCTAGAGTGTTTTTTACAAATCATATGAATTCCGGGAGCTCCTACTGCCCCCATCATTTTATCTACAATCTGTCCTGACTTGAACATGATAAATGTGGGAATTGATTGTACAGCAAATTTCATTGATATGTTTTGATTCTTATCTACATCTACTCTTGCAAATTTTACGTTGGGATATGTCTTTGAGAGACTTTCAAATATTGGATGCATTGATTTGCAAGGACCACACCATTCTGCCCAAAAATCTACTAGAGTTGGATTCTCGGCAGATATTATCTGATCAAAATTAGAGTCATTCAAATCTATAATTCCAGGCTCAATTTTGGGCTCTGGTTTTGGTTTGAGCATCTCATCCATCTTCCTTTGTATAATTTTTGCAATCTCTGGATCTTCAGACATTGTTCTTGAAAATTTAGTTCTACTAAAAAATCTATGTTGAGGCTTGCTCTTGTTCATCTAGGGATTTTACTGGGATTGCTTCAAACCTTCTAGATTTACAAATTGGGCATTGATCAATGTATCTTGTAAAACTAACCGAAGTATATGCAATGCCGCATTCACCACAAATTCTAAGATTCCTTCCTAGTTTACCCATTATTCATTATGAACCAGTATTGTGATTAAAACTTAGCTTTTATTTTTTACCAGAATTGCCACCATGGCTTTACAGATGGATTATCTACAATTGTACATACTCCATCGATTAGTTTTGTTCCAGGACCGCAAATGCCAAACTTTTTCTCTTTAACAACTGGCTCTTCTAATCCTACTGCTTGGTAAATAGAATCATAATCTGCAAAGTTATCATCAAACCATTTTTTGTAGCTTGCCTCACTATTGTATCTGTCAACATAACTCTGAGGATCTTTTGTTTCATTAACAAATGATGCTGGAATAAGTAACGGTTCTTCTAATCCTACTGCTTGGTAAATAGAATCATAATCTGCAAAGTTATCATCAAACCATTTTTTGTAGCTTGCCTCACTATTGTATCTGTCAACATAACTCTGAGGATCTTTTGTTTCATCAACAAATGATGCTAGTCCTAATTCTTTTGGTTCAGTTGGTTGAGGTTCTGATGGAGTTTGTGTTTGAGGTGTAGTTGTAACTATTGGTTTATCCGTAACTGTTACAGTAATTGTTTCTCTATCTTCAAGTAGGCCTGATTTTACTATGATGTCAAAAATATATCCACCAGATTGGGAATTAGTTGGAGTCCAAATGAATACACCTGTATCTTTGTTAATCGTTGCACCACTAGGATGTTTATCTAATGAATACTCTTCACCTTCAATTTGAGAATCTGTTAGGCTTGCAGTAAAAGATAATTTTTCTGTTTCATCAATTTGTTTATTTCCAATTGATTTTAAAATTAATTCAAAGTCAGGTAGTGTAGATATGATTCCATTATCATATTCAACTTTAATCACTGTTCCATTTGTTGGTTGTTGATATTCTGTAAATACAGTAATTGTGTAGGTTCCTTCTCTATCAAACAAATCATTTGCATTAATTGGTGTAAACGTAAATGCTCCCCCGCTTGCATATGCATTTCTGTTTAACGACTCACCCTTTGGTCCTTTCAGAGAAGCAGCTAATAGCACTCCTCCTTCGTCATTAATAGTTCCTGAAATTGTAAATTTATCTGAAATGGAGAATGCTTCTTTGTCAATTATTGCAGATGTTACATCTGCATGAACTGGAACAATCATTAGTAGAATTAATGAAAATACTGCAAATAGTCCTAGATTTATCCTCACAATAGTTGTTTTATTCTCTAGTCTTTTAAAAAATACGTATAATTTGTTCTAGGGTATTGCAAATAATTATTCACAACATTTAGAGATCTAGTAAAAATCGCATGTAAAAATTATTCTTATTTTCTCTGATTTCCATATCATAAAATGTCGGAGCTTTGATTTCAACTTTAAAATTATGTTTTTTCACATCTAATGTCTCCCCATATGCTATTGCATTGATTTTGAATCTTTCGTTTTTTTCAATATCAAATTCTATTCTTTTAATTGCAAATCCTTCAGTAATTAGAATAAATGGAATTTCTTCTAACCAACTAAACAAAAGATAACGTAAATCTTTTCCCTTTGCAGAGAATTCCATCTTATCTTTTTCTTCCACTTTATCTTGGTCTAGTGTTAGATTGATTTCAGCATCAGCTGCTACTGCAAACGCTTCTTTGAGATCTTTTGCATTAACTTCGATAATTGCATCTGTTGCATGATCTAAAAACTTGTAACTCAATTAAAAATTTGTAATTGCTCTGATTATTAATTTAGATGGTATTATTCTGCTTTCTCATCCATTTCTATGAATCCAAAGATATTTCCCTCAGTGTCCATTGCGTTTGAAATCCAACCTATTTTTGGTATTGCAGTTTTGGGAACTATAACTTGTCCACCATTTTCGATAATCTTTTTTGAATATTCATCTACTGATGAAACTGTAATCGTATTGGTAATCCCAATTTGTCCTGGCATTCTTTTTGACAATCCACCGTCAATTCCTGGTTGTTCATCTCCTGTTTTTGCCATCCAGTAATCCATTGGTCCATCCCATTTTTCAAATTTCCAATCAAACACTTCTTTGTAGAATTTTTGTGCTCTTTCTGGGTCATCAGCTGGAATATCAAACCATGAAACTCTTGGCATGTGTATTTTATTTCAATAAATTATTTAAAAGTAATCTTTTATTTTTTGAGAATTCACTATTTTAAAATTAGAATACTGTTTTAGCATTATCATGAAAGCTACTTGTTTTGATGGAAAAAATATGAATTATGATAATAATTACCCCAATCCAAAACCTGGAGAAGTGCTGGTTAGAGTAAATCTGGCTGGAATTTGTGGAACTGATTTAGAAATTTTAGATGGATATATGGCATATGATGGAATTTTAGGACATGAGTTTGTTGGAACTGTAGAAAAATCTAAAAATTCTGATTTGGTTGGAAAACGTGTTGTAGGTGAAATTAATGCGGGTTGTGGAATGTGTGAGTCTTGTGAAAAAGGAATGGCTAGACATTGTCCAAACAGAACTGTTCTTGGGATTTTAAAAAGAGATGGTGCATTTGCAGAATTTCTTTCATTACCCGAAAAAAATCTACATGTTATTCCTGATAGTATAACTGATGAGCAAGCAGTATTTGTTGAACCTTTAGCTGCTGCTTTTGAAATTAAAGAACAAGTAACATTACAACCACAATGGAGTGTAGCCGTAGTTGGGGATGGAAGACTGGCCCAATTAATTATTCAAGTTCTAAAATTAACCTGTCCAAATTTGACCTGTTTTGGTAGACATCCAAGTAAGCTTGAGAGTCTAGTAAATAATGGAATTAAGATAAAAATTGGCATTGAATCCTCTGATGAACAATCTTTTGATTTAGTAGTTGAAGCGACTGGAAGTAATTCTGGATTTGCTGATACTATGAAATTGATTAAACCTCGTGGTACTGTAATTTTAAAATCAACTATTGCATCAAGGAAAAATCTTGACTTGACTCCTACTGTGGTTAATGAGATTACATTGATTGGTTCTCGTTGTGGGTTGTTTAAACCAGCAATAGATGCACTTGCTATTGGGATTGTTTCAGTTGATTCTATGATTGATTCTACATTTCCTTTGGAGAAATATTCTGAAGCAATTGAACATGCAAAAAAACCTGATACATTGAAGGTATTTTTAAAACCATAAAAAAATAAAAAAATTCCAACTTTCGTTGGAGGTTATTTCATTCGTACAATGTCGATTTTGACTACAGGGTTGCCCCAAGCATGAACACTTTCAAGAAGATCATCTCCACCCATAATTCCTGGATGAGGAATAATTACTCCTTCTTCAGAAATTGCTGAGTTACTTTCACCTGTTCCTTCATCATCTGAAGAAACACCGATAGCTCCTTGGCAAGGAGGAACTATATCTGCAAAGTCTTCTGTATTCATTTCAGTTCTTGCATCATATGCCATTGCGTAAACTGTTTTTTGTTGATAGAATGGAAGTTTTACAGAGTCTATTCCTGTAAAACCATCATTTGTACAAACCAACATGCTTGCAAATGAGAGATATCTATTGTTACCTTCAGATGATACTACAAATGTCTCTGAATGACTCAAGCCAGTATTTCCTGGATTATTTCCTGGAATTATTGGTTTCTCACCTTGAACGATACTCAAAACACCGGATTTACCTTGTAGCATTTTGACTAGAGGTTCTAAATTTCCGTTTTCAGATAATTGTTGAACTTCATTACTTGCCATTTCACCTACGCTAAAAAATCCTGCATTTACAGAATGAGTTACTAGTAGGGGCGGAGTAATTGGTTGTCCTGGTGTGAGATTTGTTATGGTAACCTCATACATCTTTGTTTTTGCTGCACTAGATTCAGGTATACCTGCTATGCTTGCAACAGCTAATATTGCAACTATTGCACTTAGAGCAAGAATACTTGTCTTTTTTGTTTTCATTAAATTAATAATTTAGAAAAATTACCATAAGCATTTACCCACTTTAGACCCCAATCTTTAGGCACAAAATATGCCTGATAGATTAACTCGTAAGGTAATTTAGTAAGATTTCATTGCCAGAAGCAAATGGAACCTTTTGATTCTTTTTTAATCTGGATTGCAGATTTTTTAGGAGATCATCTGTATGAAGGAATATTTTTAGCAGCATTGCTTGAAACTATAATTCCTCCAATTCCTACATTGGCAATTTTCCCAACTGCAGGATTTCTTGCATCTCAACAAGGAATTTCTTTACTTGGTTTAATCCCAATGATTATTCTAGGTGGTATTGGAGCGACTATTGGAACATCTGCAATCTACTTTATTGCTTTAAAACTTGGACGAGTTGTTTTACTTCGATATTTAAAATATGTCAAAGTAAATGAAAAAAAATTAGCACGCGTAGAAATTTGGTTTGAAAAATATGGTGACAAAGCAGTATTTTTAGGAAGAATGGTGCCCGTAATGAGGGAAATGATTTCTGTTCCTGCTGGATTACTAAAAATGAAAATTCCGAAATTTATCATGTATACATTTGCAGGTTCTTGTGTTTGGTCTACTGTAACAATTTTATCTGGATATTATTTTGGCGAGGCGATAGGTCTTACTACAAATACAGTTATTCCTTAAAAATAATTTAATTTAAAAACCGCCTAATGTTTTTTGTTTCTTTTGTTCCCAAACCAATTCTCGCATTCCAAGATGCATTCTTAATGAGTTTGCAGTGTGGGGACCAAATCCTTCAAAATGATTGTTTGCCATCACCATGGCATTTGGAATATCTTTAATGTCTTGAAGTTTTGTTGCCCAATTTTTAATTTCTTTATCTTTATTTTTTGAAACTTTACCAAATTCTGAATCTGGAATTGAACGATCTCCAATTAATCTGATGTATAGATAGTCTGATGTTATTGGCATTGGGTTATTCACTCCTGCAACTTCATTCCATACTAGACAGTGTTTGTTTTGTTTGAGATATGCAATTGCTTCATCTGAAAACCATGATTCATGCCTTCCTTCAATTGGGTATAGAAAATCATCTGGAAGCAATTCAAATAATTCTTCCAGTCTTGGTTTTGATTCTTCAAATGCCAATGATGGTGGGAGTTGTAACACTAGGGCTGAAATTTTTTCATAGATTGGAGAAAGAGATGCCAAAAATGCAAAAACCTCTGAATTTACTTTGTCTAGTCTTTTTTCATGGGTGATTATTGATGGAAATTTTGCTGTAAATTTAAAATGTCTTGGAGTATCTGCATTCCATCGTCGAACAATTTCTTGAGATGGGATTCTGTAAAATGTAGAGTTTATCTCTGTAGTTTCAAAAATCTGAGAATAATATTTCAGCCATTCTGAACTTTTTAGATTTTTAGGATAAAATGTACCTGACCATCCTTGATAACTCCAGCCTGTACATCCAATTTTGATATTCATTGTATTTGATACATTGATTTTGCTTTAACAATTAAGGCTACTGATATTGAAAAATTGGAACTTAAGACCAGAAACGATTAGTTGTTTGGTGAAAGCTCCAACTAAATATGATAATGTGAGTTTAGTATTTAGATCACACTGATGAATTCTACGTGCTGGTTATATGCAAAGCCCATTCTGATCCAATTAATGAGAAAACTGTCTATTTTGATGATGTTTTTATTTGCCGTATCAATAATGCCAGCTTTTGCTCAAAATGTCCATTTAGATAAGGGTGAACTAAAAATTAGAGCAGAAATTAATGAATGTGAAGATAAAATCACTGAAGATGATTCCCTAACTGATGCATCCAAAACTGTAGAAAGAAGAGAATGCTCATCTGAAATACGAAAAAAATATGCAGAAACTGCACTAACTTTTGAACATCAAGATGAAATTAAAATAAAAATACAAAATTTGTAAAAATGTGAGGATTGGCATTCACAATACAAATTCCTTGATGAAGCAAACTTTAAGATTCAAAAAAATGCTCAGATGGTTCAAAGTTGCATTGCCTTGTACAATGATCCTTTATGGACACATACTGGAGATGATAGAATTGAAATACTATCTGAAAAACTAGAGACAATTCTAGTAGAAACTCCAGTAAAAAATAACCCTTCTGATGAATTTTTAGAAAATTCACAATATGAGGTTGATAGAATTTATTCTTTAGAGAAAAAGGTTGCTGCTTTGGAGGATGAACTAAATAACAAAAATATGGTGATTCGAGAACAGATGAATGTAATTGTAAATTTAGCAAATTCATTTAAAAATATGATTTCTAATGGAATACAATTCGTATATCCATTTGTTTAGAATTAAAAATGAAATAAGAAACGAGGTTTAACGGAAAACTAGATGAATTTTCTATTACTTCTACTGTGTTTTCCTACTCCTATCTGTCTACTTCCTCAAAGTCCCTTCTCTGAATTTCAGCAGATATGATAGCCCTCGTCACGTATACTATGTGAAAATGAAATTTAAAGAGTACTGGTATAATCCTTAAAATTTATTTAGAAATATCTTAAAAAACATACATGTGTATAGAATACTATTGATCTGCTTTATTATTGATTATCGCCTATTGATATTGAAAACAGAATGTTGGGATATTCAAACACAATATCCTATTGTCGTGTTACATGTCAACGCATACTGCTTGGCATCGTAAAGGATAACCCATAGACAACTTCTGTTTTCTATTTTGTTAATTTCTTGGCTTTTGCAAATACTGTAGACCACTGACTCCAAACTAGTCTGCCTGTCTGTGTATTTTGTTTCGATGGATGATACGATGTCAAAATTTTGAATCCATCGTATGTGAATAGTTTGTTATGTCCAAACTTTTCTGGTTTAACCTTGTATAATTTACATGTGGCATCATATGCTATTTTTCCAAGACATAGAATAGTTGTAATATTTGTTAGAATTTCTTTTTCTTGCTCTAAATAATTAAAACAGGTATTCATCTCCTCACGTGTTGGTTTGTTTTGCGGTGGTGCACATCTAACTGCTGCTGTAATGTATGCATTGTGTAAAATTAATCCATCATCTGCAGTTTGACCCGTTGGAATTGATGCAAATCCATGTTTGTGCATTACTTTGAATAACCAATCCCCTGATGAATCTCCAGTAAACATTCTGCCTGTCCTGTTTCCACCATGAGCTGCTGGTGCTAATCCAACGATTAGTAATTTTGCATTAACATCTCCAAATCCTGAAAGTGGCTTTCCATAGTATTTCTCTTCTTTGAATCTTCTTACTTTGTTTATTGCAACGTCTCTGATGTATTGAGATAACCTTGGACATTTTTTGCAGCTTGCTATCTTTTTGTTTAAAATTTCAATTGATTTTAAACTTGAATTAATCATTTATCCAAATCAAACAAGTTTTTTTAAAATATTAAAAACAGTACTGTGTCTTTCAGGAGTAATCCATAATCTTTTGTATATTTTGTAATCAGTTTCTAAAACAATTGCTTTGGTTTTTGTAGGTCTTGTAGCATCATAATGAAACCAATCTCTGAAATTATTTGTGCCTGATACTCTTAATCTACCTGAAAACAATCCCATTTTCTTTTCTGAAATTTTTTTGATATGGGCTATTGCTACGTCTTTTTTACCCCAAGGTAATACCCATGATTTGAATCGTATTTTATCCTCAAAAATTGAAAAATGTTTGTCCGTGTATAGGGGGGTTTTAGCCATGTTCAATTAATTATGAGAATTTATCTGTAAAAACAACTTTGTCTAATGGTAATTGTCCTCCACGTGGCATTGCAGGTTGTATTTGTTTTCCAACTACAATTAACATGGATATTACATGGTTTTCAGGAAGTTTGATAATTTCTGCTACTTTATCAGGATCAAAACCTATCATTGGGTTTGTATCATATCCCATTGATTTTACTGCAAGCATTATTGTCTGAGCTGCAATTCCACAAGAACGCATTGCCTCATCTCTTTGAATCTCGTCTTTACCTTCATAAAATGGACTCATTGCTGGTACCAAAAACTCTTGAGCCTCTTTTGGTGCATTTACCCAGTATTGTCCAGGATTATTTTTCCATGCTTTCAAATCAGCACAAACTACAATGAGCAATGACGCATCCGTAACTTGAGCTTGATCCCATGCTGCTGCACGGATTTGTTTTCTAGTTTTAGAATCTTTGACTAGAACAAATCTCCAATTCTGCATGTTAAATGAAGTTGGTGATAAAACTGCCAATGACATTAATTGATTTATTTCTTCATTTGTTAATTTGTGATTTACATCATAGTGCTTTACTGATCGACGTTCTTTGATTGCATCAAAAGTATCCATCAATTTGATGATTCTCCTACTGTATTTATTTTTTGTAATAACTCCACCTATACATCACCCTAGTTTACCAAACTCACATTAATTGAGGTTGGTCTTGATATTGTGTTTGCTACTGGAGAGACATTCTTTGCAAGATCAATTAGTTCTTTTAATGTCTCATCAGATGCATCTGATTTTATCTTAAAGGATATGTTGATTCCTTGATATCCTGGATTTACAGACTTGTCTGTTTGTAGTAATCCTTGAAGATCAATATCCCCTTCTAGTGTGGATTCTATAGACTCAATCTTTACGCCTCTAGCTGCTGCATGTGCAACTAGACTAGTAGTGATACATCCTGCTAATCCTGCAAGTAGATACTCTACTGGATTTGCACCATTGTCTTTTCCTAAAAGTACTGGTGGTTCATCCTTGATGAATATGTGTGGGGTTTCTCTTGTATGGGTTTTACATGCGCCATAATAGTCACTTACCGTTGTATGGTTTTCTGTTCCTCCAATCCACTTGTTTGTTGCACGGAAATTGAATTTTGCAATATCTGAATTTTCTTTGATGCTGTCAATTGTTTCAAAAAGTTGAGTGACATTTACACCGTTTACTATTGTTTGAGTTTGTGTATTCATATTAGTGATATCATGATATCATTATATTAATATTACTTTTTATGCTATCATGATATCATAATTTATATATTCATAGGCGCAAATGATATCATTGACTAAAGATGTTTTGATTCGTGGATTTGATGATTCTACACATTCTGATCTGGGAAAAAAGGCAGACCAAATGGGAGTATCAGTTAATTCAATTGTAAAAGATGCAGTGCAGCAATGGTTAGATAAAAAAACAGATGTTCCGCATGTTCATGATTTACTAATTTATTCTGATGAAAAATCAATGAATAATTTTTTAAAATCTTTAGATAGAATGACTAGTGATACGGAATGGTTCAAGTCATTTGCAGCACCTCCAAAACATAATACAGAAAAAACATTATCAAAGCTTGGTTGGTTTAATGGTACAATAAAACCATACAATCCTCATGGTACAGACGGATCAAAATATTGTGGTAGAGTCATTCAAAATATATCTAAAGAATCAAAAAAACAACCATTATGTTGTGTGGATTTTGTAATTACTGATGTCGCAAATAATTCTTTTTCTCATGCAATGAAACTTGAGCAAAGCTATGATGATGCAAGGTTACCTGGTCTGATGTTTTGTCCCTACAAATCAAGTGATCTCATGAATTCAGATATTACAGATATTATTGAATTATTTTTAATGCATGATAGAATCTTTGTATTAAAAAATGATGATATCTACAAACTAAACATTACCAAAGAAAGTATTCATAAAATATTCTTAAACTAATTTTAAAAAATAAAAAAGAAAAACTAGTTTTTAAAAAAACCCTAGTTTGTTACTTCACTTAAAATTGAAGACAATTTGTTTCGTAATTCTTGTTTTGATTTTGAACTTTGAACAGCAGATTTGATTTTCTTACCAATTGCTTCGACTACTGCATCAGCACCCTTGTCGAGTGTTGGTCCAAATGATTTTTCTAGTCTTGATTTAATTCGTTCTTTTTTGACTTCAAACATTGCAGCCATAGCAGCTTTATGCCACATGATTTCTGCAAATTTTAGCATATCTTGACTTGAGCAGGAGGGGCATTCACAGCCTCCATCACAGCAAGAGTCAGATTCACAATTACTTGAATTTGTGCCTGAAGTTGAGCATTGTGGTCCGTTACATTCCATACATTTCACCTCCTGGTCTTTGGAGTAAGGTTAGAGTGAGGGTGACATTGCTTGGAGGTATTGGCGTGAAGTTTTCTAGAACATACTTGAAAGTTTCTGTTCTTTTGTCGTTGTTTCTTGTTGTCATTCTCATCTAACTTACCTAAAGTAAGTTGATATCAATTGTATATTTATAGTAGAAAGTGAAATAATCTATATCCACTTTCCTTTTGGTTACTATACAACTTAACTTCTTTGTTGTTATACTATAATCATGGGTCAAGTCTGTAAAGGAATCTGTGTGAGATACACTGGAGAAAAAATAGCTAATGGGTTAAAATATTCTTCAGGATACAAGCGATGTACAAATTGTTCTTTGTTTGTAAAAACTATGGAAATTAGATGTCCATGTTGTCATGTAAAGCTTCGAACTAGATCTAGAAATTAACTAAGAGATATCATTGGTTTTTTGAAAACTTGTTTTAATTTACGCGGTTTTGCATCTTTGAACACTTCTTTTGCATAGTGTTTCATTGAAAAAGCAGCCATTTGACCAATTATCCCTGTTAGATCTTCTCCTTTCTTTGTTAGTTTGTATTCTACTTTAATTGGAACTTCATCATACACTGTACGTGTAATGAGATCTGCTTTTTCCATTTCTTTTAGTCTTGCAGATAATGTTTTTGGATTTGAATCCTCAATACTATCTAATAATTGATTGAATCTTGATTGCCCCATTATTGCCATGTTGCGAATAATGTGAACAGTAAACTTTTTCCCTATAATTTTAAATGTATTATCAATTGGACAACATTTCATCATGTCTGCTTGAGAACAATTCATCATGTCTGCTTGAGAACAATTTCCTAACTCTTTTGTTGTCATGTTTGGTTTTTGAATCAATCGTATTTATACTTACTTTATTATAGTTAATGAAACTTTGTAACTAACCTTATAGTAAGTTGATATCGCCTAATTCACTACTCTGTTAATATAGTGTTTAGTATACTAACTATATTATGTATAGTTACATTAAAAGAAATGGCCTCGATACCATTAAAAATAATTGGAGGGACGCATAATGGGTATCCAAACTCTTAATCGAGATTCTCTTGAATTGGGTGGTTTTGCAGGAATACTTGAGCATCGTTTAGTTGTAGATCCTAAAGTTTTTGGCAGTCATAACACTGGGGCATGGCCAGGAATTGGAAATTTTGTCTATTTAGCTGATGCAAAGTTTGTTCCTAATGGTGAGACTCGATTACATCCTCACAAAGAGATTGATGTAATTTCTATAATTGTTGATGGGAGAATCTCTCATAAGGGAACCCTTGAGGAAGGGAAAACAATTGAGGCTAATCATGTCCAGGTTCAGCGAGCAGGTGGAGAGGGATTTTTACACAACGAAGTGAATCCAGATGATAAAGAAAATAGAATGATCCAGATGTGGGTTACACCTGAAAAATCTGGAAATCCTGCAGGTTACAAATCATATCCATTACAACAAGGATTAACTCGTGTTTATGGTGGGGAACAGAACCAAGATGAAACATTTGCCAGTCAAACACAAGTTCATGTTGGGTTAATTGATGCACAACAGACCGTAACATTTGATGGAGAATTCATGGCATATGTTACTCGAGGAAATGGAACAATCAATGGAGAACCAGTCTATGATGGTGATTTAGTCCGTGGCAACGATATATCGTTTCAAGCCCAAACAAATTCCCAAATAATCATTGTGAGGAAAATCTAGGGGAAAATTATGGTGAACGAAATAAAAAATTCACAAGAATTTGAACAACAGGTTCTAAACTCTGCAAATCCAGTCTTTGTTGACTTTTGGGCAGAGTGGTGTGGTCCATGTAGGTCCGTATCCCCTGTTGTCGAGGAACTCTCAAATGAATATAATGGCAAAGTAGATTTTGTCAAGATTAACGTTGATGAAAACGGTGAACTTGCACAAAAATACAATGTCTTTAGTATTCCTACGCTGGCTATTTTTAAAAATGGTGAGGTAGTTTCACAAAAAGTGGGAGCATCTACAAAAGAATCATTTCAAACCATGATTGATAATTCATTGAACTAGTCTCTGGTTTTCTTTTTTTTAATTATTTGCAACAAAATGTGATTCTATGTTACCACAACTGTTTTCATAATGCATTACTATTCCGTGCTCAAGTTTGGTAGTTCCGATATATTTCATGACGTGTATTACAATTTTTTTACTTAACAAACTGTGTGTTCAAAAGATACAACTATAAAAAATTGGGAACAGAGTACTTAGAATATAATAAATGAAAAACCAAGTACTCTGAATTTAGTTTCCACTAGGGGAAAACTATAGAGCACTTAGAGAATTTGTGATTTGATTATTTCATCAAAGGCTTTTAGATGTGCAATCTCTGAATAAATTTTTCCAGTTTGCATTGTATTTGCTGTGTTAGGAGCTGGTGTTGTATCATTTGGGATTGATAGAATTTCAGCTTCTACACCTTCTAAAAGTTCTCCAAACTCATGAACTAGTATATCTGCAGAATTACCATCAGACAAATCAGTGAATCCGATTGCCATTCCAATAATCATGGCCATTACAATTGTAAGGCCTACAGACTTTTTGTTGTGTTGTCTAGTCACATCAAAAATTTCTAAATTATTGTATTTAAGGTAAAAGAAGAAATGATTCCTGACTATAGGCGTGAAAAAGCCCAAAAAATATCTCATTTGTAATAAGAGATCCTCTGCTATACTACGATACGCTTTATATTCAAAAATCTTGAAAAATCGTAATGAAAAGTACACAACTTCTAAGCGTTGTTTTTTCACTGATTATGTTTACTGGCGTTACTGCTGGAAACACAGCATTTGCTGAATCAGATGAAATCGATGATATTCTAGAAGACTTTTGTGAAATGACTATTGATGAACGAAGCGACATTCTATCAAAATATGATTTAGATGATTATGCAGAAAAACTTGCAGGCATCTGTGACATGGATGATGATGTTCGTGATGATGCTCTTGAAGAAGTCATTGATGCAATTGATTTAGAAACATTTGATAAAACAGATGACGAATCTGATGACGCCATTGAAGATTTTGATCTTGATGACTTGCTTGATGATTACTGTGAACTAAGTGACCTAAACAAACGTCAATTACTAACAGACCATCCAAGACTTGCACCATTCACTGAAAGACTAGCAAATTATTGTGATATGTCTGAAGATGAACAAGAAGCAATCGATGAATTAATCGAAGAGCATGGAGATAAAATCAGAGCAGAACTCAGAGATTATTCTGACGATTATCGCATGGATTACAAAAAAGACATGAGAGAACATCTGGATAGATACTGTGAAATGACTGACGAGGATAAAAGAGAATTTGTCACAGAACATGACAAAGCAGAAGACCACGTTGAGAAAATGAACAGATACTGCACACTAGATGAAAACGACAGAATGAACTTCATTGAAGAACACAGAGATGAATACATGAAACACAAAATGCATGATACGATGACTGACAAATCTCACATGGACTATGATAGACTATGTGCAATGGCAGATTCTGATCGTGCAGCAGAAATCACTGATGTAGAAAAACTTGATAGAATTTCTAAATGGTGTGAAATGACACCTGAGGAAAGAAAAGACTACAAGATGAAACATCATGATGGAATGGATAAATCACATATGGATAACAAACAAGGCCATATGGATTATGACAGATTGTGTGATCTAACAGATTCAGAACGTGCTGACAAAATTGATGATTCAGAAAAACTTGATAAAATCTCACAATGGTGTGAAATGACACTTGAGGAAAGAGATGATTACAAGGATGAACATCATGACGAGATGAAAAATAAAAAATATGAAATGAAAATGAAATTATCTGATAAATCTGACCGAATCAAGGCAATGATCATGGACAAACATGACATTTCTGATGAGAGAAGAGAAGAAATCAAGATGAAATACATTGAGAAACATGGTGATTTGACTGACAAGAAAAAGTCTGAACTCAAAACAAAGTTCAAAGATCACATGAAACACATGAAACACAACATCTCTGATGAACGAAAATCTGAAATTCATGATAGATTGGCAGAGATGAAAGCCTACAAGGCCGAACTCCGCGCAAATTCATCTGATTTGACTGACGAGGAAAAACAAGAACTTAGAGAAGAATTCATTGAAAAGGCAAAAGACTTGCAATTAGCATGGATTACTCCACGTACACAAATTGCTGCCGGCATTGATGCTGCAGAAGTAGAATGTCATGAAGGATTTAGCCTAGTGATGAAAGCATCAAACGGTGTTCCAATGTGTCTCAAAGCAGATACAGCACTTAAGATGATAGATAGAGGGATTGTAGTTCCTGCTAACTAATTTTTTTCTTTTTTTATTTTTAAAAACTGCCTAGTTTTGCATAGTTGTAGAAATATTCAAATCATTATGATGTAATACAAAACTAATCTCAATCTTTTAGTTTAGTGAGTATTTTTTCATATTCTTTGAAATTATCCAACTCTTCTATTTCCATAATTTGTAACAGATTTGCTGCCTCATCTACAAGCTTGTTTAGACGTCTTAGTGATTGTTCGTATTCTTTATCTTCCTTGTTTTCCCAATTCCCTAATCTCTCTTTAAAGAACTCAATACGGTCAAGCTTGTAGTCTATTTCACTTACCAAAATCTTGATAGATTCTAACTTCATTACTTTTTTTCTAACGTTTATGGACTTAAGCTTGTTGTTGATTCTAAAACTAATTGTGATTCCATAGATTGTATTTCACATCCAAATCTTTGGGCCCATGGAAAATCTGAAAACTCACTGATACTACAATATCGTGTGGAAATTTCTGCATGACCACTATACAATAATGCAGAGTTTAGTGATTTCCCATTACAGAAAACATTTGCAAGCAGTCTATCATACTGGTCATATAGCTGTAAATCATCTTGATCAATTGTAGCAAAACTCCCTACAGGACACATTTTAGTAGTAAATGAAGTAGCTTCAGAAAACCCTGGTTCGTTAATTTCTGGTGTATCGACTAGAGCTAATCTGATTTTGTAATTTGTAGTGTAGATGGTATCACCATCAATAATTTCTGTAATTAACTGTGAAATACATTTAGATTTCCCAATACATCTGTGAGAGTCAAAATCTGTATTAGATTGGATTGGCTCATTCTTGTAAATATTCTCAAACTGTTCTTGCCCTACTTCTTTAGCTGCAAGTCCTGTCTTTTCCCCTGTAACAATATCTGTTCCAGTTTGTGATTGAAACACTAATCCCGCTGCAATGAATAATACAAAGGGTACGACAATTATTGCTGCAATAGATATTGGCTTCACAAGGATTTTCTAAAATATATGAACTTAAGATTTTCTACTATTCTTGTGGTTTGATGGGTGGATTCAATCTTTGTTCTTCATCAATACGGTCATAGCAATTTTCTAGTTCACTTGGTTGACCCATGTATTGTTCTCTGCATTCTTGTTCAAGATATGTTTTTTGTAGTAATTGCCATGCAACCTCATCACGTGTTTCTCCAGATGTATCCTCAAAATTTTGTTGAGGCATTGATTGTACAAAGAAAACTGCAAAAACTGCGGCAACAATAATTGGGATTACTATTATTGGAATAATTATTACTAGTTTCATCTTTTCCCCTTGTTATCTTTTTTGTTAAAGATAAGATCAGAATCCCCTTCTTTCATTTTATATTCATCATATTCTTTTTTTTGTTTAATCATAATTTTTCTATATTCTTCTTCCATAGGTTTTAACAAATAATTCTTAACATAAGCGTATTGGAGTCTAACTCGTCAAATCTGCCTTTTCTTCAACTCTATGATCATGAATTATCCTTGCTTCATGCCATGAATGCCACACAAAATTCCAGATTAAATCATCAATGTCTTGTCTGTGTTTATCTGTTAGTTGCATGTTTTGTAAATTGTAAATTATTTTACCCCTCATAGTTCCCAATCGTACGCCTAGCATGACGCATTCTCTATTGTTTTTTGGTAGTTCTTTACCTCTAAAATTTTCAGGTTCTGAATCAAAATTCTTAAAATGCTCTTCTTGCCATCGAAACTTTGATTTCTCAAAAACTTGAAGAATCATAGATATTGTATCATAGTCCAAGTTTTTCTTGTTTAATTTTTCCTTGATTAAATTCTCAGATACTTGCTTTCTTTGCTTGCTAAGTTTTCCTTCTAGTTCTTTTAGGGATTTTGATTTCTTTTCATTCATGATATTCTATATGGTCACATTTTGGGCAATAATATTCTGTTGGAATATTTTTTGTTTCATTTCCTCGTCTTTTGACTTTGAGTGCTGTAATGTTCATATCAACATCACATTTTTTACAAATTCTAGTCATAAATTTACTAGACGAATAATGAACTTAAGCTTATTGTTGTTTCTCAAAATAATTTACAGTCTATAATCTCCACAAAATACTCATGATACCATAAAATACAATGGTTGCAATGATAATTACTATAACTCCTTTTGTTGCATCTTTCATAATTAAAAATTATAAATCATAAACTTAAGCTTGTTGCAAATTATCACTTGTAATGTTGACCAACAAAACAATGCTTGCATATTTTACTTCCAACCCTAGTTTTTAAAACTGCAATTTTTTCATCATCTAATCTCCCATGTTGTATGAGATTAAGGAGTTCTTCACCGTCAATCATCTCAAAATTTACTTTACATTGACATTGTACACATTGACAGTTAATTTTCAAACCCAATATGACTAGATGTAAAATCAATCATAAAAATAATTTATTCATTTAAATCAGGATCTTCATATTTTTGCCAAATATCCATTCTAATCCAACAACCATTACACATAGTTGGCATATCTTTCACTTGATCATGTAAGATAGAATGGTTTTCATGGCAAATCTTACAGGTAAAATACTCTGTAATTAGCTCTGGCATGCCTAAGTTTTGAAATCATTCCATTAAAGCATCACTACACAATGTAAACTAGACACCAAATGATTTTGATTTTTTTTCACATTTCGGACAATTCATCCCTCTAGTCTCAAGGCCACACTTTTTACAAAATACATCAATCCCTGCAACTTCGCGTGGGCTAGTCCTTGAAATTTTTACAATCAGAATCACCACTATCAAAACCCCTATTGCAATTCCAATGTATGCAAGTACCATGTGTACAGTATCACTTCATATCTTAAAAGTCAATTCTACACTGTCAAAACATACTGATTTGCTAAAATCTTCTTGATATCCTCAATGTATTGTCGTTTTGTACTACCGACAAATTTCCATCGCGCTTGCATTTCATCCTCTAATATTTCATAAACTAGATCAATTTCTTCACCTGCATCAATTTCACGCTTTGCAACAACCATTAGTTCTTGCAATCGTAATTTTTTTCTCCAAGTGTGTGCACAATCAACCATTTTATTTTTTAATTCATTAATACTCTAAAAGGATCACTATGCATTGAGTCTTTATTTTGTAAACTCAAATAGAAATATCTTTTCCAGGAACTATTTTGTTAATTTTTGGAACATCATGAATTTCTAGTTCTTCTAAATGTTCTAACTGTTCTGAAATTAATTCTGAATCTCCAAATGAAATTAAAATTCTATCATTATGTCTTATTTCATAGAGATTGATGTTTGAAATAGATTCTCCATTCACTAAAAACATCATAGAATTATTTTTATCGATACAATGTTGATTTGCATCTGTTTGATAGCTCAACTCTATACAATCCTCTGTAATTTTTAATCCAAATGATGCAAAGAGCATATCTAATGGAACATCAGTTGCATGCTTGTGAATTAGGTATGGATTATCATTTTCAAAATGAATGTACTTGCTTTGAATCTGAAACTGTGGATGCGAAAAATCTAACTGATCACCATTTACAAAAACTACCAATGCTGCGTGTGCATGCTCACTGCCAAATTGTCCAACTTCGTAGTGTTTTGCCATCTTCTCCTCTAGTGTCTTAAAGGTAGTATTATCAAGAATTTGTGAATCAATTTCACTCTGATTTATAAAATAATATGCAAATACTCCTGCAGCAACTAAAACAAAGGCTATTCCAAATATTACGAGTGATCTGCCTTTTGATTTTAATTCTATTTCAGGTTCAAAATATGCAGCATTACTCTCATCTGCTCTTCCTGGAAGACTAAAATCAGAATCTTCTTTTGGTAAAACTCTATCACTCAAGTAATTCCTCTAGTCCTTTTATCGTATAAATTCCCATGCTAGAATTATCTATATTCTCCACCACAATCTCCAATGACATCAAAGAGATCATTTGATTTTGCAGTGATTGAATCAATTAATGAAATATCTTGAGAATCTAATTTCACATCAAAGACTTTGGCATTGTCTTCTCTATGTTCAGCAATACCTAACCTTGCACCAACAATGACACCTGCAACTTGTGGTTTATCTAATACAAATCTAGTTGCAATATTTGCAATACTACAATTGTGTTTTTCTGCAATGCTATTGATAACAGACAACAATCCCTGGAATAACTGCCATCCTCCCCATACATCTATCATGTTTTTGTATTTTTGAAGGCTAGATGTAGTTAAATCACCTCTATGAGGTTCATCAACTCCTAGGTATTTCTCTGAGAAAAATCCTCCAAGCAATGTTCCATAAGATAGAATCTTTATTCCATGTTTTGTGAAAAATGGAACCATCAATTTGTCTGGTCTCTGATCTAAAATAGAATATTGAACCTGGTTTGATACAATGTTATGTCCATGTTCTTTCATTATTTTGACTCGTTCAGTATCAAAATTTGTCAGGCCAATGTGTTTGATTTTACCCTCATTTTGTAATTTTGATAAATTATTCATTGCATCAAGATAACTCGAATCATTATAATCCCACCAGTGAAACTGGAGCAAATCAATACAGTCTGTTTTCATTTTTTCTAATGACTGATCAATATAGTATGAAACAATACTGTTACTCATTGGACCTGGATTTGGAACAAATTTTGTTAGTGCTTGAAAATTATTTCCAACTTTATCTCTGAATTTTCCAATCAAAGATTCTGCAGGACCGTAAATGTCTGCCAAATCCCAAGTTGTAAATCCTGAATCTTGATATTTTCCCATATCAGTTACAGCTGATTCTGAATCAATTTGACCATGGCCTCCAGCAACTTGCCACATCCCATTAAGAATTCTACAAATCTCCAAATCCCCTAGGAGTGTTTTCTCAATTGACATGGTATCATACAATTTTTCTTTAGAATATAGTTTACTTGGCTAATATTGAACAAAACACTCAGAAATTTAGAATATTTTGGATCTAGTAAAAAGTACAGAACTATTTGCAAAGAGCAAACATGCAGGAGCATTCAGAGAAGATGGTATCACACCATATTCAAAACATCTTGATGATATTGTAAACAGACTCAAAAGTTTGGGTGTAATTGATGAGCAAATATTTTGTGCGGGATGGCTACATGACACAATAGAGAAAACAGAAACAACTTTTGATGATTTGTATGAACAGTTTGAAAGTGAAATTGCAGTACTTGTATCCTCAATATCTAAAGACATGACATTGACTAGAAAGAAAAGAGAGAAAGCATATTCAATTCAACTCAAAGAATCATCGTTTAGTGCAAAATTAATCAAACTCTGTGATATTTCTGCAAACTTGGGGGAATTGAAAAATTCTACAGCATCAAAATCAAAAAAATTACGACTAGTAAAACAACAAAGACATTATCTCAGTATTGTTAAAAATGATATTCTGGGAAATCCAAACTATCCCTATGCTCAATCACTCGTAGATAGTGCAAATATAATTTTTAGAAAATTTGGTCAGAGACCAATTCCAGTCCAGTTAAAGTCATGAATTAGCCTCAAATTACTTCAATAATCTTAAATCCGTAAATGTCTCAGTAAATACATGAGTGAAAACAAAGATTTTGAAATTCTAGATAAACTAAACAACAAATATTTTACAGAACTTGAAAGTTCAGTCCCACACATACAACAAACATTATTTGATTTACAAAATGAATGCTACAAGACATGGAGAAATACAATCACTGCAAACACATCACTATACAAAGAATTCTTGTCTGATTCTGGATTAAATTTTCCAAAAAGCGCACAAGATATTGTAGAGAGTGTGAGTGAGGAGGTTCTAAAATTTAGAACTGTCTACAACAAACTTGCAATATCTAACATTGAATCTATAAAAAATACTGCAAAGACATGGAATGAGAATGCAGAGGAATTTACAAATTTGAATCGAAAAATCATGCGCTATTGGCTTTCAGCATTTTCGCCAAAAAGAAACTAGTCTAATATTACGACAGCAGCTATTACTAAAAGACTTCCAATCATGGCAATTATTGCTAACTTACTTGCGTCACTCCATCCTTCTTTTACGGTAACTTTCATGATATATTCATGAAATTTTTTAAGTTAACTTAATCTTATTGCTAGTTACCACAGAAATATCTAAATCACTACTCTTCAACATCTAATTATCTTGGAATTACCACGTGGAATGAAAGACTTTGAGGGAGAAGAAAATGCAAACATTGAACACATTAGAAACCATTTCAAGAAATTATCAAACTTGTATGGATTTTCATTTATGGATCCATCTCCAATTGAATTACTATCTACTCTAGAAACTAAATCTGGTCCAGGAATTAGAGATGAAATTTACTTTTTCAAAGATAAGGGTGATAGAGAAGTAGCATTACGTTTTGATTTTACAATGGGACTCACAAGATATGCTGCAGCCCAGAAATCAATGAGGCTTCCAGCAAAAATATCTGCATTTGGAGGTGTGTTTAGATATGATGAACCACAAAAGGGTCGATATCGATATTTTCACCAATGGGATATCGAAGTTTATGGTAAAGCTAGTCTCGAATCAGAATCTGAAATCATAGAAATTACATCTAGATTATTTGATTCGCTATTACTCAAAGATATCACAATTGACATCAATCATAGAAATCTTGTAGAATCATATATCAACAAAGTTTTTGATTCAAAAGATCCAGTACTTGTTGCTGATATTTTACGTGCAGTAGATAAAATTGCAAAAAAATCAAAAGAGCAAATCCTAAAAGAATTTCAAGAAAAGGGATATGCAACTGAAAAATTAGAAAAAATCCTAGGGTTTTCCAAAATCAAAGGTTCAATTGCAGAAGTAGAACAAGCATTTGATGTTTCACAACTAGAATCATGGGATGAACTCAAAGCATTAATTGATTCACTAGATAATAGAGGAGTTTCAAATGTTCGAATTAATTTTGGAATTGTTAGAGGACTAGATTACTATTCAGGAGTTGTCTTTGAAGTATTTGATAAAAATTCAACTTTAGGCGCTTTAGCTGGTGGAGGTAGATATGATACACTAACTAAGGCATTCAACAGAGAAGATATTGGTGCAACAGGAGTTGCAGGAGGAGTGGAGAGAATTATTTTAACGATGCAAGAGCAAAAAATAATTTCAGAAATTAAACAAAAAAGAGTTGCAGTATTGTACATCAATGAAGAGATGCAAAAAGTTGCCCACTCTATTACATCTTTACTTAGACTAAACAACATCCCAACTGACATTGATTTAGCAGGACGTAACATGAAAAAACAAATGGATATTGCATCAAGTGCACAACTTGCAATTATAGTTGGACCACAGGAATTAGAAAATGGAAATGTGGTTCTCAAAGATATGATGAATGGAACTGAAGGAATTATCTCTTTAGAAAAATTAACTGAAGACCCAAAATCTATTCTTAATTTAGAAAAGCTCTAGTCAACATCATAATCTCAGGTCCACTGGTCAAAGAACCAACAACTACACAGTGATTATTCACCAAAATTCCTGATGACACATACGGAATTCCGTTGTTTATGGAACTCTGCTCAATATTTGTGCCTAATACATTGGCTATGGTCTTCATATCTTCCTCATCTGCTTCTGGATGGATTGCAGCACCAGTTGCATTTGCAACTAGGACCACTCCTGTTTGATTAAATCCTGCAATCTTTTTCTGAATTACCTCTACTCCTAAAACATCTGAAATTGTTTGACAGTCTTGTTTTGATAGCCAAGGTGATACAACTGCTCCTTTATCATTTGCACAGATTACATTTCCCAGAGCATTAAATTTAGTATCAAGTACACCAACTTCTAAATCAGTTTCAGCTTTTAGATAATCATATTCATTTTGATAAGCAGTATTTGGAAGTAAGACTCCTTTATTGTTCATAACTGATAATGCTCCAATTAATCTGGTATTTGCAATTGCAGTATGGTGAATTTCAATATCTAGATATTTTGCAAGCTTGTCAGCTTTAGTTTTAGCAAATCCCATTGGAACTAGACCAATACTGTCGTTGACAGTAATGTATACTCCAAGGTTTGGTCCCCTATACACATCATACTTGATAATATCCATATCCAGAGAATTAACACTTGATCGTTATGAACGTAAGGAAATTTTTTGTTCCTAATTGATCGATCCTTTACTAGTTTGTTCAAAATACAGCTATCTAGCTTTAAATAATAACGACTAGAAAATTGTATCATGCCAATAGCAGAAAATTTTCCTGAAGGCCTAAAGCCAACTGGAAAAATTAACCTCGATGATGGAAATTTCCATATTATGTGGGGTCCAGGTAAAACAACAAACACTGATGGTTCACAAGTTGAAACCTTAGCAGATGCAGACGTTGTTGCAGCATATGCAGCAAGAGGCGAAGAACAAGTTCCTCTTGGTGTAAGCGGTACAATGGTTGCGGTCGATTGGGATTCTTGTGTTGCAGATGGTGCTTGCATTGAAGCTTGCCCTGTACAAGTGTTTCAATGGTATAGAACTGAAAAAGATGTTCCAGCAAAAGATGTTGTTGGACAAACATTTGCAGGTACTGGTAGTGATGTAAAAGATGAGCGTAAAGATCTTACAGATAAAGCAGATCCAATCAGAGAACATGATTGTATTTGGTGTATGGCTTGTGTCTCAGTATGTCCACCAGCAGCAATCAAGGTTGATCAGTCAAATGTTGAAAAACATGAAAGCGCTGCAAAAACTTTGTAATCTTTAGAATCTAAACCTAGAAATTTTTGATTTTTATATTATCTTTTAATTTAGTCCCAACTAATTTTCTCTAGATTTAAATAATATTCTACAAGTATGATATTATGGTAGATCTACAAATTCCTGAAGACTTTTGTCATAATGACGTAAAGCCAAAAGGAAAAACAAGTCATTCAGATGGTGAAAATCTTCATTTTATCTGGGGTGACGGAAGATCCGATGGTGCAGCATTCTCAAACGACGATGTAAAAGCAGCCTATGCAGACCGAGGAGAAGAACAAGTTCCTCTTGGAATTCATGGTACTACAGTTGCAGTCGATTGGGATTCATGTGTTGCAGCCGGTTCATGCATGAGTGTATGTCCTGTTCAAACCTTCCAATGGTTCAGAACCGAAAAAGATATCCCAGCAGCATCTTGTATGGGTGAAACTTTTGAAGGTACTGGTCTTACAGAACAAGATGAAAGATTAGATTATACAGACAAATCACAACCAATCAGAGAACACGATTGTACAGTTTGTATGGCATGTCAAGAAATCTGTCCTGAAGGAGCTATTCTAATTGAAGCATCAAATCAAGAATGGCACGAGAAGGCAGCTGGAACATATGTTAAAATGCCATCAAGTGGTGGCGGACCTCACGCACACGATTAAAGAAAATTTTTCTTTTTTCTTATTTTTCTATTTTACATCAACAGATTTTAACCGCTTTTCTCCAAGATTTTTTGCAGAGGTCGCCTAGCCCGGTAGGGCGCGGGCCTTGAAAGCCTGTGTTCGCAAGGACACGGGGGTTCAAATCCCCCTCTCTGCGCTTTTAATTTTCTACTTTAGCTAGTTCTGCTAACATTGCAGATAGTTGAATTTCAGAATTTGCTCCAACTAGAACTCTATAATCATACTTTGCAATTATCTCTAAGATGTCTGCTAATTTTTCATGTTTTGATTTGAATACTGCCGAGTTGATATATTTTAGAAAATCAGATTCTGACATTCCATAAACTTTGATTAACTCAATCATCTTCTCTCTAGCTTCTGGAACTTTTCCAGATAATGCAATTTTTAGAACTTCATCAACATCAGAAATTTTTGTCAACCCTGCTGAGGATATTACATTTTCTTCTGTAATTCCACCAAGACTTGCTGTTGCTTGCATCAAGTTAATTGCATGTCTCAAATCTCCTTCAGAATAATAATAAATTGCTTTGAGGCCTTTTTTCTCAGTCTTCACCTTCTCTTTTTTGGCAATCTCTTCTAGTCTTCCAATTATGTCTTCTTCAGAAATTGTTGTAAACTTGAAGGTGGCACATCTGCTCTGAATTGGGTCTATAATTTTTGAAATATTATTTGCTATGAAAATAAATCTGCATATTTTGGCAGTATCCTCTATAATTCGTCTTAGAGCTGTTTGTGCATCATTTGTCATTTCATCAGCTTCATCTAAAATGATAATTTTGAATGGAACTTCAACCATTCCTGCAAATCTTGAGAATTTTTTTACTTTCTCTCTGACCATTCCTATTCCTCTCTCATCAGAGGCATTTAGCTCTAGTGTGTAGTCTTTAGCATTATCTCCCAAAATTTGCCTTGAGAGGCATAGTGCAGTAGTGGTCTTTCCAACACCAGCAGAACCTGAAAACATCAAGTGTGGCATATCTGTTGGATCTTTGATTAAAGCTTCCAGGCTGCCAATGATTTCTGTTTGATTTACTATTTCTGAAAGTTTAGTTGGTCGATATTTTTCTACCCACATTCCAGTTGCAGTCATGAGTATCAAAGACTAAATCCCATTAATAAATCCGAATTGGTTATTGTCGTATGCCTCATATTAAAATCAAAATTTGACATAATTATACATGATTAGCCTGAAATTAATTAGGATCAATTGATCTCACTAAATTGTTAACAGAATTGATCGATCCGGTACTTGAGGATCTAAATCAAAAAAGTGATCTCAAATGGAAATAGACAAAGTAGAAAAAGTGCATTCAATTGGATATCGCCTAAAGGATGCTAAAGTTACGATTAACCAAGATTTCAAGTATAATGTTGCAGGTATGAAAATTGAGGGTACTCAAGGTGATACAAACAATATGCCTCTATGGATAGGAAAAATTCTCTCAGAGAATAAAATAGCAACATTGAGTTCCCCTGATATGATTACACAACTAAAACAAGCCCTATCAAAAGAAAAGATGGTTGGCGAATATCAAATCTCCACACTTGATCCTCATTTTTACATAAAACTAAAAGAATCAATGAAGGAACTAAACAAGGATGACTTTGATAAAGTTGAAAGCATGATGTTAGAATTATTTAGAATGAGAAGAGGAAAACTAGTAAAGATTGCAGATTCTATTAAACTCAATTCAGAATTATACAACAAGCTAACTGTTGAAGAAAATATCTTTTACAAAACAATTCATGAAAACAGTGTAGAGTTTGAAAACCAGATAAGGGGAGAACTAAATAATCATGGCTCAAACTAGTACATTTACAGATTCTGCTTTATCTGATAAAGTAAAAGAATTCTTAACTCGATTCAAAGATCGGAATGGCAATTACAAGTATGTAGATGCAATCGATGAGATGATGCCAAAGAATGCAAAATACATTATTGTTGATTATAATGATTTGGTAATAGAGCCACAAATTGAAATTATATTTTCTCAAGATCCTGATAGACTGTTTGATGCGTTTGGAAGAGCAATAAAAGAAGCACTTCAAACAAGATTTCCTGAGTATGCAGAAAAAATCAAAGATGAAGTTCGTGTTAGATTAATTAATTTCCCATTAGAGAGAAGTCTAAGACAAATCACTGCTGAAACTATTGGAAAGATTACAAGTGTTTCAGGAATGGTGGTGAGAGCATCTGAAGTAAAACCTCTTGCAAAAGAACTAGTCTTTGTGTGTCCTGATGAACACAAAACAAAAGTAATTCAACTAAAAGGCATGGATGTTAAAATGCCAATTGTCTGTGATAATCCTAGTTGTAAACATCGTGACTTTGAGTTAAAACCTGAAGATAGCAAGTTTATCGATTTCCAAATTTTGAGATTACAAGAACTCCCTGAGGATTTACCTCCTGGACAACTACCTCACTACATTGATGTCACAATTAGGCAGGATTTAGTAGATAATTCAAGACCTGGAGATAGAATTATTCTAACTGGTGTAGTGCGAGTTGAGCAAGAGGCAGTTGCAGGAGTTCAGAGAGGACACAGTGGGTTGTATCGATTAAGAATTGAGGGGAATAATATTGAATTTTTGAGTGGCCGTGGTTCTAAAACTGATAGAAAAATTGGTAGAGAAGAAATTTCACCTGAAGAAGAAAAACTAATCAAATCACTTAGTCAAAGCTCTGATGTTTATCAAAGACTAATTGATTCATTTGCACCACACATTCAAGGTCAATCATTAATCAAAGAAGCTATTCTATTACTAATTGTCGGTTCTAACCAAAGATTACTTGGTGATGGAAGTAAGATTAGAGGAGACATTAACGTATTTCTAGTTGGAGATCCTGGTACTGCAAAATCTGAAATGCTAAAGTTTTGTGCAAGAATTGCACCAAGAGGTTTGTATACTTCTGGTAGAGGTTCTACAGCTGCCGGTCTTACAGCTGCTGTAGTTCGAGATAAAACTGGAATCATGATGTTAGAAGCTGGTGCAGTTGTACTAGGTGATCAAGGTCTTGTAAGTATAGATGAATTTGATAAGATGAAGCCTGAAGATAGAAGTGCATTGCACGAAGTTATGGAACAACAGTCTGCAAGTATTGCAAAGGGTGGTATTGTAGCTACACTAAATGCACGAACTTCAATCTTGGCTGCAGCAAACCCTATGTATGGAAAATATGATCCTTTCAAAAATATTACAGAAAATGTTAATTTACCAATTCCGCTACTTACAAGATTTGACTTGATCTTTGTAGTTCGAGATATCCCAACTAAGGAAAGAGATATGATGATTGCAAAGCACATTATTCGAAGAAACACTACACAAGGTACAGACAAAAAATCTGTCATTGAAGTTGATTTACTAACAAAATATCTATCATATGCAAAACGAGGAATACCTGAATTAACACCAGAAGCTGAGGCTAAAATCCTTGATTACTATCTTCAAATGAGAAATGTAGAATCTGAGGAGATGATTACAGTAACTCCTAGACAGTTAGAAGGAATTATCAGACTTTCAACTGCTAGAGCAAGGCTACTCATGAAAGATAAAGTAGAGGAAGAAGATGCTGATCGTGCAATTTTCCTAATTCAGAGTATGCTTCAAGATGCAGGAGTTGATGTTAATACTGGTAAAGTCGATCTTGGTGTGTTACAAGGAAAACCAAGAAGTGAAGTTTCCAAGATGCAATTATTCATGGATGTTCTCAAGGGTCTTGAAGGGGATAACAAAGTTCCAGTTGAAGAGAAGACATTTGTAAAAGAACTAGAAAAGAGTGAAAAATTCACTGAAGAAGAGGCAAGAAACTATATCCGAAGAATGCTTAGAGAAGCATCTATTTATGAATCAAAACCCGGTCACTATAATCGAGTATGAATATAGATAAATTAAAACTTCAAGAATCCGCAATTGAATTTCTAAAATCCCAAGGCTTTACAAAATTATATCCGCCACAAGCTGATAGTGTAAAATCTGGATTATTAGATGGACAAAGTATTCTGGTATCTGCTCCAACTGCAAGTGGAAAAACTCTGATTGCAATGCTTGCAATGTTGAGTTATTTATCAAATAACAAAGGCAAGGTGATCTATCTTAGCCCACTACGTGCACTAGCTGCTGAAAAGTTTACAGAATTTAAAAAATTAGAAAAAGTTGCTCTAGGGAATAAAGTAAAAGTTGCAATATCTACAGGTGACTTTGAAAATATTGAAAAAAACTTGGAAAAAAGCAATGTGTTGATTTTGACAAATGAAAAAATGGATTCCATAATTAGACATGGTGCTGAATGGGTTGATGAAATTGGTTTAGTAATTTCTGATGAAGTTCATCTCATTGGAGATGAGAATAGAGGTCCAACCCTTGAGATGATTCTTACACAACTCAAACTATTAGAATCAAAACCTCAGATTGTGGGCCTTAGTGCAACAATTACAAATTCTGATGAGATTGCAGACTGGCTTGAATGCAAACTAGTAAAAAATGATTGGAGACCTGTTCCACTTTCTGAAGGAGTTTGTGATGAAGGTCAAGTTACAATGAGTGATGGTAAAACCTTTGAAGTTGAGCGTAGTTTAATGGGAACTCCTATTGATTTAGGCGTGCAATCAGTACATCAAGGAGGACAATCTCTAGTTTTTGCAGAAACTAGAACCCGTTCAAAATCACTTGCAACAAAAGCAGCAGATGCAATATTTCAGATATTAGAAAAAAAAGAAATTACAGAATTAGAAAAAACATCAAAAAAACTTTTATCAGAAAATGAACATACTGAGATAGTCAAAACATTAGCATTGTTGGTAAAAAAAGGAGTTGCATTTCATCATGCAGGACTAAATCAAAAATGCAGAGAAACAATAGAGGCAGAATTTCGTAAAGGTACAATTAAACTATTATCCTCTACTCCAACTTTAGCTGCCGGTGTCAATCTTCCGGCAAGACGAGTTGTTATATCTAACATTAACAGGTATAATGCAAAAGTTGGTGCAAACAGACCGATTAGTATTTTAGAATACAAACAACTTTGTGGCAGAGCTGGAAGGCCACAATACGATGATTATGGGGAATCAATTATTGTTGGAAAAGGCAATACAGAAGATCTAATAGAGTATTACATTAATGGAGAGCCAGAACCAATTGTATCTAAAATTACAGATGATAAATCTTTACGAACTCACATTCTAAGTGTCATAGTTACACATCCAGGAATTAAAAAAGAAGAGATTTTGGAATTCTTTTTGCAGACACTAGGTGGATTGCAATCAAGAAAACCTACAATAAAATTTGCAATTGATATTTCATTACGTTTCCTTGCAAGTAAATTTTTAATTATTAAAAAAGGTGAACGATATGCAGCTACTGAATTTGGACAAAAGACATCCATGTTGTATATTGATCCATTAACTGCAACATATTTTAGAGATTCAATTGAAAATATATCTCAAGAAAGAAAACATACTTTTGGATTTTTACATATGATTACAAACTGTGAAGAGTTTTTCCCAAAGTTTTCGTTGCGACAGAAAGATTATGAAACTGCAAGTTTGATGATAGATAATCATTCATCACAACTCTTAGAGCCCATATCTGAGTATGATTGTTCGAGAAGTCTTTTGGCATTACAATCTTGGATTACTGAATCTACTGAATTATCTCTCTCAGATAGCCTCGGAATTGAGTCTGGGGACATGCATAGAATGACTGAGAATGCAAATTGGCTATCTTATTGTCTTAGGGAAATTTCCAAGCACGTTGAGAGGGCAGATTTACTTGAAGAGTTGAGTGATTTGAGAAATAGAATAGTTTATGGAATTAGAGAGGAACTACTTGATTTAGTTCGAGTTAAGGGAATTGGAAGGGTTAGATCACGAATTCTATTCAAACATGGTATCAAGAATTTAGATGATTTGAGAAAAATTCCGGTAAATAAATTGGCAGAAATTGATAAAATTGGTTCAACCATTGCAGATAACATAAAGGCGGAGTTACGAAAGGTTAGATAATTGATTGATTTACTAATCCTGGCAATAATTTCTTGTATCGTTGCATTCTTTGTGGTGTTTTTTATGACTCCTCCTTTAATCAAAATTTTAGAAAAAAGAAATTTTGCAGTAAAAGACATGAATAAAAAAGAAGATGTGATGGTAGTAAGACCTGGTGGCCCTGCAATTCTTGTAGGAATTGTTGCATCTGAATTAGTTCTTTATGCATTTTTACAAATGAATGAAATTCTTGCTATACTAATTACAACATCTGCTGCATGTGTTATTGGATATGTTGATGACAGAAAAGTAATGGGTGGATGGTTTAAGCCACTTGCATTAGCGATTGCTGCAATTCCAATCATTGCACTTGGAGCATATGATACTGATCTTGCATTCCCATTATTTGGAACAGTTCAAATCCCAGTTTTGTATCTTGCATTAATTATATTCATGATTCCAATCACTGGTAATACGATCAATTCTATTGATGTTCTAAACGGTGTTGCAAGTGGATTTATGGTGATTGCCAGTTTCTCTTTGTCTATTTGTTTATTCATTGTGCAAAACTATGAAATTGCAATTGTGAGTTTGCCACTTGGATTTGTTTCATTAGCATTTTACAAATATCATAAAGTTCCAAGTAAAATATTTCCTGGGGATTCTGGAGCATTAACTCTCGGTGCAATGTATGGTGCTATTGCAATTGTAGGAGGTGTTGAAATAATCGCAGCAGTTGCACTATTGCCTGCAGTAATTAACTCATTTTTGTTCCTATCAAGTGTAAAACGAGTTGTTGAGCATAGACAAATCAAGGGAAAACCAGTAGAGCACACTGAAGATTTTCTATTAAAAGCAACTGATGACAAAAAGGCACCTGTCACTTTGGTTAGGTTGATTCTTGCAGGAGGACCAATGTCTGAAAAACAAGTAGGGTTTGCAATTTTTAAACTAACAGTATTTTCAGGAATTTTAGCAGTGATTACTGCATTTATGATGGGTATATCGCTTTGAAATCTGGACTATTCATTTTCTTGTTTGCAATGTGGGGTTTGATAATTTTAGGTGGTGGAATTGTAGTTACTATTTTAGGACCGATTTCAATTTCAGGCTTTGGAGAATTTGATTGGTTTATTGCATCTGTGATTAAAGCAGTCATCGCAATAGTTCTTGTTGTAATTTGGATTTTGATTTTATCAAAGATAAAGAATAGAATATTTAAAAAAGAAATTAAACTTTAACTTTCTTTCCACTGTCTTTGTTTTTTATCATATTCTTCCCTACTGTATCTAATTGAAGCCGGTGCTCCAATTACAACTGTATTTTCAGGAACATCTTTTGTTACAATTGCCCCCATTGCAACAACACTGTTTTTTCCTATAGTTAGACCTGCTTTGATAACTGCACGTGCACCAATTATTGCATTGTCTTCAATTGTAACTCCTATCATTTTATTACACATTGGATAAGGATCATTTGTTAATACTGCTGCAGGTCCAATGAACACATTTTTTCCAATTCTTGAAAGTGGTGGTATGTATGCTTGACCTTCAATTCTTGTGTTTTCGCCAATTTTTACATCATAATCAACATGTGCTAGCGAGCCAATACTGACATTATTTCCAATCTCTGTATTATCACCAACATATGAAAAATGCCAAATCTTGACATTCTCGCCAATCTTTGCTTTCTCTGAAATATAATTAGTAATCATTATCTCACAAGTGCCATGGGTTTGCATTTGCAGTAATTTTTTCAGGTAATTTATCCTTAAAGTTTTTCAGAAATTCTAGTTCTTGTTTCTTATCCCGAAGTTCATCTGGTAGCATTATTGGAATTTCCTCAATTATTGGGAAAAATCTAGAACATTTTGGGCAGAAAATTGCACCTTCTGAAACAACATTGTCTTTTTCATTTATTTCAAATAATTCTAAAGGGTGAGTTTTGTCAATAGGGCAAGCCAAAATATCCATCATTGTTTTGTTCATTTTAGATCCAGATAGATAGGGATTCCCTTTTGACTAGATAAAAGTGCAGCTTCAGCAATTTTTGTGACATTTACTGCTTCTTGAGATTTCACAACTAGATCATTTTTACCCTCAATTGCTCCAAGGAAACTTTGAATTTCTAATGATAATGGCTCTTGTTTTTCATTTTGTATAGTTTCAGAACTCTCATCTTTTTCTATAATGATTTCTTGGGTGATAAAATCAGATGAAATAATTGCATCTGTACATACTGCATTAAATTTTCTTAATTTTTTAGGAGTAATCCAATTAGATGTTATGATTGCAACTTTATCATTTTTGTATCCTAACATTATGCTTGTGAAATCTTCATGTTCATGTTTTATTTTCCCTGCTTTGGCAAATACCACTTGAGGCATTTCATCAAATAACCAATTTGCAGTATCAATATCATGAACTGATGTATCATAAATAATTCCTACATCTTTAATGTGCAGGGGCATTCTATTTTCTCTGTGAAATTCAAGCATTACCAAATCACCATATTTTTTCTCTTTCACCATTTTTTTTACTACATCTACTGCAGGATTGAATCTTTCAATATACCCACATGTTAGAATAACTTTATTTTTTTCTGCAATTTTAGCAAGATTTTGACCATCTTCAGATTTGTATGTCATTGGCTTTTCAACAAAGACATGTTTTTTTGCCTCTAACAATTTTTGTGCAATTGCAGTGTGAGTTGATGTAGGAGTTACCACAAATGCTCCGTCAAATTCTTCTGCAGTTAACATTTCATCTAGTGATGTATAGTAATTGACAGAATATTTTTCTCCATACTCTTTACTTTTTTGAGAATCTGCATCACATACAGCTACTAGTACTCCTAATTGTGATAAAATTCTTGTATGATTCTTCCCCCATCCACCAGTTCCAATTTGAACAATTTTCATCTAATACACCTCAGTTAACCAATGAGAATAATCATCATTTTTGTTCATTACTATCTCTGTATACATTTCCATCATTTTTTTAGTAATGTCTCCCGGTTTACCATTTCCTATTTGTTTTGAATCCATTTTTATAATTGGTGTAATTTCAGCTGCAGTTCCAGTTAGGAAAATTTCTTCTGATATGATTAATTCACTTCTTGTAATGTCTCGCTCAATCATGTCAATATCAAGATCTTTTGCAATTTTGATAATTGCATCGCGAGTAATTCCTTCCAAAGCTGATGATGCAAGTGATGGGGTAATCAATTGACCATTTCTTATAATGAAAATATTCTCACCTGGAGCTTCACTAACATTTCCATTATGATCAAGCAAAATTGCCTCATCTACACCGTTTCGTTTGGCTTCTTGTGTTGCAATAATTGAATTCAGATAATTTCCACCCATTTTAGCTTGAGGTGGGGTTGACATGTCTGAGAATTTTCTCCAAGATACAACTCCTGCTGTAATTCCATTTTTACTAAACAAATCTCCAAAAGGAAAAGTAAAGATTGCAACATTTGTTGGTGCTTTTTCTGTAACGTGAAGATTAATTCCATAATCTCCCACAAAATAAAACGGTCTTATGTAACATGATTTTTTTATTTTATTTTTTTTACAAATCCCAATTATTGCATTTGTAATTTCATCATCTGAATAATTAAGTGAAATATTGTAAAACTGACCTGATCTTCTAAATCGTTTTACATGCTCATCTAATCTAAACACATTGAGATTTTCCCCATTCCAGTATGCTCTAATTCCTTCAAAAACTGATGTGCCATAATGAATTGCATGTGTTGTAATTGGAACTTGTGCTTTTTCTGTAGGGACATATTTTCCATCAAACCAAACATATTTTGAAAGAGGAAGTGCCATGGAAAAAATCGCACTACATGTGTATTAATCTCTATTTATTTTGAATATCCTTCTTTAGGAAATTTCATTCCTACTATTCTTGTAGTTTGATCTTCTTCATTTGCAAATTTTTCAACTGTTTCCCACTCCTCGTTAATGATTTTGACTATTTCTTCAGGGACGTCTTCTTTCCAAACGGATTTTTTCCCTAGTGCTGCATCATACAATTTTTCTTTTACTGACGTTGCTGAGAGTGCTTTACGTTCCCCAATTTTTGGTTTCAATCTATACATTTTCAACATGTATCCTTCTGCTTTGTCGCCAGTATATGAAAAATAATTACCTTCAACTCCGTTGAGGATTTGTTTTCTTAGCTTCCATGATTTTCTTCTAACTAGTGGCGGGAGATATTTTTTGAATGGTGCTTGAAATGCGTAATCATCAGTTATTTTTATTGTATCTCCAAAAATAGACTCAAGCATTTTTTTCCTAGCTTTGAAATCAAATGGAAAACTCTTACTGTTTATTTCTCTGTCTTCATCTTTGAAGACTACTGGCATTACTTTGACAATATCTGCCTTATTTTTCAATTCTTTAATTATTTCAACATGTGCATTTGTCACTGGATTTAGATGTGCAAGATAGAGTGCCGTAATCAATTACATCACGATAATAATTCTCATATTTCAATGATTGATTTTCTAAAAGTTTTATCCGTATGATTCGTATTTGACTTCAAAGCTACCATCTTCACGTTTATCGTGTTCTGTGACAAAGCCTTTTGGATTCAAGAAATCCATTACTCCATCGATGGTTCCTTGCCATCCACAAACATAGAACATTGTATTTTCTTTAGTTATTTTATCGCCAATTAATTCTTCTAATGGTGAAAGTCCGTTATCTCTTGGTCTTAGGAATGTTTCAACTCTACCGACTTGACCTGCCCATGATCTGTTAAACCATTCTTGCGGTCTACTGATTGCTGCCCTGTATCTGAAATTCCATTGGTCTTTTCCTTTAGCAATACTTTCATTTTCAAGATTACTTAGCAAGTCCTTGTAGCTCAATTCATCTACGTAACTTGCTCCATGCAAAACTATTGTTTCTCGTTTATCTCCAGTGTCATGAAGATGTTGTGCAAAACTTACAAATGGTGCAAGACCTGTTCCACCACCAATACAAACAATTCGGCGGTTATCTTTTTCTCCGTTTGCAAATTCTTCATTAATTAGTAAAGCCCTACCTGTTGGTTTTAGCCAAAGAATTTCATCTCCTTCTTTTACATTAAATATTTGAGTCGTTAATCTACCTGGAAGTGGTTTTCTAACCCATCTGATAACTAACTCTACATAATCTCTATTTTCTGGATGTGATGCAATTGAATATGCACGTCTAACAATTTTTCCATTTTCTACAGGATTTGGTAATCCTAAAGTGATGAATTGACCTGCTTGGTATTCTGGAACAGGACCATCATTTGGAACCATTCTAATAATTACAAGATCTTCTTTTAATAATTGAACATAAGTGACAGTTGCTTTGTTATCCACGACCATAACGATTGAATCAGCATTTGCAAGGTTAAATATATTGTGTTAATTTCATAACCCGATTTTCCAATTGACCGCTAAACGTTAATAACCAATTTGAAAAACGTATTTCAATCAGATTTCTGATTATTGGGCCGGTCGTCTAGTCCGGTAGGATATGTGCATGGCATGCATGGGATCGAGGGTTCAAATCCCTTCCGGTCCACTTATTTTTTTATTAACGAAATCATTTTTTCAATTTCTTGATCATTCTCTTTTAAAATCTCATTGATTTTTTCTTCTGATAATTGAATTTTCAAATCAATGATTGCATGTAGTGCACTTTTCTTTACTTCTATATTGGAATCTAACAGTGCCTCAAGAAAAATTCCTTTTGCTTCTATAGCTTTTAGATGGCCTAATGCTCCTAATGCACATGATCTTACTGTGGAACTTTCATCTTTTACAAGTTTGATTATTTCAGGAACTGCAGATATTTCATTTCTATTTGCTAATACTAGTGATGTAAAACTTTTGATATTTTTATTTGTAGTACTTAGATTATTGATTAAAAAATTTGAAATTTTATTTTTATTTAATAAAAGTGAACTAAATGCTTCTCCTCTAACTTCAAGATTATCATCATCTAACTTTGAAATTATTTTTTCTAATATGTTGGGATTATCTTCATTATTCAAAGTCTCCAAAATTTTGATTTTTTCTTTACTGTTTCCAAATTCTAAAACTTTTGAAATATTTTCCAAGTTCTGACCAAATCCCTTCTTTCTAGTTAATAATAGTTCAAATTTTCCAATTTTTTTCCATCGAATTTGAAAATATCCTTTTAGCTTTAAATTATCCTTAAATACAAAATTTAACATGTCAACTGAAACCAGAGACACCGTATTCATTGGTAAGAAACCATTGATGGCATATGTAACATCAGCGCTAATTCAATTGGCAAACTTACCTTCCGTCAACATCAAAGCTAGAGGACTCAGCATAGGTCGTGCTGTGGATGTAGCTCAAATCATTGCAAGAAAAACAGAAAATGCAGGCTACTCTATCGGAGAAATTAAAATTGATTCCGAAGCATTAGAGTCACAAGACGGTAGAACTAGAAATGTTTCAACAATAGAAATTGAAATAAAGCGAGTTACGTCTTAATTGTACTTCACTTGAAATTTTTTATTTCATTATTTCTTTGATTTTTTGTACTTTTTCTCCATTTTTCTAAATTTTGGAAGTTCAACCAAGTCATTAAACTGATCAAAATTTACAACCTTTTGTTTATGTTTTGAAGTATTTCCTGATTTTTTTAATTCAGTTAGTATATTCATTGTTGCAAATGTATTTGCATACAAAACAGACAATGGATAGAGAATAACATTGAATCCCATTTTACTTAATGATTCTGCTGAACTTAATGGAGTTGCTCCGCCCTCAATCATATTTGCAACAAGTGGCGCATTGATTTCTTTTCCAATTTGCTTCATTTCATCAATTGATCTTGGTGCCTCAACAAAAACAGCATCTGCCCCTGCTTTCTTGTTTTGTTTTCCGCGTTCAATTGCTTCATCTAATCCTTCAGTTGCCCTTGCATCAGTTCTAGCAACAATAATGAAATCTTTATTTTCTCTTGCATCAATTGCAGCCGATAATTTTTCTGTATACTCTTCTTGAGATACAACTTCTTTTCCTTGCATGTGGCCACATCGTTTAGGCCATTGTTGGTCTTCTAAGAATATGCCTGATGCCCCTGCGGATTCTAATTCTTTTACTAATTTCCAAACACTTAGTGCATTTCCATACCTTGTATCTGAATCAACAATTACAGGAACTTGTACTGCTCTACAAATTCTTCTGGCATTATCTACAGTTTCCGTAGCACCAATAAATCCATAATCTGGCATTCCAAATAATGAGGCAGATGTTCCATATCCTGTTTGGAACATTGCATCAAATCCTACTTTTTGAGCAATTTTTGCACCTAATGCATCGTAGACTCCTGGAATAACAATTGGTTTTTTTGATTTTAACATACTTTTCAAATTTTTCATAATTGTGTTCTTTTTCTGAATTATTTATGATTTTAATTAAATTGCTAAGAAAGGAGAATTTGTTTTAGAATCAAAATATTCTGTTATTATTCGATCTTAATCTCTTTGCCTTTTTTCTTTACTTCTTTTTCTTGAACTTTTTTTAGTTCAGATTCTAAAAATTGCTTGTATTTGTTGGTCTCCTCATCTGTCATATTGGCAAAATTAGAACTTAGAATAGATCCCATTGCAGCAATCTTTTCTAGTAGATCTAAAGCAACAAATCTTCCCACATTTCCTAATCGAAACAACACTTCAAGTTGTTTTTTGACAATGTCGTTTACTTTGTCTACATCTTCTGCTGTGTCTTTTCCTTTCTTTGTTAATTGATATTTTCCGTCTTTAGTTTCTTCAATAAGTCCTTCATCTAGCAATCTCCCTAACAATGGATAAATTAATCCGGGTGAAGGTTTCCAAATTCCATTACTTTGCTTTACTGCATAATCGATAATTTCTTTCCCTGTATGTGGTGTTTTTTTTAATAATTCTAAAATGAAATATCTCGAAAACCCTCTTGGCACTGAGCTTCCTACTCTTTGAAACCACTCAGAAATCATCACTAGTGATATCACTAGTGATATATTTTAATATTTTGGATCATGCCTACCAATGTGGTATCCCAAAATCAGTTCGTCTTTTACTCTGCATAATATTTCTCTCCTGTCTGCTCATCAATAACTGTGCTTCCCTTTTGTGGCATCTTTCTTACAAACGCTTTGGCTGGAGTTTCTAGATTA
>Ga0209665_1000308_pt1 | contig 42792 bp, 35 predicted proteins | sample SaaInlV_200m_DNA_2_FD_184675 | JGI IMG/M metagenome (GOLD analysis project Ga0209665, IMG submission 184675) | Marine microbial communities from expanding oxygen minimum zones in the Saanich Inlet - Saanich Inlet SI074_LV_135m_DNA (SPAdes) (version 2) | ecosystem: Environmental > Aquatic >... | reverse complement strand
TAAAGCGATTGCTTATTGGAAGACACTTTTTTCTGATGCAGACGCGAAGTTTGATAGCATCGTATCTTTAGATGGAAATAGTATTGTGCCTCAGATCACTTGGGGGACATCTCCAGAAATGGGAATGGATGTAGGTGAGGCAATTCCTATTGCAGGGAAGGAAGAAATTGAAAATGCCTTAGAATATATGGGGCTGACCAATGGGGGATCCCTTTCCGATTATAAATTGGACAAAATTTTTATTGGTTCATGTACTAATTCTCGAATTGAAGACTTGAGGACAGCCGCCGAAATTGTTAAAGGACATAAAGTGGCGGATACTATAAAAATAGCGATGGTCGTCCCAGGTTCTGGCGAAGTGAAAAACAAAGCTGAATCGGAAGGACTGGACAAGATTTTTATGGAAGCAGGATTCGAATGGCGGGAACCGGGATGCTCTATGTGTCTGGCCATGAATGCTGACCGACTAGAGTCAGGAGAACGGTGCGCTTCAACTTCAAATAGAAACTTCGAAGGTCGACAAGGCCAAGGAGGTCGAACCCATTTGGTGAGCCCTATCATGGCAGCCGCTGCAGCGGTAAACGGTCATTTTGTTGACGTGCGTGAAATATTAAAGGCGGTAGTGTGATGGAAAAATTTTCAAATATTAGGGGAATTGTTGCACCCATTGATCGCGCCAATGTGGATACAGATGCTATTATCCCAAAACAGTTTTTAAAATCAATCAAACGGACGGGATTTGGCCCAAATCTATTTGATGAATGGCGGTATTTAGATATTGGAGAACCGGGAGTATCCTGTGACAATCGACCTCTTAACAATGATTTTGTTTTAAACCAGGATCGGTACCAAGGATCTTCTATTCTATTGACGCGGAATAATTTTGGTTGTGGTTCCAGTCGAGAACATGCGCCATGGGCGATAAAAGATTATGGATTTCGGGTATTGATTGCGCCCAGTTTTGCAGATATTTTTTATAATAATTGTTTTAAGAACGGCCTGCTTCCCATTGTTTTGGAAGAATCTAAAATTGATGATTTATTTCAATCTGTTCATGCGACACCGGGCTTTGAAATGGCCATTGATTTAAATAACCAGAAAATCCAATTATCAGCTGGAGAAAATATTTCTTTTAATATTGATGGCTATAAAAAATCCTGTCTCATGAATGGGTTAGATGAAATTGGGCAAACCATGGAGAAGAAAGAAATAATCCAATCATTTGAGCGGCAGCATAAAAAGTTGAGCCCTTGGATATTTGAAGATTTGGTGGTTTAGATGAATCGTAATCCTATTGAAATATTCGATACCACATTACGTGATGGAACTCAGGGAGAAGGGGTTACGCTATCCGTAAAAGATAAAGTGAGAATTGCCATTCGTTTGGATGAATTTGGGATGGATTTCATCGAAGGAGGTTGGCCTGGGAGCAACCCTAAAGACGAATCATTTTTTAAAGAAATAAGAAAAGAAAAATTACATCATTCACGTATTTGCGCTTTTGGTTCAACGGCGCGATTTCCGGATAAGGTTCTCTCTGATGCAAATTTAAACCTCATGCTGGCTGCTGAAACATCTGTAGTATCTATTTTTGGAAAAGCCTGGAAGTTACATTCAGAGTTGGGGCTGGAATTAGATGCATCTGAAAATGAAACATTAATCTACGAATCGATTCAATACCTAAAATCTGAAGGTCGACATGTTATTTTTGATGCAGAACATTTTTTTGATGGGTATAAGGACGATCCAGAATTTGCACTCCAAATGGTGAAAGCGGCTGGAAAAGCTGAAGCTGATACGATTGTATTATGTGATACCAATGGAGGATCATTGCCTTCAGAAATTTCTGATATTGTACATGTCGTAAAGAAGAAAATAAGCGCCCCCCTGGGCGTTCATGCCCATAATGATAGCGAACTGGCTGTATCAAACACAATCGCAGCAGTAGAGGCGGGCGTGAGCCATGTTCAGGGAACAATCAATGGTGTTGGTGAACGATGTGGAAATGCAAATCTTATCAGCATTATACCGAACATGATCCTCAAATTGGGCTTGAAGACAGTTCAGAAAATAGATTTAACACAATTATCATCCATTTCTCATTTCGTTTCTGAAGTGATGAATTTCGCGTCAGACCAGCGGGCGGCTTATGTGGGCCGTTCAGCTTTTGCACATAAGGGTGGAATTCATGTGAGTGCTGTATTAAAAAACAGTACCATGTATGAGCATATTGAACCGGAGATTGTAGGGGCACAGCGACGTGTATTGGTGTCCGATTTATCAGGCCAAAGTAATATTAGATATAAAGCATCTGAGTTGGATGTAAGACTAAATGGAGATAAAACATTAACAAAAAAGGTAGTAAATCGGATAAAAGCTTTAGAACATGCAGGGTACCAATTTGATGGTGCCGAAGCTTCTTTTGAATTGATTCTTCAAGAAGAACTCGGTGCATTTCAACCATTTTTTGATGTGTTGGATTCTCGGATTAATGTGAATTATGGTGAAAATGGACATAAACATGCCGATGCCATGTTAAAAGTTATTGTAGATGGTGAAGTTGAGCATACGATTGCGGATGGCGTTGGACCTGTGAATGCATTGAATTTGGCGCTTAAAAAAGCATTGGTTCGTTTTTACCCAGAAATAAAAGATGTGAAATTGGTGGATTATAAAGTTCGTGTTTTAGAAGAACGGGCAGGAACGGAGTCGAAAGTTCGTGTTCTGGCTGAGAGTAGTGATGGAAAAGAATCCTGGTCTACTGTAGGTGTATCTGAAAATATCATTGAAGCCAGTTGGCAGGCGTTGCGAGATAGTTTCAACTATCGGTTATATATAAAGAAGAAAAAGAACGCCCATTCCAGAAAAGTGAAAGGATTGGCTAAACCATATTAATAGCTTAATGGACTTGAGCTTTTTTTATTTTTGTTAGAATCCTTTTGTCGCCTTCGGTCAAATGCCTAAATTGGGGACCTAATAATATTTGTAAGATACAAATAAAATGAGCAACCCATACTTAACCAAAATATTCTATTTCAACGCTGCCCACCAATATGGTCAAAAAGATTGGTCAGATCAAAAGAACTGGGAGGTATTTGGTCCTGACTCAAGAGTTCACGGCCATAATTATACGCTGGAAGTGATGGTGACAGGTGAAGTCAATCCGGAGACTGGATTTCTTGTCGACTTAAATCAATTGAAAACAATTGTTAAAACCCATGTGATCGATATAATTGATCATAGTCAAATTCAAGAAATAAATTGGTTTCAGGGTAAGCAGCCCAGCACAGAAAATATGGTTCAGTTTATTTGGAAGCAGATTGAGACCCATCTAACTGGCACCATACTTCATCGCATTCGACTTAGGGAAACGCCCACCATTTTTACAGATTATTATGGTCCAAATTCTGAATAACAATGGATTTTAAAAACCGGTTATACCTCATTCTGGCGGGAATATTTATCGCCTCTCTTATTAGTTCAAATTTAATTTTCCAAAAGTTTTTCACCTGGACACCATTTGGGCTATATACTTTTGAATTATCCGTTGGTATTTTACCTTACCCAATTACATTTTTGGTGACGGACCTTATTTCCGAATTATATGGTAAAAAGAAGGCGGATCAAGTGGTATTATCTGGATTGGTGGCATCTATTTTTGTCATGGCCGTGGTTATGATAGCTAATGCAGTTCCCCAAACGGATTGGTCACCAGTTGACAGTGAAACATTTTCAAATGTGTTTGGGCTCTTTGGACCCGCTGTATTTGCATCTATGGTGGCTTATCTTGCGGCACAATATATTGATATTCGTGTTTTTCATTTTTGGAAACGGCTTACAAAGGGGAAGCATCTTTGGCTGAGGAATAATGGGTCAACGATTGTGTCCCAACTGGTTGATACTTTGGCCGTATTGGTTTTATTATGTGGTACAGGCACCATTGAATGGATTCGTTTCTGGCCTTTATTGGCGAATGGGTTTCTATTCAAAGTTATGGTAGCATTTATGGACACACCATTGTTCTATCTGGGTGTGTGGGCATTAAAGGATAAAATTCATGAAGATCCTGACGAGGAGGATTGGGAAAAACTTTCATTTAATCAGGAGGCAATCTAATGACAGAAAAATTTGATCAATTAGAAGCCAATAATAGAGAATTATTAGATTTAATCGGCGAAGATTCTCAACGGGAAGGATTGGTAAAAACGCCCAATCGTGTTGCCAGAGCATGGGAATACTTTTCGCAAGGGTATCGTGCTAATTTGGATGATATTATTAATGATGCCATATTTCATGAAGATTGCAGCGAAATGGTTGTGGTGCGAGATATTGAATTTTTCTCTATGTGTGAACATCATATGATTCCCTTTTTTGGACGGGCCCATGTGGGTTATTTACCCAATAAAAAAGTTATTGGATTATCTAAGATTCCTCGGATTGTGGATATGTTTGCGAGGCGACTACAACTTCAAGAACGGCTTACCTCACAAATTGCGAATACATTAGAAGAAGTATTGGATCCAGTGGGCGTGGCTGTGGTGATGGAAGGACGCCATTTATGTATGCAAATGCGAGGTGTCGAAAAACAAAATAGTTATGCATCTACTTCAGCGATGTTGGGGCAATTTAGAAAATCTGCTGAAACTCGGGCAGAATTCTTAAGTATTATTGGGAAATAAAATGAGTATAGCTAACACGCCAAAACCACCATATTATGCTGTGATATTTTCATCTCAACATACAAAAAACAAATGGGAAGAATATGAAGAAAAATCAGCTAAAATGGTTGCTTTAGCGAAAGAATCACCCGGGTTTTTAGGCGTTGAATCTGTCCGTGATGAGAATGGTTTTGGTATTACATCCGTTTATTGGGAAGATAAGGAATCGATAGATATCTGGCGTCATAATGAAGAACATAATAAAGTAAAAAAACGCGGAAGGTCCATTTGGTATGAAAAATATTTTTTACGTATTGCAAAGGTAGAAAAAGACTATGGCAAAATTTGATATAGCTGTTTTGGGCGGCGGCCCCGGTGGCTATGTGGCGGCCATACGCGCTGCTCAGTTGGGAAAGAAAATCGTTATAATTGATGAAGGAAATCTGGGAGGTGTCTGCCTGAATTGGGGTTGTATTCCCACCAAAGCACTTTTAAAGAATGCGGAAGTTCTTCATTCTGTTAAAAATAGCAAAAAATTCGGTATTACAATTCCTGAATATGAAGTGGATTTTGGTAAAACTGTAAAACGCAGTAGAGATGTCTCGCAACGCCTGTCGAAGGGGATTGAATTTTTGATGAAGAAAAATAAGATCACCCATATAATCGGTCAGGGTAAAATCAAATTGGCTAATGCGATAGAAGTGATCCATGATAAAAAGAAAGAATTGGTGAAGGCGGACAAAATCATTATTGCCACCGGTGCGCGTCCAAAAATATTTTCGGGAATGGAACCGGATGGCAAGCAGGTGATAACCTCTAAAGAAGCGATGATATTAAAAGAACCGCCTCAAAGAATGGTCATTATTGGCGCCGGGGCCATTGGGGTCGAGTTTGCGTATTTTTATAATGAATATGGGTCACAGATTCACCTTATTGAAATGATGCCCAATATCTTGCCGGTTGAAGATATGGATATATCGAAAGAAGTGGAAAAAAGTTTTAAAAAATCCGGGATAAAGATTTATAAAGAAACCAAAGTGACCAAAATTGAAAAATTGAAAACTAAGGTTAAGGTTCATGCTGAAAAGGACGGAAGTAGTCAAGTTATTGATGCAGATATTGTTTTGAATGCAGTAGGCGTTACGGGAAATATTGAAAATATCGGATTGGAAGCAATTGGCGTTGTTACGGATCGTGGCTCTATTACGATCAATGAATTCAATCAAACATCTGTACCCAATATTTATGCTATTGGAGATGTTTCTGGACCGCCATGGCTTGCCCATGTGGCTTCTGCTCAGGGACATGTTGCGGCAGAACATGCGTCTGGCCATACGCCTACACCGGTGGATTATACCAATATCCCCGGCTGCACATATTGCCAGCCTCAAGTGGCATCCTTAGGCTTCACAGAAGCAGTAGCGAAAGAAAAGGGTTATGAAATAAAAGTGGGTCGGTTTGATTTTCGATCCAGTGGAAAAGCCTTAGCGACGGGAGATTCAACCGGGTTCGTTAAAATAATTTTTGACGTACAGTATGGTGAATTATTGGGTTGCCATATTGTGGGTAGTGAAGCGACAGAACTGATCGCAGAATTGGGTGTAGCCAAAGCATTGGAATCCACTTGGCAAGAAATTGCCCTTACGGTCCATGCCCACCCCACGCTTTCAGAAGCTGTCATGGAAGCTGCTTTAGATGCTTTTGGGCAGAGTGTACATCAGTAATGCTTCGCCAAACTCAGGGTGACAATTATTACCAGAAAATGGATAATAAAATCAAAATAGTAGATTTAGGGTACATGGATTATCAATCCGCTTGGGAATACCAAAAGGATTATCATCAAAAAGTATTGGATGGTGTTTCGGAAGACACTTTATTATTAGTAGAGCATGAACCGGTATATACACTTGGGAAAAATGCGAATGAAGATCATTTACTCCAGTCGGCTCCGAAAAACACGAAAGTTTTTAATATTGATAGAGGTGGTGATATTACGTATCATGGTCCAGGCCAGATTGTCGGATATCCTATTTTAGATTTACATCATTATAAGAAAAGTGTTAGTTGGTATATGCGTGCATTAGAAAATATAATAATTCGTGTTTTGGATGAATATGGGATTACTGCAAGTGTGAAAGATGGGCTAACAGGTGTGTGGGTGGGTGGTGACAAAATAGGTGCTCAAGGTGTTCGTATTTCTCGTTGGGTAACTATGCATGGTTTTGCATTAAATGTGAATACGGATCTGCATTATTATGATGGTATTATTCCATGTGGTATTTTTGAATATGGTGTGACATCCATGGAAAAAATTCTCGAGAAAAAACAAGATATTTTCGCAGTGAAAAAAATAATAATCAAAGCATTTATTGATACATTTCAACCGATAAAACTTTTAGAGGCATATTGATGGCAAGACTGCATGGATTCCAGAAGAAAGAATTATTATCTGTTTATCGGAATATGGTATTAACCCGGCGACTGGATGAGAAAATGATGATTTTAATCCGACAAGGAAAATCATTTTTTCATATTGCATGTTCTGGTCATGAGGGAGCACAGTTAGCGGCGGCCTGTAATTTTAAACCAGGAGAAGATTGGTTTTATCCTTATTACCGCGATGCAGCCCTAACCATTGGACTGGGTGTTGATAGCAAGGATCACTTATTGGCATTTCTTGCGAGGAATGATGATCCGATTTCGGGAGGAAGGCAATTGCCACAACATTTTAGCAATGAGTCCTTACGAATTGTCAGCCAATCCAGTCCCACAGGCACCCAATTTTTACATGCGGTCGGCTCAGCATTAACCCGAAAATGGGAAAAGAAGAAAGAAGTGGTCTATGTATCTTCAGGGGAGGGAACAACCAGTCAGGGTGAATTTCACGAAGCGTTGAATTGGGCCAGCCGGCAAAAACTACCTGTTATTTTCCATATCGAAGATAATAGTTATGCGATTAGTGTTCATATTTCTGAACAAACTTCCGGTGGCTCCGTGTATTCCATGGTAGCTGGGTATCAAAATCTGGCTCGGTATAATGTAGATGGGACTGATTTTTTCGAGACAAATTTGGCTTTCCAAAAAGCGGTAGAGAGAGCCAGGAAGGGAATAGGACCTTCCGTAATTGTGTCCAATGTTGTCAGATTATTACCCCATTCATCCTCGGATGATCAACGAAAGTACCGGTTGGAAGAAGACTTGGAAACCGATAAAAAAAGAGATCCTATACTTCGCTTCGAAGAAGCATGTGTTAATGGAAAAATTATTACTGAAAAGGAATTTGATAAAATTCGCAATGAAGTAAATAATCGGGTAGATGAAGAGGCGGAGTGGGCGGAACAGCAAGATCATCCGCCAAAGTCCTCAGCATTAAATTATAACTATTCACCTAACTCGAGTCCAGAAGAGACCGATTTCAATGAGATAAGTGAAAAGGTCGTGATGGTAGATGCGATTAATCATGCCCTATCTGAAGAGATGGATCGGAATAATAAAATGGTGATATTTGGGGAAGATGTGGCCGATCCCAAAGGTGGCGTTTTTACAGCCACTCGGGGATTATCCAATAAATTTGGGAAAAACCGCGTTTTTAATTCACCTCTAGCAGAGGCATCTATTGTGGGTACGGCTATTGGTATGTCTTGTTCCGGTTGGAAGCCTGTAATTGAAATTCAATTTGGCGACTATATATGGACAGCCATGATGCAAATTCGAAATGAATTGGCTTCCATGCGTTACCGTTCCAATAATGTGTGGAGTTGTCCCGTTGTAATGCGCGTGCCTGTGGGTGGTTATATTCACGGTGGACTTTGCCACAGTCAATCCATAGATGGTTATTTTATGCATATGCCGGGAATTCGTATCGCCTATCCTTCGAATGCGGCCGATGCCAAAGGCCTGTTGAAAGCGGCTTGCCGGATGGATGATCCGGTCCTGTTTTTAGAACATAAGGGATTATACAGACAGGGATTTGCAGCGACCCCCGAACCAGATGAAAATTATATCCTCCCCTTCGGTCAGGCACGGGTCGTCCAGGAAGGATCCGTTTTGACTATTTTAACTTGGGGCGCTATGGTACAAAAATCCATTGAAGCAGTAAAAAAGGAAAGAATCGAATTGGGCATAATAGAGATTATTGATCTCCGTACGCTTAATCCATTAGATGTGGATACCATAAGTGCATCCATTAAAAAGACAGGAAAGGTGTTGGTGGTACATGAGGATAATTTAACCAATGGTCCTGGGGCTGAAATCACCGCAATCATTGCTGACCGGCACTTTGAGGATTTGGATGGTCCGATAAAAAGGGTGGGGTCAGCGGACAGCCATGTTCCCTTTAATTGGTTTTTGGAAGAAGAAATCCTTCCCCAAACACAAAACATTCAAACTGCATTAAAAGAATTGCTGGAGTACTAATGATTATAGATGTAATCATGCCCAAAATGGGCGAATCCATAACTGAGGGGACCATTATTGAGTGGCGAAAAAAGATAGGTGATTCTGTTGAAAAAGATGAATTATTCCTTGAGATTGGGACAGATAAGGTTGATTCCGAAATACCATCCTCAGAATCTGGGATTCTTGTAGAAATACTTGCAGTGGCAAACGAGGTGGTGGATGTTGGCAGTGTGATTGCCAGAATTGAAACGGATACCACTATTGCAAAACCGGTGAAAACTGAACCTAAAAAAGAAATACCAAAATCCACACCAAAAACTACGGAAGCGGCACCGATAAAAGCCCCAAAGCCAGAATCATTACCAACACGGCCAAAGTCAAAAAAATCAGGGCAAAAAAAGTTTTTCACGCCAGTTGTTAATAAGATTGCGACAGAAAATAATATTGGAATCGAAGAACTCCTGACAATAGCTGGCTCCGGTAAGGGGGGTAGAGTTACCAAAGTAGATATGCTCAATTATTTAGAAAATCGTTCCGCATCTTCAATGGGTACATCCACAAGTGAGTCATTAAAAAAAGAACCGATCCTATTTTCCGGGAAAAATGAACAAATTGAAATGGATCATATGCGAAAACTAATCGCGACTCATATGAGAAAAAGTATTGATACAGCGGCCCATGTGTATGTTGTTACTGAGGTTGACATGAGCGCGATTGTGCAATATGTCAATGCCCAAGAAAATGCTTTTTTTCAACGGGAAGGATATGCATTAACTTATACACCATTTATTATTCAGGCATGTGTCACAGCACTAAATAGTTTTCCTGAAATGAATGCATCATTAGAAGAAACGACGATTCTGTATCATAAACATATTAATATTGGTATGGCAGTTGCTGTAGAAAAGGGTTTGATGGTTCCAGTTATTTCAAACTGCGAAGAACTGAATTTCCTTGGGTTATGTAGGAAAGTGAAAGATTTGGCTAACCGGACACGACAAAAGGAGTTGAATCCAGATGAACTTCAAGGATCTACATTCTCAATTTCCAATTTTGGCGTTTTTAACGTAACCTTAGGTACGCCCATTATTAATCAACCCAATGTTGGAATATTGGGTGTAGGTGCCATTAAAAAAAGGCCAGTTGTCATCGAAACAAACGCAGGTGATACCATCGGTATTAAGAGTATGATGAACTTATCCTTGGGATTTGACCATCGCTTAGTTGATGGTGCAGGTGGCAGTCAATTTATCGATTCTGTCCGAAAAAATCTGGAAACAATGAATTTAGAAAGTTTAATCTAATGCCAATTGATCATGTCCTAAAATTATATTCAGAATCGGTCCGCTCTCCTTACCTCCATTATGGATTTTGGGATAACCCGGAGACGGTCGAACCATCCGAGTTCACGTTAAATGAAATGGTAAAAGCCCAAGGTCGATATATAGAACATCTAGCCTCATTCATACCAGATGATGTAAAAACAGTTCTGGATGTGGGTGCTGGCATTGGTGGAAATTCCACTTATCTTTTATCCAAAGGGTATGAAGTTGAAGCCCTTTCGCCAGATGAATATCAGGAAAGTGTTTTTGCTGAAAAATATAATGGCGACGTAAAATTTCATCGATCCAAATTTGAAGATTTTAACCCTGATAAAGAATATGACTTGGTTCTTGAGAGTGAAAGCGCCTGTTATATTCAGATTGAACCGGGATGGGAAACAGCAAGGAAAACCATTCGAGCTGGTGGATATTTATTGGCATCTGATTATTTTCTTCACCTTAATGATGGTAGTGGAGATTGGCATATTAAAGCAGCCCATGACGAGAAAGTATATATGGAAACTGCCGAAAAATATGGATTTAAACTTATCAACGAATATGATCAAACGGACAATACCATGCCAACGCTAGATGGTGCAAAAGCCTTCATGGAACGATTTATATATCCTACGGTAGAATTTTCTTCTAATTATATGGAAAAGAATTATCCTTTGATCCTAAAGGTGATTAAAAAAGCATTTGGGAAAAAAGTAGATAATAAGCTGAAACAATTTTCATTATTAGAAAGTGATGAATTCCGAAAGTATAAACGGTATATGATTTACCTATTTCAGAAAGTGAATTGATGGAAACTTTTGGGAATAGATTGTCGTTGGGTAAACCAAAAATTCGTTTGAACACGAATGATGAGTATAAGTTTGTTCAAAAAGTGGTTCATGCAAATAAACTTAATACTGTATGCGAAGAAGCACGTTGCCCCAATATTTATGAATGTTGGGGAAGGGGAACAGCAACAATTATGATTTTAGGCGATACCTGTACCCGCGCCTGTGGGTTTTGTGCCGTGAATACAGGTAAGCCTAATCGTGTGGATGAAATGGAACCCTTACGAACCGCAATGGGTGTTAAAAAAATGGGTCTTCGTCATGTGGTCATCACATCAGTAGACCGTGATGATCTTAAGAATGACTTCGGTGCATTTATATGGGCAGAAACTATTCGTCAAATCCACCAGAATGTACCCGGGTGCACCGTTGAAGTATTAACGCCTGATTTCCAAGGGTATGGACCGGCTTTGGAACAAGTGTTTGATGCGGCACCAGAAATATTTTCTCATAATGTGGAATGTGTGGAACGGATCAGTCGTCAGGTAAGAGCTCAAGCCATTTGGTCAAGGAGTTTAGATGTTTTAAAGCAATCTGTTGATTACGGTTTATTGACTAAAACGAGTATGATGGTCGGGTTAGGCGAAACTGAAGTGGAAGTGATTGAAACGATGAAAGAAATTGCCGATATTGGTGTGGAGATATTTACTATCGGCCAATATTTACAACCGACCATGAAGCATATTCCTGTCTATCGATATGTTAAAAATGAAGAATTCAATAATTATAAACGAATCGGTCTTAAATTGGGTTTCCGCGTGGTTGAATCAGGTGCTTTAGTCAGAAGCTCTTACCATGCAGATGAGCAGGCGCGATTGGCAAAGGGTAATAAATGAATCAAAATAAAAAATTAATTTACAGTTTAGTGGTCGCTTCAGGTCTCGTGTTGGTTTGGACTATTTATGCAGATCAGGGTGTGGACCTTAAACCGGACATAGTTGAAGATGAAACACCTCTAATTCTCGTTGATGGAAAAGTACCCCCCAGATTATCGAACTTTGTGATGCATATGCAGTTTATAGATGAAAACACATGCCTAAAGTGCCATAAAGAGGAACGGGAAATGGATTTTGGTTCCGGACCTGTTACTGCAAAAAAAATGACCCACGAAATGCGTGAAAATTGTGTTTCTTGCCATTTACTGCCAAAGTGAACCGATATGGCAGAGAACTGTGGGAGAATAGATTATTTTACGTCATAAAAGCAAAGTAATAATTCTGGTATAAAGTTTGATAAACATTAACCGGACTTAGAAAAAGGAATATCATGAACGACGAAATTGAAAAAGAAATGAATGAAGATATAATCGAGGAAAGTGAATCTTACCCCGTCATGCCTTTGCGGAATACGGTGTTATTTCCCCAACAGGTAATTCCAATTTATATCGGCCGTGAAAAATCATTAAAATTAATCAATGAGTTGCCCGCAAACAGTAAACACATTGTAGTGGTAGCTCAGGAAGATGGATCTATTGAAGATCCAAACCCTGATGAAATGTATACATTTGGTACTTTGGCAGTTGTCTTAAAAGTTTTCGATATGCCCGATAACAGCAAATCTGCAATTGTTCAGGGAATCGATCGAGTTAAGATATTATCTTTCAAAGAAAAGGAACCCTATTATCGGGCCGTGGTTCAGCGCTTATCTGACAATGTGCCATCGGAAGATATTGAATTGGATGCAATGGGAAATAACCTTCGTCAGGTCTTTGGTGAACTGATTCAAGTCGCGCCTAATCTCAGCGAAGAACATACAGGAATGCTATCCAATATTCAGAAACCTTCACGTTTGGCCGATCGGACAGTCTCTCTCCTAACTGTTCCAAATCCTGAGAAACAGGAAGTATTGGAAGAATTAGATGTCAAGAAACGTGTTGAAAAAGCGATAAAAATATTAACCAAAGAAATCCAACGCATTAAACTGGGTGAAGAAATTCAAACGGAAGTTCATGATGAAATTTCCAAATCTCAGCGGGAATATTATCTCAGAGAACAAATGAAGGCGATTAAACGAGAATTAGGTGAAGATGAATCGCAAGTTGAACTCAAAGATATTGAGGAAGCAATTAAAAAAGCAAAAATGCCGGAAGAAGCAGAAAAAGTAGCATTGAAGGAGCTGGATAGATTAACGAAAATTCCGACCCAATCTCCTGAATATACCGTTTCCCGAACCTATTTGGATTGGCTCACAGAATTGCCATGGTCCATTACATCAGAAGATTCCATCGATGTGAAAGATGCCAAGTCTATATTGGATAAGGATCATTATGGGTTAGAAAAAGTCAAAGAAAGAATATTAGAATATTTAGCTGTTCGCGCATTAAAAATGCAGAAGGATCCGGAAGGGGCCCTTCGAGGACCGCTCCTTTGCTTTGCTGGCCCTCCAGGCGTTGGAAAGACATCATTGGGTCAATCTATTGCTCGATCTATGGGTCGTGAATTTGTTCGTATTTCTCTGGGAGGCGTAAGAGATGAAGCTGAGATTCGTGGCCATCGTCGAACTTACATTGGTGCCTTGCCGGGGAGAATTATTCAATCCTTAAAAAAAGTAGGGACAAATAACCCCGTTTTCATGTTGGATGAAATTGATAAGCTGGGAAGTGATTTCCGTGGGGATCCTTCCTCAGCGCTTTTGGAAGTATTGGATCCAGAACAAAATAGCACATTTGCTGATCATTACCTTGAAGTAGATTTCGATTTAAGTAAAGTCATGTTTATTGCTACAGCAAACTATCGAGACCCCATTCCACCTGCATTGAAAGATCGGATGGAAATCATAGAATTTTCCGGATATATTGAGGATGAAAAAGCTCAGATTGCCAAAAAGCATTTAATTCCAAAACAAATGAAGGAAAATGCCCTGACTAATAAAGATGTGTCACTTGATGATAAGGGTGTAAAGGAATTAATTAATTCCTATACCCGTGAAGCAGGGGTGCGTAATCTGGAACGGGAGATTGCCAATGTATTTCGAAAGGTTGCCCGAGATAAGATTGAAAAAAATACAAAAAAGATTAAAGTAAGTAAAAAGAAAGTAACAGAGTATTTAGGTGCGCCACGTTTTTATTCTGAGCTGGCTGAAAGAACTACAAAGCCTGGTGTGGTCACGGGACTTGCCTGGACTGCTGCCGGAGGTGATATCCTGTTTATTGAAGCGTCAAAAATGAAGGGGAAGGGCAGACTCACCCTCACGGGACAATTAGGAGATGTAATGAAAGAATCGGCCACAGCTGCCATGACCTATGTTCGATCTCATACAGATATTTTGGGGTTGGATGAAGATTTCAATGAAAATACCGATATTCATGTCCATGTTCCTGCAGGCGCTATTCCCAAGGATGGTCCTTCTGCTGGTGTGGGGATGTTTATTGCCATCGTTTCTCTCCTCACGGGCTTCCCGGTTAAAAACCGAGTTGCCATGACGGGTGAGATTACCCTTCGGGGCAATGTATTGCCCATCGGCGGCGTGAAAGAAAAAGTAACGGCGGCCCATCGTGCCGGAATTAAAACGATCATTTTGCCCGATCATAACCGCAAGGATTTAGAAGAAATTCCTGACCATATTAAAAAGGATTTGGACTTTCATTTTGCGAAAGAAATGATGGATGTAACGGATATTGCACTTCCGGGGTTGAATGGCAGAAAAAAGCCAAGAAAGTCTTCCGAAAAAGTAAAAAAGAAATCGTAACTTTCGCGCCGGTTTTATGGGCGATTAACTCAGCTGGTCAGAGTGCCTCCCTTACAAGGAGGAAGTCGGGGGTTCGACTCCCTCATCGCCCACCGTCTAAAGCCCTTGTTTCACGACAGGGGCTTTTGTTTTGGTAGGTGTGTCAGAATGTCTCAACCAATGTCATATATAGTTGAAAAATGGATACACTTTTGATGGATACACAACCCCCCTATCCCCGCATATGTCCACCCGTATCCGCTGATTGAGTACTTAATATAGGTACGGGGCATACCAAGTACAGGCTCACACCTTTTTACATATCGGCTCTTATAATTTCTCTGTAATTTCCTGCATGAATCACCTCTGGGTCAAATGAGGGATTAATCAATGAAAAAACTAATTCTACTATTACTATTTATTCCAGTTTTGTCTTTTGGACAAGACCAAACTTATTTTGATGGACCATATATTTTTATTGAAAAAAATATACTTATTGAAAAAAAAATAATAAACGGCAAGGTTTTTTCGAAGATTTTAAGAACAAGCTCATACGACACAACATACTCTCCTGAAAAGTCTACTTTTAATAATATAAGAAAAATAGCTGCATTAAGTGATATTCACGGGCAATATGATCTAGTAATTGAATTATTTAAAAATAATAAAATAATTGACGAGAATCTAAATTGGAGGTTTGGTAAGGGCCATTTGGTAATTACTGGAGATATATTTGACAGAGGTGATAAAGTTAATGAAGTGCTATGGTTCATCTATAAACTTGAAGCTCAAGCAAAAAATAAAGGTGGTCGTGTACATTATCTTCTTGGCAATCATGAGTACATGATTCTCTATAATGACTTAAGATACCTTCATGAAAAATACAAAACGTCTTCTACATTATTGAATTTGGAGTATGATGAATTATATAGTGAAAAAACGATTATCGGAAGATGGTTACGATCAAAATCAACTATTGTTAAAATAAATAATAATATTTTTACACACGGTGGTATCTCCGAAGATTTTATTTCTTACGGGGATTTTAATTTAGAAAAGATAAATGATACAATGCGAAAGTCTATTCCTCAACTCAAAAAACTTAGAAAGAGCAGAAATGAAGTAAAGTCAGATAGTATTTTTTATAATGTGTATTATGGTAATAAAAGTTTGATATGGTATCGTGGATATTTCAAAAATAATTTAACAGATACTGATATTTCAAAAATATTAAAGTTGGTGGATTCAGATCATATAGTTGTTGGACATACTTCAAATGAAGAGGTTGTTCAATTATATAATAATAAAATATTTGGTGTAGACTCTAGTATTAAAAAGGGTAAATATGGAGAAGTCTTAATTATTAAAAATAAACGATTCTTTCGAGGAACTTTAAATGGAAAATCAATTGAATTAGTGTCAAAATAGCGTCAGAAAATCAGCAACTTAACAGAGAAATATGGCGTTCAAAATGAAACGCCTCGGGGTCAAATAGCCTCCTCACGGGGGCTTTTTTGTTTGTGGGGCAATTTCTGTGTAATTTCCTGTATGAAACGCCTCTGGCTCAAATAAAGGAGAATAAAATGAAAAAACCATATATCCCTATTCAATTGTTTTTCTCTGTTTTATTTTTTTTAGGATCTTCCACACCTGCACAGCAGGAAATCGGACGGCTCACCGTCGATCGTTATCTCAGTTGGGAAGATGTAGAAAACCCCCAACTTTCCCCTGACGGTCAGCAGATCATCTATGCCCGAAGGTGGGTAGACGCTGTAAATGACAATTGGGAAACTTCTCTCTGGATAATGAATGTTGACGGTAAAAAGAACCGGTTTCTCGTTGACGGATCATCTCCTAAGTGGTCACCCGATGGTACGCGAATTGCCTTCCTTGCCTCAGATAAACAAGGTGGAACCCAACTCTTCGTCCGTTGGATGGACGCAGAGGGCACAGTAAGCCAGGTCAGTCGCGTTACTGATTCACCCTCGAACATCACATGGTCGCCTGAAGGCAATTCCATTGCCTTCCAGATGGTTGTACCTCTAACTGATGATGGATTGTGGAATATCAATATGCCACCCAAGCCCAAGGAAGCGGATTGGACCGCAAAGCCCACCATAATCGAGCGACTCAACTACCGTCGCGATCGGGTAGGTTATCATCCCAAGGGATATCGTCACATATTCGTAATTCCAGCAGATGGTGGTACACCGCACCGTCTAACCCATGGTAATTGGCACCATGATTCTTTTAAATGGATGCCAGATGGAAAAACTATAGTTTTTGAGTCTCTTCGAATTGAAGATGCGGAATACCAGTGGCGAGAATCTGAAATTTATTCAGTGGATGTTAATTCTGGAAACATTCGTCAGCTCTCAAAAAGAAAAGGGCCGGATCGTGGTCCAGTACCGTCTCCAGATGGTCAATATATTGCCTACACCGGTCACGACTGGAGTGACGATACTTACATCGAAGAAGGAATCTATTTCATGAAAGCCGACGGCTCCAAGCCTGAACGGATCGCGGAGGAAATGGGTCGTAGGCCGGGCAATCTAACCTGGTCGGAGGATGGAAGCGGTGTCTACTACACCGCGGCTATGAACGGCACTTCGAATCTCTACTTTGCGCCACTATCCGGTAAACCACGACATGTAACCAAGGGAAAGCATATTCTCCGTATCACAGACATCGGTAAGCGCGGCCTGGCTGTAGGGACACTAAGCAGCTACCACATACCGAAAAACTTGGTCTCTTTCAGGATCAGGAAGCCGTCACAAATTCAAACACTCTACGCTTCAAATAAAACACATCTGTCGGAAGTTAAACTGGGAGAGGTGGAAGAAATCTGGTACAAATCGGTGGACGATTTTCGTATCCAGGGATGGATCGTGAAGCCACCCGACTTTACCCCCTCAAAAAAATATCCTCTGATTTTGAGAATTCACGGCGGACCTCACGGCATGTATAATGGGGGATTCGATTTCAAAAATCAGGATCATGCTGCAAATGGCTATGTGGTTCTCTACACAAATCCCCGTGGAAGCTCCGGTTACGGAAGTGCTTTTGGTAACGCCATAAAGAACGCATATCCAGACAAAGACTTTGATGACCTTATGGCAGGTGTGGATGAAGTCCTTTCGCGCGGATACATCGATGAGAGAAATCTCTTTGTCTATGGCGGGAGTGGGGGGGGAGTCTTGACAGCCTGGATAGTTGGACATACGGACAGATTTACCGCTGCTGTCTCTAAGGCACCTGTTATCAACTGGATAAGCTTCGTTGGAACGACGGATGGCTCATCCTGGTACTACAACTTCGAAAAATTACCTTGGGAAGATCCCAGCGAGCACCTGCGGCGTTCACCTCTCATGTACGTGGGCAACGTCACTACTCCTACCATGCTCATGACAGGAGAGAAGGATCTCCGAACCCCAATGGAGCAAACGGAACAGTATTACAAAGCCTTGAAACTTCGGAAAGTACCTACAGCCATGATCCGACTCACCGATGGTTGGCACAGCAGAAGCAGGCCACCGACCAATTTCATCCGCGTGCAGCTTTATCTGAGAAACTGGTTCGAACGCTTCTCAGTTGAATGATTTATTGACGAAACTGAAAAGCAAAAAAGCCCCATACATTGGATGATATGCAGGGCTTTAGCCGATGAGGCAATCCGTCCCCCGCTACTAAAAGAAACCCGCCTTTATGGCGGGTTTCTTTCTTTATAAAAGAGACACCCACATTGGTGGGTGATTTCTATGTAATTTCCTGTATGAAACACCTCTGGGTCATATAAAGGAGAATAAAATGAAATGTTCAATCAATTTAAAAAAATCTACTGTAGAGATTGCGGTATTTTTTTATCAATGATAAATTTTATGTATTCAAAAAGGAAAAAATTATGAAAACTAAATTTCTACCAATCATCATTTTATTAATCGGCTGTTCAAATACTCATAAGGAGTATACTATTCAAGAGTTTATGGATATTACATCATTTGGTGGTTCTAGCTTTTCTCATGATGAAAAGTCAATTTTAATTCGAAGTAATGAATCCGGAGTGTATAATGCCTACGAGATTGATTTAAAAACATACAACTTAAAACAATTAACTTTTTCAGATTCAAATTCTATTTCACCGATTTCTTATTTTCCTAATGATAAGAGATTTTTATTTAGAAGCGATCAAGGTGGTAATGAAATTTTGCATATTTATTTAAATAATTTAGATGGGTCTACAGTTGACCTTACGCCTGGCGTAAAATCACGTTCCTTATTTTTAAATTGGGCAAATGATAAAAAAAGCTTCTTCTTCACATCGAATAAAAGAAATCCAAAATATATGGATCTTTATGAGATGGATATCGATTCATTTAAATCAAAATTAATTTTCAAAAACGACGATGCCTTGAATATTGGTGATATTTCAAAAAACAAAAGATATTTAGCATTAAGTAAAACATATACTAGGGATAATTCTGACCTTTATATATATAACTTTGATAATCAAAACTTAAAAAAATTCCTTTTTGAAGAAACAGATGTGAACCATTCTCCAGCTGGATTTTCTCTAGATTCCAAAATCCTTTACTATGTAACTGACCTTGATAGTGAATTTAGATATTTAAAAAAATATAACATTGAAACTGGTAAGGTTGAACTTGTTCAAAAAGAAAATTGGGATATAGTAGCAAATTATTTTTCCGAGAGCGGTAAATATAGAATCACCACAATTAATAAGGATTCGCAGACAGAAATAAAAATCTTGAACACAATCAATGGCAAATATCTTAAGCTTCCAAAAATGCCAAGCGGTAACATTTCTTCAATAAATATGTCTAAAAGTGAATCCTTAATGAGTTTTTATCATGGTGGCGCACAAAGCCCAGGCGATTTATACTATTATAAAATTGGTTCAAGAAAGCCTTCTAGATTAACTAGCTCCATGAATCCATTAATAGATCAAAAACATTTAGGAAAAGCTAAGATAGTTAGATTTAATTCACTTGATGGGCTTGAAATTCCTGCAATCTATTATAAGCCACCTCAGGCTAATAGAAACAATAAAGTTCCTGCACTAGTGAAGGTTCATGGTGGACCTGGAGGTCAAGCTAGAGTTGGTTATCGCGCGTCAACGCAATTCTTAGTAAACAATGGCTACGCAGTTTTAGATATTAACAATAGAGGAAGTAGCGGTTATGGCAAGACATTTCAAACATTAGATGATCAAGCTCATGGCAAAGGCGATCTAGATGATTGTGTAGCCGCAATAGATTGGTTAAAAAATCAAAATCATATCGATGGTGAAAATATTGGCATTCTAGGTGGTAGCTACGGTGGATATATGGTTATGGCTGCGATGGCATTCAGACCAGATGCTTTTGATGTTGGTGTTAATATTTTTGGTGTGACTAATTGGGTCAGAACACTAAAAAGCATACCGCCATGGTGGGAAGCAGCCAGAGAGTCTTTATATAAAGAGCTAGGCAACCCGTTCACTCAAGAAGATTATTTGTATTCCATATCACCATTATTTCATGCTGAAAATATTAAAAAACCAGTTCTAATATTGCAAGGCGCAAATGACCCAAGAGTATTGCAGGTTGAATCGGATGAAATGGTTGACGCAATAAAAAAACAGAATGTCCCAGTGGAATATGTAGTATTTCCAGATGAAGGGCATGGATTTAGTAAAAAGAAAAATCAAATTACTTCAAATGAAACTATACTCACTTTCCTAGATAAATATTTAAAATAGAAGAAACAAATTAAATGAAACGCCTCTGGGTCAAATAAAGGAGAATAAAATGAAGAGAAAGATTTTAGTATTAATTATTTCTTGTTTAATGACTTTTATTCAGTCTCAATCGACACAATGGAACAGCAAAGCACTTCATAGACTCATGCATCAATGGGATGTAAAACTTGAGAAAATGGAACTTCACTTGCAGGCATCAATGCGACGCGCAGGAATTGATATGTGGATAATTATGTCGCGCGAGTTCAATGTTGACCCAATATTACAAATGTTTGGTGATTATGGTATTTCTGGATGGTATGGGCACCGTAATGCTTATATATTTTTTGATCTCGGTAATAATCAACCACTAGAACGTACTTTACTTGGCACTCACCAGAGTGGGCGCATGCGCGATTTTTTCCCGACCATTATAAGTTATGGCCAAGAGGGTCTAAAACCACATTTGGCTAATTTTATTAATGAGAGAAATCCTAAAAAAATTGCCATCAACCGCTCACGAACAGTTTCAATGGCCGATGGTATTACTGTAGAAATGCTTGCTTTCCTAGAAGATGCAATTGGGCCAGTTTATTCATCACGATTGATTTCATCTCAGGATCTTATTTTTGACTATATTAGTCATCGTACCATTGCTGAGCTAGAGATCGAAACTGAAGCCAGTCAACGTACTTGGTACATATTGAAACGTGCTTTTTCTAATGAAGTTGTGACTCCAGGTAAGACCAGATTAATGGATATTTACGGCTTTATCTTGCAGGAATGGCAAAACCAGGATTTAGAGTTCAATTTTGCACCTGGCATCACAATTTATCGTAGAGGTGTCAAAGGTGGCATCGATGACACAGAAAATCCACTAGTAATAGCTGGTGACATTTTACATGTTGATTTTGGTGTTAGACTTATGGGCCTAGTGACTGATCAGCAACACGTTGCATATGTGTTACATCCCAATGAAACTGAACCACCTGCTGGTTTAAAAGCACTTTTTAAAAAATCTGTTATTGTTGGTAATATATATGCTGAGGAACTTAAAGCTGGGCAAATAGGAACTAAGGTTAAAAACATTATTGAAAAGCGTGCTGAAAAACAGGGAATACAAGCGTCTATCTACGGTCATACTCAAGGTAATTGGGTTCATGGTGCAGGCGCTCGAACAGTCTTTGATTGGCCAGATCGTTACGGAGACTTTGCCCGAGAACCGATTAGAACTCACGAATTCTGGTCAATTGAGTACAGCGTTCAAGGTAAAGTTCCAGAATGGGACAACCAGTTAGTTCGTATACCTAGGGAAGAAGATGCGGTTATTAAATCAGATGGAAGTAGGGCGCGATTTCTTGTTGGGCCTCAAGAGAAATTTTGGCTTATTCAATCAAAGTCTAATTTATCAGATAATGGAAGAATGTAATAGTGGCTGTGATGACTAATTAAATGAAACGCCTCCGGCTCAAATAGCGGTAAAAAATAGCTCTTGAAAATAAGGGAGAGAATCTGAATCCATTAGGGGATAATTTGGTGATTGATCCTGTGTCGGGAAATGCTGATTTGCATATTCGAAATGTAGAGGTGTACCCTATTTAACGAATAAATCACAGTATCGTTATCTTTCAATAGCATTGATAGTTTTCTCATTTTAACGATTATTGAAATTCAAACTTATTGAAGTAAATGATAACAAAAACTAACCCCTCATTTAATTGAATCACATAATAATTTTAATCCAACCAGTATTATATTCAAGGTTATGATGAGCTGGTTACAAAAGAATTACGATGTGGCGCTTTCCAATCCTATCATCCTAAGTGTCCTGATCATTTTGGGAGCTGTTATTGCAGCAAAGATTACGGATATGATCTTTACAAGGATATTTAAACGGATAGTAAATAAAACTCAAACAAATTTCGATGATCGAATTCTTCAACTGTTACATCGTCCCATTTTTTATTCTATTTTATTTATTGGATTCTCGGTTGCGGTAAAAACGGCAGAACTCCCAAATTATATTGATTATGCTCTAGTCGGCATTTTTAAAACAAGCACCATTTTGATTTGGCTGTTTGTGGTGATGAAAGTTCTGATACTCTCTATGGAATGGGCATCGCAAAAAACATCTAATCCACTTCTGCAGCAAAAGACGCTTCCTCTTTTTAACAATCTCGGGAAAATTGCCATTGGCTTGTTTGGTATATATTTCATTTTCTTAAGTTGGGATATCAATATTAATGGCATTCTGGCTTCGGCGGGTGTGTTGGGTGTGGTGCTGGGTTTGGCTGCGAAAGATACAGTTGCCAACTTCTTTGCAGGAATTTTTCTCATGGCTGACTCACCCTTTAAAGAAGGTGATTATATTTTGTTAGATACAGGTGAACGAGGTTATGTGAAACAAATGGGAATTCGTTCCACACGGTTTATGACCCGGGATGATATTGAAATTACCATTCCCAATTCTGTGATAGCAGCATCCAAAATCGTAAATGAAAGTGGGGGGCCGGGTGAGACAGAACGGGTGCGAATCACACTTCATGTAGCTTATGAATCAGATATTGATGATGTAAAAGCATTACTTATTTCAATAGCATTGAGGAATGAAAATGTATTAAAAGCTCCGGAACCCCGTGTCCGATTTCGGGAATTTGGCGATCATGGACTCAAACTCCAACTGCTTTTCTGGATCCATAAACCAGAGATTCGCGGTCGAACTGTGGACGCGGTAAATACGGAGATATATAAACAATTTTCCCAAAATAATATTTCCATTCCCTATCCAACCATGAAGGTGATCTTACCCAGAGAGGGTACAATTCTTGATCCTTAAGTTTGTTGTTCTTGCTATATATTTTTTAATTCTGCTTGGCATTGGATTTTTTGCATCCAAACGCGTTTCCAATATTACAGATTATTATGTAGGTGGAAAAAAGCTTAACTACTGGATCGCTGCCCTATCTGCCAGATCTACAGGAGAATCAGGATGGCTACTTATTGGTGTTACAGGCATGGGAGCCCTTATAGGGGTCAGCGCATTATGGATTGTGGTGGGAGAAGTGCTCGGGGTTTGGCTATCCTGGAAATTCATGGCAAAAAAATTCAAGCGAATGACCGATGAATATGATTCTATAACCATTCCTGATTTTCTGGTAAGTCATTTTAAATCCACCACCCATACGCTTCGGATTATCGCTGCCACGGCACTCTCTCTTTTTGTAATTATCTACGTGAGCGCTCAGATTGATATTACGGGTAAAACATTTGAATCTTTTTTAGGCCTTAATTACTATACTGGAATTGGAATCGGTTTTGGAATTGTTATTATGTACATTTTTTCTGGTGGATTTCTCGCAGTAGCATGGTCTGACTTTTTCCAGGGATCCCTCATGTTTGTGGGGCTTTTGCTTCTACCTGTGGTTACTTATTTCAGTCTTTCCGGCGACACATCCATAGTTGACGGTTTGCGGTCCATAGATCCTGCCTTATTAAATATATGGGGAGTGGGTGGATTAACACTTATGAACGGTGTAGCCATCCTTGGTCTTTTATCTATCGGAATCGGATTTATGGGCTCGCCCCAGGTGTATGTTCGCTTCATTTCGATTAGAGATGAAGCTGAGATCGAGAAAGGAAAGTGGGTTGCGCTTTTTTATACACTGCTTACCGACACAGCCGCTGTCATGATTGGAATCTTGGGGCGATATATGTTCACCCAAGCAGGGGATAATCCTGAATTGATCTTGGGCAATGCAGCCGAAAATGTCCTTGCTCTCGTGTTGGGACAAGTCATGCCTACCCTAATTATTGGGATTTATATTGCTGCTGTTTTGTCGGCGGTCATGTCCACGGTGGATTCACTTTTAGTTGTAGCTTCCAGTGCTGTCACCCGTGATTTTTATCAACAAATATTTCATCCAAATGTGGATGAGCAACGGCTTATGGGATTATCAAAAAAGGTGACTCTGGCGCTTGCAATTCTCGCTTTAATCGTAGCATTATGTGTATCTGTTTTATCACCAACTCGAACCGTTTTTTGGTTTGTAATTTTCGGTTGGTCCGGAATTGCTGCAACATTTTGCCCTGTGATAATTTTGTCTATTTTTTGGAAAAATTATACCGAAAAAGGTGCAATTGCCTCAATGATTACAGGGTTTCTTTGCATACCACTTTTCAAATTTGTGGTTCCCGGTTTTTCATCTTTTGAACCTTATATAATTAAATTAGATGTAATGCTACCATCGGTTTTGTTTGCAATGATTGCAGGGTGGGTCACCAGCGGGGCTTTAAAAAAATAACTTTTCTCATCATAAAACTAATTGTGCAGATATCTTTTCCAGTTTAATCCTGATTCATATGAATCGATTTATGTAAATTGTATGAAGTAAATGTTAAAATGAAGGAGGATCAATGGCTTTGCTTGCCCAAACAGAAATCCAATCTGTTGTAGACAAACTGGACGGCTGGACATATTCTGATAATGCCATTCATAAAACGACCACTTTTGAATCCTATATTGATGGGATAGGATTTGTTAATCAACTTTTGGGAGATGCAGAAGCAATAAATCACCATCCAGATCTAATCTCTAACCGTTGGATGGCGTCAAGTTCGTGTTACATTTACTTTTCATGATCAGGGCGGTGTGACGAATCAATGTATAGCAATGGCTAAGGCCATTCATTCAATTTTATAATAAAAACGAGTTTATTCCATGAAAAAGATTTTATTTTACTGTTTATTCCTTTTTTCTTTTTTAACCAGTCAGAATGTCACGTCTGCCGTGGAAGCTACTTCTAATCCTCTCATAGATGGGGATGTTTTGAACGATTTGGCATGGAACGATGTACCTGCAGTTACAACTTTTATTCAAAAAACACCTGATGAAGGTGATAGTGTATCTGAAAACACTGTGGTGAAAGTTATGTATTCAGATAAAATATTTTATGTGTCGGTGGTATGCTATGACTCAAAGCCCAATGAAATTGTTATTTCTGATACACGCAGAGATTCGCCACTCAATAATTCAGACAGTTTTTCCTTCATCATAGACACCTTTCAAGATTATCAGACAGGGTACCTATTTGGGACAAACCCAGCCGGCATAGAATATGATGCCCAGATCACCGGTGGCGGAGAAGGGGGGAGTATGATGCGGCGATTCAGCATGGGCACCGGTGGAGGCTTCAACGTGAATTGGGATGCAGTTTGGGAAGTGAAATCTCAAAGAGGTGATTTCGGCTGGAGTGCAGAATTTGCCATCCCATTTAAAACACTTCGCTATGAAAAAGATAAGGATCAATCCTGGGGCATTAATTTTGAACGGGTGATTGCACGTAAAAAAGAAGAAGCGCATTGGTCCCCTATTTCAAGACAGCATACAATGAACCGTTTGGTTTCAGCTGGAATATTGACCAACATGAATGTCCCTTCATCCCGTAATATTAAAATCATGCCATATGTCCTAGGTCAAAACAATGAAAACAAGGAAGAAGTCACATCGAAATCAAGTGATGGCAATTTTGGATTAGATGCAAAATTGAGTGTGGGCTCATCAATGTCAATGGATCTAACATATAATACGGATTTTGCTCAAGTAGAAGCAGATGAACAGCAAATTAACTTGGATAGGTTTAGTTTATTCTTTCCTGAAAAACGGGCGTTCTTCCTAGAAAATGCAGGTCTTTTTTCAGTAGGATCAGGGGGTGGATTCTTCGGACCTGATATTGAAATGTTTTTCAGCCGTCGGATCGGAGTTGGCCCTGAAGGGGTACCAGTACCGATTATTGGAGGAGGTCGACTGACAGGAACCTTTTCCGGCATGAAGGTTGGTGTATTATCAATGAGAACAGATGCTGTGAAAGACATTACTGAAGCGAATCAGTATTCGGTTCTCCGGTTAAAGAAAGAGCTGCCGAATCGAACTCATATCGGTGCCATGTATACAGCCCTGGATCACATGGGTAAGGATGGCTACATGAACCAATCATACGCTTTTGATGCCCAACTGGGTATTGGTGAATTAAGTAAAATTGTAGCCTTTGCCGGTTTAACCGATACACCAGACATGGAGAAGGATAATGCATATGCTTACAGAATGGAGTTTGCGCGGGACACAAAACAAGTTTCTACTTCTGCATCTTATACCGAAGTGGGTGCAAATTTTAATCCGGAAATGGGTTACCTCAAACGGGAGAATTATCGAAAATGGTCCGGTCGGATATTTACACGGTTTAGACCTAAAAATAAATTGGGATTGCTTGAAATAAGGCCCCATGTCAATTATGATGGTTATTGGAAACTTGATGGGTTTCAGCAATCTGGAAGATGGCATATTGATAATCATTGGGAGTTTCGATCGGGATTTGAAATACATACGGGGACCAATTTGGTGAAAGAGGGCGTGCTGGAGGCATTTGAAATTTCTGATAGTGTATTTGTGCCTGCAGGAACTTATAATGATCAAGAAATTCAGATTATGATTATGACTAATAGCGCCAAACCGATAAGTTTCAGCTCGATGAATCGCATTGGAGGGTTTTTTGGTGGAGATCGAATTAATGTTACACCAACAATTCGTTTTCGCTACAAGGATCGAATTACATCAGAGTTCAGTTCTAATTTTAATAAGGTCAAATTGCCTGGTGGCAATTTTACCACCAATTTACTTCGGGCACGCCTGACCTTTGCTTTTACGCCAAAAATGTATATTCAATCCCTCTTTCAATATAATAACCAGTCAGATCAATGGTCCATGAACTGGCGATTTATTTGGCAGCAGTCAGCCGCCACGGGATTATACCTGGTCTATAACCAAACACAGGATTATGATGGTATCCCAATCGAGTCGAGCACCAAATCTTTCGTGGTGAAGTACAGTTATTTATTTGATGTATTGAATTGAGATAAATAATGATAACAATGATAATAAATGCACTGTTTAGTTTCACACTCTTTATTACTGGTGGGCATGTGATACGCATTTCCGTAAGGCGGTTGGGATTGGACTTCCCAAGCCTTAATCATAGAATCACGGATGAGTAAAACTATTTCTAATGACTTACTCACAAGGCTTGGTGGGAACTTATTAGCTGGGGTAAATTCTCAAAGCGTTTAAAGGGATATAATCCCTGCTAAAGTGCCAAAGGGGATACGCTTTTGGAGGATACACTTTAGCAAAATGGGTGTTTCTCGATGAAAAATCAGGTCAGAGTGGCTTCCTTACAAGGAGGAAGTCGGGGGTTCGACTCCCTCATCGCCCACGCATCTTTGCAAATCTATATTGATTATATATCGGTATATTGAATATGAAGTTGCTATTTGAAATCAGAATTTCCGGAGACATATTCCAATGAAATTGAAGCATCGGATATTGAATCGTTTGAAACGGTCTCATCGACAAAGTCGAATGACTGAAAATCCTTTGGATTTGGGTCGGCTTTCAGCTTGGCACAATCCAAATCAGTTGAAGAATCAATCCAAACGATCCATTTAAAGATCATTTAAAGCCCTCTTACTTTTTGTAAGGGGGCTTTTTTTTTTAAGAGACACGCATATTATTGGGTAATTATTTGTAACTTTCTGTATGAAACGCCTCTGGCTCAAATAAAGAAGTAGAAAATGAAAATCACAAATATTACAACTTATCAGGTTGATTTGCCTTTACACGAAGGAAATTACAATTGGTCGGGGGGCAAAAGTGTAGATGTATTTGACTCCACTGTCGTAATAGTCGAAACAGATGAGGGATACACTGGTGTAGGTGAAATATGCCCTCTTGGACCAGTCTATTTGCCATCATTCGCCAGGGGGGCAAGGGCAGGGTTGGCCGAATTATCACCTCTATTAATAGGCATGGATCCCACTGCCCTCGAAGTATTAAACAGACACATGGATATTAACCTCAAGGGCCACCCCTATGTAAAGTCGGCCCTTGATGTTGCCTGCTGGGATATCCTCGGCCAAAAAGCCGGGCTGCCTGTAGCCATTTTATTAGGAGGTAAATATGGAAGCAATTTTAAACTTTACAGAGCTATCTCCCAAGAATCACCCGAGGCAATGGTTAAAAAGGTTGAGAAATATAAAAATGAAGGCTACACTAAATTTCAATTGAAAGTTGGGGGAGATTATCAAACCGATATAGAACGAATACATGCTGTAGCTAAAATTATGGAGAAGGGTGACACACTGGTAGCCGATGCCAATACGGGTTGGCTTATGCATGACGCGGCCAAAGTTGTTGCTTCCGTAAGAGAATTAAATGTGTATATTGAACAACCCTGCCTGTCTTACGAAGAATGCCTCAACATTCGACAACGCACCTCCCTGCCCTTTATATTAGACGAAAACATTGATGGGATAAGTCAAATTTTGAGAGGATATAACGATAGAGCCATGGATGTCGTAAATATCAAAATTAGCAAATTTGGTGGTTTAACAAAAGCCAGACAAGCCAGAGACTTGTGCGTATCCATTGGCCTTGCAATGACAATTGAAGACACATGGGGGGGGGATATCGTAACTGCGGCCATAGCCCATTTAGCCCACAGTACTCCTACTAACTTTTTATTTTCGAGCACGGATTTCAACAGCTATGTTACTCAAAGCATAGCTGACGATGCCCCCCAGAGACAAAATGGATGTCTATCAATTAATCAAAGACCCGGATTGGGCATCACAGCTAAAATGGATGTATTGGGCGATCCGTACTTCACTTGCGATAGTAATGAGAGTGTCAATATTTTTACATCTTAAGAATTACAACTCTCCTAATATTTAGGTAAAACAGAACCATCAAATCTGTGAAATAAAAATAGAAGTAACAGAAGTTTTACGCATACCTTCACAAAAGAGGATCTCATGAATGATTCAAGCAAAAATTCCTTTTTTAGTTCCAGGTGGACCATGTTGTTGGCTATGCTCGGCATGGCTGTTGGCACAGGGAACATTTGGCGATTCCCTCGCATTGCTGCCTCTAATGGTGGAGGTGAGTTTTTAATCGCCTGGATAGCATTTTTGTTTTTATGGTCTATACCCATAATATTACTGGAATTTGGCATGGGGCGCAAAACAAGATCTGGACCTGTTAAAGCTTTTATGGAAATGATGGGCCCCAGGTGGGCCTGGATGGGTGCTTTTTGTGTTTTTGTTACAACTGCTATTACTTTTTATTACTGTGTTGTGGCGGGGTGGACAGCCAGGTATGCTTTGGCTGCTATCTTCAAAGAGATCCCCGAAAATTCTCCCGGGGCCTTTTGGGTTTCATTTACATCATCGTATTCCCCCATTATATTTCACGCTTTAATAATTGGTTCTGTCTCGTGGATAGTTCTCAAAGGTGTAAAATCTATAGAAAAAGTAACCAGCATCCTCATGCCAATACTTATATGTCTTATACTCGTTTTAACAGTTAGAGCCTTGTTTTTACCGGGGGCACCGGAAGGTTTATCGTTTCTATTTACCATAGACTGGGCTAACCTGGCACATCCAAAAATTTGGGTAGAGGCTCTCATTCAAAACGCCTGGGATACAGGAGCCGGATGGGGCCTGGTACTTTGCTATGCTGCCTATATGCGAAAAAACGAAGATACCACCTTGAATGCTATCATGCTCCCCGCAGCCAATAACATTGTTTCCCTATTGGCCGCCATTATGGTATTCAGCACAGTTTTCTCTGCGGTTCCTCAATTAATGGAACAGGCCAAAACAGACCCATCTGTTCTTAATGGATTGGGTTCCCTCGGTACAGCAGTAGAAAATGGCGCTGTATTTTCAACGGAATTAATGCAAAAAACTGTTTTTAACGAAGGCAATAAGGGCATCACTTTTATTTGGATGCCACAGCTTTTTAAGACGATGGCTATGGGTCAGTTTTTTATGATCCTGTTCTTTTCTGCCCTGGCTTTTGCCGCCTTTACCAGTATGATTGCCCAAGTCGAAGTTACTACTCGCGCATTTGTGGATGCCGGGATGGGCCGCACAAAAGCAGTGAAAATAATTTGTGTGGGGGTATTCACATTAGGAGTGCCTTCGGCTATCTGGATGCCCGTTTTAGATAATCAGGATTGGGTATGGGGAGTCGCTCTTATGTTGGCGGGATTATTTTTTGCCATCTCCGTTATTCCCTACGGCGTAAAAAAATTCCGAGAAGAAAATTTAAATCATTCTGGATCAAATATAAACATTGGCCGATATTGGGATATAATCATCGCATTTTTAGCTCCTTCACAAATGATTTTTTTACTGGGATGGTTTGCCTACGATTGCTATAAGTCTGCTCCCGAAACATGGCTTCACCCATTTTCATCCGATAATATCTACAATGTAGGCACCATTTTATTCCAATGGACAATTGCCATTGCAACTCTTATGTTTCTAAACAAGTGGATTGTTCGAAAGATTACCGACCACAGCAATAAACTAAAAGTTGTAGAAAAATAGGGATTAGAGACTTATTGGTGTCGGAATGGCCAAAAGAAATAAGAAGAAACTTATAAGGATTGAAAATTGATTTCTAACAACTAAATGAAACGCCCACATTGGTGGGTGATTTTGTGTAATTTTGATTATTATAAACAATAGTTGAGGAACATCAAAATGGAAGCATTAGGCGTATTAGGATTTATCTTTGGAAGTGGAGCAATGTTTTTTGGAATTGTTGCTTGGTCTCAAATATCTGTCTTAAGGAAGGAGTTTGAAGATTTGAAAAATAGTTTGGAGAAATCTGGAAACAACTAAATGAAACACCTCTGGGTCATATTATTTACGATATTAATCGTTGGAATTAGTTAAAAATCTGAACTAGAAATCAATTCGTGATTACTTTAAATAAAAAACAAATTTCAGAAATGGTTTCCATGAAGGAAGCCATCCATGCTATGAAGTCTGCTTTCGTCCAGTTAAGCAGCGGTGATGCCCATGTACCTACTCGTTTGAGTTTGGATCTCCCGGACAATAATACCACATCTCTGATTATGCCGGCTTATGCAATTGGGAGTCCCTACTATTGCGTGAAGATCGTATCCGTGAATTATTCAAATCCCAATAAAGGTTTGCCTCTGATTCATGGCGTGGTTCAAGTTTTTGATGCTTCAAAAGGTAACCACGTAGCGACCTTGGATGGAGAATCCATTACGGCGATTCGAACAGCGGCAGCATCTGGATTGGCCACAGATCTCATGGCAATAAAGGATGCAACTATTTGTGCAATTTTTGGGACAGGTATTCAAGCTACTTCTCATATAGAAGCAATCATGGAAGTTCGGGAACTTGAAAAGTTCATTGTATTCAGTCGAAATGATGACACTGTTGCAAAATTTTGTGATTCACATTCCAAAAAGGTCAATTGTGAAATTGGATCTCAAGCAACCTTAAAAGAAGCCGATATAATTTGTACAACTACGCCATCTCAGTTGCCACTGATTGAATTTGGAAACATTAAATCGGGTAGTCATTTGAATGTCATTGGGTCACACCAGCCAATGATGAGGGAGGTGTCTTCAGATATAGTTATCCAGTCTAAAATCATCGTTGACCAAATGAAAGCCTGCAAAAAAGAAGCGGGAGACCTCATCATTCCGATGGAAGAAGGGCAATGGTCCTTTGAAAAAGTTCATGGTGAATTGGGGCAGGTTGTCGCCGGTGAAATCCCGGCCCGGGAATCAGAAAATGAAATTACTTTATTTAAATCGGTGGGGAATGCTATCCAGGATCTTGCCATGGTAAATTTGATACTAAAAAAATTGAATGATGATTGAAATAAAAAAACTGAAAAATTGGCAAGCGCCAGAAGATTGGTTTGAGATTCAAACCATGGATGCCCATACGGGTGGGGAACCGCTTCGGATTATCATTTCCGGGTTTCCAAAACTAAGGGGAGCGACCCTTTTAGAAAAACGTGCTCGTGCTAAAAATGATTTTGACCAAATTAGAAAAGCACTCATGTGGGAACCGCGGGGACACGCGGATATGTACGGAGCACTCATCGTGGATTCTGATACGCCTAACGCAGATTTTGGGGTCATTTTCATTCATAATGAAGGATATTCCACGGGCTGTGGTCATGCAGTCATTGCATTAACAAAAGTGTTTGTGGAAACTGGATTAATCAAAAAAACTGAACCCGTCACAGAAGTAAAAATGGATGTTCCTTCAGGGTTTATTCGCTCTTTTGCAGAAGTAAGACATGGAGAAATCACAAGCATAGGATTTCACAATGTTCCTTCATTTGTACAGCAAATGGATTCAATTGTGAATGTACCGGGATTGGGAAATATTCGGTATGATTTGGCATTCGGTGGTGCATATTACGCATTTGTTGATGTAGCCCAAGTTGGTTTGGATTGTACAAAAGAATACCACGATGAACTCATCGAAAAGGGGGCCTTGATCAAGCAGGCAATTATGACCTCTGTTAAAATGGATCACCCAACCGAACCAGAAATGAATATTTTATATGGCACTATCTTTACCGGACCACCAAAAAATTCAAATAACCACAGTCGGAATGTTTGCATTTTTGCAGAAGGCGAAGTAGACAGAAGTCCAACAGGAACTGGTGTCAGCGCCCGTGCTGCAATTCACTATGCACGTGGTGAAATTGGTATTAATGAATCCATTACCATCGAAAGTATTATTGGCTCTACTTTTTCGGTTAAGATTGATGAAATAACAACTTTTGGAAAATATCAAGCAGTCATCCCTGAGGTAAGAGGGACGGCATTTCTCACTGGGAAAAACACCTTTTGGATTAATCCCAATGACCCCTTAAAGGATGGTTTTATTTTGAGATGAAACACCTCTGGCTCGAGGGGCCTTTTTTGCCTAAATATCATCAAACATTTTATTTAATAGAATTTGCGTATAATTGAATAAAAATGGGTAAATTCTCCGCGTTGCTAAGGATATAAATGATCTTTATGGTTGAGTTTTACAAATCTCCACTTTCGAAGAAAAAATAATATCAAGGCGATATAGTGCAGCAATGCATTATGAATGTTAACAAGATTCAGGTATATCAAGCCCTGAAAAGGATAAATAAATGAATATATATGTAGGGAATATTTCCTTTCAATTAGATGAAAGCAGTTTAGAAGCTGCTTTTGCAGAATATGGTACTGTTGATAGTGCTCGCATTATCACTGACCGTGCAACTGGACGTTCCAAAGGTTTTGGTTTTGTCGAAATGGCTGACCAAGCTGAAGGTGAAACTGCTGTTCAAGAACTGAATGGTAAAGAACTTGAAGGACGCCCATTGAAAGTGAACGAAGCCCGTCCAAGGGAAGAGAGACCTTCTCGTCCCAGATACTAAATTAGATTTGGTATTTGATTTCTAATTTAGATTTATTTGAATTGGAAAATATTAAAAGCCTCTCGAGTAATCGGGGGGCTTTTTTGTTTTATAACAACATTCCATTTTATAATTAAGAATATTTTTAATAAATAATCCCAGCGCCATCTCGTCTTGGATCCCCCACAGCTTCATGCCTTGTGGCGGCATTTACACCACCAAAAAATAAATTTTGTTCATTCCATTGGTGAATATGGATCGAGTTAGATAACTTATTTTTGTTGGGCACTTTGATTCCCGGTTCACAGTGAAGCGTTGTTCCTTCCAAATGCATTCTGGGTGCACGGATGGCATTATCAAGCTTCATGCCATTGGTTAAATTCAAAATCACTTGTATAATGGCGGATCGGATTCGGTTGCTACCCCCGCTACCAATGACCAATTCGGGTCCTGTATTTCCTACGACTATTGTGGGGGACATCATGGTAGGGAGGCGCTGTTGCTTAACAAACTTATGAAACCCGGATTGATTTAAATCTTCTTCTCCCAGCATATTATTTAACATGATACCCAATTCAGGAATCAGATATCCGCACCCTTCTCCATTTGTTGTGGTTACGCTCGCTGCATTCCCTGCTTTATCTATAATACTGACTTGTGTGGTGGCTCCCCGAGAGGGAGGATCTTCCGGTATATTTTCTAATTCAAAAGAATTGTACTGCATTAGATAGGGCTCAAAATTATTCTCATCCAGGATTTGAGAAATTAAATAGTTGTCATTTGGGTCATTACATACATCCTGCCTTACTTTTGCAGTGACTTCCATAGCATGAATTAGATTGATCAATTTGGTCGGAGAAACGGTATTTAATCGTTCCATAAGTTGAAGGGTGAAAGTGATAAGTGTTCCGCCGATAGAAGGCGCAGGGTTCGTATATATAATTTTTCCATTAAAATGACTCGGTAAGGGTTTTCTTTCAACTACGGAATAGTTTGCCAAGCAATCGGCTGTGAGTAAACCACGCTCGCCGACTGTGTTGAGAATATATTCCTGTCCAAGCCCTTTATAAAAGTAATCGGCTCCTTGAGTGATTAATTCTTCCAGAAAATCAGCAAATGCAGGATTTTTGAATCGATCGCCAACATGTAGAATGTTTCCATTGGGTGTAAATAATGCTTCCCCACTTTTAGAATGGGTTAGGATTGGCACCAGAATTTTCATTAAATATCCTTGTGCATCATTTAGGATAACGCCTTTACGAGCGGTTTCTATTGCAGGGGCGAGTACTGTTTTTAGAGGAAGGGAACCCAATCGCTCATGGACTTTAAGGAGACCTGCTGTATTTCCTGGGACAGCCACAGAACCCTGACCAATATGAAATTCCTGTTGGCTGGGACCAAAATCGATAGAAATACTAAAAAAATCTAATGCTTTATCGGGTTGAGGAAGTGGTGTATCGACGAAAAAATCAAATAATACAGGATCTTCATTTAAGGGACATGCCAAAAGTGCACCACCACCACCGGGACCCGTAAGATTGCATTCGGTTATCATAGACGTAAAGACTGCCCCTACGGCAGCATCAAAAGCATTGCCGCCATTCTCCAGTATTTCTGCGGCAGATTGGACTGTGGTTTTTTCTCCGCCTGCTATGGACCCATTTTTCATCGTTTTATTATAATTATGCTAATTAAAAATAACAATAAATGAATATGGGTACTTAAGGGTGATCATTTAAATTATTTGAATACTTTTTCGCCGGCGCTAATATTGATCTTTAACCGGTTGATAGGCGGTGGAACGGGACAGGTGGTAAATGCATTGAAGGCGCAGGGGAAATTGAAGGCTTTATTAAAATCAACGATCACATTCCCCTCCCCGTCAGGAGCATCAAAATATAATTCTCTCCCGCCACTATAAGTCTCATTCCCCGTTGTCCCATCCATAAAAATGATGGTGCGTTTCGGTCCTTCCATATGGGCTTCTAATGAAAAGGGTTCACCACCCACTAAAAAAGATACAATCCCAATAGCAGGCTGCTCAATAGGATGGCCAAATATATTGGAAATGGTTCGATTCTTACCGGGTGGATAAGCTTCAAATGATCCTTTAATTTTCCAACTCACATCTATGGGGTAATAAGGAATTTCAAATTTTGGATCCATGTCAGGATTTTCAAAATCCTTTAAACGAATGGCATAATTCTCACCGCGCTTGATCACGAACCATTGATAGGAATGCCATGAAAAGGTGTGGTCCAACGCCTCAGTAGAAAATGAAAAGTTTGATATTTTTTCAGCACTATCCAGTAAAACAGTTTCCCTAAAATCAAAAATGAACCGATCACCCTTTTTTGTGACTGAACCAAAATTGGCAGGAAATTCTTTGGGGAAAACAAATTCGTTACCGGAATCTGATCCAAACTGACTTTTACCCTCGGCTATCCAATGGAGTCCTACCAGATTTAAATATCCGCTTCTGGATTTTAAATAAGTGATACGATTCTTTTTAAACGTCAATAATTCTTTCTCATAATCAGTCGAAGTTGATATACTGCAGCCAGATAGGAGAATTCCGCCTACCATGAAGGTAGCCAATGATAATGATTGGCTGTTTTTCCAAATTTCCATAGTGGTCAATATATCAAGAATTTTTCCCAATATGATATATTTCTTTTCAAGCTAAATTAGAGGATGATTAAATTAAAATTATTACTCCTCAGCATATTCTTGTTTGTAACAGGGTGTTCATCGTCAAAGCCCACTAATACATTTGAAGATTTTCGTTGTTACCCCAAAGCGGTCTATCTTATTCGTCATGCAGAAAAGATGATTATAGAAGGAGAAAAAGACCCGGAACTCACTCGGGTGGGAATTAATCGCGCCGAAGCATTACCCGGTGCGTTGGAGGATGTGATGCCTGGATTTATATATGCCAGCGAATTTACACGGACGCAGCAAACGGTGGCTCCTTTATCCAAAGCATGGGGGCGGGATATATCTATTAAAACTGCCCGAGAACCTCAATTGCAAATTGAGGTAGCCCTGTCTCATTGTGACCAGAATGTGGTGATTGCAGGTCATTCAAATACAATTCCACATTTAATTTCGCTTTTTGGCATTCAAGACGAAATCTTCATAGAAGATAATCAATATGGTGATTTATTTATAATCCGTTGGCAAAAAGGGAACCCATCATTATCCATTGAACATGTAGGTAAATAGAAACGCTTTTGGATTAGAGTAAATTGAAAAAAATTGTTCTTTATTCATTTATAGGTGTTTTGGGATTTATTGTTTTTTTGTTAACAGTACTTCTCAATTACCGACCTCATGTACCCCAGTTAGAAAAATATGGGATAGAAGCTTCTTTGCCAAGTACGGGTAATGGTTTAATTGTACAATTTACGGGTAATTCCAACATTTTGATTTCCGATGGTAAAACATCCATTTTAACTGATGGGTTTTTTACCCGCCCAAGTGTTGCTAAAGTTCTTTGGGGTGAAGTAGCGCCGGATGAATCGATCATTAAATATTGTCTGGATCGGGCAGGGATTCAAAAACTGGATGCTGTGATTCCGGTTCATTCCCATTTTGACCATGCAATGGATTCTCCCATCGTTGCTGAATTGACAGGTGCAACATTAATCGGTTCTGAATCAACAGCCAATATTGGAAGAGGATTGGGATTTCCTGAAGATCAAATGGTCATTCAAAAATCTGGGGAAACCATCCAGTTGGGGACTTTTAAGGTAACCTTGGTGAAAGGGCGTCATTGGCCATACCCAGATAAGGAATTGGCGAAAAAATTATTGAACAGAAGAATTACAGAACCGATTGAACCGCCAGCAAGTGCATTTGAATATTATGAAGGTGACAGTTATACCATTATAATAGAACATTCTGAAGTCTCATTTGCCATCCATGGCAGTGCAGGTTTTGTCCCCAATATTTTAGATAATTATGATGTGGATATTTTGTTTTTAGGATTGGCAGGATTAGAAACCATGGATGGCGCTTATAACGATAATTATCAAATGCATGTGATAGATGCATTGAGTCCGGATGTGATTGTGCCTATCCATTGGGATGATTTTTTTGTTCCTCTGAATGATGGCATTAAATCTAGGAGTTTATTAGAAAAAGTTCTTCAGGGGATGGATGTGAAAAAATCATTCGAAATGGTAGAAGAAAGGAATCTAAATCGTAAAATAGTAGTTTTGCCATTATGGGAGAGATTAAATGTTTCAGAAATCAGGAGGAAAGATTAATGTTATTATTATCAAATAAATCAAAATCTATTTTTATCTGGGGGGTCTTTTTTATTTTTATCCAGGGTTGCTCAGAGGATTCAGCCCAAATCACGGAAGAAATACGCAGTCTGAAAACGTATCCTTATTCTAATCCAAACCCTATTCCAATTTTGACAAAAGATAGTCGGTTATATCCATACCATTCTTTTAACGGATATAGCCATGAAGGATCTCCTCAGGATTGGAAAGTTGTGAAAATGGAAAATGATCATATAGAAGTGTATGTACTTCCAGAAGTCGGTGGAAAAATCTGGGGTGCTATTGATAAATCCAACGGTGAAGAATTTATCTATAGAAACGAGGTAATGAAATTCAGAAATATTTCTTTACGAGGACCATGGACTTCTGGTGGAATCGAATTCAACTTTGGTGTCATCGGCCACACGCCGGCCACAGCATCACCGGTGGATTATGTAACAAGGACGAATCCTGACGGTAGTGTTTCCACCTTTGTGGGTGGGATGGACTTACCCTCAAGAGCCCATTGGCGTGTGGAGATTAAGCTTGAAAGAGATCGGGCAAACTTTGAGACCAATACTCTTTTTTACAATCCCACACCATCTACACAGGCCTATTACAATTGGATGACCGGAGCCGCATTTGCGCAAGACGATTTAGAATTGGTATTCCCGGGAAATCAATATTTAAAACATAGTGGGATCGTGAATCCTTGGCCCATAGATGAAAAGGGGAGGAATCTCACATTTTACGATAATAATCGATTTGAAGGGCATAAGTCCTATCATGTGGTGGGACAGTGGAAAAACTATTTTGGTGGATATTATCATAACGAGGGATATGGTTTTGGTCATTGGGCCCAATATGATGAAATGCCGGGCCAAAAACTTTGGCTTTGGGCTTTATCTCGGCAAGGAGGCATTTGGGAAGAATTTCTTACGGATACAGATGGACAGTATGTAGAATTTCAGGCAGGGAGACAATGGGTCCAGTATTCTCCCAGTGATGATTTTACACCTATTAAAAAAGTGGACTTCGACCCATATGGCACCGACCGATGGCATGAATCATGGTTTCCGGTTAAAGGTACGGGTGGCATAAATGAGGCATCGGAAGATGGGGTGATGTATGTTGAAAAACAGAGTGGGGAGATTCAAATAAATGTCCATTCGTTCCTTAAACAAAACGGAACAATTAAAGTCATAACTGGAAGAAAAACTATTTTTGAACAATCGTTAGAATTCCAACCAATGGCATTGCATTCCATTTCTGTTCCTCATGGAACGACGGATGAATACGAGGTGATTGTTGAGACATTGGGACTTCATTTTAGATCCAATCGGGAATCACTCCGATTGAAGCGGCCATTTAAAACCAATCCGGATGTTTTGGCAGCCGTATCAAAAACGAATCAACTATTAACGGCTGGGTTAGAAGACCTCAAAGAACGACGCTATCCCAAGGCAAAAACAAAATTTGAAACTATATTATTGGACGAGCCCTATCATAATGGTGCATTGAGAGGGATGGCCGATCTTTACTTTCGAAGTGGAGAATATGCAAAGGGACTCTCTGCTATTCATATTGTCCTTCAACTGAATGGATATGATGAAGCGGCCAATTTTATGGCAGGAAATTTGTATCGGGCCATGGGCGATTACACCAATGCCCGAGAAGCCTTTGGATGGGCAGCCAGATCTATGGAATTCCGCTCCGCATCTTTTACGCAAATGGCAGAGTTATCCCTTATCCAAAGTCAATTTGAATTGGCAAGAGAATATGCTCACAAGGCATTGGATTTTAATCGTTACAATATCAATGCACTTCAAACATTAGCCATAGCGGAAAGAATGTCTGGGAATAATCAAGAAGCAAAAAAACAACTTCACCAATTAATAGAAATAGATCCGCTACATCATTTTGCGAATTTGGAAGTCTATTTTCTAAATCCATCAAAAAAGAATTGGGGTTATTTTACCAAATTAATCCATAATGAATATCCGGATCAAACACATTTGGAATTGGCGATTGCCTACCACAATCGCGGGCAGGATGAAGTTGCCGTCCAATTGTTGGAAAAGCTAATGGACACAAGTCAAAATTCCATCATCCATTTATGGCATGCGTATTTAAATAATGATGCAGAATTACTCAATGTGGCTAATGAAATTTCGCCAGAGTATGTATTCCCTTATCGACGAGAAACGATTCAAGCCTTGTTATGGGGAACAGAAAATAATTATGATTGGAAATGGACATATTACCTATCATTGAATCTTTGGGCGAAGGATCGAAATACTGAAGCATTGGCATTAATGAACTCATTAGGCGAACGACCCGATTATAGTCCATTTTATATTGCCCGCGCTTCATTGAAAGAAAAACTGGGTAAATCGGGTATTAGCAGCGATTTAAAAAAATCGATTGAATTAAGCCCGGAATCTTGGTTAATTCAATTGAATGCAGTGCGCTATTATCAACATCATAAAAAATGGGAAAAGGCCTATCAATTATCCTTGAATGCATTCATGCACTTTCGCAATAATTTTAATGTAGAAATTATGCATGCCCGTTCCCTTTTATATATGGGGCGAGTGGATGAATGTCTTGTGGTTTTAGAATCGGTTAATGTATTACCATCGGAGATGGCAAAAGAAAGTCGCCAACTTTATAAATGGGCATTCCTTAGACAATCTATCGATTTGATCAAGGCGGGAAAAGTTGAAAAAGCTATCTCCGCAATAAATGCCAGCAAAGAATGGCCGGAAAATTTAGGTGTGGGAAAGCCATACCAACCGGACGAACGGATTCAGAATATTCTTTTAGATTATGTTAAAGGCACTATTAATTCTAATCAATATTTGGTTTTGCTTCAGGCACTCAATGATGAAAAATCCGGACAAGAATATGATTCGATTTTAATTAAGGGAGCAATGGCACTTATTCAGAAATAATGAATTTGGGGTTGCATATAGAAGATTATACACGGTTGGGGTTTGCTTTTGTGGCGTGTCGTCATGAATTGAATTATTTAGCGCCAACATTTTTAGATGATCGGCTCATTGTTGGCACCGGAATCGTTACATTTACATAACAAGATAAACTCATCCGCTATAGTTCAATTAATAGATTTGTAGGATTAAATGGTTTTATATTGGTTCTAATATTTTATTACTATATTGACAAAAAGATGGTTGAAATTATATAATATTGAATAATTATGAGTATAAAGATCACATATATATATCATAAATTTCACCCCCCTAATTATTAAAAAATTATTTTATTTAACCTGAGTAAAAAATGGCAAAATATTCTGGAATAAAATCCACAGCAGATGGTGCGGCAATCGTTGTGTGGGTTGAATCCCATATCACACAAGGTGCATGCGCATATCCTATAACATCTTCCACAACGATGGGGTCCGGCTACCAAGCTGTAATCGCAAACGGCGGGACCAATATCTGGGGAGATCATATGGTCTTTATCGAATCAGAGTCGGAGCATAGTTCAGCCTCCGCCTGTGAAGGCTATTCCCTCGCTGGTGGGCGTGTTACAAACTTTACATCTGGTCAAGGTTTGGTTTTGATGAAAGAAGTGTTATATACAATTTCTGGGAAACGACTTCCCGTTGTTTTTCATATTGGGGCTCGGGCACTTACATCTCATTCATTAAATGTCCATGCCGGGCATGATGACGTGATGGCAGTAACGGATGTGGGTTGGGGAATGTTATTTGCTAAAAATGCACAGGAAACGGGAGATTTGGCATTAATTGCGCGACGCGTGGCTGAAGATACACATACGCCATTCCTGAATATTATGGATGGATTTTTAACAACACATACCATTGAAAATGTAAAATTACACGAATCAGAAATGATGGATGAATTCGTAGGTAAACCGCAAGATAAACTTGTGAATATGATGGATCCTTATCATCCAGTTATGTCCGGAGTTGTTCAAAATCAAGATTCTTATATGAAAGGGAAAATTGCCCAAAGGATATATACAGATGAAATAGAGCAATCACTTCTTGATGCTATGAAAGAATTTGAGACTTTAACTGGACGAACATATGGGTTAATCTCAGAATATAAAATGGAAGATGCTGAATATGCAATTGTAGGGATGGGGTCTATGATTGAGACAGCAGAATCAGCCGTCGACTATCTAAGATCTGAACAAAATATAAAAGTAGGTATTGTTCATATCACATCGTTCCGCCCATTTCCAGGTAAACAAGTTGTAGACGCATTGAAAAATGTAAAAGCATTTTCTATATTGGAACGGATGGATAATCCATTGGCAGAAAGTAATCCGCTTACAATGGAAGTTAAATCTTCTTTTGCAGATAACTTGGCGCCAGATGAGAATGGCCAGATTAGGGTTCCCCAAATTTATTCCGGTTCTGCTGGTTTAGGCTCCAGAGATGTTCGACCAGATGATATCATGGCTGTCGTTGAGAATATGATAAGAAATGATAAAAAATATTTTGCCATAGGCATCCAACATGATTTGGCATTAGAAACGGGCGATTCAACAGATATTCGATGTGAGGGGACATTTTCAATGCGGGGCCATTCCGTTGGTGGGTATGGGTC
>Ga0209665_1000306_pt1 | contig 42835 bp, 34 predicted proteins | sample SaaInlV_200m_DNA_2_FD_184675 | JGI IMG/M metagenome (GOLD analysis project Ga0209665, IMG submission 184675) | Marine microbial communities from expanding oxygen minimum zones in the Saanich Inlet - Saanich Inlet SI074_LV_135m_DNA (SPAdes) (version 2) | ecosystem: Environmental > Aquatic >... | reverse complement strand
CTGTTCTTTCGGTCGGCGGAGCCGTTACCATGGATAGCACATTGCAAGTGGACCTGGGAACAACTCTTTCATCTACATTGAATGTAACAAAGGCAACCACATTATCTTCCACATTGGAAGTGCAAAACGATGTTTCATTCAACACTGCTCTTTCGGTCGGCGGAGCCGTTACCACGGATAGCACATTGCAAGTGGACCTGGGAACAACTCTTTCATCTACATTGAATGTATCAAAGGCAACCACATTATCTTCCACATTGGAAGTGCAAAACGATGTTTCATTCAACACTGCTCTTTCGGTCGGCGGAGCCGTTACCATGGATAGCACATTGCAAGTGGACCTGGGAACAACTCTTTCATCTACATTGAATGTAACAAAGGCAACCACATTATCTTCCACATTGGAAGTGCAAAACGATGTTTCATTCAACACTGCTCTTTCGGTCGGCGGAGCCGTTACCACGGATAGCACGTTGCAAGTGGACCTGGGAACAACTCTTTCGTCTACATTGAATGTAACAAAGGCAACCACATTATCTTCCACATTGGAAGTGCAACACGACGTTTCATTCAATACTGTTCTTTCGGTCGGCGGTGCGGTATATATGAATTCAACGTTAGACGTTTCACAAGACGTATCATTCAATAGTAATGTGTATGTGGAAGGAACAATTACATTATCCGGCGATTTGCTTCCTCTACACGGAAATGTATCCAATTTGGGTAGTGCAGAAAAACCATTTGGAAGTTTGTTTATTAGTAATAATACAATTAACTTTGCTGGTGCGGATGCAGAAGATGCAGGTTCATTATCCTTCAGTCAAGGTGGAATAGAAGTGCAAGCAAGTGGTGAAGAAGAAGTTCAGCAATTATTATCGGTAGTAGATAATAAAGTTGCTATAGGTAAAGCAAGCAAGAATGCAATCGCAAATATGGATATTTCTGGTACAGTGCTGGTAACAGGTGACGTATCTATGAATACAGCTTTATCAGTCGGTGGAGCAACTACATTAAGTTCCACCTTGAATGTGACCAATGCAACTACATTAAGTTCCACCTTGAATGTGACCAAAGCAACTACATTAAGTTCCACCTTGAATGTGACCAAAGCAACTACATTAAGTTCCACCTTGAATGTGACCAAAGCAACTACATTAAGTTCCACCTTGAATGTGACCAACGCAACTACATTAAGTTCCTCCTTGAATGTGTCCAAAGCAACTACATTAAGTTCCTCCTTGAATGTGTCCAAAGCAACTACATTAAGTTCCTCCTTGAATGTGTCCAAAGCAACTATATTAAATTCCACATTATATGTCAACGGATTAGTAACTCTCACTAGTAACCTCAATACTCCTGGTGTTGTAAACGCAAGTGGATATCCATGTCAATTAGGAAAAACCATAATTGGATATACGACTAGTACTGATACTATTCAGTTCTCTCATGTAAATAGTGGTAGTTCTAACCAAGTAGCTCTTTTACAAAATGGGTCTGGTATGACCAGTCTACAATCTAAGTCTGGGCAGCCAATCAACTTTAGAATAAGCGATGACGACAAGGCACAAATTACATCAGATGGCGATGCTATTTTCTATCACAACGTGGATATTACAAAAGCAACCACATTAAGTTCCACCTTGAATGTGACCAATGCAACTACATTAAGTTCCTCCTTGAATGTGACCAAAGCAACTACATTAAGTTCCTCCTTGAATGTGACCAAAGCAACTACATTAAGTTCCTCCTTGAATGTGACCAAAGCAACTACATTAAGTTCCTCATTGAATGTGACCAATGCAACTACATTAAGTTCCTCCTTGAATGTGACCAAAGCAACTACATTAAGTTCCTCCTTGAATGTGACCAATGCAACTACATTAAGTTCCACCTTGAATGTGACCAAAGCAACTACATTAAGTTCCACCTTGAATGTGACCAAAGCAACTACATTAAGTTCCTCATTGAATGTGACCAATGCAACTACATTAAGTTCCTCCTTGAATGTGACCAAAGCAACTACATTAAGTTCCTCCTTGAATGTGACCAAAGCAACTACATTAAGTTCCTCCTTGAATGTGACCAAAGCAACTACATTAAGTTCCTCCTTGAATGTGACCAATGCAACTACATTAAGTTCCTCCTTGAATGTGACCAAAGCAACTACATTAAGTTCCTCCTTGAATGTGACCAAAGCAACTACATTAAGTTCCTCCTTGAATGTGACCAATGCAACTACATTAAGTTCCACCTTGAATGTGACCAAAGCAACTACATTAAGTTCCTCCTTGAATGTGACCAAAGCAACCACATTAAGTTCCACCTTGAATGTGACCAAAGCAACCACATTAAGTTCCACCTTGAATGTGACCAAAGCAACCACATTAAGTTCCACATTAACAGTTCAAAATGATGCTTCTTTGAACACTGCGTTATCCGTTGGCGGTCCGAGTACATTTAATTCGACAATGCAAATAGTTGGAGATGTAAGCTTGAACAGCGATTTAGAGGTAAGTGGAACAACAATTGTATATGTAATCAATAGTACACAAACAATCCAATTCTAAAAAAATAGTAACATATAAATAATTTCATCACGTTATAAAATTATTTATACACTCACCACAATATTGTTCTTATAATCTTTGTAGTTCATTACCTGTTTTTGCAGCGTAGTTTCTTGATCCAGTGCGTCCAACAATCCAGAAGTAAAACTGATTCTATTTTGCTTAATTTGGGGAGGAACTTTCAAGAACGACATATTGCACATTTTTCCCATATGAACAAAACAGTTTCTATATTTGGGAATCTCCTCCTTCTTCTCCTTCTTCTCCTCCTCCTTCTTCTCCTCCTCCTTCTTCTCCTCCTCCTTCTTCTCCTCCTCCTTCTTCTTCCGTTTTAAAAAAGGCGCATCTTTGATTTTGGCCTTGAAGTCATCACTTTCCTGCTTCTTCTCTTTCGACAATTCTTTTTTGTCTTGTTCCGAATGAATTTTAATGAGAGGAGAAGTTTGTTTAATATCTTGATTATCAAAGAAGAAGTCATAACAACGAAATGTAATCACATATTTCATTGCAACTGCATTGAGAACAGGATAAGGTATACTCGAATTATCACTGTAATATGCAAAACCAAATTTATATGGGTCATAATACATAACAATGTTTCCGCGAGGAGTATTTTCAAATAACAGACGAGTTTTCCAAGTGCTTTCCGTCGCATTATTCGCATCGCGCAAGTTATCAATCAATATTTTTTTATTATAAAAGTCGACTGCAATATTTTGATTACGTTCTTTTTCATTATATTTCTCGGAAAACGTCGAAAATCTGGTCACGTGTTTTTCTGCATATAGTTCAATTTCTGTTTTGAGTTTTTCGGGTGGAAACAAATAGTGATGAACTTTGGTATACAATATCTTCGAAATAGGATAAGTAAAAGAAGCAAATGAAAAAATGAGTAAAGGTGTTTGTTGTTTTTTTAAATAATAAAGAATTTGTGAAAATTGTATCATAGATGTGATTTACACGTGAATATACTTATATCCAATCAAACCATTTATATTGTTTTGTTTTTATTTTTCTTCTTCAACTTGCATTCGGCGCACTTCCATCAATTCAGTTATCTCTTTTTCCAAATTGTTCACTTCATGAATTTCATATGTTTTGCTTGCATTGTTCGGATGAAGACATACCAAACACATCTTGGTTATTTTTTTCCCATATTTCGACTCCAAAATATATTTATACAGATTCAATTGCAGTGAATAATGCCAGAAATTCTTATCTGGAAAATGAGAAATGCAAGACGTGGTTGCGAACTTTGCGAATCTCGGATTATCAAAATCATATTCAATATTCTTACTGCGCTTCCAATCATATATTTCGAGATCGCCTTTATTGTTCTCAAAGACCATATCAATAGAACCAGAAAATTTCAACTCTTCGTGGAAGACCATCCACTCTGTTCTATACGGAGTTAACTTTTCCTGATAATCGTCAACAAAACGAAGGAAATAATCGTATTCAATGCTTCCATTGTGTTTAACGTCCATATCATTATAATAACATTCAATGTTATAATGCATTTTTGTTCCGGCTTCGGCTGCTTCATTTGAACTCCATAATATTCTAATTTCGTCTTCTGTTTTTTGATAATATTTGTATGTAGGATCGTTCAATCTCTTGGGGTTATTCATCACTTTTTGTAAAACTGCTTCTATATCAAACTTGGAGAAGTGACTATGATTCCATGTGGTGACCGAAGTATATGTACCACGTTCACCAAGAACGGTATAAATATGTGGTCCTTCTTCAAACGAAATATCGTCATCGCGAGGATGAGGGTTCTTCTTCGCCAAATAATCAGGAACGGGACCGAGCGACATAGTATTGTATATAAAAAACATATACAATAATATTCATATCAATTTTCTATAACTGGTCGACTAGTCATCTCCGATGCTTGTTAATTGTGAACATATTTGTTGCTTGATTTTGCGCTTACATAACTTATCGTCACTCAAAATTTTCCGATAATACAAAGAAAACAACTCTTCATCTCGATCTACTGTTTCTTTGTTGTTTTCGCACCAAATGCGGAATTGGTTATGAAATTCATTGGTGACCAGTCGAATGTATTTTTCCAAATCATCATTCGTTGCTATTCTCCACGCACACTTATCGTCATCTGTTTCGTATACATACATATTATGTTGCTTATTAGGATAATATTGAACCGGCGCACAACTCTGGTCTTGCATTTCACCAAACACATCTTGAAACAGTGATTGTATGCCGAACGACAAGGTATTTTCTAATACGCTGTGTAAATGATGTTTGATTTCTGGAAGCATGTATTTTCTCAACCATTGTGAAAACACAAGGTCGGGCTTTACATTTTTCAAGATAGAAAGAGGATTATTTTGTTTGTTTGTACGCTGTTTTAAATTGGTATTCTCCTTTTCGAGTTTCTGAATGCGGTGAGCCAGATCTTGAACCAAGGAATACATATCTTTCATAGTTGGAACAGGTCCATCGTTGTCTATCACGTCTGTATTTTCTTTGTTCGACTTGTAAAAGAATTCACACACACTTGCATGTTTTTCGTAATTATGCTTTAATATATACGATTTAGTGCAGTAATTACATGAATAATTCGAAGAAGACGACATGGGAAGGAGGGTTATTACGTTGAATTGAATGTTAATCATAGTATATTTTTATAATATAGTTGAAATCAATTTTGTTATGAAACTATTATTTAGTGCTAATAAAACTCAGCATGTTATTAACCCCCAAAAATACCCTCGCCCCAAAAGTATGATAGCAACAGAAGATTTGAAAATGAATATGATAGACCGTTTAAAAAACACAAAAACATGTACAAGTTGTGGTAAAAATAAAGTCTACTGAATTTATATAATGTTCAAAAAGATTATTTCTAATCGCCGCGTGGCCACCATCGCCATTTCTGTATTGTCCTTGTTTGCTATTACCATGGCTTTGCGCAGTGTTGGTTTGTACGAAGGTATGAAAAACAAGGAGGGAATGGGATGCAAGAAAGAGAGTATGAAAAACAAGGAGGGAATGGAACATAGCGAGGAAGAGGAAGAGAAGAAGGAAATCGAAGGAAATCAGAATATGAAATCCACCAAAGTGACCAAACCTTTTGTTCCACAATAAATATTTATATAATCGTATTATATTATATAAAGGTCATTATGAGTGATTGTTTTAACAGAAATGATATATTTATGCAACCAAAAACGGAACAATACGGAAGTCATATGATCATGACAAACGTCCATAAACCAAACAAAACAAAGTATATTAATGTGGATACAAGATTTAGAGAAGATTATGCTTCCAGAGACCCCTATCCTTTATCCAAATGTGCCGCGGCAGTTTGTGGTGAAACGGCAACCCCCAACCCATCTTTCAATTATACAAAGGAAGTAAACCACAATATTTATATTCCTGAACGCATCAATGAAGTGAAATCCATGAAAGTAAAAAGTGTGGAAATCCCTTGTACATTCTATAATGTTTCTCATGCCATTGGTAACAATAGTTTCAAAATTATCAACAATACAGTTGCATTCGACGCAAGCAACAATGAGAATGTTAATGTTGCTACTGAAGATGATGTAACTACTGAAAATTCGGTGAACCCAAGTGTGACGTTTATGGGTGCTGCAGATGCGAGCGGAAATGCAAATTTGACCTTTTACGAAGATACGATTGTTGTCCCTGATGGACAATATACAGCCACTCAGTTGAAAGATGCGATTAATACTCGAATCGCTTTGCTTGACCGAATAAATCAAGCTGGTGATCCAATTACCACAGCGGATACTGAAGATTTGGTATTTGATATTTCTTCTACCACTCTCGGGACGAAGACCTTTATTTACTCCAAGGGTTCTACCATGACGGTTGATTTCTCGGCAGATGACGAGGGTGTATCCAATATTCAAAGTTTTACCAGTAGTTTAGGATGGATGTTAGGATTCAGAAGTGCGAGTGTTTCCGTAGAATACGACTTGTTATCTGATACTGGTTATGCAGCAAACGCAGGTGTAAGTGGTTATGGACCATCCGGACAACCGGTTGTAAATGCAACTTCTGTAGTGAATATGAACGTTCCTCGTTATTTGTATCTTGCTGTAGATGAATTCAACAACAAAGGAAACCAATCTTCTTTTATTACCCCATTAACCAACTCAATGATAAATAAAAATATCATTGGACGCATTTCTATCGATAATAAGAAGTACGGTTTCGGAAATCTATTAATTGCGAGTCTTGAAAACGGATTGCTTCACAGCGATACGCGACAATATACAGGAAAAACTGATTTATTCAAGTTGAACGTGAAATTGTTGTATGAAAATGGAAACATAGTTTCTTTGAATGGAACCGATTTCTCATTTCTTTTGGAAGTTGAACATGAATAAAATACAATGTACAAAATTGATAACAAGAATTTTATAGCCATCATTCGCAAATAATTAACATGAGTTTTCAAATTATGAAATTGGAAGAATTTGCTTATAAAATAGACGAAGAAGAACAATTATCTTCGTCTATTAAACGAGTATCACTCAATAAACAAATAAATGTCCCAGAGCATATGCTACGGGGATTATCAAATGAACAACAAATCGCGATCGAAAAATTCGCAAATAGAGAAAATATCTTATTGACTGGACCTGCAGGGACGGGAAAAACATTCTTGATACAGCGATTATATGAACTCGCGCAAATGAATTATGCAAAGAAAATAGCAGTATGTGCAATGACCGGTTGTGCGTCTTTATTATTGCAATGTAATGCAAAAACACTCCATTCTTGGAGCGGTATAAAGTTAGCAAAAGGTTCGAAAAACGATGTAGTCAAATCTGTTATACATAATAAATTCGCATTGAAATCGTGGAAGAATGCGCAAGTTATTGTATTGGACGAGGTAAGTATGCTGTCCAAAAAAGTGTTTGAGATTATTGAAGAAATTGGTAGACAGGTCAAACATAACGATCTACCATTTGGAGGCATGCAAGTGGTGTTTATTGGCGATTTCTTCCAGTTGCCTCCTATTGGTTCACATAGCGAACCAGATACGGGTAAGTTTTGTTTCGAATCACCCATTTGGTATGATGTATTCAAACCAGAAAATCACATTGAATTAAAAACCATTTTCAGACAACAAGACCCTATTTATATTGGTATTCTTCAAGAAATTCGCAAAGGTGAAATTAGTCAAGCATCGATAGACATCTTGACCAAATATGTAAAAAGAGAACACAACGAAACACAAGAAAAAACGCCAACAAAACTCTTTCCAAATCGCGTAAAAACTGATTTGACGAATTCAACAATGTATTCCAAGATAAAGGAAGAAGAAATCATATACAATATCGACGTCATGACGAATTGTATTGTAAAAATGGATAATACGAAGACCTTCACAAAAGACGAAATAACCAAAATAAAGAATGCGAAACCAAAAGAGCTGGAAATGGAAGCACAATATTTGTCTACAAATTGTCCATGTCAGCTTTTGTTGCGTCTCAAGAAAGGATGCTTGGTAATGTGTACAGTCAATTTAGATATGAACGCCGGCATTTGCAACGGTTCACAAGGAGTGGTTGTAGATTTTGCGACGAGAGATACCATTAAAATACCAATTGTTCGATTTTCAAATGGTGTAGTGCGGGAAATTGGTCGTCATTATTGGCAATCTGAAGATATTCCTTGTGTAGCTGTGGGTCAATATCCTCTCGTTTTAGCATGGGCACTCACCATTCATAAAATCCAAGGAACCACGCTCACCAACGCAGAGATTGATATTGGGAATAGAATTTTCGAATATGGTCAAAGTTATGTCGCTCTTTCGCGAGTAAAATCATTGGACGGTCTTTATTTATCCGAATTCAATCCAGAGCGAATCGGAGCCAATCCAACGGTTATTGAATTTTATAAAAAAATACAAGAAACATCATCTAATATAAACAGCATATTTACAAAAGTCGAAATTTCGCCTACCATAAACAGTGACCCATAACAATCATCTTGTCAAAATAAATAGGCATATATTTTTATTGTCATCCATTTAGTATAGTTGATGCTATTGAAAAATGACAGTTTTAGAAAAAATTAAGTTGAAACTACGAGTAAGAAAAAAAACAAGTCAACAATACGCTATACAAGAATTGTTCTTCTATATAATCAAGAATTGGAAAACAAAAGAATAAAACGACAACATAAATTTATAAGAATATTATAACTAGGTAAAAATGTCTTCTTCTTGGAAATCATACGGAGGTATTTATAAAACACACAAAATAAATAATTTGGGGGTAGGAACCATTGTTACCGACAGAATAATCGTACGTAAACAAAATCTAGCGGTACAAGTTATTGAGGATAATCTAGTAGTTGATGGTTATCAAGAAACAAAAGGTAATGTATTGGCTACACAAAATACTGTAGCGATTAGTAATGTATTTGCAGGAAACAGTGTATTTATAGACAATCGATTATTGTTTATCAATAATCTGGTAAACGACAGTATAGTTGATGGTACTCCAACATACAATAATGCATCAGAACCCATTTTAACACTACCAGATAAATATCAAAATACATACAATTACATCGGAGGCAATGCAACATCTATTGGTATCGGCACAGATGCTCCGCGCAAATTTTTTGAAGTATATGAAAACAATAACATTGTAAGTGCATCCGATATGAATACGGAGGCTACCTTGTTCTCGGTGAGAAGCCATCGTAACATAACAAACTCTGTTCTTATTTCAAATCAAGATATATATAGTGCAGGTGTAAAAGCAAAAGCGAACGGAAACAACGCATCACTTGAATTCCATGCTAGTGATATCAGTGCAAATGGAAACGCCATTGCGACATTAGAAAACGCGGGGTCCAATTTTAACATTTCCAACAATACAGCTACCGGTGATATTTTTATTGACGCTATGACGGTTTATTTACAAAGCAACGGAACAACCAAAATTGACGTGAGCGATAACGTGATTATGTCTACGCAACTGTCTATCTCCAATACAAATGTATCCAACAGTTATTTGAAAGAATATTATATTGATGCAAGTTCGAATTATGAAACGACGAATGGGCTTGTATTGAATGCGTCAGATGCATCGGCAAATATTTTCCAAAGTTTCGTAAATACAAACAACAAGGGATTATTAATCGGTGGAGGCGGTTTCGCAGAAGACAATTCCATTTCAACAGGGACAATGGGTTTATTCAGCGATAACAATTCCAGTTCGGATTCTTCATTTGTACCAATCATGACTATTTGTGAAGGCACCAGCAAAGTTCGAAACAGAACGACCATGGGCATTAATACTTATTCGCCCGATACAAATAATTATACATTGGACATTAATGGAAAAACGCGAATTGGTCATGCAGAAACCCATATTCGCGTGAAACCTGAATTTGTCGTAAAGAGCATGAGTTTTTCGAAAGAGACTCCTAGTTATGGAATGGTGGTTGGAGGGATTGTTACTGACGCAGCTCTAATCTACGATCTATCTTATGCTGCGTTTGTTACAGAAAATGGAGGTGAAGATTGGACAAGAAAAGAGGTGCTAGGTGATGGAGAAATACGTACTTATGATACGGACACAAACAGTTTAAGCGTTCATGTTTCTGGAACATCATACGCATATATATTGGTCAACCGTTATGGCTCTCTTGATGACTTATTTCTGTATACTGCAGACAAAGGAACATCTTGGACGCGCATTCAGAGTGCATTGAACTTGAACTACAACAATATCTTCGGTCATTTTGATACGAGTCATAATATATTCGCGAGTTCTAGCGACAATGATAAATTCTTATATTATTACACTGTGAAATCCGGAAATAATGTCTTTTCCACAGACATATCTAATGCATATATTACCAACCATTTCATAGAACATATTGCAGGACTAAACAGCAACACGATCTATTCGACTGGACAACATCTCACCGATTCATCTGGTGTAATTGGTAAATATGTATTTGATGCATCAAATGGTGGAACCACTACATACGAAAAGTCGTTTGCGGGTCCTACTACATTCAATCACATTGCAGTCTATGATGAAAACAATGCAGTTGCAGTAGGTAACAATTACATTGCATATACAAGCAATGGAGGTGGAGTAGATGGGTCAGGATGGAATTTAATTTCGAATACTGGTTTCAACTTACATAACGTATATTTATCAAGTTCACAATACGGCATTGCAATCGGCTCTGGTGTGATGGTATATTCAACAAATAATTATGCAACATGGGAACACGTTCCAGATCGTTTACTCGATTCATTTGGTATGAAAAACAGGTTAATGAACAATTTAGATGCAAACAGTCGTTTGACCATGTCAACAAGTGAAATCATGTTTATTAGTCATGCGATAGGAAATGTATCGAGTGATATTCTGTACAATTACATACCTACGTTTTTCAATGAAAATGCAAGCGTCATGGATGTATCTGGAGCGGTTCAAATCACAGGTACATTAGCTGCTACTTCAATAACAAGCGATACAATGAATGCTACTTCAATAACAAGCGATACAATGAATGCTACTTCAATAACAAGCGATACAATGAATAGTGGTCAAACCATACAATTCTAATTATGGTTATCCAATGCAAAGTCATTATTTTGGTGATACTTTGAATTTTCAAAATACACCGCGTTCATTTTTTTGGCAAGAAAAAAATTAACGACAATTATATAATTAGAAACAATGTCTACAACTGTTTGGTTATCCGATGTTAGTTCCAATAAATTAAAACAAAGTTATTTTCGCAATTTTATAGACGTAAGTGGTCATGTAATTGTAAGAAACAATGAAGATATCAAACTATTTGACCAAGACAAAGATTACACAACATTTAGTATAAATTCGAACGAATTCAAAGTGTTTCAATCCCAAAATTCGAGTGTAGACATTAGCACAAACAAGTTAGCATTCATACACAATTTGACTTCGAATGTACAAGATAAATTTGATGAATATGATTACACACTGCAATATGTAGATACAAGCGATAATGTTATGGAATTTAATGCAGATATGTCTATGAACTATGGATTAGAAGTAAACGGGGATGTATCATTGAATAGTAATTTATATGTAACCAATAAAATTGGCATAGGCAAATCAAACCCCCTTATATCCATTGATATAAGCACAAATGATGCGATTAAAATACCATCTGGTTCCACTTTACAGCGACCAGAGACGAGTGGGTCGGGTAATTACAATGGTTATATGCGATACAATACAGATAATAACGTATTTGAAATTTTCTCGAATGGCTCATGGATTTCATTTGGTAGCGGTTTACGCGATGAAGACCAAGATACATATATTATTACCGAGACGTCACCTGGTGCAGATAATGACGAGTTATCATTTTTTACCGCTGGGAATGAGCAAATGCGCATTACAACATCGGGAGATGTATCTATGAACCATGGTTTAAATGTCGGTTCTGATGTTTCTTTTAACAGCACATTACACGTTAACGGTGCAACTACACTTGGTTCTACTTTAGAAGTCACTCATGACGTGTCTTTAAACAACAATGTATTTGTTGGAAACAATATATCGATTAATGCAAATTTATCAATTGTAGGTGAAATGGTACAATTTTAACCAAGATTATAATTTTAGAATAATAATGGTAATGAAGGTTTAGAGAAAAAAAATAATTCGTATATATTCACGAAAAAATCGTCTACTATATTATAATATAGTAAAAAATGTCTGGGATACAAACCATTCCAGCATGGACAAGCATAACGCCGGCGAATAAGTTTTTCGATACTTATATTAAGGGTTCTCTTGATGTCAGTGGTTACCTGCATGTAAGAGAAGGACATCTTGTAGTGTCCGACGGAGATGCCTCTCTAAACGGCAATGTAGTTGTTCAAAAGGATGTTACAATACAGAACGACTTATTTGTTCAAAATGATGCCGATATTACTGGTATATTGAATTTAGACGGCGACGCAAGTATGAATGCTAAGCTTCTTGTGGCCAGCGACGTGTCTCTCAATTCCAAGTTATATGTGGCCAGCGACGTGTCTCTCAATTCCAAGTTATATGTGAATGGAGTGACTACACTAAACGGTAATGTTATTCCAGGAAACAGCGATGTGACTCTTGGTACCCCCGATGACCCATTCAAGGCCCTATATATTACTGGAAATTCTCTTCATATCGGCACAACTGCAAGCGGTAAAGACGAGTCTGTTTTATCTTTAGATAACAGTGGTATTGTGGTTACCACAAATGATATATCTTTCGATGTGGTTATGTCCCATAGAGCCTCAAGTTCTGTCGCCATCAATAAACGCAGTGATGATGCCAGTGCAAATTTCGACGTGTCTGGTACCGTTTTGGCTTCTGGGGCAACCACTCTGCTTTCCACATTAGATGTTTCCAAGGCAACCACCATTTCTGATACGTTAGCTGTTTCTAAGGCAACCACTCTGTCTTCCACTTTAGCTGTTTCCAATGCAACCACCCTTTCTGATACGTTAGCTGTTTCTAAGGCAGCCACTCTGTCTTCCACTTTAGCTGTTTCCAATGCAACCACCCTTTCTGATACGTTAGCTGTTTCTAAGGCAACCACTCTGTCTTCCACTTTAGCTGTTTCTAATGCAACCACTCTGTCTTCCACGTTGAGTGTTTCCAAGGCAACCACCCTTTCTGATACGTTGGGTGTTTCCAAGGCAACCACTCTGTCTTCCACTTTGGCTGTTTCTAATGCAACCACTCTGTCTTCCACTTTGGAAGTTGGTGGCGATGCTTCTTTGAACTCCAATCTTTTTGTTGGTGGAGATTTGTCTCTGAATGGCGATCTTACTATACAAGGCAACTTGGCTGTCTTCCAGACAACGAATACAATGACTATCAATACCACAGTAAACGATTACGAGGTGATTGTGACCAATGATTTGTCTTTGAATGGAACCTTTAGAGTAAGTGAGGCCGCGCTTATTGACGCTTCATTAAACGTTGGTGGTACAACCACTCTGCTTTCCACATTGGCTGTTTCTAAGGCAACCACCCTTTCTGATACGTTGGATGTTACCAAGGCAACCACTCTGTCTTCCACGTTAGCTGTTTCTAATGCAACCACCCTTTCTGATACGTTGGCTGTTTCTAAGGCAACCACTCTGTCTTCCACTTTAGCTGTTACCAAGGCAACCACCCTTTCTGATACATTGGGTGTTTCTAAGGCAACCACCCTGTCTTCCACTTTAGCTGTTACCAAGGCAACCACCCTTTCTGATACGTTGGCTGTTTCTAATGCAACCACTCTGTCTTCCACATTAGATGTTACCAAGGCAACCAACCTTTCTGATACGTTGGGTGTTACCAAGGCAACCACTCTGTCTTCCACATTGGCTGTTTCTAAGGCAACCACTCTGTCTGATACGTTGGCTGTTTCCAAGGCAACCACTCTGTCTTCCACTTTGGCTGTTTCTAAGGCAACCACTCTGTCTGATACGTTGGGTGTTACCAAGGCAACCACTCTGTCGTCCACACTGCTGGTTGGCGATTCCGCTACTCTGCAAGACACTTTGAGTGTATCAAAGGCAACCACTCTGTCTTCCACACTGCTGGTTGGCGATTCCGCTACTCTGCAAGACACTTTGAGTGTATCAAAGGCAACCTCTCTGTCTTCCACTTTAGCTGTTACCAAGGCAACCACCCTTTCTGATACGTTGGCTGTTTCTAAGGCAACCACTCTGTCTTCCACTTTAGCTGTTTCTAAGGCAACCACTCTGTCTTCCACTTTAGCTGTTTCTAATGCAACCACTCTGTCTTCCACCTTGGCTGTTACCAAGGCAACCACCCTTTCTGATACGTTGGATGTTACCAAGGCAACCACTCTGTCTTCCACATTAGCTGTTTCCAAGGCAACCACCCTTTCTGATACGTTGGGTGTTACCAAGGCAACCACTCTGTCTTCCACCTTGGCTGTTTCCAAGGCAACCACTCTGTCTTCCACCTTGGCTGTTTCCAAGGCAACCACTCTGTCTTCCACTTTAAATGTTGCTAGAGCCGTTACTATGCAAAACATATTAACTGTTACTGGCGATGCTTCTTTCAATGCCGATTTACAGTTAGCTGGAAATATGGGCATTAATACTGGACCCAGTGATCTTGCGTTAGATATTAATGCAACAAATGCTTTGCGTCTACCCAAGGGTACCGATCTTGAACGTCCGGTAGTCAATGGTGGGGCTGCTTCTTATAAGGGTATTATTCGTTATAATTCAGACAAAGACCAATTTGAAGGTTTTGGTGCTGGACAAGCATGGGGTTCACTTGGTGGCGTAAAGGATGTGGATCAAGATACGTATATTCTTGCTGAGTCCAGTGCCGGTGCCGATAACGACCAACTTCAATTCTTCACTGCCGGAACTGAACGCATGATAATAGATGCCGATGGCGATGCTTCTTTCAACCATGGAGTGAATATGGTTGGTCCTGCTACTATGGAATCTACCATGGTTGTTGGTGGCGATGCTTCTTTGAACTCCAATCTTTTTGTTGGTGGCGATTTGTCTCTGAATGGCGATCTCACTATACAAGGTAACTTGGCTGTCTTCCAGACAACGAATACAATGACTATCAATACCACCGTAAACGATTACGAGGTGATTGTGACCAACGATTTGTCTTTGAACGGTGAATTCTTCGCAAGTGGTGATGTATCTCTTAATGGAAACGCTTATATCGCACAAAATGTGGGCGTCGGAACTGCCCCTCGCGATATACTTGCTATGGATATTAGTGCAACAAGTGGTATTCGTGTGCCTCATGGTACTGAGGCACAAAGACCCGCTGCTAGTGGTTCTACTGAATATGGTATTGTGCGTTATAATACAGACGCTCAAGGTTTTGAAGGTTATGGTATCGCAGGTTGGGCTGGTCTTGGTGGCGTGAAAGATGCTGATGGTGATACTAGGATCACCGCAGATACCGCTGGTGGTGATACCGATGTATTATCCTTCACCACCAAGGACGTATTGGGAATGACACTCTCATCCACTGATTTGTCTGTGAATGCTCATGTGATATTTGAGAAAGATGCTTCTCTGAATGGAACTGTTGGTATGGCAAGCGACATGTATGTGGTCGGCGCTGTTTCTTTGAATTCTCGTTTGGATGTGACTGGTGATGTGTCTTTCAATAATAGCCTTTATGTGGGCGGTGCAATTGATGTGTCTAACGGCATTACTGCTCTTACATCCAGTATTGTTGCTCAGACTTTCTCTGCAGGCACTGTTGAACAATTTGATTTCGGTTCTGGTTTTGTCGCTCCTGTTGCTGCGGGAAGCTATTATATTCACTTTGAGGTGGGGTTCCAGGTAACTGGTGATATTAGTTATAATACCGGTGCACGCGACCTACAGTTCTAATTACATAACTAAAAAATCGAATACAAATTAACAACAAATAAAACATTAATTAATAATATCATTTCTATAATTAAATTGTTCAAATAACAATATGAAATGATATTATTTGTAATACATATTCTGTAAATAAAGTAATGTCTCAATGGATCCAACAAAATACAAGAGCAAATCGATTTAATGATTCCTATATAAAGGGGTTTGTTGATATAAGTGGCGGAAATTTGTTACTTCGCCACGGGGATGCTTCCATGAACCAAAAACTCTATGTTGATGGAGCAACCACACTCAATTCTACATTAACAGTGAATGGGGACGCCACGTTGAGCGGAAACAATACTTTTGCAGGGACCAACACTTTTACGAATTATTTGCCTGAATGTTCTATTACTCCCACCTCAAACAATCAATTTGTAAATAAATCTTATGTAGATAGCGTATCTGGCGGCGGCGGCGACGTAACTTTGAGTGGAACAACTATTGTATATATAATCAATAGTACACAAACAATCCAATTCTAAAAAATAGTAACATATAAATAATTTCAACAATAATGTAGCAGTTGGTCTCTCTTCTACAAACAGTATAGGTAAACTTGTGGTAGCAGGACCCATTACAACAGCTTCAAATGATTTTACAAATAGTACGGCAATTTTGCGAGTTGCTGGAAACAACGCAACAAATAGTCTTCAAATGGGCGTAGGCAATGGTACTTATAGTTACGAACCATGGATACAAGGTAGTTATGATAATAGTAATACTAGCAACAACGACCACGGTCCAAAAAGGATACGAATGAACCCATTAGGGCAGAATATTGTGATTCACGGGACATCTGGATACAGTGATGATAGAGTGAAAATCAATGAACAGTATATTACAAATGCAACAGATACGCTTATGAAACTGAAACCACAAACATACACAAGATATGCAATAATGGATGCAAGTGGAAACATTGATTATGAATCATGGAATACTTTTGAAAGTGGGTTAATTACCCAAGAAGTGTATTATGATGCGCCCGAACTTCGCCATCTAGTAGATATACCCGATGATGCAGATTTAAGTGGAAATGCAATTCAAACAAGTGAAGACCCCAGTGTAGACCCGGATTATTCAACTTGGGGAACATCAATTGCTTCACTTAATTATACGGGAATTATCCCATATTTGATCAAATCTAACCAAGAACAGCAAGAGTTAATTAATGCAGAGAAAGCAAAAACCGCGTCGTTAGAGACAAAAGTATCTTTATTGGAAACTCAACTTGCCGACATCATTTCTCGCGTAACTGCATTAGAACCCCCCTCTACATAATTTATTTATACACTCTACAATACTTCGTATTTATTTATTCATTCAAAAATAATATATATACAAACTATAATAAAATGTATTATACAGAACACATTTTATTATGTCTGGTTTCACAAACAACATGAGCCTTATTCCTATTGGCGGCATCATTTTATGGAACGATATACATCACATTCCCTACGGGTTTTCTATTTGTGATGGTCGTACTGAAAACGGGATCACTACACCCAACCTGAAAGGAAAATTCGTAATGGGACATGATGCGAGCAACAACCATCTTGATTGTACAGACAATTCGGGCGGTTCATTTTTTATTGAAAATGACGATTTGCAAGCATACCAATACCAATTCGAAAATGACGACATTCGCCAATATTTACTAGGCGGCACGCCAGTCATCGACAAAGACTACACGATGCCTTATTATGTACTCGTCTATATCCAACACACATCCGTATCTCAACCAAGTGACGTTGTCCCGACTACATCAACAGATGATGGTCACGCTGGTCAAATTAGCGTAGACGATAATTATATGTACGTATGCATTGCTCCTGGTTCTTGGAAGCGTGTTGCGTTTGACGAATGGTAAGCACATTCGTTCATATAAAAAATACAAACTATACATATATTGGTTATCAGTTTATTCTTTTTCACGTTTCTTGTCGCATACAGAACACTTGCATGGTTCACGATTGACATGGACGTTTACTTCGCACTTTTTAACATTTCACCACGCACCTCATACAATTCTTCTAATTCATCGTACATTACCATCCAACTTATCTCCGAGTCGCGCAAACGCATTATCTTGTTTACCAATTCATCAATCAAATGTTTATTTTTTTCGCCACACAAACTAGACAACGACGATACAATATCATACATGTTTTCTAATTCCAATGCCTTGGTCGTTTCTTTATCAAATCGCTTGTTTTGAGTTCGTGTCTTGGGCATTTTCGTTTTATTCGCTTAATTATATAGGTATCACTGCTATATAATCAATCCAATCAATCCAATCAATTTTTACCTGGATTTAATCATATTAATATTGGTTCAAGAAACCACTGAACAGGTCAATGTCTTCACCCACTTGAAGAGTACTGTTCAAAGACACATCTCCAGCTACACTTAGTTTGCCGTTGAAAGATACGTCTTCCATCACCACCAAACCAGCATTCAAAGAAGCATCTCCACTCATCGACAAACCACCGTTCAACGACATGTCTTGCGTCACGATGATTTCATAATTGTTGATTTTTGTGTGGATAGTCATTGTATCACGCGTTTGGAACACCGACAAATTGCCCTTAATCACCAAGTTTCCTCCCAAAGCAAGGTCGCTATTCATGGATACATCCCCGTTCAACACCGATTCGCCACCCACGTACAGATTCGTATTTAAAGAAACGTCGTTCTGCACCTCTAATGTGGATTGTAACGTAGTCGCATTAGTGACGCTCAGGGTGGAGTTCAACATAGTTGCATCTTGCACATACAGTTTGCGATTGAACGACACATCGTTCGCCACATACAAATTTGCGTTCAAAGACGCATCTTGCATCACGTTCAGCGTAGAACCCAAGATAGTTGATTCTTTCACATACAAATTTGCGTTCAAAGAAACATCGTTCGCCACATACAAATTCGCGTTCAACGACGCGTCTTGCATCACGTTCAACGTAGAATTCAACGTAGTTGCCCCTTGGACGTAGAGTTGACTATTCAACGACGCATCGTCAGCCACATACAACTTGGCGTTCAATGAAGCATCTAGGGTAACGTCAAGAGTTGAACCCAGTGTGGTGGTCCCTTGGACATACAGTTTACTATTCAACGACGCATCGCTTCCCACATACAAATTTCTGTTCAACGACGCATCTTGACTCACTGTGAGCGTGGAACCCAACAAGGTCGCACTCTTCACGTACAGATTGCTATTTAGAGAAACATCGCCATTCGCAAAAAGACGGTCGTTCAAAGAAATATCGCCCGTCTCCACAATCACTTGACCATTGACCTTCAGTGTGCCCGACAAATCCAATTCGGCGGTGGGGTTAGTTGGGTCGGCAATGTTCAGGCCCAATTTGTCGTTGTATGCAACGACGGTGGAACCATTTGTATCATTATAAGAAAGGTCTAATCGCCCAGTTGTTGTATTGAAGGACATCGCACCGGCGGGGTCCGCATCCAGTAAGCTATCGAAATAAATCGTGTTATTTTTCAAGAAAATGGAATCAAACGGTTTTTCAGCAGAACCTAGATTGAATGTTTCCGCTTTGCCTGGTACCACATTGCCCCATACAATGATCTCTTTGTTGTCCGGGTCGGTTCCATTTAGTTGAATAACCGTTTGATTTTCACTCGCATCGCTATATAAATATTTCGTTCTCTCCAGTATACCATCAAATTGATCTTGTACATTATCGGATAAGTCGTGTAAATACGCCAACTTACTCATTGATACATTTGTATATTCAGCACCCGATGGGTCGGTCTCGTGACCTTTTCCTTTTACTCTGTAATTCACCGCATCCATACCGAACGCAGGGATCACTCCCTCATCTGTTGTATATAAATTAAGTGAATTGTCACTGCGAATGTATACACCACCACCACTCACATCCAAAAAACCTTTCACGTAGGACTGACGCAATTTATTCGCATTATTCGATTGATCAAACCATTGACTCATTCTTTTATTTTTCTTGTATATTCTTTTTAGATATTTTGCTATTTTCAAAAATAATCGTTAAGGCGTCGATTATTTTATTTCTGTCTCCTTTTCTAAATGTTTGACTGTATCAATGTTTTTTTTAGTTGTTTGTTGCTGGTGTTTATCGTAATAAAAGGTTGCATTATGATTGTATTGCTTTTCGTTATGGTATAATGCAGTTACGCTACTGTACATACAACCATTCGTGTGAATAACCGCACCTCACCTACACGTGCCCGAACAAATAAAGTTGTTTCCTAAAATCGTCGCTCCTACTCCCATTACTTACATTGTTTATCAATACATATTTAGAACAAAATAATAAATCATAATTAGATTTCTGTACGAATATAAACACACTTCCAATAAAATAATTTAGAAAAAACTTATCTTGTAATATTATATAATTAGAATGGCGTCGTGGTTAAGTGATGCAAGTGCGAACAGGCATATTAAAACGTATGTGAAGGACTTTTTGGATGTAAGTGGAAATATGACGGTAAGAAATGGAGATCTAGGTATTAGTGGCGGCAAACTAGGCGTTGGAACGGATAGTCCATCTCGTGACTTGAGTATATACAAAGATAGTTATCCTTCATTTCAAATAGCCAATAGTTCTACTGGAGCCGGCCCGGGTTATGGCTTTGAAATACAACAAGGTGGAAATAGCAGCGAAATTATCAATCGTGCCAATGGGAATATGACTTTTTGGACCAACAACACCACTAGAATGAGAATAAGCAATGACGGCTATGTCAGCATTGGATCGACTGCCAACTATTACCCTCTATATGTCGCAACGTACAAAGCATTCAACGATGGTGATATAAGATATTTTCGGAGGAATTCAAGTTTAATCTATTCGTCTAATGCCGTTAACATGGGTAATACAAGCATAATTGCTAATGGATCTATCGGTTCGGCCAATGGTAATTTTTTCTCTTATAGTGATCGTCGCATCAAACAAGATATTGTTGAAATAAACGACGATTCCGCATTACAACAACTACGCGCATTGAACCCTTGTCGTTATAAATATAAAGATCCTATCGCTAGAAATGAATACAATCTCGTTGAGGGGTTCATCGCACAAGAAGTTGCGGAAGTCATACCAGGTGCGGTGAAGATAGAACCGGGGGATATTCCTAATGTAATGTTGATGGGGTCTTGTTCTGGCGATATTATCACCATACCGAATTTTGATACTTCTACTTTGGAATTGGACGCATCTGGAAACATTTTTCCAAAGTTAAAACTCACAATTGATGATAAAGATAAAGAGGTATATGTGAATATCCAAGAAGTGGTTTCATCAACCGAATTGAGAGTGGAAATTATTGGTGACGACATTACAGAATTGCCAAGTGAAATCTTTATTTACGGTCAATATGCAGATGATAAACTTACTCTCGTCAAGGATAAGATATTTACAGTCGGCATTTCCGCTCTTCAAGAGGTAGATAAACAACAGCAGGCGGACAAAGCAAGGATAGCGACACTGGAAACCCAACTTGCCGATGTTCTAGCCAGATTATCAGCATTGGAATCTAGATAAAATCGCAGCGTTTGTGGGATGTACATATCACTGCGGTTAAATCACATACTCTTATCATAAATCATAACATCGTATAAAAACAATCATCTTGTTCTATGTTATGATTTTCTAACCACCATATTCTCTTTTATCCAAATATTCATCATTTGGTATCCATAATACCCCAGGAACGTTCCCACCAGGGACCCCACCGCCAATTGTGGAACCGAATGGTTCTTGTATTTCCAACGCTGCATGAGGGTAAGTGCAACAACAAATAGTTCCAACGCCAACCATAGTAGGTCCTTGGTAGTCAAATACAAATAGGTGGCGGAAACACATACTGATTGAGCATGCCCCGACGGCATTCCATACGTGTCTGCACCTTCATATGGTTCCCCTACGATTGGTTTGCCCCCTTCTGGTCGGGGTTCTTGGAATATCAGTTTCAATACTTTGTTGATAATTGTGCTTGCTAAAAACAATCCTAGATACCCGTATAAAAAAGGGGGACGTGTACTGAGTTTCCATAACGATATGCAAAACAATAGCAGTGGTCCGAAAAACCCGATGTAATCGAATATCAATAATCCATTTTCCATTTTTAATTCTTCGTTCTTCGTTCTTATATTGTACGGGGATTTTTATTGCTTACGCATCCCTGTTTGCTTACGCATCCCCATTCCCGGGGTTCTGGCGATACAATTGTTCGCATACCAATGAAAACGACCAATTGGACCCGTTCAAATCCAATACGTTGCCTCTATCGGTTTTCAACTTCACCGTCATGCGCTTGATATTCACCGGGCCAAAATAGGTGCGTTCTTGGTTTTGTAGTGTACCGCCGAATTCCACATAGGATTCGCCGTTTCGTAATCCCGATAATTTCAATGGTATGAGACCGAATACGTCGTTTTCAAAAGGACCCGTTCCAAAACTATTACCAGTTACCTCCGTCGATGTAATGATGTTGGACACGTTTTTGGAATTCGCAATTTGCGTCACCGAATAAATCTGGTTCTGTGTTAACCGTTTGCTTTGTTCGTCATTCGATGTATTGTAGATGAGATCTCCTGTATTTGGATCACACACAAAATTCGTTCGATTGGTATAGGAAGATGGCTGGATAAACGTATCCCGAGGCGCCACCGTAATAAGACCATCGTTCAAGTGATTTTGGTTATAATCATTCAAACTCAACAACAAATAGTTGAACAAATTGGTACTGATGGTTGTATCACCCGTTATTTCCACTTGGTTCCTGGTTTTTCTTACATAAGTTCCTACGACGAGTTCACTAATCACATAGGAAGTATAGGCACGATATCCTAAAATCCAACCTAATGTAGTATCCCAAGTAGCATTGCGTACACTCGACACGCCCGAAAAACATTTGGCGAAACTGATGGGGTCGAAAAAGAGTAATTTATAATCGTTCGGGGTATACGTTTTGTCTATCGTGATGCGCATCTTGGTCAATTCATTGCCTTGACTATCCGTATAAATTGCAATCGATGAGTTGCTTGCGACCGTCCCTGTGAATGCAGTGTTCATCGCGTTCAACAGTTGTGTTCGCGAATAATTTCCATCGGCAATAATGAAAGACAATGTATTTTTGCTATCTGCCACACCGTCTTCAAAAGGGACCAATTGAAATTGATTGTTGTCGGAAGTAATCTCGATAAAGCGGCCTGCATCGGTCAATATACCATTGCTTCTCACACCTCGTCCAATGATTGTTCCCAATGCGTTCGTTACATTGAACGAAAGGTCCGCGCCAATCACATCACTCGAAACGTACGAACTATTCAGTAAGGAAAAAGAAGTGTCGACCATGACCCGATCAATTTGTAATTGCGTGAACCATATGTTATCACTTGTATCCAAAATAATGTTGTCTGAAATGTCTTGGAATTGAACGTCAAAATCGTCTTCTGATAACTGCTTACTTATGGATATATTCAAACTGCAGTCCAACTTTCCACTATCAGCACTGGCTTGGCTCGTGAAGGTAGTTCCACTTAATACATTTGTATTATCATCATCCACAAAGATACTATTAAACGTGTTCTCAAATATCGTTTTTAAATTCACTTTTGATATCAGATTGCCCGATTGCACGGGAACCACCACATTATAAGACAAATCGACAGACAGGTTGTTTAGAGATGCGAGAGGCGTCACGCCGAATAAATTGTAATCAGTAATTGCATACGTGGTTCGATCGTTGATTTGAAATCCAATCGTAATGACTTGGGTATCCCCTATAATGCCCGAACCTTGTGTTGTGTTCAGGCCGCCATTGTATCCCAAATCCGTCAAAATGCCCGTTCCAGGTATGGTCACTTGGAATTCGTTTTGTTGGAAATCGCGCAGAACATCAAATGCAAACTCCAAATATCCTGTACTATTTAATGTTACTCCCGAATTGTTTTCAATTATATATTCTTGCAATTTCAACTGGTCGTCCAAGGTGTTGATGACTTGGTTCAGCGAATATGGAGTAGTAGTGGTGGGTATGGAAAAAGATATATCGTTTGTAGGTAGGTTAAAATGTGTTTTATTGCAAAACAAGACGACGCGTGGAATATTTTGACTAATATCAAAACTCGTACTTTCGTCTTGAATACTCGAATAGGTAGATATGATGGTGTTGATTTCAGCGTCATTGTTTTGGAAACGGAAACACGAATTCGCCCCTACAAAAATATCACTTGTACTTGGAGTTGGAAATATCACTTTGATCTTAGAGTTGACTTTGTTGTTCGTTGTATTCCGATCCGGTTTTATACGCAATTCAAACAAACTATTGGTGCCGTTGTCCGTGACGATACGATTAATGGAGGATTCTGCCGACAAAAACTCGTTGTTGGACAAGTCTGTTTCCAATTGGGTCACCAATTGTGACCGCACATAGTCCACCCCCGTAGCCAAAGACAATGTTACGTTGAACGACAGGTCTACATTTGACGGGACGCCGACTTCTTCATCAGGTCCGATGTATTTATATACCGTAAAAAAATTGTTGGTGTTGTCTAATAAAAACGATTTGCTTTCGTTCGCATTGGCGATATCGGTTTCCAAAGGCAAGTCTTTGGTAGACTCGATGTGAAATAAATTGTAAGATATATCTTCGAAACCCAGGAAACTTGGTATGGTTTCTCTTCGCAAGTTCAATGATGCGTCTGGAGAAGTTTCGTCAATTGCGAATGCAGGAGTACCGTCGGGAAAATTCACATAATAACTCGTCTCGTTGTATTGTTTCTCAAATCCTAAATCCAGTTTTACACGCGACGTTTGCTGGTTCAGCGACATGGACGTGTTTCCAAAACTTACATCTGTACTGTTTGTTTTCAACTCACCAATGTTTTCGTTAATGGCGTCCACCAACTCTTGTGGACTGTAATTTCCAGCAGACACGGTAATCGTATAGTCATGGTTTCCATTATCAATGCCCGGGGAATTTCCTTTGATGACGAAAAAATTACTTCCGAAGTCATTGTTGATGGTATACCACGTGTATGGTATTTGCACGGAATAGAGTTTGATCGAGACCACATCTTTCAATGGATCAGACAAATCAAATGTGAATTCGGTAGACAATGCGTCTTTGTTATCTCGGTATTGGCTATCGATACTTATGACGCGCTTAATGGTTTGTTGCAAGAGAGGGTTCAATTGTCCGCGCGTATAGGTCAAATTACTCGTGTACCCGACTTTGGCCTCATTTTCTCTAGGTGCTTGCGGTTCAATCACCGCATTTTTGTTCGGGTCATTGTTGTTAAATCCCTCATCTGTATTCTTTTCTTTTTCGACAATATTGTCCACTTCTTCTATCGTATTTTCCAACTCTTCCGCATCAGTCACATCCGTACTTGCATTTTCATCACCCAAGTCAAAAAAATGCGAATAGATATCTTCAAAAAAAATAGATAGTTGTTCCGCACTTTCTCCGGCTATGTGCTTGTATTTCTTAATATTGAATATAATTTTTGCTTCTAGTTCACGATCAGTTGGATTGTTGTTCAAATCTAATATGGTTAATAATTCTTTGTCGCTGTATTGACAGATATCATATTCATTTGTTTTCATTCTGCTTATATATTTCAGTATATACAACTTCTATATTATTATTTTCGTTTTTGTTTTCAAGAAGACGAAGACGATTTCGCATTCTCTTGTTTTGAAGACAAACGGCGTTTAAACATTTCCACGACAAACTTCGTTAAGTCCAACTTCTTGGAAAGTTCATACAACATATCCATCGGGAAACTTCGTAACCCTTGTCCTCGCTTCATATGTCGATTTCCTTTGAAACATAACATATCAAACAACTGCATTACACTCTCTTCGTCTTCGTTCATATTGCTACGATCAATACGTGTATTACCAACGAATACGTATCGATTGTAGTTTCCATTTTCATATACTTTGTATTTCTCCATGATGGGATGATTTTTTACCATACCAATCCCGATAATTTGATTGGTATCATTGTTCATTTCCAATACAAACATCAACGAGTCGTATGCGATTTTCTGCGTGACTTGAACAGGACAACAATAAATGCATCCATTATGGTTCAATCGTTCCCGGTATTTTATATTTTCGTCCCACGTGGCGTTATTAAATCGACTCGTCATAATGAATTTGGTCATCCCTTTTTTGTAATCTTTCAACTTTTGTTTCTCGCGCTGCTCTTCCTCCAATTTTAATTGGTATTCAGACAACGACATGGTAATTGCAGTTATTGTATATCGGTAGTTCTTTCTTTCCATTCATTCTTTTTTCTTGTATGTAATCAATTTTTCAAATGTTTTGTAAACCCTAATAAATATTGTGTGGTATATATATTTATCCTATATGATACCTTATTTTCGCACATTCGTTTCGCGAATGCAACACCGACTTTTCAACGTCCCTCCCGTTGTTACCGGTCGGTGGAAACTAGACGAACCAAAAGTCGCCTTTCGTAAATCAGATATGTCTACAGAAGACCACTGCGGTTGTGATGAGATGCGTATCAAATATTTACACGCGAAAGAAGAACTGGAGGAACTGATCGAAAAGCACAAAGACAACCAAAACTAAAATCATATAGAAGATTTTTATGTATAATATATAATTTGTATTCTACATATGTTTCCTCCTTCCGATCACAGTGAAAAATACACAGAAACACGGTCTTCTGGAGAAGGAACACACTCGATTGAAAGTCATATTTCAGAGGACAGTCCAGATGCACCTTTCGTCATTGAAATCTCGTCTGGTGTAGTGGGTGCAAGCAATATTCAGTTAAAAAATATACAACAAGAGAACAATTTGATTGATTATACAGACAATCATTTTATGAGCCGCACACAGCGCGATTTAGATAAGGTCCGCACAAGTATACATCACCACTCCGACGACGAGCCAATACATTCCTCTTATCTTCCTCCGATTATGCATCCAAATACCATTGATCATTCACAATTTGTGGATCAAGATAGTCCAATTACGTCTATCTTGGGCAGTAAATTTGGTAGTCGAACAAACAGTGATGTAGACGAGAATGAAGACGAAACAATAAGTCATGTCGAAGATAATCATCCTATGCGCAGCGACCACGACGCGTATACCAATGACGCGGTCTATGGAAATGACCAATCTTTGTCCAATTATTCCCTGGAACACAAATTCAAGAAGTTCCGTTTTTCCGACATTGAAAAGGTAGTCTATAAATATTATGAAATGGACATACAGCAACCCTCTTCCATCGAAATAGACATCTTGATTACTTTTATCAAGGGGCAAAAACAGTTGTATATTGAATCGAAAAATATGACCCAAATGAATTTGAATGCATTGACCTTTCCGACGTTGTTTTTAAGTGCTATGCTCACTATTACCTCGCCCTTCTTATCATGTAATCCCTGGAATTTGGAAATCACGTCTGGATTGAACGCCATTGTGACTTTCTTTTTCTCTTTGATTAATTATTTGAAATGGGAGACGTCCGTTCAGTCGTATTCGCAAATGGCATCTCATTTGGAAAATATACAAACGTCTTTGGAATTGACAAATAGTAAGTTGATTTTGTTGAAGAATGAAAAAGAAGCCTCGCAAATTGTACTGAAGAAGTTCAATGAAATTGAGACCAAGATGAATGAATACAAAATGCACAACGGCATTTTAATTCCAGAAGAAGTGAAATCCAATTTTCCGATTATTAGTTATGTGAATATTTTCGCCTTTATCAAGAAAAATAAGATGTATAGAACCAAACTCATCGAAAAATTGCTAAATGTGAAAAATGAAATTCATTACATTCTTTATAAGTGGGAAAAGCAAGAATTGGGTTTTGGTTCATCTGCACAGCATAATCACGCTACTAGTATCAAAAAAGAACAAGAAAGACAACGCCTGGCCTACTTGTATGGAATTAAAAACAACGTGAAAGACGAAATACTAGAATTTCAAAATACCTATTCGATTATGGACGATTTGTTTACGCGAGAAATCAAGAGCGTGGAAATCGGAAAACGTCGGTTTTGTTATTTTTTACCTACATCCATCATGAAAAAACCATCGCTTACACAAGAATATCTACATAATCTTGAACCGCGACTTGCGAAGTATTTTTCGTTTTTGATTGATGATATTTAAGTGTACATTACGTTGCTAGTTGTAATGGCGGCCGTGTGCTACATATCTTCCAATACCAAGGCATGTTGTATACATATTTCAATGACCCCGTCTCTTCTATCTTCTTTTTTATGTTTTCTACATGCGTATTCTTATAATTCCATTTGTATTTGATTATAATACGTTTGTAATCTTCCTCGTTCTTTAACGGTCGCTCAGCAATGTATTCGATTTTTCCCAAACCGAGTTGTTCTATTTTTGATTGTATATATTCTTTCGTTGTGGTATTGTTCACCCGAGGTATGCATATAGAATGTAACTCGTCCTTCTTTTGTGTCATATTTGTTTCTCTGAATATACGTTGTTTGTTGTTATAGGGTTCTATCATGTCTTTTCAATTTTCTCTTTTTGGTCTGTTCATCATATACGAAAAAAATATATCATGAATACGAAATTCAGTTTCGCGATTGTATGTAGAATTGTGTTTGTGTGTATGCTACAATATGTTCTATTTATATACAAAATAGATTTATCCCCCCACATTTGATGACTTGGTCATCTATGTAACCGATGAGAAGTAGTATTTTTACCACTTCATTGTTTATCGGTTTCTATAAAATCCACAGTGTGGATTGCTGTCTCGTGCAATGGTGTATTGAATTTCGATTATTCATAACGTATTTTCAAATATAATTATTGTTTACTTGTGCTGTATCGAGAACATACATTATATACGTGTTTGTTTATGTTGTTTTTTTCATTTCTTCTTTATGTTCTCGGTTTTTGGTTTGATTTCGTAAAAATTTTTATATGTGATATACAAACATATGATAGACGACTCGATTGACGATGAAAAATGGCTACAGGAACAACAAATGCTACATAATATTCAATCTAATTATTGTCGCGAATTGATGGAAACGATACAACTCCAATTTGTATTTTTAGATACAAACAAACATATTACCCATGTTACGTCTATACGAGAACCCTTGTATGTTTGCGACGCATCCAACCAATGTGTATTGAAAGAAGACCGCATTATCGCATTATTGTCCAATATCAAAAAACAATCTCCCTGTAAAAAATTTACATTACATCATATTTCTTCCTTTTTAGTAGATTTAGAACCGGAACATATTCAAGTTTTTTCCAATAGTGATTGTTCCGAACAAAGCCCTTTTTTACAACATTATTCCATTGTACAGTCCATTTGTATACCTCCTTCCATCTTCATTTTTCATAATGTGAACACTGTGTATTTTTTCTTACAAGAAATCACATGTTCTCATCAACACACATTGAAATCTATTTTGAAGAAAAAAGAAGGTAAGCAGTCATCGGGGTCCTCTAACAAAACGAAGCGGGTACGCATCCAACACGACGATGATAAACTAGAACTGGTCCTCCACGATGTTGCGCGCCATCGAAAAACACGTAGACAGACCCCATAGAAACTAGTTTTTTCACAAATCATACAATTAAAAAGAATATAAATGCTATTTATGTTGTTTATTAGCGATTGTCCGAACATACTCCCATTATGGAACGCACGCAATCACTTTCTGCAAACTATCCTTCTCTTGATGACGAGGTACACAATCAATACATATCCTATTTACGCGATGAACTAGTATTCTTTTATTATTGCCTTTCTCGTAATCAAGATACACAACATTTTCAGAATTTGTATCAACGTCTGCAAGATGTATTGTCGCTGTTCCGTGACTTGCAATCCCAGGAGATGAATGCAACATACCAAGACATATTTGTACTCTTTTATAAAATGATTGCACATACAAGAGATTATTTTTTGGGCAAGGGGGAGCACCAATCATCCTATTTTCTCTTATGGGGGTGGTATGAGCATTATCCTGAATTAGTGAAAGATGCGATACGTCTATTTGTACACGATATAGACAGCGATACTGCGGGGTACGGTTCGTGGCGAGACATCAAATATTTGTGCGAGTTTTTACACATACATAGTTCGCAAGGAGACGCACATCCTCTTATTGATTTTTGCATTTCACTCATGAATGAACAATTCGTACAAGATGTGCATACATGGAAATTTTCAACGAATGCATATTGTCCCGACGCGATTAGTCATGTAGCCAAATGGATCCCACGCGAACATAAACGATTTGACTGGTTGTTCCGACGTTTAGCCATCCATTGGACAAATACACATTGCCCCTATATTTTGAAGACGGCTCGTACATCGCCACATAGTCATTCTTATAATAACGCATTATTGAAATGTTTTCGTATGTATCGTAAACAAATCGCCTTGTTGAACAAAGCACTACAAACCCTCGAAGTGAAACAATGTGCACGTACGTATCATGAAATCACTCCTACTGGCGTTCCCAAATTTGCTTTGGCTAGACAGCGCAGTTTCTTTTTGCCTTCAGACAAGGTTTCAGAAGACCTATCAAAAACGCGCGCATACAATCAAATCAAAATGTATCATTATACACAACACGAAGACAACTGTAATCGCGATACTCCTTCCACGGATGTGTCCGTTGACCCGACCAAGTCAAATGCATTTTATGCCTGCTATTCGCCCGGCTATTTTGTGAAAGAGGCACGCGCATTGTTGTCCGGGGACACAAAAGATGTACAGAAACATATACGCTATTTAAACCAATTGTGGAAAAAACAAACACACGATGTCTCTATGTTTCAGCTTTCTGGATTTTTGCCGATTGTTGATATTTCTTCCAAAATGAATTTGTACAATCGAGACCCGTTGTATCATGCATTGGGTATGGCTATCACCTTGGCGTTTCATCAAACAGGGGAATTTTCCAAGCGCATTCTATTAGTTGATCATATCCCCACGTGGGTTTCTCTTGCTTCGTGTGAGGATTTCGTTTCGTGCGTGAAAGTCGTATTTGACACATTGGACCGCCTGCCCAGCACCACATGCAATCTACATAATGTGTTCGCATTCTTGGCGTCCGACCTGTTTCAACAAACGTGTTCGTCAATAGGCTTCATGAAATGTGTGATATTTGGTTACGACCCACACATTCCTTCTATCAAACATATACACTCCCTCTTTTCTTCACAGCAGTTGATCTTACCGTCTTTTATCTTTTGGAATGTATGCAGCGATTTTTCTTGCGAATATGATGTAACTGCAGCGTTTGACGAATTGTTACACGAAAAAGGGATGCTGTTTCTGTCGGGCGTCTCGTTTTATTTATTACGCACACTTCAATATATTTGTCAAGACAGTACTTCACAAACACTCATTTCTTCTATATTAAAACAATCTCGATTGCAAGTCATGGGTTCACTCTGTATGACGAGTTTCCAATAAACTTTGTTTTTTGTGACCCAACATGTTATGTTTTCGGTCCTTCAACATCTTTTCTTTCGCACTATCAATGAGTTCACGTTTTTCTTGTTTGCTCATTTTCATTAATTGCATCAATTGTTGCTTTGCCTTTTCCGCATCAAGACGACTATCGGGGGTCGCCTTGATGATTTGTTTCAATAATGTTACATATTGTTGATTGAATTCGTTCTCTCTTATCTTGAATGCCCCTCGCGTGTATTTTAACATCATTACCGCCACCGCATAATTGTCCCACGACCATCGGGCATTCCATAGAGCATCGTACAGGGTTTCCCAAGATTGTCCGACATAAGACGATAAATAGGTCGTCCACGTCACTTGCATATCGGTTTTTTCCGTGTTGGTTAACAACTCCAATGTAGAACTTGTCTCGAAATAGTCTTGGATGACTTGGTTGATTTGTTCTTCTCGTACTGGTTCCTGCAATGGATTTTCGCTATCTTGTTTATGCCACATATAGTTGAGGAGATGAATATCCAAACACCATGCACTATAATCGGGTCCGTATACATAAAATGGATTGGCACTATTCATCGTGGTCGGTTTGTCTTCTGCACGAAAGGATATGCCGAAATCGATCATGACGGGGGTCTTCTTTACGTCGTGGATCATCACATTGTTGGATTTCAAATCAAAATGAATGATATTGGACGATTTTAATTGAAACAGTGCTTTCAACAAATGCAAATGTATGTGAAATAGAGACATCACGTATTGTTGTGGTTTGTCTATTCGAGCGAGAAAATAATCGATTATGTCTTCTTTTCCTACATATTTTATTGTGCTGGCTACATATTCTTGCGGCGTCCCGCTCATCTCTTGTTTCTCAATGAACTCACATTTTTTTAATTCACTGTCTTCTATTTTCGACAACTCAATCGGACAAGTCTTGATAATGCCCGCGAAATGTTCCTTGTAATTCGGTATAGACTGAATTTGGTTGCCAATTTCTTCTTCTTGTTGAGAAGTGGTATCTTTGGTCTGAATTTTTGTAATATATTCATCTTCTTTTAATGTGTTCCCATCACACAAAAAGGATGGACGATATACACAGCCAAACGTTCCCTGGTTCACTAATTTGGGATAGGGTGTTCTAGTTTTTTCTATGATGATCGTTTCTTTTGTATCTTCCATTTATTTATATATTGTCTATATTTTTTATTTTTGTTTTTGTTTTGTTTATAACTGTAAACATATAATATATCTTATTTGTTTACAATTTGGGTTTTGATATTATTATCGCTCTCATGAGGGGTCGAACCTCAGACCTTTCGATTAACAGTCGAATGCTCTAACCAACTGAGCTATGAAAGCGAGCGAGGAAGCCGTCTTCCTATTCATATATAGGGTCCTTTCTTTATATATGTTTTGGCTGTTTTTGTTTCTACGACTTTTCTCTCGTGTATGTATACCATGCAGACAAGTGTATTTGATGTATCGAATGCAAGCGTGTCTTTTTATTTAGATAACGTTCTCGATCGACCTTCACAGACCTATCATAAAGTTATTACCTTGTCTTCTATGCCTCCTGGACCTATTGCGAATATGGTAGTCTCCAAGAGTTTTCCTCCGTTGTCTGCATTTCAAGTTCGCAATCCGTGGGACAATTATGGTTCCTCGTGTAAATACGTCTTGTTGCGTTATCCCAAACAAGACATTGGTGTTGGGACCTTTCCACAACATTTTATGAGACAAGATGATATTCCTTCCTTGTTCTCGTATTTGACTTCCAATGGATATACGATACAGACTGCATTGACCGAACTGATTACGGAACAAGGATTTGGAATGGACTCGCGTAAGTTGATTTGCTTTGCTAGTTATAATTTGTGATTTTTCTTGTGCAGGTATTATAATGGGCGGCAAATCTCTGTTTAACAATACTACCCATACTGGGTTTTCTCGCTCTTTACTTAATCCGATCTCTCTTGGACAAACCGGTCCCGCTTCTTCCAGCGAAGTTGATTTGATTAGTAGTGCCTATTATGATATTCTTAAATTGATTGAATCATTGTATGGCGCGAACATGGCATCCAAGAATTATGAAGCCATTCCCAACAATTACGACCAATATGTACAATTGAACGAAGCATTACAAGCGTTGCAAGCACAAACCACTAATAATGACCTCACTCTGTTACTGCAAATTGCAGAACATACTCTGAACGGAGCCGTCAATTCCTATACTCTTTATGGTGAAAATGTCTTGCTTCGTGTCGACAAAACGACACTTGAAACTCGCGTTAGTGAGTTGCTCAATCAAGTCAACGTAGACGATGTGGCTGATGGCGATAGTAGTAGTTCTCTCGCTATTTCTCGTGCATTCCGATTAGCAGCTGTATACAATTACTATATTATGATTTATGGCATGCCTGCCGCAGGTGCAGGTTTCGACCCTGTGAAGATTTCGTTCTTGGTTGATATCTTGAATGAAAAGGGCATTGACCCCTATGCCTAATTGCATTTTATGATTTATTTCCTTCGATAATGAAATAAACCATCTATAAAATTGATTTAATTGTATGGTTTGGTCTTTATACCAACAATTACTACAACAACATGTCTACTTCCCAGCGATTTCAACATAGCAAACGTCCCGCTCATTTGAGCGTGGATACCACACAGAAAAAAAACACTGCTTCCTCCAAATCTCGTCCTCCTTATTGCGGAGTGTGTTTTAAGGCCAAGCAACCTGCGTCGATTTACAATAGTCATTGGACACGCGTTAACCCCAGTCCACGTAGTCCAATTACTTGTCCTCTTATTCTACAAACTGTATGTAAATACTGTAAGAATAAGGGTCATTCCGCAAAATATTGCCCTGTCGCCGCCAAGAAAGAACAACGTCGCAACCGTTCGCGTGCTTCGTCTGTGAGTTCGTTGGCGCCTTCTTTGTCTGATATTTCTGAACGCGAGAATGCTTCTTCTCCTGTTCCTCCTTCTTCTCCTGTTCCTCCTTCTTCTCCTGTTCCTCCTTCTTCTCCTAGAACAGATAAGAAGCAGTCGTGGTTGCAAGTGGCGATGAACCATTCCGAACCTGTAGAGGTGGTTCCTGTAGAGGTGGTTCCTGTAGAGGTGGTTCCTGTACAACCTACACTCAGTCTTGGCGCTCCAGTGATGGATGATGACACCACTGATGTTTTCCCCTCACCTCCTCAATTGCGAAGATCGACACCGAGACGCACCTGGAATTGGAATGATGATACCGATTCCGATGATGAATAAACCAAAAAAACAAACAAACAACGAAAAATGTTCCTATATGACCAAGAGGTTCATTTTTTTATTCTGTAAAATTGATTTTGTTTGATAAAACCCTCTTATATGCATCAAAACACACTATTATTGTATAAATCATTTCGAACCATCATGGGCGAACTCCTTATAGGCGGAATCTTCTTCGCATTCATTGCGCTGATGGTATTGGGAAAAGCATCTGCTGGTTCCAATAGAGTCAGTCCCTATTCTGGATAATCATTGTGTGTACTTGTAAATAAAAAACTACCCTCTTTTGTGACGAGGATTGTTTTTTATTTTTTATTAATTAAACAAATGGATCGGCAAATCGTTGCGGACGAATGTACACGTCCCGTCTTCATCCCATTTCACTTGAACGGTTTTGATTTCCACTCCGTTTTTCCAAGCCGTCTGGACTGCGTGTTTGTATAGAGGGTCTATGTTGGAGGGCTGGAAACTGGTTGCGTCGGATCGCTGGATGAGAAAACACAAGATTCCGCGCTTGTCTGTGGTTTCGACGAGTTCTTGGAGTTCTTGGATGTGTTTTAATGCACGGGGACTGACCAAGTCCGTATTGTTCTTGCGGTATCCATCTGGAAAATACGCTATTTTTTTGTTGAATTGTTTTTGGTCTTCTGGTAACTCTTTGAGTAATTTCTTTTTTTCTTTCTTGGGAGCATCTATATAATCTGCTAGGGGGACCGATTTGATTTCCATCACAAACTCTCTTCCCGTTTCGTCCACACCTGCAAAATCAAAACGCGAATTTAGAAACGTCACTTCCCGCTTGTAACTTTGGATGTTGTTCAGGTTCTCTATGCAGTTCATTTGAAGGCAGCGTTCTGCAATGGTTTCAGACAATTTGGGATTGATGCCGATGATTTCTTGGTTCTCACCTTCTGTATGGATAGCCAATTCGACGCGATGCGAACTTTTTGTAGTGGTTGATTCCAATTTCGACATTATGACGTTACTATCCTTTTCCGCCAGTCCACAGCACCCAAGGGACGGAGTGTGCGCTAGGATTTGCGTTGCCGTTTCTCCTCTATCTGAATACAACAATGCATCCGCTATATAGGGAGAACGACAAGAAAGCGACGGACGCTTGGTAATCATTCCTCGAGTCGGATTCGGGATCTTATAGAGAACTTGGGCGATGTCTCTCCTTGGCGAATGGATTTCAATCATTGTCTTGTTGAGTTCCTTGAATATGTTGGTTGCAATTGATTGAATCGCGATGTTTCAATCAATTTTATCTATGTATTTGGTCGAATTATATATCGACATCCATCACGTATCGTAATAACAGAGTGAACACCACCGCATGAATGGCTATGCCCATGGTCGTGGGACACCCTGTTGACGGATCCGCTATCTTTCCTACCACGTTTCTGAATAGTTTGTTCATCAATTGATAGGTCAGCGGATTTACCACCACTAGAAAAATAAGAGTGGTTAAGAGCGTGTATCTCCATTTGTCTGCGTTCGTAGGACTACATTCGCATTTGGGACAAATAGTAGTCATGTCTATATATATTGTCTATATAAAATAATTTAATCTTGGTTCTCTATTTATCCTTTTTGAACAGGGTTCCAGGTAGACGATTGCTCATAATCATTCGCGATTTTTATTCTTCTTAAGATGGTTTCCAATTTGTATATTCGAGAACATTGATTGAATTATTATGTATTGTATATTATTATTTGTTTTAAAGCAAATAAAAAATCTTGTTTATGTTATGTATTGTTTCAAATAGAATGTGTGCGACCAAAAAGTTTGTGTTAGTTTACAAGACCAATGTGCAGGTACTAGAAGATTACATTGATTCTCTACGTATTTTCAAAGAGGTCATCGAAATTGATGACTTCGCCGCGCGACGCAAAGAGTTCTTGCATCCAGATATAGTCATCGTCTTTACCCAAATGTGGTTAGATTTGGATAACTTCTCACCTGAAATATACAATTCACCCAATTTTATTTTCTTGAATGTGGAGAACTTGACCGAACAAAGACGCATGGACCATGTGATGCAATTTATTAAAAAAGGCATCAAAGTCGCTGACTATAGTCTGGCTAACATCCGCGTGATGAAAACCTTTGCAACGGAAAACAACATCGATATTCGTGCGCCCATACTGTATTTCCCGTATCAATACAACGATAAAGAAAACGCCTTATTGGTGAACCGAGAACACAAATACGACTACGACGTTGGCGTAGTAAATGCATGTCCGAAAAAAGATGCGTCAGTTAACGCGAGCCTCACTTATAAACGCACCAAAATATGGGAAGACCTGGAGTTTTCTGGAATGTCTTGCGTCAATATTCTGGGATGGGGCAAAGAACGCGACGAGATCATCAAGAAATGCAAGGTCATTGTTAACGTACATCACTTTGAATGCTACAAGATTTTTCAGCACATTCGATGCGACCGCTTGGTGTTCGCGAATAAATTGGTTGTCTCTGAACACTCGCTTGTGGTGGATGATTTGGATATTAAAAATCATGTCATGTGGGCAGACTACAATAACATATTAGAAACCACATTGAAAGCAGTTGGGAACTTTGATCATTATATGGGGGTTCTTTCCAGTATAGACGCCACTCAAATTGCTGTCGACCGAGCGCGTATCCTGCAGAAAACTATCTGCGATATTGAGAAAGGTACTTGATTTTTTATTATTATATAATATATATACGTAGTTGATTATACATATATATAAAGTGCGTTAGATAGTAGACGAACGAGGCGGTCTGTAGGATAGTGGCTCAAACGATGTCTCGAGTTTGCTTTTTCTTCCCATATCGATACACCGCAATTGGGGTCTACGGCAGTGATTGCATGTTGTTATGTAGGGGTCCCGTTTATATATACACTGGTAATGATATCGGTCTCCACAATTGTCACAGAATACATATTTATGTTCTAGGTCTTCTTTGCATAATACACAATGTAATTCGTTATTCTCTTCTATTGTTATGCAGTTTCCCATTATGTTTATGACGTGGTTATAGTATACACAGATATTTTTTCTATTATATTTTTATGAATCATATAAAAAATTGATTCTATTATAGAGTAGGTATATTATACACACAATTACTACATAGTTTATTTGAAGATGGGAAAGTTTACTCACATTGATAAGCAGAGAATGGTTCGCGACAAGGCGCGTAGAGATGCCCCCTATCACGAAATGGACAGCGTAAGAAAGGACCAGAACCTGTCTGATGATGCACTCATCAACAACTACCAGAAGTGTGCGACGCTTGCTCTAAAAAGACAGCACCTTTCACATGCGATTGCCTATTACGAGATTTTGGCTGGTTATTTCCGCGAGTACAACATGCATTCTCGCCTGTTGCATACCCAGCGCGTGATTGTCGAACTGGAGCATAGAAACAAGAAGTGCATCCGTGGTCGAATGAACAAGAAGAATAATGACGATTAACATTGAGTTACTGGGTTTTGAATATTGAGAAAATAAAAAATACATTGGATAGTTGTATTTTTTATTGTGGGTTTTTATGCAGTGATTGGCTTCTTTCGTTTGATACTTGACGCAACTGCCGACGCGTGTTTGATGATATATGACTTCTGGGGGATCACCAGGGGGCGGGAGAGCTGGACGTGTACCGCACGGTGTTTGATTACACATAGTGTATGCAAGTTGTTGATTTCGTTCATTCTCTCGGATGGTTCTTGTTCTGTTTTTCGCTACTTGAATAGGATTTCGGGGGGATTTCTTTCAATTTTATGGGCGGGAAGGTCTGTCTGCGTTTCTTTTGTTGTCTTCTATATATGGAACATCTTGATATTGATGCATTGGAGAACTATGTACGAAATTATACAATGACGGAATTCAAAAAATGGTTTGTTCTACCGTCTTACCAAATGAACCCAATCAATATCGATGTGTCTTCATCCTTTACTACGATATTGGTGTGCGTTGTCTCTATTTTGCTGTTTTGTGTCTATTGTTTTGCGGTGTATTCATTTAGATAGGTGTAGCGGATTTGGACTTCTTGGACTTGTTTTTGGGGGATTTGGACTTGGATTTCTTCGACTTGTTTTTGGGGGATTTGGACTTGGATTTATTCGACTTGTTTTTGGGGGATTTACTGGGAGACTTGCGTTTGAGTGTGGGGAGTTCGGCAGAATACAGTCTGCCTATCCTTATCGGTTCTTCTTCCGCACAATGTTTCGCACTCACTACGTCGTCCATATCGTATGCCCCAAACGAGGTGATTGGACGCATCTTCTTGGGGTCCTCGCTCTTGTCTACAACAAAGATTTGGGATTGGTGGTTTCCCCCGTTAATGGGCGACAGGTCATCGATGCCTAGAAAAGGTGGAAGGAGATCTGGCGAAGGAGGCGTTCCCAAGGGGGATGCGCTTAGAACCAACTCTGGGGATTGTGGTGGGGGTGGCGGGAGGACTTCCTCTTGTTGTGATGGGGAACCTACCAATGTTTTTAATTGGGCGATGTTGATCATGATACCCAAGAGACCGATGATGTCCATGTTCAAATAATACTGGAGGTTGCCTTGGTCGTCTTTCACAATGTTGCTATCGGGTTGGTGGAAGGCGGGTTTGGTTTCTATGCATTCCAACATGATCTTGGTCCGGTTCGTGGTGAATTCGTGATGGAGTTGTTTCTTGTTGGTTCCAATCATTTGTTGTTCATAGACAAACATGATGTTATCCGGGTCTTCTTTGAGAAAGTCTCTCACGTTCTTCTCTTCCATATCAATCACGTCATAGAAAGATGGATTGGGGTCTTGTAATGCCTTGGGAACCGTCTTTGTGATCGGCAGTTCTTCAATGGGGACGGTTTTGATTTGCTGAACAATGACCTGGGTGTCCTTCTTTTGCTCTTCTTCTTGCTCTTCTTCTTGCTCTTCTTCTTGCTCTTCTTCTTGCTCTTCTTCTTGCTCTTCTTCTTGCTCATGATTTCGTAAGATTTCCATTGCTCCTTCATGCCCACGCTCTGCGAAATATTCCACTACGTCCATTTCAGCACCCGCATATGCAATTGCATCCTCATATGCGGCGACAACCACATCCACCCCCTCACTGTTCTCTATGGATACATCCGCCCCTGCGTCCACGAGTAGTTTGATGGTATCCAGGTCTCCATCATACCCTGCTAAGATGAGAGGCGTGTTTTTAAAATAATCTTTCGTAAGTAGGTTGATGTCTGCTCCCGCCTCTATCAGCCTTTTAACCAGGTATGTTTTTTGGTCTTTAAGTAACATCGCTATATGTAAAGCAGCATATTCACCGGGAATGGCGTCAATGTCTAACTTTTTGGAGGGGTCTCTCTCTGGGTTTCCGTTATATTCTAATAAGAGGTCCACCATCTTGTCCATATCATCGAGCCTCGCTAAACTAACTGCGAGCATCAGGGGAGTGTAGTTGAAACTGTCGTCTGAATTATTTATCATGACATTCGCCTCCTCAATGTCGCTAACTATGTTCAGGTTTGCTCCTGCGTCTAATAGATGTCTAGTGATGTCTAGATTGTTCTCCTTGATAGCAAGTAAAAGAGGCGATTCATGAATCGTATATAGTAGACCATCAACCTTGTATGCAGTCTTCTTGTCTATATCTAGACCCAGGTTCTCGCGGTTGTCTATCATGGTCTTGGCGGTTCGGTTGTTCTTCTTCTCGATGGCGAGGAGTAACAGATACACTGGGTCGGTATTTGCTCCCGCATCTTTTAACATCTTTACAATATCATCGTTTCCAAATACGTAAGAATAAGCAGTGTGTCCATGGTCTGATACAGCATTCACGTCTACTCCCGGGTTTCTAAGACTAAGGAGATATTGGACCTTGTTTTTGTCTAACATTATGACTGCTTCCATTAAGGCAGTGATACCTAAAGAACCCTTTTGGTTCACATCTCCTCCCCCTTTTACGTAATCTTTGAGTTCTTCTAATGACCCTTCTCTCACAAGCATATTGAGGGCATCGTTTGACCCTCCTTTTTGTTTGCGCCCTTTCTTTTTGGTTTGTCTGGTCTTCTTTATGATATTCTTCTTTGTTACCTTCTTTTTGGACGGTTTTTTGGGCATTTCAGGTGTATAATATATATATATATATTAAACACACATAATTACAAAAAGATTAGTTTATAAAACGCGGTTGAAGATGACGAAGCGGTAGATTTTCACTATATTCTCATATGGTAGTATATAGAGACTTCATGAAGACGAAGACGCGAAAATCAAGGTGTAGGAAAACATACAAGATACCTGCGCGGTCCACTAAGAAACAGCGCGGCGGCCACCAAGGCTTGATAAAAGCGGCCATTGATGGGGATATCGACCAGGTGAATAAGCTGATCTCAGATGCGAACGAGGCCGATATCTATGATAGGACTCCCATATGGTACGCCTCCGGCAATGGCCACCTCGAGGTAGTGCAGGCTCTCATAGCAGCTAAGGCAGATGTGAACAGGGCCAATGCCTATTATGGTAGGACTCCCATATCCCAGGCCTCCGAGAATGGCCACCTCAAAATAGTGCAGGCACTCGTAGCAGCGGGAGCAGATGTGAACAAGGCTAATAACGATGGCTGGACTCCCATAACCGAAGCCTCCTCCAAGGGCCATCTCGAAATAGTGAAGGCCCTCATAGCAGCATCGGGGGCAGATGCGAACAAGGCCAATAACTATGGCAGGACTCCCATATGGTGGGCCTCCCACAATGGCCGCCTCGAAATAGTGCAGGCCCTCATAGCAGCGGGGGTAGATGTGAACAAGGCCGATAACGATGACGAGACTCCCATATTCTGGGCCTCCCACAATGGCCGCCTCGATGTAGTGCAGGCCCTCATAGCAGCGGGGGCAGATGTGAACAAGGCCAGTAACAATGGCTATACTCCCATATCCCAGGCCTCCTCCAATGGCCACCTCAAAATAGTACAGGCCCTCATAGCAGCTAAGGCAGATGTGAACAAGGCCAGTAACAATGGCGATACTCCCATATCCCGGGCCTCCTCCAATGGCCACCTCAAAATAGTGCAGGCCCTCATCGCAGCGGGGGGATTGACATCAAGTCCAACCTCCATCCTCCGTATACTTGAACAGGTGGTGAAGAACAAAGACGTCGCCGTCATAAAAATTATCGTTAAGGCGATGAACGACGATTCCGAACTGCGTAATGCGATTCCGCTTACAGATAAAGAGAAAATCCAAGACATGTTATTTACATTCGCAGAAACAAATAATGATGACGACCTCCTTGAATATTTAATACGCACAGGGATGAAAAATCGGATTATGCGAAAACAAACAGCAGTGGGCCAGGTGAATAAATTGGTTGGAAAGATGGGAGATGCCAACAAAATACCCCGAGACGTGCAGAGGGAGGGGATACTCAAGTTTCTAGGTGGGAGGAAGACGCAGTCGAAGCGGACAAGGAGGAGGAAGACGCAGTCGAAGCGGTAGACAGGTCGGGTTCCAAGCGTGTCAAGAAGATTACCGATGAGGTTACTCAGTAAAATCGGATTCAGATAGAAAACAATAAAAATACTTTGTACATGTTGTAGAAAGTATTTTTTCTTTGTGGGTGGGGGATTTTTATAGAATGGTTGGCGTAGTCGTGGGACTATTCCTACGCAGTGATGACGACACGTTGGACGCGTGTTTCACGATGTAGACTGGTTGAACGATGTTTTTGTGATGGATTGGTTGATCCGTATTGGTTGCCTTGTGCTTGATGATACAAAACGTCTGGAAATGTGTTAAGTCGTTCATGGTTGTTGCTATTGATTTTTTTGCTGCGTATAGAGAGTTGTTGATGATTATTTTCAATTTTTTATGAAGAAAATCCATCTAGAGCGTATAGTTTACCGAATTTAATAGGTTCGTTTTCGGCATTTCAGGTGTATAATATATATATTAAACACACATAATCATTTAAAATTGGTTCACCTTATTTTGTAAGGACTGAGAATATGAATGCTGATGTGGTTTGTTTTGTGGAATATATTTGGATTGGCGGAAACAATGAATTACGTAGCAAAACA
>Ga0209665_1000274_pt1 | contig 46758 bp, 64 predicted proteins | sample SaaInlV_200m_DNA_2_FD_184675 | JGI IMG/M metagenome (GOLD analysis project Ga0209665, IMG submission 184675) | Marine microbial communities from expanding oxygen minimum zones in the Saanich Inlet - Saanich Inlet SI074_LV_135m_DNA (SPAdes) (version 2) | ecosystem: Environmental > Aquatic >... | reverse complement strand
CAAATTTTGGAAATACTGACTTCGTAAATTTACAAGATTAAACAATGACTAATGTTTCGTTCCAAGGTGAACGAGGTGCGTATAGTGAAGCAGCAGCAAAATCATTTTTTAGTAAACAAATTGAAACAATTCCTAAATCTACATTTGCAGAAGTCTTAGAAAGTACTTCAAGTGATAAAACTCAATATTCAGTTTTACCAGTAGAGAATTCCATAGAAGGAAGTGTTGGAGAAAGTTATGATTTGTTATATTCAACGTCTCTTCATGCAACAGGGGAAATCTATCATAGGATTGAGCATTGCTTAATTGGGATTGGTAACATTGATGAAATAGATACAGTATATTCTCATCCACAAGCTTTAGGGCAATGTAGAAAATTTATTGAAGAACATAACATGAAAACAATTCCAGCATATGATACTGCAGGAAGTGTAAAAATGGTAAAAGAGCAAAACAAATCTAATTGTGCTTGTATTGCAAGTAAAGAGGCTGCAGAGATTTACAACATGCCTATAATTTTAGAAAATATTGCAAATAATCTAAATAATTATACAAGATTTTTGATTTTATCAAAAGAAAATAATCCTGAAACTGGAAATGATAAAACATCAATAATTTTTTCAATAAAACATGAACCAGGCTCATTATTTAGAATAATTGAGAATTTTCACAAAAACAATGTCAATCTGACAAAGATTGAATCAAGACCAACTAAAGCAAATACTTGGGAATATAATTTCTATGTAGATTTTGAAGGGCATCAAGCAAACTCAAAAATTTCAGAAATGATAAAAAAAATAAATCAAGATACTCTATTTATGAAAGTTTTAGGATCTTATCCTTCTGCAAAATTAAGCTAAAATCCTTTAGGTTTTCTTAATGTAAAACCCATACTAAATCCAATAATTACCATTCCTGATGTAATTACCATAAGATCAAAAGTGAACCAAATAGGATCAGAACTACGAATTAGGATTCCCGTAATTTCTAATTCAGATTCACCAGTATTTTGGATTTGAATTCTTGTTTCACCATCAATCAAATGAACCCAATCAATAGTAGTTTCTTTCTTATGAGAAGTTATTGGTATTTGTAATCCTTCTCCAGGGCTTTGAAGTTTCAGATCAAAGGCATCACCTATAATTTTCATATGTTGCGGTGTAGAAGCAGGAGCAGGAATTGTATAAGACATTGAATCTCCAACGCCTACAATATAATCTTCATTTATTGTAATCATTCCAACATGCAAAAGTAAAGAATATCCTCCAATTGCAATAATAGCAGAACCAACAACTAAACCAATAATAGTTCTTTTAGAAAGCATGATAGAGATATTCTAGATACTGTTTAAAAAATTATCTACATCAAAGAAACATCATGAGGCTGGCTTTCTGCAAATCCTGCTCTTGACATTTTGATAAATTCTGCATTTTTTTGCATTTGTGGTATAGTATGAGCTCCACAATAACTTAGTCCAGAACGTACACCACCTGTTAATTGTTTTAGAATATCAGTTACAGTTCCTTTGTATGGTACCATTGCCTCAACTCCTTCTGCAACATAGTCATTAAGATCATCATCAAGAGACATGGAACCTGTTTCTTTAGATTTTCTTCCTATGGATGCAGCTAGTGATGCCATACCACGATAAACTTTGAATCGTTTTCCATTTTTAGTTAAAACCGTACCAGGAGATTCATCAGTTCCACCAAGCATACTACCAACCATTACTGTTGAAGCACCAGAAGCTAATGCTTTAGTTGCATCACCAGAAGTTCTTGTTCCACCATCAGAAATTATTGGAATTCCATAATCCTTACCAATTTTAGCACAATCCATTACTGCAGTTAGTTGCGGAACTCCAGAACCAGTAATTACTCTAGTAATACAAATTGAACCAGAACCTACACCTACCTTTACAGCATCTACACCTGCTTTAATCAAATCTTCAGCTCCTTGAGCAGTTGCAATATTTCCTGCAATCAATTCACAATTAGGAAATGCCTTTTTGATATTTCTAACTGTACTGATAGCATTTTCGCTATGTCCATGAGCAATATCAACAACAAGTGCATCTGCTCCTGCTTCCAAAAGAGATTCACTTCTTTCTAAAAAGTCACCTTTAACTCCAACTGCAGCACCAACTAGCGGTCTACCTTTCTTATCTTTAGATGCATTTGGAAAATTGGCATTATTTGTAATATCTTTACTTGTAATCAAACCTTTGATGAGACCTGAATCATCAACAATAGGTAATTTTTCAATTCTATGTTTATGTAAAATTTCTTTAGATTCATCTAGTGTAACTCCAAGTTTTGCAGTTATGACATCTTTTGTCATTACATCTTGAATTTTACTAGTTTTATTTGCAAATAGTAAATCCCTTTCAGTTACAATTCCAATTAATTTTGAATTAGAATCTACAACTAGCAGACCTGAAATGTCTTTATCTTGTGCATAATCTAAAGCATCTTCAATGGATTTATCTGCAGAAATAGAGTATGGGTTTTCAATCATCACACTACCAGATCTTTTTACTTTAAGAACTTCATTTGCTTGTTCTTTAATTGTCAAAAATCTATGAATAATTCCAATCCCTCCAGCCCGAGCCATGGCACTAGCCATAGAGGATTCAGTTACAGTGTCCATATTTGCACTCACAAACGGAATGTTAATTGTAAGATTTCGAGATAATTTTGTACTTAGATTTGTCTGACTTCTACTAGTGATATCAGAATATTTGGGTACAAGAAGAACGTCGTCAAATGTTAATCCTTCTTTGAATTCCAATGAAACCTTGTTAAGAAAGTAAAATATTGATTATAAGCCTTTGTGTTATTTTGATAATTTAGAAGCGATCGTTACTGCATCTTTAGTTGCATCTACATTATGAGTACGAATAATATCAGCACCATTCATCACAGATACCACTTCAGCAGAAATTGAGCCAAATAATCGATCATTTGGATTCTCTTTTTCCAAAATTTTCCCTATGAATGATTTGTTTGAAACAGAGACTAAAAGAGGATAATTTTTCTTGATTGAATTTAGATTTTTTAGAATGAATAGATCTCTTTCCAACCAATCTGATTTAATTTTTGTAAAAAAGGATCCCTGTCCAGTTTTTCTAAAAAATCCAATAGCAGGATCTAATACAATTTTTTTAGTAGGAATATGTGATTTTTTTGCAAGATTTATGCTATCTTGGAGTAATTTTTTAGTTATGGTTAGATGATTACCATTAACAGGTTTTTGACTATATGCACATAAAATTAAAGATGGATTATATTCAGAAATAACATCTGGCATATTTTTATCATATTTTAATCCAGAAATATCATTAATAATTTCAACTCCATATTCTAAAACATCTTTTGCAACTTTTGCTCTACAAGTATCCACAGATATTGGAAGATTTGTAGAATTTTGAATTATTTTAATTGCATTTTGAATTCTTTTTGATTCTATTTTTTCTGAAACAGCTGTTGACAGATATGGTGCAGTAGACATCCCTCCAACATCAATAAAATCTGCACCTTGATCTTCCATCAGTTTAGCAGTATTTTTTATCAGAGTTTTACTAGTATTGATAGACTTTTTGTAAAAAGACTCAGGACTAGCATTTATAATTCCCATTATTCGTACTGGATTCTTTCCACCTATACCCACATTCCCAATTTTTGCCACATGGTTTATCAAATCTAATGCAATTTGAGTGATATGATGATTTTAGGTTGGAAAAAGAGATACTGTGAGATTTTAAAAGAATTCAAGTATAGTGAAAAAAAAGATAAAGAATCATCTATTGTTTTAAATTCAATTTTAAAAAAAACTAATGTTCACAAAAAAATTATTAATTTAGTCAAAGGAAAGACAGTTTTTGTGATTGGTTCTGGACCATCTTTAGCATCAGCCATTCCCAAATTAAAAAATCATAAAAAAATAATTAAAATCGCTGCGGACAGTTCAATAAAACCATTAGTTGCAAATGGGATTATACCGGATATCATTGTAACAGATTTGGATGGAGATATGAAAACGCTTGAAAAAATTGGAAAAACTAATTCCATTTTTGTTGTGCATGCTCATGGAGATAATTTAGAAAAATTAGATTTTGTAAAGAAATTTAAAAATTGCATAGGTACAACACAATCAACACATTTTGATAAAATAGAAAATTATGGCGGTTTTACAGATGGGGATAGAGGTGTTTTCTTAGCAAATCATTTTCAAGCAAAAAAAATTATTCTGATGGGAATGGATTTTGGAGATAGAATTGGAAAATACTCAGAAACCAAGAAATCAGATAGAAAAACAAAATTGTTAAAATTAAAAAAAGGTGAATCTCTTTTGAAATGGCTAGCCTCATTTACAAAGGCAGAATTGTTTACCACATCAAAGTCAATTACCGGATTTAAAAAAATATCATACAAGGAACTGGATATCATAATTACCTAGAATGCATTTAATACCTATTCCTCATTAATCAAATTATGAAATTCTCAGAGGAGCAAGTGAAAGAGATTGTTGCTTTGAAGGAAAGTTTGATCGAGCAAATTCACAAACATCAAGAAGGGATAGAAATGTTAGAAAAAAATATCACAGTTTTAGATTTGTTCCTAAAAGACTCTAGTTTTATTAAAGCATCTCAATTAAAAATAGAAAAAAAAGCAGAACCAAAACCTGAGATCATAGAAAAACCAATAGAAAAACCAATAGAAAAACCAATAGAAAAACCAATTCCAATTAAAAGAGTCAATGATGGTAAAATTATTGCTAATGCATTTGTCACACCAGACCAGGTTTCGATAGTTTTAGATAATGGAATTATAATTAATGCAGACACTCCACCTTTCAAATCATTCTTTTTAGATAGAATAATTGGTGAAATGAAAAAGAAGGATGTTGTTGAAGTAGAAAATGGAAAGATCCAAAAAGAATCAGTTATCGACTATATTGTTAATAAAAACGGGGCAGATATTAGAGAAATTATTATTAAAAATTATAGACAAAAAGAAAGGGTTAACGAATTAATTAGCACCGCAGGTTGGTCATTAACTAGAATGCTTGAGAACATAAACAAGTGATAGTATGGACAAAATTGTTGTTTTAGATTTTGGTTCTCAGTATAGTCATTTGATTTGTAGAAGGATTAGAGAATTTTCAGTTTATGCAGAACTTGTTCCATACGATATCAGTTATGAGGAATTACAAAAACTAAACCCCACAGGAATAATTTTTTCTGGAGGTCCATCAAGTGTCTATAATTCAGATGCCCCTATTCCAGAAAATAAAATTTTTGATATGAATTTACCACTTCTTGGAATTTGTTATGGACATCAATTAATTGTTAATAAATTTGGAGGGAAAGTAAAAAGGGCAAACAAAGAATATGGTTCATCACTACTAACCATCGATAGTGATAAAGATCTCCTGAACGGAGTTGGAGAATCAGTTAGAGCGTGGATGAGTCACGGTGATGAAGCAGAACAAATCCCTGAAGGTTTCAAAGTAATCGGACATACTGAAGGTGCAAAAGCAGCAGCAATTGCATCTGAAGAAAAATCAATTTATGGTATTCAATTTCATCCAGAAGTTGTACATACCGAACAAGGTACAGAGATTTTAAAGAATTTTGTTTTGAAAGTCTGTGGTGCAAAACAAGATTGGACCATGGAGAGTTTTATTGATACAGCAGTTGAGAAAATTTCAAAGATAGATGGAAATGTGCTTTGTGGAGTAAGTGGAGGTATAGATTCTACTGTTGTGGCATTATTAATTCACAAAGCAATAGGTGATAGACTAAAGTGTGTTTTTGTAAATAACGGATTGTTACGAGTAAATGAAGAAAAAGAAGTTGAAGAGATGTTCAAAGATAATTTCAAAGTAAATTTCACATCAGTAAATGCAGCAAAAATATTTCTTGAAAAATTAAAGGGAGTAGAGGATCCTGAAAGAAAAAGAAAGATCGTAGGAGAAGAATTTGTCAGGGTTTTTACGGAATTTGCTGAAGGAAACGGTCCTTTCAAATGGTTAGCTCAAGGTACATTGTATCCAGATCTAATTGAGAGCGGAGTATCAAAAGGTCCTGCAGCAGTAATCAAATCTCATCATAATGTAGGGGGATTACCTGATTGGCTTAATTTAGAAATTTTAGAGCCGTTGAAAGAATTGTATAAAGACGAAGTAAGAAAAATTGCAAAAATTCTGGGAGTTCCAGAAAAACTTTTCATGAGACATCCATTTCCAGGTCCAGGATTATCAGTTAGAATAATTGGAGAAGTAACTCCAACAAAACTTGAAATTTGTAAAGTTGCAAGTAAAATTGTAGAAGAAGAATTGATGGCTGCAGGATTGTATGAAAAAGTATGGCAAGCATACGCAGCAGTAGGCGATGATAGAGCAGTAGGAGTGGTTGGAGATGAACGTAGATATGGGAATATAGTCATGATCAGGGTTGTAGATTCAATTGATGCAATGACTGCAGATTGGACAAGATTACCGCATGGATTATTAGAAAAGATGAGTAATAGAATAACTAATGAGATTGAAGATGTCACTTGGGTTACCTATACCATTTCAAGTAAACCACCAGCTACCATTGAACCTCAATAATGATTAAAATGGAATATGAAAAAATCTGTGATGAAATTTTAGAATGTGATAAAGACATTCGATATGTTGGAGTATATGATTACGGAGAGCTTTATGATAAAATGAAACCAGGATTAAAAAGTCATTTATCAAGAGAAGAAACTGAAATGTCCCTATCTCAAGCAGTATATCGTTGGTCCACACGTAAGAAAACTGCAGATAAAATTGGAAAACCAATTTATGCACTGGCAAAATATGAAAAAATTTATCGAGTTACAATTCCAATTGGCGGTGCAGGATTAATTCTGATCAGTATTGAATTAAATGTAGATGTAAATGAAATTGTTGAAAAAATTTTAACAATTAAAAATAAATATTCTTCATAAATTGTGATTGATATGGATTTTCATGTTTTTGATACATATGTAAAATCAAAAGACGGGCATACAATGCATTTTGATGTTATTACAGATACAAGTGATTTAGAAAAAGCAATTTCCTATGCAAAAAATTGGCTAAAATCTATTGACGAAGAATCATCAACAGTTACTGCAAATGAATGTAAATTTTGTCATACTCAATCAGTACCAGAAGACATGGAGATTGAAATAATGACTGACGGATATTCTATTTCAAAGATGGAAGGATGTCCAAATTAACCTACATTGATAATTTCTTCTGAAATTAAATATTCTATAGCAGATAGTAGATCATTTTCTGAAATTGTATCTTCTGCATACCATACAAATATGTCATGAACCCATGCAGGGATTTTAGATTGTTCTGAAGTGTCAATTTGTAATGATTCTACCTCAGTTTCAGATTCAACTTCAGTTTCAGATTTAACTTCAGTTTCAGATTATTCAAATGGTGCTGATTCTTCAATATTTTGAGTAACAACTACAGGGCTACTAGATTGAATTAAAGAAAATGTTGAAACTGCATCAGTTGGACCAGACTCAGAAAAAATTCTCATTACATAATCACCAATAATGTTTGTTTCAGGATTATCAGGTTCTAGATAATGTAAGATCTGAACATCAAACAAGTCATCATCTACAACTTTAGGGAAAATTTCAGTAGTTTTAATAATTTCTCCATCACTTAATCTAGATATTTCCATAAAGTGGTAACCGTGTTGTGGATCATAGTTTTGAATTTGGATGTGTGCTCGAATCATTTATGGACTTTTATCAAGATCAATAGTATCTCCGGAAGTGAATTCTATAGTAATAACAGGTAATTCTTCTAATCCATAAACGGAATTTACTTGAAATAGCACAATAATTGAGAAAAGTCCAAGTATTATTTTTGAAATCAATTTTTATCTGAAATTAATTAAATTAAATTAGTTATAACTTTAGTAGACGATTTTTTGGACAAATAGATTCCATTTTGGAAATATCACTCGAGCATACATGCCCCAAAAACACCTGCTGAATCACCTAGTTTATTTTTCAAAATAGGAGTGTCAACTAAGTCAGAAAATACCTTCTCATAAACAGATTTTTTTCCTTCGGTATACAAAAAATCAATGTTTGATAAACCACCACCTAAAACAATTGCGTCAGGATCTAAAATATCAATAACATTTGCAAGACCATACCCAAAATTTTCTAAAAATTCATTTTTCCATTTTTGCCAATTAGCATTATTTGCACTAGTAAGGATTTCAAGAAGAGATTGGGGTTTCCCTGTCAATTCAGTCCAGTGGTTTTCCAATGAAGGTCCGCTAATGTATGTCTCCACACATCCAGTTTTTCCACAATAACACGGATTTCCATTTCTATGTAATGTGTGATGGCCCCACTCACCACCAATGTTTGTTCTGCCCGGATAGAGTTTTTTATTAATCACTATTCCACCACCGACGCCAGTTCCTAGTATAACACCAAAAACGGAATCAAAATCCATAGCAGTACCCAATGTTGCTTCAGCTAATGCAAAGCAATTGGCATCATTTTCCATAAAAACTTTTTTTTCAGTTTTATTTTCTAAATCTTCTTTTAGTGATTTTCCTATCAAACATTGCGTATTACTATTTTTAATCAATCCAGTTTGTTTAGAAATTGCTCCAGGTGTACAAACCCCCAATGAATAATCAGAAATATTCTCAGATATTTCCATTACTAAAGAGGAGATAGAGTCTAGGATTTTTTGATAATCATTTTGTGGTGTAGGAATTCTTTTTCTTTTAATTACATTAAAATTTTCATCTAGCAGAATTGCTTCAATTTTAGTACCGCCTAAATCAACACCGAGTTTATACATAAATTATTTAGAGAAATGAAAACGCTTAAGCTTAACTAAAATTTTATCCCATTCCGCCAGGGGCACCAGATATTGCAATAACATCATCAATTCTAAGTACCATACATGCAGCTTCAGTTGCAGATTTAATTATCTGTTCTTTAACTACAATTGGTTCTACGACGTTAATTGCCATCATATCTGCAATCTTCATATTTTTAGCATCAATTCCAGTCCATTTTTGACCTTGATTTTGTCTTGCACGAAGATTAGCCATTGTATCAATTGGATCCATTCCTGCATTTTCAGCGATAGTAAGAGGAATTGTTTCTAGAGCCTCGGCATATTTTTTGATTGCAAGTTGTTCACGACCATCAAAATGATCAGCCCAATCTTTGAGTAATGAGGCTGCAAATGCTTCAGGTGCACCACCACCAGCTACAATTGCTGGTTTTTCTATAACATCTTTTACAACCATTAAAGAATCATGAATTGAACGGTCAACTTCATCGATTACTCTTTGAGTTCCACCACGAATTAACATAGTAACTGATTGTGGATGTTTGCATCCTTCAATGAAGACCCATTTATCAGATTCAACTTTCTTTTGATGTGCCAAATCTGCAGCGCCAAGATCATTTTCTGAAAGATCATCAAGATTACTAATTACACGTCCACCTGTTGCTTTAGAAAGTTTAATCATGTCACTTTCTTTAACACGACGAACAGCCATAATACCATATTTTGCAAGATAGTGTTGTGAAATATCATCAATTCCTTTTTGGCAAATTAAGACGTTAGCTCCTACATCATGTAATTTGTCAACCATAGCTTTTAGCATTCTATTTTCTTCTTCTAAGAACATCTGCATTTGAGTAGGGTCAGTAATTCTAATTTCTGCACTTAACTCAGTTTTTTCAATTTCTAATGCTGAATTAAGTAATGCAATTTTTGCATTTTCAATTTTTGTAGGCATTCCACTATGAACAATTTCTTTATCCAAAACAATTCCTTTTACAATTTGTGTATCATCAATTGAACCACCAGCTTTCTTTTCTACTTTGATATTTTCAAGATCAACAGAATAAGTATCACCTTTCTTTGTTGTAATACTAAGAATAGCATCAACAATAATTTTAGAAAGTAATGAACTATCTTCAGAGATTAATTTTGATTGCATACTAGTTGTAGCGATTTTTAATAGAGATGCTTTATCGTCAGGCTGAATTTGTTTTGCCAAATCGGAGTAAATTTCTAGGACTTTATCAGATGCTGCTTGATATCCATCGATAATAGTTGAAGCGTGAACATCTTTGTTTAGAAGGTCTTCTGCTCTAGCCAATAATGCCCCTCCAAAAATCACAGAAGAAGTTGTACCATCTCCTACCTCATTATCAACAGTTTTAGAAATTTCAACCATCATTTTGGCTGCAGGATGCTGAACATCAATTTCTTTTAGAATTGTAGCACCATCATTTGTAATAGTAACATCACCTAAGGAATCAACTAACATTTTATCAAGACCTCTAGGTCCAAGACTGCTTCTAACTAATTGTGCAACTAATTTTGCTGCTGCAATATTGTTTTGTTGAGCATCTTTGCCTTTTTGCTGTAATGCACTCTCTTTGAGAACTAATACAGGTCCATTTGGTCCTTGTTGAATTGATGCCATTTAGATTCAGCTTCAATCCACTGAATCCCCCTTTTTAACATTTACTTAGTAGATCGGTGAAATGTAACTACGTTTTTTCACATCAACAATTCCACCACAAAGAATTCTAACAGATGGTAGAGCCAAGAAGGGTAAGAATAGCGGAATTAAATGAGGTCTAGAAAACTTAGAACCAGAATCCACAATAGTATTATTGATTTTTTCAAAATTAGATGAAACTTTTTCAAAAGAATCTGTAGAGACGATGCCACCAAACTGTAAAGGTAGTGAAGCAATAACTTTTCCAGATTTAACTACAACAAGTCCACCTTGATTCTTGATGAGATGATTTGATGCAATTGCCATATCAGAATCATTTGAACCAATTACGATCATATCATTTTCATGAAAACTCCATGTTGAAGCAAAAGCGCCAATATCTGCACCAAAATTTTCAAGAAATCCTATAGAATGTTTACCAGTTCCATGAATTCTGTCAAATGCTGCAACTTTCCAAATATCAGAATCTACCGAAGCAGAAACATGACCGTCTTTAGCATGAAGTTCAGCAGAACCTAACTTTGTAATGATTTCAGTTTGCATATAGATAGTATTTGCAGTTACATCTTTCTTTTTTGATTTAATTACAAAGTCATTTTTAGAGAAATTTTTTAGTTTTACAGTTTTTTTAATCCAAGGTGATATCATTTGTTTCTTAATTGGAGTAACTATTTGTCCATTTGATACAACGAGTTTACCTCCGACAAAGACTTTGTTTGGTTTGAATGATTTTAAATCATCAAAAACTAGAATGTCTGCTAATTTACCAGGAGCTATTCCTCCAAGATCTTTTCCCATATTATAATAATCAAAATTATTTTTTGATGCCATAGTAACTGCATCTATTGGTTTTAGACCAAGATTTACTGATTCTCTAATGCAGTGATCTATATGACCAAATTTAGAAATATCCAGAGGGTCAAGACCATCAGAACAAAACATTAAGCGATTAAGATATGTCCCATGGGATAAAACATGTGGAATTATTTCCTTCAAATCACGTCTAATTGAACCCTCTCTAATCATTATCCACATTCCAAGACGTAATCTTTCTAAAACTTGATCAAAATTGATTGGTTCATGACAAGATAAAATTCCAGACGAGACATATGCATTGAGTTTTTTCTCACTTGCTCCAGCAGTATGTCCATTAATTATGCAATCACATTCCAACATTGATGAAAGTGATTTCATTGTTTTTGGATCACGTGATGTAACTTTGGTCCAAGAAAAAACTTCCCCCAAGCCAAGTACATGTGGATGTTTTATTGCAGTTTTTTCTTGTGATAATGATAATGATTTACTACTACTAAATTTTGCATCTACTGGAAGACCACCTGGAACTACTTGAAAAATTCTGATTGGTAAATTTTCACCAAGTTTTAAAAATTCTTGAAAGCCTCGATATCCACCTACACTTACAATATCAATAGGATCAGAAAATAGAGATGTTACACCACAAAGTAAAGCCTTTTTTGCAAATTCAGATGGTAAAACAAATTGATCAATATGTAAATGCGGATCTGCAAAACCAGGACTAACATATTTCCCATTTACATCAATTACAGTAGTTTTTAGACCAACTGTATGATTTGCATCTGGACCAACATATGCAATTCTATCTTTTATAATTGCAATCTGAATCTGAGGAATAATTTCCCGTGTATAGACAGACATTAAATTGCAATTTTTTAAAATCAGATCGGCTTTCTTATCACCCATTGCTACAGAGTTAAGAGACAAGATCGAATTTGCTAGGCTCGAATTCACTTCTTATAATTAGAATTTGCGCCTATTATAGATTCAATGCTTAAATTACGGTTGAAGAGGTTTTGTTGATATGAACATTCCTAAGGTGATCAGAAAGTTTTGTGCAAAATGTAATGCACATACTGAGCAAAAGATCTCCATTTACAAGGCTGGAAAAAGACGAGGTTCTGCAGCTGGTGAACGCCGACACGCAGAACGTAAAAGAGGATATGGTGGACAAAAATTCCCAAAATTAGCAAAACCAGCCAAAGTTACAAAGAAAGTTACTCCTATTATGACGTGTACTGTTTGTAAAAAGAAATACAATAAAAAAGGTGTCAGAATTAAGAAATTTGAGTTGATAGCAGCATGAAGAAAGATCACATCGAAATTCCAAAACCATCGAGTAAATTTCAAAAAGTTAATTGTAACGAATGTGGTGAATTACAGATAGTTTATTCTCACGCATCAACACAGATAGCATGTAATTCCTGCGGTAATACAATTTCAGAACCAACAGGTTCAAAAGCTGAAATTAATGGTAAAATTTCAGGCAGTGCTGAGTAAATCATAATCCATTTTAGAATTTAGATTAAATGCAATTCTCTTATCATCAATTATAATATAATTTTCATCCAAATTTTCTAGAGAAGAAATTTGTTCTGAATTTACCAAAGAAATTCCAGTATAATGGCATCTTTGATCATTAAAATCAACAGAAAAATCAGACTTTAAACCCAGAGAAGTTAAAAATTTGTTAGTTACAAGAATACTAGTCCAAGTTTTTTTAGGATTAAATTGATTGATAATTTTTTTAATTATTTCTTCATCAAGTAAAGGTAAATCACCAGATGTTACTAAAACATGATCATTGATAGTTTTGAGTGTTAAATTTAGATCTTCTACATAACCAATGCCAGATGTATCAAAAATTTCAACTTTATTTTCTTCCAATAATTTTTTTGTCTTAGGAGAATTACAACTAGTAACAGCTATAATTTTTGAAAAAGAGTTTGAATTTTTTAATGAATCAACTACATGAAGGATTACAGGTTTTTTAAATTTAAGTAAAAGTTTTTCACCATCTAGATTCATTCTAGTACCTTTACCGCCAGCCATTACAAGGCCAATCATATTGAAACAAATACCATCAAAGAAGCCAATCGAGTAAATTCATTGGTAGATCCCAATACATCACCAGTAATCCCACCAAAACTACGAGTGGACAAAGCCAAGAGGAACATAGTCAAAACAATAGTTACACCAAGCATTATCAAACCTGTTGTTTCACCAATTATAATTACAGGAATAAGCATAATTAGAAATGCTGCGGTGAGTTTTTTCTTATCTTTCATAAATTCAACAAAGGGAGAATTTGAGCCTAATGAAGCTGATTTGCCTAAACTAGCCATCAAAACCATTGAAAATTTTGCCAAAATTTCACTAATCAAAATCGCCTTAAACAAATCAAATCCACTTGTAAGTGAAATAGTAATTATCAAACCAATTAGGTATAATACAATTGTAACAATACCTGCTGAACCTGTAGAAAGATCTTTCATTGCTTTGAGTTTTTTATCTTTTGATCCTTTCACCATCAATCCATCTGCAAAATCAGCTAAACCATCGGCATGATGTATTCCAGTAACTATTGCAATAGATGCAACAACTAACAAACTGACTAACAAAGGTTCTAAAATAAAAGATAATCCAAAACCCAATGATCCAACTAAAAGTCCAATAACAATTCCAACTACAGGAAACATGAACATGTATTTTGCAATATTATCTAACGAAGCATTTGTTGATGGAAATATTGTTAAAAATGAAAAAACAGATCCAATTTCTTTAAACATGTATCCACCACCCTAGAATAGATAAAATAGAAATTATTGGAATGGAAACAATTCCAAAGAAAAGTATCGAAGTAAGTTTCATTATAGATATTGCAGAATGTACATGTTCTTTTGTTAGAATGATTTCACCATCACCTAATTTGTAATGATTAATTTTTTCAAATTTTGTTTCTAAAGCTCCAGCTAAAGCAGCCATAGGATATCCAGCATTAGGACTTTCGGTTTTTTTGCCATCCCTAATCATTATTTTGTAAGATTCTTTCCAATTATTTTGTAAAATTGCAGCAGAAATTATCATCACTATCCCTGTCAATCTAGATGGAATATAGTTTAGAATACTGTCACAAGTTGCTGCAAACCAACCAACATTTTTGAAAATATCAGTCTTATATCCAATCATAGAATCGGCGGTGTTAATTACACGATATACAAATGCGCCAGGTAATCCAAGCAGAGCATAATAAAATAACGGTCCAGTGATTCCATCAACTGTATTTTCACTTATACTTTCAAGCACGCCTGAAAGTACATGATTTTTGTCTAAATTTGTAGTATTTCGCTTAACAATCATAGATAGATGAGTTCTTGCCAAATCTAGATTATCTTCATCCAAGGATTCAAGAACAGATTTTGCATGTTTTTCCATTCCACGAATAGCAATTGTAGTTTTTAATAATAATCCACCAATAATTACAGAGACAATTAATGCGATATAATCAACAGAGATCATTATAATTCCAACATTCAATGCAAAAAGTAGTACAATTACTAAACCAGAAGTTATAGTAACAACACAAACACCGCCAAGTTTCTCTATAATTGGATTTTCATTTTTTACTATTGGAGTAAGTTTAGCAATCAAAGATCCAATCCAAGCTGTAGGATGATATTTATTTTTAGGATCACCAAACTTAAAATCAAGTAAAATAGATAATCCAATTACAAAAATAGATTCAATGATCATTGTAACATCTTCTCTATAGATTTCATATCTATATTTGATTTGACAGTTTTTGCCAATTTGTTTAATTCATTATCAATTTTTGAAATATTTTTCTTAGTCCATTGAATATCTTTAGGAATAACATTAAGTGAATCCTCCTCAGGTAAGTCTAGTGGGATTAATGGAATAGTACCTAAAACAGGTATTTTTGTAATATTTTTGAGTTTTTGAAATCCAGGCTTTAATACGTCTAAATCTCCTCTGAATTTGTTAAAGATGAAACCTTTTACAAGTTTTTGATATTTTTTTTCAATTAAAGCCATAGTTCCAACAAGACTTGCAAAAGAACCACCTTTGTCAATATCTGAAACTAACAATACAGATGCATTGGCTTTATGAGCAATCTTCATGTTTGCAATATCAAATTTTTGTAAATTAATTTCAGCTGGAGAACCTGCACCTTCTAAAATTACCAAATCATAATTTTTCTGTAATGTTTTAAGAGATTTTACTGCAACATCAATTCCTGTATGATTTACAAATTTTTCATAGTATTCTTTTGCGTGCATTTTCTTGTATCGTTTTCCATTTAGATATACAATGCTGTTGTAGTTTCCTACTGGTTTTAGTAAAATTGGATTTAGATCAGGAGTAATTTCACATCTCGAACCAATAGCTTGAATTGCCTGAGCACGAGATATCTCAAATTCAGGTGTAATATATGCAAAATTGGACATATTTTGAGATTTGTAAGGTGCAACACTGTAACCTTTATCAGAAAAAATTCTGCATAGTGCTGCTACTAACGTTGTTTTTCCTGCTCCAGAAGAAGTACCTTGAATCATCAAAGATTTCATTTTATTTTCTCCAATACTTTTACAAGTTTTAAATTGTCTTTATGAGATTTAACAGCAATTCTAATATGATGGTTATCTAATCCTCTAAAATTTTTACAATCTCTAATCAAGATTTTATGTTCAAGAAATTTTTTTTGTAATTGAGTTGAATCTTTTTTTGTTTTTATCAAAATAAAATTTGTTGAAGAATTATTACAATCAAACCCATTTAATTTATCAATTTTATTCGTCAAGAAAATTAATTCTTTTTTAATTATGGAATTTGATTTATCAAGATGCGATTTATTTTTAAGGGCACTATTTGCTGCATCTTGAGCTAACGAATTTACACTCCAAGGTATTTTTATTTTTTGTAAAATATCAATTATTTCTTTTGAGCCTGCGGCATATCCAATACGAATTCCAGGTAATGCAAATGATTTTGTCAATGAACGTAAAACAAAAAGATTTTTGTATTTTTTAACATATGGTATTACTGATTCATTTGATTCTGGAACCATTTCTATAAAACATTCATCTAAAAATATAATTGTAGATAATTTTTTTGCTTTTTTGATTATTTGTAGCAATTGATTTTTTGATAACAGTTGTCCTGTAGGGTTATTTGGATTACAAATGAATATACATCCATTTTTTGGAATTTTTGAAATAAAAATATCAAGATTTTCAGATAAATTCATTGTTTTAAAATATGAAATGTTACATTCATTGAGTTTAGCTGCTGTTTCATATTCTTGGAAAGTTGGAATTGGAATCAATACTTTAGTTTTTTTAGATAAAAATGCAAAACAGAAATTATAAAGAATTTCAATTGCCCCATTTCCAACTATTAGATTTGATTTTTCCAGGTCAGTGTATTTTTTTAGGCTTGAAATGACTGTTGACGAACTAGAGTCTGGATAATGTTGGATATTTTCAATATTTTTTTTGAGAGATTTTTTTACAGATAAGGGAGTACCAGCTGGAGATACATTTGAACTAAAATCAATAATTCTAGAATCAGTGCTTTGTGAAGGATTTCGTCCCCCATGAACTACAGATACATGTTTAATGATTGAGGGTTTTGTTCGTATTTTCACAGTTCCAAATGGAATTAGTCGATTTAGTATGTTTGGGTAATCCAGAAAACGATTATTAATTGAAGGCGATCAATATTCAATTATGAGTAAAAAAAGAGTGGCAATTATTGGAGTCACAGGTTCTGTTGGTCAAGAATTTGTTCAATCCCTAAACAATCATCCATGGTTTGAAGTTACTCAGATTGCAGCATCCTCACGTTCAGCAGGGAAAAAATATTTGGATTCAATTAAAGATGCAAGCGGAATTATAGCATGGGATGTAGGTGGTGAAATTCCAGAATACATCAAAGAAATGACAGTAAAATCAGTTGATGAAATTGATGTGTCTCAGTTAGATCTAATATTTTCAGCAGTAGAATCAGAAGCTGCTAGAGATATCGAAACCAAAATGGCTGCAGATTTACCAGTAATTTCTACAAGTTCCGCTTATAGATATGAAGATGATGTACCAATACTAATTCCAGGAATAAATGATGAACAAACAGAGTTACTTGAGACTCAAAAAAAGAATAGAAATTGGAAAGGTTGGGTAGCACCATTACCAAATTGTACTACAACAGGTTTAGCAATTACATTAAAACCATTACTTGAAAAATACGGTGCAAAAAAAGTTATGATGACTTCAATGCAAGCAATATCAGGAGGAGGTAAATCAGGAGTATCTGCAATGGGAATTACAGATAACATTATTCCATATATTCCAAAAGAAGAAGATAAGGTAAAATTAGAAACAAGAAAAATTTTAGGTAAATTGGTAGATGGGAAAATTGAAGATGCAGATATTAGAATTAGTTGTACTTGTACCAGAGTTCCTGTAATAGATGGACATACAGAATCAGTTTTTGTAGAGACTACAGAAAAAATAGATCCTGCAAAAGCAAAAGCAACCTATGATCAATGCAATAAAGATATTTCAGTATCTGGTTTACCATCTGCTCCTGAAAAATACTATGCATTTCATGAAGATCCAACTAGACCTCAACCAAGAATGGAACGAAGTGTTGGAGATGGAATGACTACAACTATTGGAAGAGTTGAAACTGAAGAATTGTTTGATAACGGTTTAAAATACATGTTATTTTCTCACAACAAAAAAATGGGTTCAGCAAAAGGAGCAGTTTTGTTGGCAGAGATGTTATACAAAAAAGACAAGATTTAGAGAATTTATTGCAATTTTTACAATAATAACTTTATAAGATCCAGAAAACTAGATCGACTCAGGTGTTTTAGACGGCAAAAGTAGATGACTTAGATTTACAAATTTTATCAGAGTTATCAAATGATGCATCAATTTCAGTTCCTCGCTTATCAAAAAAAATCAATGTTAACTCATCTGTCGTTTATTCAAGAATCAAACGATTAGTTAAGAGAAAACTGATTGAACGTTTTACAATTGTTGTTAATGATGAAGAACTTGGTTACAATGTTAAAGCATTAACCGGAATCAATATGGATACAAAAAAACGAGATCACATAATTGATGAATTATTTAAAATAGATGGGGTTAGAGAAGTTGCAGAAGTTACAGGTAGATTTGATATTCTAGTTACAATGTATTCAAAATCATTAGATCAAATGCATAAAATGGTCTCTGAACGAATTGGTAGAATTGAAGGAATCCAGTCCTCTGAATCATTCATCGAAATGAAATCGCGAATGAAAGCAATGCCATATATGCCATCAAAGGATAGTGACTAATATTGCAAAAACAAAAATCTGAATCCAGAGTAGCAGTATACTATGAATTAACAAAACCAAAAATTTGGTATTTATTGGTTTTTACAGCATTTGGTGCAGCACTAACTGCTTCCAATATTTACAATATAGAAATATCACCAGCAACATGGCTGTTAATGTTATTTTCAGTTGCTTCTGGTTCAGCTGCAGCAAATACTTTGACCAATTATCACGATAGAGATATTGACGCAATTATGGAAAGAACAAAAGACAGACCATTACCATCAAAAAGAATCGATCCTGCAGTAAAGGCAAGGAATTTTGGATTAGTATTAGCAGGTATTTCCTTGGTTTTAGCATTTGGAATTTCTTTTACAACAACATTAGAACAAGGAATATGGGCAACTGCTTTCATTGCATTTGCATTAGTAAACAACATCATAATTTACTCATATGTTTTAAAACGAAATTCTAGAACTAACATAATTTTAGGTGGATTATGTGGAGGTTCACCACCAATGATTGGATGGGTTGCAGTGACCATGTCAGATTTATGGACAATGGGTCTTGCGATGGCAGGTTTAGTATTCATTTGGATTCCAATGCATATTTGGGCACTCACTTTACATTTCAAAGAAGATTATAACAAAGTCGATGTTCCAATGTTAACCGCAGTACAATCAGAAAAAACTGCTGTAAGAGCTATTGCAATTTCAACTGTTGTAATGGTATTATTTTCAATTGCCCCATTTTTCATTACAAATCAAAGTGGTGAAGAGATGGTAGGAGCAGTATATCTATGGACTGCAATTGCTTCAGGTGCATTAATGCTAGGATTATCAGTATGGGTCATAGTCAAACCAATGGAACACGCAGCCTGGACATTGTTTAAATTCTCTAGTCCTTACTTGGCAGTATTATTTATTGCACTAATGGTTGATTCTGCATTATAAAATACTCCCTTTATCATCTAAGCTATTCAATTCTTTAGTAATTTCAGAATGTTCTTCCACCATAGTTTTAAGTTCATTTTTTAATTCTTCAGAATTCCATTCAGATGAAATCAAAGAGGTTAATTTTGCAATAATTTTCCACTGAATATTATTTTGATCGTCAATTAATTTTAAAAATTGTGTTCCTTTTTCTTCATCATCCATATTTTTTTGACATTTTACAATCATAAAAAGTTAGCATTGGTAATTACATAATTTCAAAGTTTTATTAGTAAATGGCAGGTATTTTTTTCAAATGCAATGCAGTATATCAGAATGTAAAGAAAAAGCTATAGAAACTGTAAAAATTAGTTTTAGGGAGACACGGAATCTATGCAAAGTACATTACAAATTATTTCAAAACAAGGACAAAAAGCATAATCCGATATTTTCAAAAGCATCAGATGTTTAGTGATCATATATTTTCACATGATAAAATTATTGAAAGATTTAACATCTACTATTTTCAAAGTACAACATGGCAGTCAAGAAAAAAAGTAAGTCTAAGAAGACAGTAAAAAAAACTGCTTCTAAACCTAAAAAACAAGTTTCAAATTCGTCAAAAAAACCAGAATTTGAAAAGGCCTGGAAAGATTACAATTCTGCTTTAAGTGGATGGAAAGATTCACTTGCACAATGGCAAAAAGCCACAAATGAAACTTTAATGACATATCATGATGCATGTCAAAAAGCATTGGAATCAGATGCAGAAATGTTAAAGAAAGTTAGTTCAAGTTGGGAAAATACTTGGGAAGAAATTGGACCTGAATACATTAAACAACAAACAAAGATGATGGAAAATATCTTTAAAGAAACCAACATTGAATCAATTAAAAAATTCAATGGTCAATGGGAAAAATTCCTAAAATCATCTGGAGATGATTCAATTGTAGCATACCAAGAAGCAATTAAAAAATTCAATCAGGCGTGGCAATCAGGACAAATGTAATTATTTCCAAGTTTGTAAAATAAATTTTTATTTTTTCATTTTAATTATTCTAAAAACTTTAGATCCACATACTGAGCAAATTCCTCTAATTGCAGGTCTGCCATTTTTCATGGTAGTTTCTTCCGGATTTTTGATAATTCTTTTTGTTTTGCACTTAACACAATAGGCTTCTTGAGAAGAAGACTCAGGAATTTTAATTTCAACATTATCTGAATTATCAAGTTTATTTTCCACAGCCTCTAATTTTTTAATTTCTTTTTCTAATTTCTTAACTTTAGATAATTGTTCAGCAGTAGCTTCTTCTTCCCCTGGTTCAGTGAATTTTTGGTTTGATAGAATATTCTCTAAATCATCTATTTGTTGTTGAATATCATTTACTTGTGATAATTGTTCAGCAGTAGCTTCTTCTTCCCCTGGTTCAGTAATTGGTTCAGGTTGTAATTCTAATTCTTGTGGAAGTTCTTCTGCTGATTCTTTTGGTAATGAACCTCTAGGGCTAGAAGGTGGTTCTGGTTCAGTAATTGGTTCAGGTTGTAATTCTAATTCTTGAATTGTTTCTACAAACAAAGATTCAGGTAAATCTCCTAGAAAATCTAATTTCACTTTATTTTTATCTAATCTAAGATAAGGACTACCTTCAATTGAAAAAGTTTTAAGTTTGTTACCTGGTTTCCAAGAATTGTTTCCACTGTAAATTGTAATGTATGTAAATCCATTTTTTATGTCAGAAGCAATCGTTAAACGATCTATGGGTTCGCCTTCAGTAATACCATTATCAGTATCTTGATGTCGTGTAGCTATTGAAATTAAATGCTCAGAATCATAGCTTACTTCTGAAATTAAGTAATCAGCCCATTTCTTCATTACAAAAAATAATAATTAGTTTCTACTAATTAAGCAATGATTTTTGAAGTATTAAATTAAAAAATAATTATCAAAATTTGAAGAAAAATATCTAAAAATAGGCACAAAAAATAGGGTTATAATCAGCATCGTATGATTGAAATTAATGGAAATTTCTATTGAACCCTGGAAAAAATTGATTATTCATGAAATAATTGAATACAAATTTGAGGATTGGATAAAACAAATAGCATTTAGTACACGATCATCAGGGGGAGGAATTCCTACAATGCAGTGGACAAATGGAATTGTTTTCTCTCCAGCAAATTTCCCAACAACTAATTCTACAGTAGATGAACAATTGAAAGGTACACTACATTGGTCATCAGTATCATTTGCAATAAAAGAGAAATTTGAGAAACAAATTGTTAAAGAGAATGCTACAATAAATTTAGTAGACGTTAGCGTAAATGAAATTTTCAAAGAATTGTCTATTAGTTTAAAATTACAATCAAAATACGCTAATTCACAATCCAATACAGTCCAATGAATATTGAAGAAGCAATAGAAAAATGTGAAATTTCTTTAAAACAAATTAAACAGTATGATCCTGATCCATTTTATGTAAATCATTTTTTTGAACAGTATATTGATTTAAGAAATAAAATAATCATAGGAATTTTTGAAGAAGCTGATAGAGATTTTGGATTATTTTTAACTAAACCAATTACCAAAGAAAGTTTTCTTCAAAAAGCAAAATTAAAGAATGATGAAAATGCCATTAAATTTTCAGAATGGTTTAAAAGAAAATATTCTGAAGAACATGAAAATCCATATCCAAACTTTATGAATGAAATATGTAACTTTAGAAAAAAATTTGAAAAATTACCTGATGTAAAAATTATGATTAGAGCATCAGATAGATACAAAGATGATATTAATCAAGAAATTCAAGTTCCATTAAGTAATAAAAAATTACGTTCCAAAGAAGAATTAGATATTGAAATAAAAAGACAGTTGCCAGTTTTTTTAGAAATTATTAATCATAAAAGACATGAGAAAAATGAGCCTAAAGTTGAAAAAAATCAGATAATTGCATCTACATTTCTAAATATTGAAAATTACAAAGATATTGAAATTGTTTATACATCTGAAATTTACATCCCAGTGATAAAACGATTGGTTGAAGAAGCAAGGGCAAAAATCAAAAACTTAATCAGAAATAATTGAAAATTTATTCAGTCAAACCAAAAATTGAGTGCTCTGATTTTATTTTGACTATTGGGAGATACGAATAGCCGTGATCAAAACTATCAGAAAATTCTGGATCTTGACCTTGATTTCCCCGATATTTGACAAAATGCTTAGTTGGTTCTGCATCTAATTCAACGTAATTGAAATTATAGTATACTTCATCCATTTCAAGAGATGTAATGTATCCCATTACCCAAGATTTGTTGTGTGGTAATGCATAAAGTGTAAGATTTTGTTCTTCTGGGAATTCTGGATCATATGTTAATCGAGATAAACTTCCTAGATCCTTTACTTGTATTGGATGGAATTGATCAGATATTTTCTTTGATTCTACTGGTAAAGATGAAATCTTAGATTCCATATGAATAATTGGAGCATAATTAGAATTAGTTTTTGTAGATTCAACAACATCACAAATCTCTTTTCCAGAATCAACTTGATATGAAACATATCTACCTAATTTTGGCATTGGTGCATAAAAAATCAACAATGTATTTGCAAGTGTTAAACTACTTGAGATAATTCTAGTACCGTCTAGTTCTTGAGAATAAACTCGTTTAGGATATTCTTGTAATGCACATGTCAATCTTGCTAAATCATCAAAACTAGATAATTCTACATAATATTCATTCTGAGTAACTGACATCAAAAAATTATAAATTAATCAGGGTTTTATTCTTTCCACATCATAGGAGTTTTTGGTTTGTAATTTTTTCTATCAAAATATTCCATAATAAAATGGAAAAGAATTAGTTTACCAAAGACAATCACGGAAATTAAAGATAGTACATATTCTTCTAAATGAAATAAATATCCAGTTACTCCTACTGCAGTCATAATTTCTAATCCAGTACAAGTACAAAAAAAGAGAAATTTTTCTCTCAATTCAACAATTTATTGGTATTTTGGCCACATTGAAGTCCAAGTTTCAGCAAATTTTTTCATCATTTCACCATATGCATTCATCTGTTCTAAACCAGATGAACTAAGTGCCTTTTGCCAATTTTCAGCAAATTGTTTGAAGGTAGCAGTATTAGAGTCATTGAGAGCTTTTTGCCAATTCTCACCAAATTCTTTGAATGAATTCATTCCTGCTTCATTGAGAGCTTTTTGCCAATTCTCACCAAATAATTTCATGGTATCAGCACTAGACTCGACAGTTGCTTTGTCCCAAACACTGTTGAATTTAGATTGCATGTCATTACTTGCGTTTTGAATTTGCTCAAAAAGGGATTTCCAATTTTCAAGAGATTTTGTATATTCTCCCCATAATGAATCCCATTCATTATTTTTTCCTTGTTCAGACATTAACTAAATATAATTTTCATTATTCTTAAGTGGATCTATGAAGATGTAGGTTATTTTTGACGACTTTTTAATCTAGTGTCCATTCGTACTTTACCTTCTTCAAATTTTATTCTATCATCATCTGTTTTTAGTGATAATTTTGGAACAAGTGTAGGTTTTCCATTTTTATCAAGAGCTACAAATGTTACAAAAGCAGTTCCAGTAACAGTTCGAATTCCAGTTACAATATCTTCAGCCTCAGCTCTAACTTCTATTTCCATTGATGAATTATGGATATAATTTATTCTAGCATTTAATGTAAGGACATTTCCAACAAAAACAGGTTTCAAAAAATTTACACTATCCATAGATGCAGTAACTGCATTTGACTGACTATGGCGTTGAGCAACAATTCCTGCCACCATATCAATATGTTTTAGAATTTCACCTCCAAAGACATTTCCGGCTGGATTTGCATCTGAGGGAAACATTCGAACAATAACTTCAGCATGAGATTCTGAAGGACTTTTTTCTCGCATATTGGAACTTTCTGATGACATTTCTTATCTAATTATTATTCTCAATTTAATTTAATCAGTTGATTTTAGTTATTTGAAATATTTTTCGAGTTTAATTTTGTCAATTTTTGGGATTTTGGCTAACTCAAATCCTTCTGGACGCTTAGAAAGAGAACGAGTAGCATCAATACCCATTTTGGCAGTTCGTAGTTTTTGTTGATTACTTGATGGATCCAGGCTAGAACCACGAACGTTCTTGATAATAACTAGATCTTTATCAGCTTGGAATCTTGTAGCCATAGCATATTCTACAGATTCAGCATTATTTGGATCAATATCTTCATCAACCACAGTAACTTGTTTTAATGAACGGTGAGATTCAAATGTTTTTTTAATAATTTTTTTAGGATCTGAATCATTTTTCTTTTTAATTTGTACTATGGCATGTAGCCAATTGCATCCACCATTCGTCATTGAGACTTGATTTGTTTGAGAAAATGATTTTTTCAATTCTCCATTTAATTTTGATTCAATTGGCATTCCCATTAACAATCTATGTTCTGAATATCCAGATAAGACATCATGGAAAATTGGATTATTTCTAAAATAGAGGTTTTCAAGTTCAAAAACAGGTTGAGATCTTTTATGATCATATGTCTGAAGCATTTCAACCATCCACTCTGGATGAGTTTTATCACGAAGAATTTTTCCTTCCATAACAAATTCTGCACCAGAAGGGACATTCAATCCCGAAAAAGGAAGTTTTGCTAAAGTTAATTTTCCACCTAAAAGTGAATTTGCAATATCAATTTCATCCTTCCCCCAATCTGCTTGATATGCACCAGCAATTGAAATTGCAGGATGAACGCCCACAGTTATAGCAATTTTGAGATCTTCACCATGTTCTTTAGCATCAGTGAAACATCGATGGAGATGACGGCCTTCCACCATCCTAATAGAAAAATGAGTTTTATCAATTGGCATCATTCGGTGAAATGAAGAATTTTGTTTTCCAGTTTCAGGATTTTTAGCATATGCAACAGATGATGTAATAAACGGACCAGATTCTTTTTCAAAATGAGTAACTATAGGCATAGAAAGTAGATTTTTTGACTTGTTTTCCATAAATTTCCCTGAAGAAATAATTTTAGGTTTTTTTGCTTTTTTAATTGCAGAAATTACTTTTTCATGAATAGTATTTTCCGTGCCACCAACAGCAATTGCAAATCGTTTTCTGGTTCCAACTAAATTTGCGATTAATTTAAAATCGCTTTCTTTTATTTTTTCAAACAATACAGCATCAGAACCATCAACCTTAGCAGTGATTCCAGCAATTTCATATTTTGTTGAAACAGGGGATTTTATGGTTTTGAGTTCATTGATTTTTTTAATTTGTGAAATGTAACTTCTTAAATCACTCATTCTCAATCATCTCCATAATCTCAGACATTAAGCCTTTTGCTGTATTTGGTTCCAAAGGTTTTTGGATAAAAGCAGAAACTAAAGCAATTCCTCTCATGCGAGTACTAATTCTTTCAGAAACAAGTTTTAGAAAAAGAGATTTTGATCTAGATGGAATAATAGTAGTTGTAATTGGTGTGGGTCCAGTTGCTAATGAAACTACCATTGAACCCAATTTGTTTGATCCTTCAGTAACTGAAATAAAATAGCCATTTTCAAATTTTTGAATTTGTAAAGAAAAACTACGACTCTCCAAATTTACCATTTTATGGAAAAATCCATTTGGAGAGGTCAATGAGCTACGAACAAATCTTATGCTTTTATTGCTATTGTTTCACTTTTCTGGGAAGCAATAACTTCAGGGTTCTTCTTGCAATTCTTCTCATGTTTATCTGGATAAACAAAGAGTTTTTCACAATGTGTACATGGAGTCTTTTCTTTAGTTTTTGCTTTAGCTTTGGATTTTGTTGTTTTTGCTTTAGCTGTTTTAGCTTTAGATTTGGATTTTGCTTTAACAGTTACTTCTACAACTTCTGATTCAATTTCAGTAGCTGCTGCAGCTTCCATAGAATCAGCCTCAACTCTAGCTCGTAATTTTGCTTTGTATTTCAAATTACGTGGTTTTGTTCTCAATCTATATCCACAACATGGACACCAAAGTCCTTCCCATTTGATGAAAATTTCACAAATCTGGCATCGACGTTGTCCGGAAGCATATCTTCCAGTGCCAACAGGCTTCTGAGCCTTATATCTAACACAAATTCCTTTACAAGTCATCTTGGTATTATCATATAGAATTCATAACTATATAAGGATGGATCGATAAATTTCATATGAAATATCAAAATTTCTTGTAAATATTTTATATTTTTAGTCGATCAAAATTATTATTTTCAAAAAAAAACACAAAATTAACAATAAATATGTATAGCTGATTTCGACATCATATTTTTTGAAATAATGACATGTACCAATATAGGTGTTTGACAAAAAATTTCATTTTTTTATAGATAATTAGTGAAAATTTATAATATTATCATACTATCATTGCCATTAAACTACAATAAAAATTCTAAATAAAATTATTTTCAAAAAATATCAAAATTACTAACCAGTAATAGATAATGGAAGAATTGAATGGCGGTATCCTTCTCGCTGAGAAATATATTTTGCTGAAAGCATATCTCGTTTTCCTCGCTGATTAAAATTTTTAATTTTCATACTTGTTTTTCTTTCATCTACAAATTCCAATTCAAATGATGAGCAATATTTCAGATTAAGCATTTTTACAATTTGTTTTGCAACATGCATATTTCCATCTCCAATTTTTAGAATTTTTCTTTTTGCTCGAAGACCACCTAAAATTCCAATGATATGCAAAATCAATTCTTCAATAGAATTATGAACAGAACTCTCAATTTCCATACCATAGTAAAATATGGATAAACCCATTCTCTGACCAGGATCAACTCCTAAAATTAGATTTTCTTCTTCAAAACTAAGATTAAGTTTTTGCATCATCATACCTCTAAGTACAGTAGGATGGTGTTCAAGAACATCTTCATGGAGTAGAATTTTCTCACATTTCTTAGGAGATTCCTTTTGAGTTGTAAGTATTAAATGTCCAGAATAGGATTCAATTTCTTCTGGAAGTATAGAATCAAAAGATAAATTGAGACTTTTCAGATAAGTTGAAAATCTATAGTATTGTTTGCCATAGGTCGTAGCAATTCCAATACGTAAATTCTGTAAGGGATCGATAATTGTCTAAAGAGAATATGAGATTTAGGTTTATGCCTTCAAAACTGTTGAGACTACATTTTTGACTGCTTCATCGAAATTTGCATCAATTCTAGATTGTAGTTCAGATAATTTCACATCTCCCTCTTGAGCGATTTTTGCAGATTCAGCAGTAGTATTATCTTTAGAAGTATTAATGATAACTTCGGCTTCTTTAGTAGCCATTTCGCGAGTTTTTTCTAATAAATTATCAATTTCGGTAATAGCTTTTACAGATAGTTGTTTTTTCATATCCCCAACTTTGCTATTTAGAGAATCTAGATCATCTTCTAATGCATTTAATGATTTGATAATTCCTGTAACTTTAGATTCAGCCATGCTACTCATTATGCTCTGAATCGGATAATCCATTACTTAAATCATTCATTTCGTAGGCACAAGAACGTGATATTCGGAGATTATCCTGTTGTTAAAAGTAAGATAGCCCGTGCAAGATCGCCTTCAGCCTCTTCTAAAGCATTTTTCGCTTTTTCTTCATCAACGCCAGCTTGTTGACTTACAAGTTGGATATCTTCTTCGGAATAAATTGGGACTTCTAATTCCCTCTCTTCATAACTATCGGCAGTTACTGTAAAAATTGAATTATCTTTTGCTTTCATTTCAGTAACAGAAGGCTTTGAAATTATGATTTCTTTTTTATCAGTTTTAATTATAACTTCTTGAACATTGGATAATTCGTTCATATCCAAACCCATCTTATCCATCATTCTTCGCATTTCGCGGTTTCCGCCTCCTCGCATCATGATGCTATTTCCTCGTTACGACTTTTTAAACTATCTCTGATCTTTATGGCCACGCCTCTATCAAAATCAGAAATCATATCAGATGACAAAAGTGCCCTTCCTACGGCTATTACCTTATTTTTGAATAATACAGGAGTGTCTGCAGATATTTTGACATTTTTTCCACATGATACAACATGTTTACAAAATACTGATCTGCCCTGTTCAACATAAGGGGCAGCATCAGAGTTTATCTCAATGCAATTTTCTTTAAATTTTTTATTTTTCAATAACATTTGAGCAAAGTGAATACTAATTGCAAGACTTCCGTCTATTCTCAAAGTACATAGAAATTTTCCTTTTTGTGAAACGGTTCTAATTCTACCAGTTTTTCTAGAAAAAGTCATTTCGATATCTTTTGGCAATAATTTTGATGTACCATTTCCAAATAGCGCATCAAGAGAATGTTGAAGTTTAACGATATGATCCAATAATTATAGTGTAATTTTTTCTAAATATTAGTTCAGTGTTAGTCTATATCAGAAGGATCAAACTATATAGAATAAAATTTTCCATTTAGATTATGGAAGATGTGGGAGAAACTAGAAAAATACAGTTTACAGGTAAATCATCATACATAGTTTCATTACCAAAACAATGGATTATAGAATTAGGTCTCAAACAAGGAGACCAAATCAGAATGGTTCGAAAAGGTTCATCAACATTAGAGCTATATCCACCAAAATTTGAATCCAGAACTCAGAAAAAAGAAGATGCCGTGATAGAAATTAATGGAGAAGAAGAAGCAGCCTCCATTGTTAGAAAACTAATTTCGTTGTATTTTTTAGGATACAAGACAATTAATGTAAAACCAAAAAATGGCAGATTAAGTCCTCATCAAAGAAACACAGTGAAAGAAGCTGTAAAAAGAATGTTGATGGGTTCTGAAATAATTGCAGATTCTACAAGTGGAATAACAGTTCAAGTTCTTGTTAATTTATTGGAATTATCAGTAGATGGTGCCTTTAAGCGAATGATTCACCTGGCAAAATCAATGTCAAGTGATGCAATTTTGGCTGTAAAAGAAAATAATTTAGAATTGGCTCAAGAAGTTATCAATACAGATGATGAAGTGGATAGATTTGGATTTTACATTATTCGACAATTAAAGATTGCAATTCAAAATGAGCATATGTTAAAAAAGATGGGTTTCAGAAATGCTAGAAATTGCTTAGGATACAGACTCATTGTAAAAAACATAGAGAGAACAGGAGATCATGCTGCATTCATAGCAAAAGATTTGATTGAATTTAAAAAACCGGTGAAAAAAGAGATTTTGCAAAAATTACAGGAAATGAATGAATTTTGCTTATCTGTTTTAGATGATTCATGCCTTGCATTATTCAAAGAAGATTATAATCAAGCTGAAAAAACCATCACAAAAATTGAGGAAATTTCAAAATTTGAGAAAAAAGTAAGAGATGCTTCAAAATTATTAAAAGATGATGAGGAAATTTACAGAATAAGAAGAATGACTGAAAATATTCGAAGAGTTGCTGAATATGCTAGTGATATAGCTGAAATAGTTTTAAATATGAATATTGAAAAAACACTAAAAAAATCCGATTAATTTATCAAAAATATGTCCAATACAATTATCTTAGATTCAATTAAAAAAATGAATTAGGATGAATTCTGCAATTTTAATCACATATGATCAAGAAGATGCAATAAATGAGGCAAAGGGACTATGTGACGCTGCAGGATATCAAGTAGTCCACATCATAACACATGATTATCTTCAGAAACCAAAGTATGGCATTAGTGGTGGAGTACTGGAACAATTACAGGAAATTGCAGATAAGTTAAGACCAGATATCATAGTATTTGATGAGATTTTAAAACCAAGTCAGAACTATAATCTTGCCACAGAATTACAAAGAGAAGTATTAGACAGAGAAGCACTAATTCTGGAGATTTTTGAAAGTAGAGCTTCAAGTGCAGAATCAAAATTACAAGTGAAATTAGCACAATTGAGATATGAAATGGCAAGAGCTAAAGAGAAAGTTAGACTTGCAAACATTGGAGAACAGCCTGGATTTATGGGCATAGGAAAATTCGAGGTTGACGTGTATTATAATGACATCAAACATAGAATGCAAACAATAAGATCAAAGCTCGAAAAAGCTGGAAAGCAAAGAGAACTTCACAGACAGGGAAGAAAGAGGATGGGGTTTAAGACAATATCACTTGCAGGTTACACTTCTGCAGGAAAAACAACATTGTTTAACAAAACTACAGGAGAAACAAGAACACAAAGTAAAGAACTTTTCACAACTCTCACTACAACCACACGGAGAGTGATGATAGATCAAGAACCATTTTTAATTGCAGATACAGTTGGTTTTATCAGCAAACTACCAGCTTACATGATTGATGCATTCAAATCAACATTAGAAGAATTGAAACATACGGATGTGATTATTCTGGTAATTGATATTAATGATTCAATTTCTGAATTGAAAAAGAAATTTTCTAGTTGTATGAGAACTTTAAATGAGTTAGGGGTAGAACACAATAAGATAATTTATGCCCTAAACAAATCAGATTTATTAAAAAATGAAGAAGTAGAACGTAAAGTGGAATATCTTAATTTAACTGAAAATAAAAAATTAATTTCAGTGTCTGCAAAGACTGGAAAAAATATCACACAATTAAAAGGATTAATCAAAGAAATTATAGAAAGTCAGGGCTATCGTAAACCAAAAAGCAATGCATGGGAAGGAGCGGATAAAACATTTGGTAATTGAAGTAGTTAGGATAGGACAACGTGTTGTAAGAGATGATAGAGTAACTACGCATGTTGCACTTGTTTCAAGAGGATTTGGTGCAGAGCGAATTTACATGACAGAGGTAAATCCAGAAATCAAGGAAACCATTGAAAAGATCAACAATACTTGGGGAGGTAATTTTCAGATTGAGTTTATTGAAAAATGGAAAACAATTGTAAAAAAGAAAAAAGATGAAGGTTTCAAAATTATTCATCTTTCAATGTATGGTGAAAGTATCAATGATGCTGAAGAAAAAATTGAAAATGAAGAAGATCTGTTGATTGTTGTAGGTGCTGAAAAAGTTCCAAGAGAGATTTATGAATTAGCAGACTATAATGTTGGAGTAGGTAGCCAACCACATTCAGAAATTAGTGCTTTAGCAATTCTTTTAGATCGTATCCAAAAAGGTAAACAATTTGAGAAAGAATTTCCCAATGCAAAAAGAAAGATCATTCCTACTAAAAATGGCAAAAATGTGCAAGTGAAAGAAACAAGGGATTAATAGTAGAAAATCAGTAGTCATTAGAGTTGGTAGACAAATACGAAGATCCTTTTGTTAGAATAGCTTCAATGATTGGAGGAGATGAATATCTCAAAGTAGCAAGATCTCTTCTAAAGGCTGAAGATGCTACAGATGAAGAAATTGCTAGTTCTACAGGTCTTAGAATCAATATGGTAAGAAAAGTATTGTATGATCTATTTGGTAAATCCCTCATTACTGGAATTAGAGTTAAAGATGAAAGAAAAGGATGGTTTGTCTACAGATGGAGAACTAGAAGAGAAGAGGTGGAACATTTTATTGAAAATCAAAAAAAGAAAATTGATGAAAGATTACAACAGAGATTAGATTATGAAAATGCATCAGATTTCTATCACTGTGGAAACGAAGATTGTCCTAGAGTGACATTTGAAAGTGCTCTTGATGGAATGTTCAAATGCCCATCATGTCAAAATGTTTTGAATCTAAAAAAGAATGATAAATCTAGAAAAGCATATCAAAAGAAAATTGATGAGATCAAGCAAGATATGCAACAGACATTCTGATAGACTAAAATTTTGAAAAATAGGTTACTAGAATAAATAGGAGAAACCCTTCGGAAGATCCTTGAGTCAAATCACCACAGTGAATCCAGCAACGGGTGAAGATATTGCAAACTATTCTGCAATGGATAAGAATCAAGTATTTGAATTAGTAGGAAAAGCAAAAAGAGCATATCCAGAATGGAAAAAAGAGTATGAGAAAAGAAGAAGTTACATTTACAATTTAGTTGAATATCTAAAGAAGAATAAAACAGAACTAGCAAAAGTAGCTACATCTGAAATGGGTAAACCACTCAAAGAATCAATTGGAGAGGTTGAAAAATGTGCATGGGCTTTAGAGTTTTATGCAGATCATGGAGATAGTTTTCTTTCTGATGAAGTATTAAACACAGATGCAAGGAAAAGTTTTCTAACTTTTGAACCACTCGGGGTAATAGGCTCAATCATGCCATGGAATTTTCCTTATTGGCAAGCATTGAGATTTGCAGCTCCTTGTCTAATGGCAGGAAATGTAATTGTAATGAAACCATCTAGAGTAACAATGCAATCAGGTATTGAAATTGAAAAAGCATTTACCGAATCTGGAATGCCTGATGGGATTTTTCAAACAGTCGTTGGAAGTGTAGAATCTGCAAATCACCTAATTGATTCTGATGTTAATGCAGTTACATTTACTGGTAGTACCAATGCAGGTGCAAAAGTAGGTGAAAGAGCCGCAAAACATTTGAAAAAATGTGTTTTAGAATTAGGAGGAAGTGATCCTTTCATAGTATTAGATGATGCAATTATTGAAAAAGCAGCAGAAGGTGCAGTCAAAGGTAGATTCATCAACTGTGGTCAAAGTTGTGTTGCATCGAAAAGATTTTTTGTTGGAAAAAATATTGCAGATGAATTTATTGAGTTATTCATTAAGAAAGCATCTCAACTCAAAATAGGTGATCCAATGTCAATTGAAACAGACATTGGTCCATTAGCAAGCAAAGATGGATTAGAAACAATTTCTGGAATAGTTGAAGATGCAAAAGAGAAAGGTGCTGAAATTCTTCTCGGCGGTTCTGAAATAGATGGAAAAGGATTCTTTTACCAACCAACCATCCTCAGAAATGTTAAACCAAACATGAGAATAGCACAAGAAGAAACTTTTGGACCAGTAGCTCCAATTACGATTGTTGAAAATGAAAGTGAGGCGGTTAAATTAGCTAATGAGACCGAATTTGGTCTCGGTGCAAGCATATGGACAAAAGATCTTGCTAAAGCAGATAAGATGTCTAGACGAATTGAATCAGGCATAGTAAGTGTCAATAATGTAGTAATTTCAGACCCACGAATTCCATTTGGAGGAATAAAACATAGTGGATTTGGAAGAGAATTGTCAAGGTATGGCATGTTAGAATTTGTAAATTTGAAATCAGTTAGATTTTATGATAATTTAACACATCATCATTACGTAGAATAAGTTATTTTTTTATTCTAAAACATCAATCATCTGAGTCAGAATCATCATCTAATTCTTCCTCTAAATCTTCCTCATCATCACATTCTTCTAATTCAACATGGGTTGGATTTCCATCATCACCAAAAAAAATCTCAACACAGACATTTGTAGTTAAAGTGGATACTAAAATTTCAGCTAGTTCTTTAGGAAAATTTCCCAATCTACTAGGATCTGATGAATATCTATAGGTAGTAAATTCATCTTCATGATAAAAATCAAATTTAATATCTCCATGAACAAATTTTCTTACAGTTGTTACCTGACCAAATATACTGTGAGCCAAATTTAATTACCTTGCTGAGAAACATCTTTTGTAAGATTTTCAGCTAGTTGTTCATAATGTTCCCTAGTTTTTCCAATCTCATCAAGTTTTGCTTTTTCAATTTCAGTTAATTCTTTGTCAACTTTTTCTGAAACATATTGTAATCTTGCCTCAGCCATCATGAATAATTTATTATTCTCTTTCCATAAATGCTCAGTGATATGTTCTACATATTGTTGCATATCACTCACTAATTTTGTTGAATCACCTGAAGAAAGATATTCTTTAGCTGAAATTTCCATTTCAGCACCAATCTCTCGTGAACGTTGATGATCAATTAACATCATAGCAATTGGCCCCATGTTGGTAGGTAAACCGGCTTGTTCTAATGCTGGAAATAATGATTTTTCTTCTTTAGTATGATGACAAACATCTGTAAAGTTTTTTGAAAAATCAATTACTGGTAATAGTATTGATTCAGGAATCTGTTTTCCATCATTTAGTAATTGAAGCGTAGATTCCATTGCTTTAATGACTTTTTCTATTAATTCATGATCGCGTCTTAGTGATGCAGTAGACATAATTAATTGAAATAAAATCCAATATCTATATCTTATTCATTTTAAAAAAATAATTAAAAGATAGAAATTAGTTAACGATAACTCGTTAACATGTGGGTTTAACGATTAGAAAGGCTGTTTGATTTAACAAATATCCAAATCTTTTTAGTCATTTCACTTGGTGCAATTGGTTTCTTACCAAAGACTTGTTCTACTGTTTCAGAACGTCCTGCAAAACTAATTGCATATCCGCCAAATGCTGGTTTTTTAGATTTTGATTTTGTTGCTTTCTTTTTTGGAGCTGCTTTTCTTTTTGGAGCTGCTTTTCTTTTTGGATCTGCTTTTCTTTTTGGAGCTGCTTTTCTTTTTGGAGCTGCTTTTCTTTTTGTTGTAGTTTTCTTTTTTACTGCCAATTTCTTGTAATTTTATTTCAAAGAAAGTATAATAACTTACACTTTTAGATAATTCAAAACAAGATGGTTTTTGAGCCTCTTGACAGATTTGAGTTGTAGATTTGGGGATTTAGTAATTTTATCAAATCCACTACCTTGAACAAATGATATTGAATCATTTCCTCCAATTACAAATGGAGAAAGGGTAATAATTAATTCATCAAAAATATTTTGTTTAATAAATTCCCAATTTACTGTTCCACCACCTTCAACCAATATTGTTTTGATTTTTTTCTCTGAAAGTTTTTTCAATAGAGATTTGATATTAACTGACTTTTCTCCAGTAATAATTACTTGAACGGAGAAATTATTTAATTTTTTTAAATTAGATTTTGTAATTTGTTTAGATACAGCTATTATTGTTGGTACTTTATCAGATGTTTGTAAAATTTTTGATTTAGTATGTATCTCACCTTTAGAATCTAAAATTATTCTAATAGGGTTTTCCCCTTTACTATAACGTGCAGTTAACAAAGGATCATCACGCATTAGGGTATTTTTTCCAATAATTATTGCATCTACTTTTGTTCTTAGTTTATGTAATCTATGAAGATCTTGATTGGAAGAAAGTTTTGAATCTCCTGTTCTAGTAGCAATTTTTCCATCAACAGATATTGCTGCACTCAAAATAACGTATGGCTTAAATTTTTCCATGAACTATTTTCCCTCCAATCATAACAGCCTTAATTGCAGATTCAGATGCTCTATGTACAATTGATGCATATGGATCATGCATTGGTTCTAAATCTAATGCATGTTTATCTAAAAATATACAATCAGCAAGTTTTCCAAATTCAATACTTCCAATATTTTTATTCAAAATTTTTCCACCATTTACAGTTGCCATTTTAAGAATCTCTTTAGCATCAATTCTTTTTTTATGCAAACCCATAGTTACTTTCCAAATGAAGTCCATTTCTCTAAACATATCCGGAGAGTTTATCATAACATTATCTGTACCTAAGGCTAAAACACATCCAGACTTTTGCATTAAATCAATATCAGGAATTCCTTCAGCAAGTGATGAATTAGCTCTAGGGCAAATTACAATGCCTTTTGTTTTTTTAGAGGCCATTTTAAGATCAGATTTTGAAGCATATGTCATATGAACTAAAAAATCAGGTTTCATGGTTAAGGCCCTAATTGTTTCTGATTTTCCAGTTACTTTCTTTGACTGAGTAATACTTTGTTTAGTTTCAGCAGAATGAATTGCTCTAATTTTTGGTACTTTTGAATAATAATTTAATACAGAATTGCTGTTTTCATTTGCACCACTGATACCAATACCATCACACTTTTTGAGTAATTCAAACAATTCAGAAGATTTTGCCCTTGGAAATGATAAATTTTTTTTAATTTCTTTGGCATCTTGATATGATTCTACTCGACCCAAGATAATTGAACGTAAAGGAACATCATCTAGGACTTTTTTTAATAAAATAACACCATCTAGACCACCTTCCCTAAAATCAACAAATGTAGTGATTCCCTTTCTAAGCATTGAGTAACATGTATTTTTCATAAAATTTATCAAGATCTCATTGGATGTATTTTTTAGAATTTTTGATTTTGCTCCAAAGACAGGATGAATTTTTTCATCAACTGTATTGTTTAGAGAAATATCTTTTCCTACAGAATCTCCAATATGCGTATGAGCATTAATGAACCCAGGTATCATCAAGAGTCCTTCACAATCTACAGATTCTTCTTTTAAAATTGGTTTAATTTTTGAATGAATTTTCTTAAATTTGTTATTTTGAATTCGAACGTCAGTATTTGAAACATAATCTAATTCTTGACCAGTTAAAACGCCAATATTTTTTATTAACATGATAATTCATAAACTTCAGGTTTTTCTTTTCCTGAATCTCGAATTTCACGAATTGTATCAAGGGATTTTGTGGCTAATTTTACTGCATCTCTACCAGTATTTGCATTACCAATTCCACAATTTAGTAAAATTTCATCTTCGTCTTTTACAAGATTAATGAAATCTTGAACTGACTCTTTTGCTTCATCAGTGGATACAACCATAAAGTTATCACCACCCATAAAAAATGTGAGTGAGTTTTTTTCTAAAAAGAATTTAGACATTTTAGAATACAATCCAAAAATTATTGATGAAATTTCATAGGGGGAATTAGTTTTTCGACTAGATGTTAGGTCATCAACATCCAGATGCATTATAGAAACTTTTGAATCTGATTCATCATAAACAAAACCAAAAATATTATGTTCAGTGTTTAAAATAATTTTATTTTGTTTTCCTTCATATGCTTTGAGATTTGCTTCAAAAGGTGAATTACCATAACCGATAGAAATTGTAAATCCAACTTCAAATGATTTTTCAAGAATTTTTTGGATTTGAACATGTTCTTCTAAATCTAAACCATTTGAAACTACAAAAAATTCATCAGCCCTGTTTAGAAAAACAATACAGTTTTTTTCAGAAAATAATCTTTGTATTTCTTTGTAAATAGACGCTTGAAGCATTTGCAGTTCATGTTCTCTATCACTACCAAGAGTTAATGTCCAGGGGCCATATTCTGTGATTTTTAAAATGCTTAGTTGAATCATTTTTGAATCCTTTTTAGTTCATCAGAAATTTTTACAACTGCTTCTACTGCTCGTTCTGCAACTGGTCTAATTCTAGCATAAGCATGCCTTTCCTGCATTCCTGGACCTGAAATTCCTAAAGAAACAGGTTTTTGATATTTTAATGACAAATCAGTTAGTGCTTGAGCAGCTGCATGTGAGATGACTTCATCATGTTTTGTTTGCCCCTTTATGATAGCACCTAAAGTAACTACAGCATCAATATCTTTTTTCTGTAATAATGAATCAACTATGATAGGCATATCATAGGCTCCAGGAACCATACAAGTAAAAGATATTTTTAACTTCAATAGTTCTGCTTTTTCTTTGGCAATAGAAAGCATCCTAGATGTCACTTCCTCATTGAATTCTGAAACTACTATTGCTATATTCAAAATTAGTTCACCTTAGCGTATTCTAATAGCTCTTTTCCATCAATTAATGGAATTCCATTTTGTTTTGCAAATTTTTCAGCCTTATCTACAGATAATGCTGTATAAGTTTCAGCATCCATCATTTCACATATTGCCGTTACAGGAGTTAAACCTGCAATTTGTGTTAAATAGACAGACATCTCTGTATGTCCTTGACGTGCAGCTAACAAACCTTTGGATGCTATCAATAGTGGAACATGTCCAGGAGTCTTAAAAGACGATGCAAATTTTTTCTGTTTATTTTCAACATCATAGATTTTGGCCATTTCATTAATCGTTAATGCTCTATCTTTGTCAGTAATTCCAGTGTATGTTTGATAATGATTTACAGATAATGAAAAAGTAGGATAATCTCCATAAGGAGCTAACCCCATAATCATTTCTTTATTTGAAATTGAAGAATCCGCAAGGATTTCATGCATATATTGTAAATCAAGAGATGTAGCAAAATTATTTTCAATTGCAATACATAATAGTCCACCAGCATTTTGGCGCATCCTTGCAACATGTTCAGGAGTTACAAATTCTGCAGCCACTACCATATCGATTTCATTTTCTCTTCCTGCAGAGTCAAACAATAGAACAAATTCTCCGCGTTTCAAAGATTGTAATGCTGAATCAAGTGACATATGAAAAAATTTCTTAATCTAATTATAAAGTTTACTAAAAAACTGGTAATTACCACTAAAGTTGTAATAAATTGGCTTTACTTTAGAATATATTTTCCAAGAATGTCAGTTTCAATATTAACTTTATCGCCTATCTTTTTTGTTTGAAAATTTGTAATCTCAATTGTATGAGGTATCAAAGATACTGAGGCCAATGAATTTTTGATATCAACAACAGTTAAACTGATTCCATCTATAGCAATAGAACCTTTTTTCACTACAAATTTAGATAATTTTTTTGGAACTTCAAACCAAACTTGTACTTCTTTAGGTTTTTTTGAAATTTTTTTAATTATTGCAACACCATCAACATGACCTAAAACAAAATGCCCCTCAAGTCTATCATCTGCTTTTAAACTACGTTCAATATTTACAATTCCTCCAATCTTTAAATTTCCAAGATCAGTTTTTTTGGTGGTTTCTTCAATCATTTCAAAAATACAACTTGACTTAGAAAGTTTAGTTGCTGTGAGACAAACTCCATTTAGAGCAACACTTTGTCCAATTTTTAATCCCTTTGCATGTTTTCCTAAATTTACAGTCATTTGAATATCACTTCTATTTTTTGTATTTTTAGAAATTTTTTCTACTTTACCAATTCCCTCAATAATCCCAGTAAACATCAAAATATCTATGAATCATATCTATAAAATCTTTCATGTATTTACAAAATTATTTAGAATTTGATGTCTTAAACTCATCATTACAAAATTGATGGAAAACAGAACACTTGTTTTCCTTAGCATCATTTTTAATTTTTTCCATATCTTTATTGAGGATTCCTTGAGCAGCTAAAAATGCATCGTCACTCATATTTAATTTCTCAAATAATCTTGATTTAGCAAGTGAAAGTTCCTTTAATTTTGGATCAATCATTTGAGCTCTATTATAGAAATCTATAGCATCATGATAGTTTTCTAAATGACTTAAAGAGATTGCTTTGTTCATTAATGCTGTAATATCATTTGAATCTATTAAGAGTGATGTGTCATAACATTCAAGAGCTTCTTTATGGCGATTTAATTCATTTAGAGACAATCCCATACTGTTTAGAGCCCATGTATCTTTTGAATTAGTTGAAAGGAGTTGTTTACATAATTCTAAAACTTGTTCATATTGTTTCAAATTTTCAAGAGCAAAAATCTTATTTTTTAAAGCATACGTGTCAGAATTTTTTATTTCCAGAACTTTATTACAATAATCAATAGATTCTTCATACTTTTTTAGATAAATCAAAGATAATGAAATATTTTGTAGAGCAAGCATATCATTTGGAGTTTTTTTTAACAAACCTTTGCAATACACATGCATCTCTTCGTATTTTTCAGCATTAAACATCCTAGTTATCACACTTGAAGGATCAAGAAGATCTACCATATCTTATTTAGAGAATTTTCATTATCTTTAATCTATTCTAATTTATTAAAAATTTAAAAAATAATAAATTATTTCAAAACTTTACGAAGTGTTTCATTCAAAACTTTGGAATAACTGTATGAGGATTGTTCTTGTTGAATCAACTTTGCTTGACGCATTCTAAGTTTTTTGTCAAGATCCTCATCAATCATTATTGTTACGCGTTTACTCATTTCTATCACAAATATTGTATGAAGTTTTGAATATAACATTATATGAAAAGTTCCAAAAATGGGAATCTTAATTTTTAATTATAGAAATAATTTGATCCATTTTGAATGGTTTTTGGATAAGAGGTATGTTTAATTTTTCTAATTTTTCTTCAGTCGTAAAACTTCCATCTGCAGTTACAGCGATTATTCGTGCTTCAGGATTAATTTCTTGAATTTTTTTAATTGCATAAAATCCACTTCCATTTGGCATATTGAGATCTATTAAAACAACATCAGGATTAGTTTTTTTGAATAATTTTACAGCTGTAACTCCATCAAATCCATTTCCAATAACATTGATGTCATTCTCTTCAAGGAACTCACAGAATAATCTGACAGTATCCTCATCATCATCAATAACTATAACGGATTTTGGCATTTCTAGTCATACTATAAAGAGCAGTGTTTTAATATTTTCCATTATTTGCAACTATAGTATGGGTGGTATTGATAGAATGATAGCAACTGCACTATCATGTGAAATTAAAAAAGAATTAGATTCAGAGATTTTAAAGAATACAGAAAGAGAATTATTTTTAGAACATGGCATGTCAATAAAATTGTCAATAGAGCATTTCCATAAATTTACTAGTGTATTAAAAAAAAATTCTACAATTGATGTTAATAGATTTGAAAAAAACTGCATAAGTAAAATTCTCAAAGTAAAAAAAAGAGATGGGAGATTTTTAGTGACTATCGTAGATTCTGATTTAAGGGATTTAATTTTAGAATTATTTGGAGAAGTTGAAACTAGGAAGATCATCTCTACACTGTTAGAAAATGAATATACAATTCCACAAATTCTTAAAGAATCTAAAGTTCCAAAAACATCAGGATATAGAAAAATAGAAAATTTAATTTTAAATGGTTTGATTATAGAATCAGGTAAAGTTCTTAGTGAAAGTAAAAAAATATCTAAACTACAATGTGTGTTTCAGGAAATAAGATTAGAAATTAAAAAGGATAAATTTGGAATTATTGGAATTGTAAATGAAAAAATGTTTGAGCAAAGTACGAGTATGAAGTCAATTATTGGATTATCTAAATAGGTTTAATTAGAAAAAATCATCATTTTACAAGTTCAAGAAGTGCCTTTGCTTGCTTGAAATGAACCTCATCTATCATTTTTCCATCCACAGTAGTTGCTCCTTTACCTTTCTTGGTTGATTCAAGATAAATTTTACATACTTTTTGAGCCCAGGATATTTCACTTTTGTTGGGATGAAATAATTTGTGAACTACAGGTATTTGATCTGGATGAATGATACTTTTTCCCGTATATCCTAAACTTTTTCCTAATTTACAATCCTTCACTAATCCTTTAGAATCTTTGAGATCTTGCCAGATAGCATCAATCACTGCAATTCCTGCAGCATGAGCATCTACAGGTATTTTCCTTCTAGAATATTTTTCGCCTTCAGAATCCTTTGTGTATTCTACTCCTAAATCATTTAACAAATCAAATACACCAAAAACTACTGCAGACACACGCTTTCCAAAAGATACAATATCAAAAGTATTCACGACCCCTTCTGCAGATTCAATTGAAGGGATGATTTGAATAGGTTTTAGTTTTCTAGTTTTTTCCAAATCTGATAATATTTTTTCAATTTTTTTCATCTCTTTTACATTGTTTACTTTGGGTATTACAATTCCATCAATTCCTTTTTGAACAATTTCTTTGAGATCAGATGGAATTTTGCCTGAACTTGGGGAATTGGTTCTTACAAAAATTGAAGATTTGTATAATTTTCGTGCGTTTAATGCAGATTTGATTAGTTTTCGTGCGGTTGTTTTTTCATCATCCGGAACAGAATCTTCTAAATCAAAACAAACAATATCAGCTTGGAGTGTTTTTGCTTTTTCTAAGAATCTGGAATTATTTCCAGGAACAAAAATAAGACTTCGAAAAAGCTGAGTCATTAAATGACTAAACGCCCTCTGGCTTTAGTAAAATTTTACCAAAGAGACCTTTTCCAGTTAACATCTTTGTGTGAGCCTCTGCTGCTTGTTCAAACGTGTATGTTGAATCAATTGCAGCTTTGATTTTACCTTGACCCATCCAATAGAGTCCTTGTTCTAATTCGGCTTTAGTTCCTTGTGTTGAACCTAAGATGTTTGTTCCTTTGAAGAACACATGTCTAAGATCAGTCTGTGCGTTGTAACCAGTGGTGGCTCCACAGGAAACTAGAGTTGCACCATACTTGAGTAAGGTTAGTTGTTTGTTCCAGTGTGTCTCACCAATGTGATCAAATGATAGATCGATTCCTGGTACATCACCTTTCTTCTTTACAAGTTCTTTTGTGATTCCTCTAACTTCTTTATGCCAATCTTCTTTTCTGTGATCTACTGCAAAATCAGCTCCAAGTTCTAGACATTTGTCTAGTTTGTCTGGACTAGCAGTTGCAATTACATCACAATTGTATAGCTTGGCAATTTGAATACCAAAGCTACCTACTCCAGAACCGCCTCCCATAATTAAGACAGTTTGTCCTGGTGTAATTTTTGCTCTACCTACTAGCATATGCCATGAAGTTAGCAATGTCATTGATGCAGCAGCTGCTTCATCATATGAAACGCCTTCAGGAATTTTTGCAATATTTACTTCAGGTAAGTGAGTGACTTCTTGAAATGCTCCCCAATTAGGACCAGTTTGAAATCCCCAAATCATTCTTTTTACACAATCAAATTCTCGACCATCAGTACATGCTTTACAAACTCGGCATGACATGTTAGAGTGAGATACGACTCTATCTCCAACTTTGATATTTTTTACATCTTCACCTACAGCGATTACATCACCTGCAGCATCAGAACCTGAAACGTGTGGTAATGGAACAGGAACTGGTTGACCTCTCATTCCCCAAATATCATTATAATTCAGAGCGGCAGCTTTAACCTCGAAAACTACTTCATCGGATTTTGGTTTTGGGTCATCTATATCCTGGACTTTGAGGATTTTAGAATAATTATCATCTGGTGCGTATTCATTGTATACAACGGCTTTCATGTATGTGTAGGATTTCTTTCTAAATTTATATTTTTTCTGTATTAAACTCGATTTATCTTAAAATCACGTTTAGGTTGCTGTGCTGATAGCAAAATTTGCTTTAATTGTTCATCAGTAAGCTGGCCAGGAAGTTTTCCTTGAGTTGCCATTCCAATAAGATATTGTTCGACCATATCAGATAATTCTGGTTTTACCATTTTGATATTATTTAATCTACTTCTAGCTTCAGGTGATAAGACTTGTTTTAGAATTTGTTCTTTTTGTGCAGCTAATTCGTGATTTGTATTATCTGCAGGAGGTTCGTTAGATTCTGGAAAACTCATTTTTAATCTAAGAATATATCTTCAATTGTGGAGTTTCAACAATTAGTTCTTTAAGAATTTCAGTGGATAATCTATCAAGTTTTTGCATTCCTTGTTTAGAGATAATTCTTCCTTTCTTCTCAACTTTTTCTACATATCCAAGTTTTTCTAATCCTTGAATTGCATTACGGATAATTGCACCACCAGCATCTTTGTGATGTGCAGCTCCATATCCAGATGGTTTACCTCCACCATAATCATTTCTTAATGCATTAATTCCAAGTGGGCCATTAAGGTAAATTTTTCTCATAATTGAAGCACATCTTGTATGCCACCAATCTCTATCTTGAGGAGGTTTATCTGCATGAGCTCCAGTTTTGACAAATGGTATCCAAGAAGGTGCAGGAATATCTTCACTCTTTAGTGCTGTAGCTAGCCTTTCTATCAATACATCTGCTGGTACATCGTATACCTTTGCCATAAAGTCAAAAACTCGATAATCGTCTTATAAATCATTGAGATATAATTTTACGATAAGTATGCCCACACAAGTTACAAGAAATTCTGATCGACTTGACAGAGGCTCTACCTAATCGAAATCTAGAATTTACTCCAGGCGCAATGAAGGATTTGCATTTTTTACAAAATACCATTCTAAGATAATATGGCATTCTAATTTTATGTCTGGTACTAATTCTTCTCGCAATAGAAGCTTGTCTCTGAGAAAGTTTAGGATCTTTTTTTGCATTAGTAATTGCATTTTTAATAAGAATTTGCATTCTCTCCATTGCAACTTTTTTTGCTCCAGCCTTCACAATATTATCTAAAACTTGACCTAAAAATTGGTTCTCATAAGTATTGAAAAATGCAGTCAGCGGGATTCGAACCCGCGTCACAGGGTTGGAAACCCCGAATACTAACCAGGCTATACTATGACTGCAATAAAATCCAAATTTAATTTCCTACATAAAAATGGTTTTTTCGTACTCATAGAGCATTCTGGCAACAATAACATGTCCTTCAAACGATTCATCCCCAACAGAATAAAGATCTGTTATTTTATTTACAACTGAATTAGAGAAATGACCCTTTTGAAATCCTCCAATCACAATGCAAGTATCATCTGGAATATCTTTTGCAATTTTTTCATATGTACTATTATCACCTGATGTAGAAAAACCAAGTACTTTTGAGGGATTTATCTCATCAAGTAATTCAGAAAATGTTTTTTCTTCAATTTCTAATAAAACATCATCTTTTGATATAATTTCTTTTTCTTGATACAATTTTTCTATAACTCCTGCAAATCTATGATATGATTTAGGAATGTGGACATTTTTTCCAAAAGAAATTACTTTATCATCTAATGTATGAACATAAAGCTTAATTTTATTTTGAAGATATAATGGAATGGTTGTAGCTTCGAGTATAGAAAAATGTACAAGATCAGGTCTACCTCTTTTCATTTCATTTTCAATTCCCTTCATAGCTGCAAAATGCCATGAATTATCTAGTAAAATTTCTGATGAATGTTTTCCAAGTTTTCTTGCATGAGAAACAACTGATGGATGATGTTGTAATTCAGATGGGACAAGCTCTAAAGAAGATTCAGATAGGATTAAAGAAATCATTTTAGTTTATCATTTCAATTTGCTTCTTAAATTCATTCCAACTGGGTTTAGGATTACCGTCGTTGTTAATCATACCTGCACTACAAATGTAATGACTTAATCTTTCAGATACATGTTCACTACTTCCAAAACTAGAGCCTCCAACAGTAAGAGTGTCATCTCCAATTATTGGAGCTTCAACTATGCAGGTTCCCTCAGGTCGGTCATATTGCCTATACCAAGTAAAGAATTCAATTCCAGATTCATTTTCAGAGTAAAATTCAAAGGATTTTTCTAGAAATTCTGTTTGTCCAGTTTCACTTCCTCCAACAAAATCAGACGTACTCCAACTAATCTCAAAAATTCCCACTTTTTTGTCACCTGCTAAATCAAATATCTGTTGAAGTTCTTCTTTTGCCTGTTCGGGGGTTTTTACAATATCATTTAGAGTATCAACTGGAGAATATGAAAATGCAACAAAATCCCCAACAGATAATTCAGTTACTATGTATCGCAGATTTTTGTTTAATACTTGATCTAATGCAAACGCATTGCCTATTTTTATATCAGGATGCTTTTCTTTAATTTTTTCATATACTCCATTGAATAGTTCTTTGTAGACAGGGATATTTTGCTCATAAAATCTAAATTGTGATTCTGTTTGCCCAGCAAGTATTACAGTATCTACTAAATCATATCTTGATAATATTTCATCAAGAACACTAACAACTCTATCTTCACCTATAGAATTCAATGATGGCTTTCCAATCCAATTTGGGAATGGTCCAAGTGTTTCACCATTAATTATTGAAAAGTATAGAGTAACTTTGAGATTATTGTTTTTGTTAAAGCTCATTAATGCATCAGATTGTTTCCAATCAAATTCCCCACGTACTGGTTCAATTAAATTCCAAAAGAGATAGACATTGCTTCTTCCAATTCCAGAATCAGATGCTTCTGAATAAACATCATTTAATTCCTGTAACGTTGTTGATTGATTTGGAGAATTAATTACAAGGCCAATTTTTTCATTGGTTTGCTGAGGAGAAACAATATCAGGATTTGAAATGTTCATAGCCACAAATATTACAGCAATAACAACACCTATGCCTACAATTATGCCCAGGGATTTGTTATCCATACAGATTCAAGAATAAAAGAAAGTAAAAAAGTTGTTATTCTGTTTTATCCAGAAGTACAACCACTGTATCCACACTCAATGCAGATACTACAACCCTCTACGAATACCAAGTTGTTTTTACATGTAGGACATAATTTGTCTTCAGAAACTTCTTCTACTTTTGGAGCCTCTAGTACGATTTCCTCAT
>Ga0209665_1000214_pt1 | contig 53477 bp, 51 predicted proteins | sample SaaInlV_200m_DNA_2_FD_184675 | JGI IMG/M metagenome (GOLD analysis project Ga0209665, IMG submission 184675) | Marine microbial communities from expanding oxygen minimum zones in the Saanich Inlet - Saanich Inlet SI074_LV_135m_DNA (SPAdes) (version 2) | ecosystem: Environmental > Aquatic >... | reverse complement strand
GTGTGAGCAGTGTTAGGCTTAAAGCGGATCAACAAAATAAGCAACAACCCTCAGACAGAATAGTAGGGGAGAAGGTCTCATTTAATGATGTTGGTTTTAAATTTAAGATTGACACCAAGTTTGTTGACCGGCAAACAGTATCAATCAAACTCAACCAATCACATTCATTCTTACAAGGCTTTGTAAATGATGTGCCCGTTACTGACAAGAGAGATTTCAAGTCTCAGTTTTTACTCACTGATGGTCAGCTAGTGCCACTGTTTAATCTATCAAGCTTACTCAACTCCAAATCAAACAAAGAAACCATTCCATTTTTAAGCTACTTCTTACCAGGCAAGGTTGATGATGACAATTCGAGCTATCAAGTGTTTTTAAGATTTAGGTTTGAGGGTGTGCAAAATTCTCAGAAAAACCAAGCCAACATTGTAAAACTTAAAAATACAAAGCAAATTATTGATACTAATAGTGAACCGAAAGACATTAAAGACACAACTGATACAGATATAGATATTCTGAATAAAGAAGATGAGAAGCTAGCTAACGAGTTGCTAGCAAATTAAAATGCCAAGAGAAGAGTCAACTGCGTTGACCTTCTTGGCATTTATTACTCTCCGTTTTTCACTCCAAATCTATACAAAATAAAATACATATCAAATTAAACTATTTACAAACACTTTTTTTTCGTGATTATTAGTCTAAAATAGCCCTCTTAATAACATTGTTACTGCTAGTTAATATTTAAAGACTTGCAGTGCGGTAGCCGTTGTACAATGAGCGTTTATGGCGTGAATATTTCATAAATAGAAGGTGGCGAGATGGTGATAATTATTAGCATGTTAAGAATGAAAGTTATAAATAACTTCATTTTTAATAATAGCCATTATCGTTATTAAAAAAAGACTATCAATCACTATTGAAGATTGAGAGTTTTGCGGACTAAAACAAAGAAAAAGAAATAATACCAGTACATAATTTTTATGAAAACCCCAAACACTGTCTACCACAACGCAACCGTTACCCGAGAAAGACGCAATCAGCTAAATAGCCATAAGTCAGTAATTATTTGGTTTACCGGCCTATCAGGCTCTGGCAAATCAACGCTTGCTCACTCAGTTGAAGAAACATTGCACAATCTAGATTGTAGAACCTTTGTCCTGGACGGAGACAATGTTCGTCATGGTCTATCATCGAATTTAACTTTTAGTGATGATGATCGTAAAGAGAACATTAGAAGAATCGGCGAAGCGGCTAACCTAATGATGGAGGCGGGTGTTATTGCTATGACTGCGTTCATCAGTCCATTTAAAAAAGACCGTAACCTCGTTAGACAATTGTTATCTCAAGGTGATTTTATTGAGATCTATTGTAAGGCCAGTCTAGAGACTTGTGAGTCACGAGATGTTAAGGGGTTATACAAGCGCGCACGCGCTGGAGAAATTAAGAACTATACAGGTGTTGATTCTCCTTATGAAGAACCTGACGATCCAGAGCTGGTTATAGATACTGAGAGTGAGTCGTTAGAAGAATCTGCTGCTAAGGTGATTGACTTTTTGAAATCCAAGGAAATTATTAATTAATCATGCTTAATCAGATTGATGTTCAAGATATTGTCACTATTGCTAAAGAAGCTGGCGATGCTATTATGCAGGTCTATACACAAGATTTTGAAGTTGAATATAAGCAAGATAATTCACCATTGACACTGGCTGATAAAAAAGCCAATGATATTATTGAAACTGGCTTAAATCAGCTCACAGTTAACTTTCCTATCCTATCTGAAGAAGGAAGGGATATTCCTTATGAGGATAGAAAGCATTGGGAATATTTTTGGTTGGTTGACCCACTAGATGGCACCAAAGAGTTTGTAAAAAAGAACGGCGAATTTACCGTCAATATTGCACTCATTTATAAAGATACACCAGTGCTTGGTGTGGTCTATGCTCCGGCGCTAGATGTGTGCTACTGGGCAAAGCAAGGTGAAGGCGCATTTAAAGATGGGAAAAAACTTCCTCTTAAAACAGAAGTTCAGCGTAACACCTATAAAATTGTTGCGAGTCGATCGCATATATCTGATGAGACGCAAGCCTTTATAGATACTATAGATACAAGTAAAGAAAAAGAATTAATTCCAATTGGTAGTTCCTTAAAGATTTGTCTAGTTGCAGAAGGCGAGGCTGACATATATCCAAGATTAGGACCTACCATGGAATGGGATACTGGGGCTGCACATGCAATTGTTAATGAAGCAAATTGCACTTTGATAAAATATACAAAAAATAATATTAAAGAAAAGCATGCTTACGGTAAAAATAGTTTATTGAATAGTCGGTTTGTTGTTAAGGTTTCGACTTAAAATTATTTGTGAACATTACTACTGACGCATCGATTTATGAGATAGAATCTGAAAAAATTGTCTATCCAAATAATCGTGACGATCTGATTAAATTTATACGTAATCTATTATTAGATAAACAGTCATTTACTATGAGAGCTGGCGGCACTTCTATAGGTGGCCAGGCAATCGGTAAAGGGGTATTAGTCGATGTATCAAAATATCTTACCAATATTATTAATTTTCGAGAAGATAAAAAAGAAATTGTAGTAGAGCCAGGTGTTATTCAAGATGATTTGAACTTATACCTTAGGATGTATAACCTAAAATTTGCCCCCGATACTTCAACTTCCAATAGGGCAATGATTGGCGGCATGATTGGAAACAATTCTTGTGGGTCATACTCTATATTCTATGGCACTACAAGAGAGCATGTTAAATCGATAGAAGTAATTTTATCAGATGGGAGTGTAGTTGAATTTAAAGAGTTAACTGAAAAAGAGCTGAACAACAAACTATCTTTACAAACATTAGAAGGGGATATATATAGATTTGTTATTAATTTATTAAATAACAGTCAGAAAGTAATCTTAGATGCATACCCGGACGAAACTTTAATTAGAAGAAATACTGGTTATGCGCTTGACGAATTAATTCGAAAACATAGACCGTATAATAAAGATGGTAAACACTTTAATTTAGCTTCACTTATATGTGGATCAGAAGGAACATTGGGTGTTATAGTTAGTGCCACGTTAAATTTGGTAAACCTGCCAAAATATAAGGAACTAATAGTTTCTCATTTTTCTTCAGATGATCAGTCGTTAAATTTGGTAAAGAGTTTGGTTCAACTCAATCCCTCTGCTGTTGAATATATTGATAAACCGACATTAGATGCTAGTAAGAATAATAATGTGCAACAGAAAAACAGAATATGGATTGATGGCAATCCAGAGTCAGTGCTTATTATTGAATTTTTCTCTTCCTCTTTAAAAGGGCTTAATTCTAAAGTGGAAAAATGTCTGGCTATGCTACATTCTAACGGCGCTTATAGTGCAAAAGTAATTAACAAAAAAGATAGAAGTAAGGTATGGGAGGTGCGTAAGGCGGGCCTAGGTTTATTAATGGGAAAGGTTGGACCTAAAAAAGCAGTCGCAGTCATTGAGGATGCTGCAGTCCCAGTAAACAGCTTGTATGCTTACTATAAAGATATAAAGGCATTGATGCGATCTTACAATGTGAGAGCTGTGTATTATGGGCATGCTTCAGTGGGTCTAATTCATATAAGGCCTGAGCTCAATTTGTCCAAAAAGAAAGATCAAGAAATAATGTACAGCATTGCGAAGAATGTTTCAAAAATTGTAAAAAAATACCACGGATCCTTATCAGGTGAACATGGAGATGGTAGAATTAGAGCTCCATTTTTAAAAGAACAATTTGGGGAAGTTGTATACCAATATTTAGTTGACTTAAAGCGTATATTTGACCCTAATAATTTGTTTAATCCTGGTGTTATCTTATCTGACAGAGGTATATTAGAAAATTTACGTCTTGTTGTTAGTCAACAAGAGTTAACAACTGCTTTTGAATGGAAAGATGATCTATCATTTTACTACGCTGTAGAGAAATGCAATGGAGCAGGAGTATGTAGAAAATCTACAGATGGTATCATGTGCCCATCGTATAGAGCAACTAGGAGCGAAGAGTTTTCTACTAGGGGGCGTGCCAATTTATTAAGGAAGGCATTATCTTCAAAAGATCCAGCTAAAGGTCTTAAAAGTAGTAAGTTGAAAGAAGCATTAGATTTATGTTTATCTTGTAAGGCGTGTAAGAATGAGTGCCCAGCAAATATCGACATGGCAAGGTTAAAATCTGAATATTTATTTCAGATTGGGGGTATAGGTAGTTATGTTAAATCATGGCATATAAAGAATTTAGGGAGTATTTTAAAAATCGGATCTAAGGCTCCAGATGTATTTAACTTTTTACAGGGTTCATTTGTTAGTAGGAATCTTATTGGGTTTGAAAGACAACCGCCTTTATTGCAAAAAAAGTCGTTGAGTGATTGGTGGAGTAGCTGTAAGCCTAATGATGAAAGTTATGGTACGACTGTTTGGGTGGTGGCTGATATATTTACCCAATATTATGATGTAAATATTGGCCAAGACGTACTTAACTTATTAAAGAGGTGTGAAGTTAATGTCCAGGTTATTTTCCCCAAAAGTTCAATTGTGGCTATGGTGTCTCACGGCCTGCTTAATGAGGCTAAAAATGAACTTAAAGTACTGCATTCTCAACTTAGTGGTATTGCTAAAAATGACCTTGTTGTAGGTATTGAGCCTAGTGAGGTGTTAGTTTGGCGCGACGAAGCTAAAAGTCTGCTCAACGGCAAGTTGCTCAATGTTTTGTTATTTGAAGAGTTGCTGTTAGAGTTAGATTCATTGGGCGTACTGCCAAAATTTAGTGCAGTGCAATCCAAGGTTTGGGTATATGAGCATTGTCATCAAAAGTCATTGGCTATAGCAGAGAATCTTACAAAAGCTATAAAACTCATTCCAGCAATACAATTTGAAATTATTAATGGCGGTTGTTGTGGTATGGCTGGAGATTTTGGGTATAAACATATGGAAGTGTCGGAGAAAATAGCTCATAACTCTTTAGATGTTTATATGGAAAAAATTAACCCTCAAGATATATTAGTCGCAACAGGGACAAGCTGTAGAAGACAAATTTTAGATATTTTTAGAGTTCAATCTAAACACCTGGCGCAACTATTTAATCAATCCTTAAAAAATGAATGTTAAAGGATAACTGGCTAATTTTTAAAGGCATTGATACTCTTTCAGAGCGGCTAGCTAACGATATTTTGAATGTTGCTAATCATTCAATCATAGCAACAAATAAATTTACAATAGTTCTAGCCGGAGGAACTAGCTTTTCTAGCGTTTATAGGATTTTAAATGATTCCAAATCTAATTGGAAGAAGTGGCATATTTATATAGGAGATGAGCGCTGTCTAGCGTTAGGAGATAAGAATAGAAATGATTATTTAATTAATAAAATTTGGCTAGGAAGTGGCCTAATTCCGAAAAAAAATATAAATTTTATACATTCAGAGCTGGGCGTAGATGTAGGCGCTTCTGATTATGAAGAAGTTGTTAGAGAAATAAAAAAATTTGATGTAGTTTTATTAGGTATGGGGGAGGATGGACATACAGCATCATTATTTCCAAATCGTATTTATGATAAAGATAAGAACGTTATTGTTGAAAAAAACTCACCTAAATATCCAAAAAATAGAATTAGCATGTCTTGTAAGATGCTCAATAAGTCAAGCCATGTGTTTAAGGTAATAAATGGCGCCTCTAAAAAGAATACAGTTGATTTATGGCTAAAAGGAGTTGAACTTCCAATTAATAAGATTCATGGTGATCGAGAAAAAGTGTACGCATGTTTAGATTGCATACCCAGCTAAAGTCATGCCTAATATGTGCTTAAGTTCGCAGCATTATTAAAACGCAGATATATATTTAGATAGTTGGAGTGTATAGTATGATGGTAAACCCTGGTCATTATTGGCTTTAATTAAATAGTTAAAAGTACAACAGTAATGTATAAATATAATAACTCTACTTTTTGATGCAAAATTTTTTTTATTTAATTAATAGTCTTTGGAGTCATTTTTCTAATAGGCGGAAAAAACAGTTTTCCTATTTATTAATTTTGATGTTGATCGCCTCGTTTGCTGAGGTTCTGAGTTTGGGTGCCGTATTACCATTCCTTGCTGCGATTGCAGATCCAAATTATATTTATACTCATCAATATGCACAGCCATTAGTTCAAATACTTGGCCTTACCACCGCCAGTCAAATTATATTACCCATGACCTTTATCTTTATAAGTGCAGTGCTATTCTCTGGAGCTGTAAGGGTTCTGCTTCTGTATGTTATGACCAGATTGTCTTATGCTACAGGTGCAGATATTAGTTTTGAAATTTACAATCGAACTCTCCATCAAAATTATGATGTCCATATCTCTAGAAATAGTAGCGAAATAATTAACAGCATCATAAGAAAAACTGACGATGTAATTGGAGGGATTATTTCACCTGTATTGCTATTTATTAGCTCCATTGTTTTGTTTGTTAGTATATTAATTGCGCTATTCTCAATTAATGTATTTGCCGCACTTGTCTCCTCAGTTGGATTTGGCACACTTTATTGGCTTATTATTATTAAATCACGTCAACGTTTAAATTTTAATAGTCAATGCATAGCAGATGAGTCAACAAAAGTTGTTCAATCATTACAAGAAGGTCTTGGCGGAATTCGTGACGTACTACTTGATGGGAATCAAAAGTTTTACTGTGATATGTATAGAAAGTCAGACTTACCCTTGCGATACGCACAAGGCAACAATTCATTCATCACTGGTAGCCCTCGTTTTGTAATGGAGGCGCTTGGAATGATATTAATTGCAGGATTAGCTTACTTTCTAACTCTTGCAGATGGCGGCATTAGCACAGCTATGCCGATACTTGGTGCCCTTGCTTTGGGTGCCCAGAGGATGCTACCAGCATTGCAGCAAGCGTACGGGTCAATTAGCACAATAAGGGGATCACAGGCATCCTTTAGAGATGTTTTAAAATTACTAGAGCAGCCTTTCCCTAATAGGACAGATGACTCCACCTTAGTTCCAATTATTCTTAATAAGAAAATTAGTTTAAAAGGTGTTTCTTTTCGTTACACAAATAAGACGCCATGGATTTTGAACGATATTGATTTAGAAATAATTAAAGGCTCAAGTGTTGGATTTATCGGCCAAACTGGTAGTGGAAAAAGCACCCTATTTGATATTATAATGGGTTTATTATCCCCAACGAGTGGGTCTATTTTTGTTGATGAGACTTTGGTTGATGCCAATAATTTACATTTATGGCAAAAGCATATTGCACACGTGCCACAGTCCGTATTTCTTTCAGATGGCACTATTGCAGAAAATATTGCATTCGGGTGCACTGAAGAGGAGATTGATTTTGATAGAGTTAAGAGGGCGGCTAAACAGGCGCAAATATCTAAACTTGTTAAAGGAATGGAGCACCAGTATCAAACAAAAGTCGGTGAAAGAGGTGTAAAGTTATCTGGTGGCCAGCGTCAACGCATAGGTATTGCACGGGCGCTGTACAAAGAGGCAGATGTAATTATATTTGATGAGGCAACCAGCGCATTGGATAATGAAACAGAATCTGAAGTTATAAATACCATAAATGAATTAAAAAATAACTTAACCGTCCTAATGATTGCACATAGGTTAACCACATTAAAAAATTGCGATAAAATTATTGAACTTGAAGGTGGCAACATAAAGTCCGTTGGAACTTACAATGAAATTATTCTGAAAGAAAATATATAGGAAAAATACATGTTAACTAACTCTTCAATTCTGATTACTGGCGGAACAGGGTCATTTGGTCATACGTTTATACCAATGACCTTGAAAAAGTACAACCCAAAAAGATTAGTTGTTTTTTCACGCGACGAAATGAAGCAGTGGGAAATGGCAAAACTGTTTAAGGATGACCCTAGGGTTCGTTTTTTGATAGGTGATGTACGTGATAAAGATAGACTATATAGAGCGCTAGACGGCATTGACTATGTAGTTCATGCGGCTGCAACAAAAATTGTTCCTACCGCTGAATATGATCCATTTGAGTGTGTTAAGACTAATGTAGTTGGCGCTATGAATCTTATTGATGCCTGTATCGATAAAGGTGTTAAGCGAATAGTGGCTTTGTCTACTGATAAAGCCAGTAGTCCCGCTAACCTATATGGGGCCACTAAGCTGACCTCCGACAGGCTGTTTGTGTCTGGCAACTCATACAGCGGGAGTCACGACACAAGCTTCTCAGTGGTGAGATATGGTAATGTTATGGGCTCTCGTGGCTCTGTTATTCCATTCTTTATATCGATTGCAAAAGACGGTGTATTACCAATCACAGATAACAAAATGACTCGCTTTATGATCTCACTAGAAGAAGGCGTAGAGCTTGTTTGGCATGCCTTTGATGACATGAAGGGTGGTGAGATTTACGTTAAGAAGATCCCTTCTATGAAGGTTACTGATGTGGCGTTAGCGATTGACAAAAATGCTAAACAAGAGGAGATCGGTATTCGCCCTGGTGAAAAACTACATGAGCAAATGATTGGACCAGAAGATGCGCTCTATACCTATGAATATTCTGACCATTACAAAATCTTGCCATCTATTAATGAATGGGCTAAAGATCCAGAAAGAATCGGAGACGGCGTTAAAGTTAATCCAGACTTTATGTACACTTCTGATAGCAATAAAGAATGGATGGAGATTAAAACATTGCAGGATTGGATTGAAAAAAATCGTAATAAGATAGGAGGCATCTAAGCGTGATTCCTTATGGCAAGCAAGACATTAACCAGTCTGATATTGATTCAGTTGTTGGCGTCCTGCAGTCAGATTTTCTAACCCAAGGCCCGCAAGTTCCTTTGTTTGAAGAAGCGGTTTCTAATTATTGTGGCTCTCAACATGGAGTGGCAGTTAATAGTGCAACATCCGCTCTTCATATTGCTTGTTTGGCTCTATCCCTTGGTAAAGGGGATTATTTTTGGACTAGTCCAAATTCGTTTGTCGCCTCTGCTAACTGTGGATTATATTGTGGTGCAAAGGTTGATTTTGTTGATATCGATGAAAAAACATACAACATGTCGGTTGTAGAGTTAGAAAAAAAGCTTATCCAAGCAAAGAAAGACAACAAACTTCCAAAAATTGTGATTCCCGTACATTTTGCAGGGCAGTCATGTGATATGAAAAAAATCTATTCTCTGGGCAAAGAGTATGGATTTAGTATTATTGAGGATGCCTCACATGCTATCGGTGGTAAGTATTTAGATAAACCTGTGGGAGGTTGTCAGTATTCAGATATTACTGTGTTTAGCTTCCATCCAGTGAAAATCATAACAACGGCAGAAGGTGGCCTTGCAACAACAAATTCACGAGAATTATCTGAAAAAATGCAGATGTTGAGAAGTCATGGCATTACTCGAAACCCAAGTTTAATGAATAAAGAGTCGGAGGGAGAATGGTATTATCAGCAAATTGATTTAGGTTTTAATTATCGTATGACAGAACTGCAGGCGGCTCTAGGCATTAGCCAAATACAAAGGCTTGATGATTTTGTTATAAGGCGCAATGCTCTTGGAGAAAGGTATGATAAGTTGTTAGACGGCATGGCATTAGTTAAACCCAGTCAGTTTGAAGATAGCTCATCAGCAATGCACCTATACCCCATTAAAGTTGACAATAGAGGTGAAATTTTTAAAAAACTTAGGGAGGGTGGCGTCGGTGTAAGTGTGCATTATATTCCAATACACATGCAGCCTTATTATAAGTCTTTAGGCTTTAAATCAGCTGACTTTCCTGTTTCAGAGGATTATTACAATAGAGCAGTGAGTATTCCTTTGTTCGCTAAAATGACAGAAAATCAGCAAGATAAGGTAATTAAGTGTTTAAGAGGGAGTTTACAATAGTTTTTTTAGATAAAAAAATTAACATATTGAATGAAACTAAGACAATATAGAATTTAGTATAAGTAGAATATAATTTTTTATACTCTACGACCTTAATTTTATAAATTAAATAAGGATAAAGATGGTTCAAATAAAAAGTGATAAAAGTAAATCAAATCAAGATGAAATAACCCTTCAAAAGGATTTTTATAATCTGTATGCACAATCTCCGATTGCCCAGGAGGAGGCATTGAATAATTTAGGCTTATTTATAAATCGACAAAATTTATCAAGAATTATCTTTATGCATAATATGTATCAAAAGATATTGGATGTTAATGGCATAGTAATGGAGTTTGGAGTAAGGTGGGGGCAAAATTTATCCTTATTTCAAAATTTTAGAGGGATGTATGAGCCATTTAATCACACAAGAAAGGTTGTTGGATTTGATACTTTTAACGGATTTCCTTCGGTCGACAAGAAGGACGGTAACTCCAAAGTGGCAACTGTTGGGTCTTATGCTGTAACCGATAAATATGAAGAATATTTAAGTCAAATTCTAAACTATCATGAAAAAGAATCGCCTATTTCTCATTTAAAAAAATATGAACTTGTAAAAGGCGATGCGTCGAAAACTTTAGAGCAATATTTACAACAACATCCTGAAACAATTGTAGCATTGGCTTATTTTGATTTTGATATTTACGAACCAACAAAAAGGTGTTTGGAGCTTCTCAAAGGTAGATTAGGAAAGGGCAGTATTATTGGTTTTGATGAGCTAAACTTTTCGGAATTTCCTGGGGAGACTATAGCTTTTGACGAAGTATTAGGTATATCAAACTATAAAATTGTTAGGTCTCCTATTACACCATTACCATCTTATATAATTATTGAGTAGCCTTAAATATATGAATTCTTTTTTTATAACAGGTATGTTTCGATCAGGAACAACGCTTGTATCTAGAATGTTTCAATCACACCCTGAAATTGCTTGTGCATCTGATCCATATGCGCCGTTATTCAAGGAATTTAGAAATCAGTATGCTGCTAGTATTCATAATTTAAAGGATTTTGTACTTGAATCAGAATCTCCACATGATGATTACTATTATTATGATTCTAAAACTTCTTTTTTCCACGACCTGCAAACTGAATCTTTTGAAATGAGTTGTGAAAATGTTGATTGGGTTGCTTTATTGGATAAGATGGCTAATTTTTCGAAACCATACTCCCCTCTTTTGTTCCCATATTTTAATCAGTTGCCTGGGAGTACTTTCAAAGAGACTTTAGTTAATGGTATTGATCTGATTAAACAAGCGTATGGAGATGATAAGACAAAACTTGTTGGCTTTAAGGAAGTATGGACTAACGAATTTGGGACTCATATAGTGCGAGATATTCCTAACTCTAAGGTTGTGCATATAATTAGGGATCCGAGAGCAGTTTGCGCATCTAATCTTGTTACTTCAGCACCATATCCAATGATTTTTCTTTTAAGACAATGGCGAAAGGCTTGTTCTGCAGCACTCTATCAGCAAAAGTTTTCTAAGTATGGGGAAAATGTTTTTATATTACGTTATGAAGATTTAATATCACAGCCGGATGTTTACATTAATAAAGTATGTGACTTTTTAGAAATTGAGCCTCATGAGAATATGTACAACCCTAGTACATATTTAGATGGAAATAATCAACAATGGTTGCAAAATTCTTCACATAAAGATTCTATATTGGGCTTTAATATGGAAAGTATAAACAAATGGAAAGATGTTTTGTCCGATAGACAGATTTCTATGATTGAGTCTATGTGTTGCGGTGAAATGTCATTATTTGGATATCAAACAGAACAAAATCAATTCTTTCTTTCAGATGATATTATCTTTAATCCCCCGGAAGTGAAGCAAGCTGATATTGCAAATTGGCTACGGCCTTTTGTCGATCAAAGTGAACAATCATTAGTTAAAGAACTTTCATTAGAACGAGTTAGGTTAAGTGCACTAACATCTGATAAAGAAATTGATAAAAAGATTGCAATAAAACTTGGCCTTTGGAGCGAAACTTTTCAAATGATGCGAGAAAATTTAAAAAGGAATTATTTATGAGCGCTAGATCGACATTTAAATACCCATATCCAGAAGACCTAGATATCAATATTGATCGAGTGATGACTCTTATTGGTGATTACTATATGTTAAATCGTTCGGCTGTTAATACTGATACGGATAAGTTAGTAAAATGTTTACAGCACGAATTAAATGCTAAAGTCTATGAGGCCACTGCAGGAGCTGAGAGTCTTAGCTGGCTTATCCCTAATAATTGGCATGTTCGTAATGGCAGGCTAAAAACAATGAGTGGTGAGGTAGTGGTAGATTTTGATGACAATCCTCTGCATCTTTGGACTCATTCTGTGTCTTTTTCTGGTGAAATTGATAGAGATACTTTAATTAATAAACATGTTTCGACAGATAAAAATCGCCCATGTGAATTTACATATGAGTATAGAAATGGTTATAGATCGGGCGTAAGAGAGTGGGGGTTTAGTATTCCTTATAATATTGTAAAAGGTATGAAGGATGAAAGGTATATAGTTGAAATAGACACTGATTTAGATACTAACAACACCCTTAAGGTTGTCGATGCCTTTTTACCTGGAAAACATAAAGAAACTATTTTTATTATGGCACATACATGCCATCCGGGCCTCGTAAGTGATGGGCTGGGGTGTATAGCTATTGCTGTTGAAATTTATAACTGGCTCAAAGGTAGAAATGACCTAAAATATTCATATCGTTTTATCTTTGGCCCTGAGTACTTCGGTGCACTTGGTTGGCTTACGTCTGCTCCTCAATTAGATATTGACAACTTAAGCTTTGGTATATATTTAGATATGTTAACAACTGATGAACCTATTGGTTACCAGAATAGTATGCATGGTGATAGCATCATGGATTATAGTGTGAAAAATATTTTTACTAGTCATTTTCCATCCTGTGTTTCCAAGGATTATAGGCAACTATGGGGAAATGATGAAACATTTTATAATGGCCCAGGTTTTGGCATTCCCACTATTGGAGTAGGGAGGGCTATGCATCGTGAATACCATTACAATACTGACAATCTTGAGAATGTAAATAAACATAGTATTAAGGAAAGCTTTTGGGGATTGTCTCGACTTATAGGATCATTTGAGGATGACTATATACCAGTATTAAAATACAAAGGCCCCCTATGTTTGAGTAGATATGGCTTATATATTGATCCTACAAGGGACCCTGAAGGTTACCAAAATATTGAACATATGCAAAATTATGTTAATGGTAGTAGAAGTTGTATGGATATAGCTAACAAGCTTGAAATAGATTTCTACTTTGTAAAAAGTTTCTTTGATAAAGCGCATGAAAAAGGATTAATTGATAAACTAGACAGGGAGCCAATGAAGTCTGATAGAGGTAGTAGTTGATGAATCTTACATGATAGATAAAATAGCTTTAGGCACAGTTCAGTTTGGTGTAGATTACGGAATTAATAATGCAGGTGGGCAGATTCACATAGATGAAGCTAGAAAAATTTTAAATCTTGCAAGGGAAAGTAGTATTGATATGTTGGATACTGCTTATGAATACGGAAATAGCGAACAGGTACTAGGAAAAATTGGCGTTGATAAGTGTCAAATTATCACTAAAACAAGTTCTTTAGAAAATGGTATAGAGCAGGTTATTAATGACTTTTACCAATCATTAGAAAGACTTAAAATAAATAAAGTGGCGGGACTATTAGTTCATGATTTTCATGATATACAGCACCCTCAATTTAACGATTTATTTAAACAGTTGAAGGATTTAAAGCAACAAGGAATAATCCAAAAAATTGGTTTTTCTACCTATGCGCCAAACCAAGTAGATTTTTTACTAGACAATTTTGACTTTGACTTGGTTCAGTTGCCATTTAATGTTTTTGATAATAGACTGGTGCAAGGGGGGCAACTTAAAAATTTAAAAGAAAGTGGGGTTGAAATCCACGCCAGAAGTATTTTTTTACAAGGGGTGTTGTTAAATTTTAACAATCTATCGAATTATTTCATAGCCTGGAAAGGGCAATTTATGGAATATCAAACAATGGCTAAAGAAGATGGCTTGTCATTATTAGAGTATGCACTTAACTTTGCTTTAAACACCACAGAAATAGATAAAGTGTTAGTAGGTGTGGATAATGAAAAGCAATTAAGAGAAATTATTCAATCTGTTAAAAGTTCCAGTGATCTATCGCCTTATCCTATTAATGAAGTAGAGTTGTTAGACCCTAGAGAATGGAAAGTATGATATTGGCAATATTACAAGCAAGATTTTCTTCTTCAAGACTGCCAGGAAAGGTTTTACAGCCAATTTTAGGTAAGCCAATGTTATTACATCAAATTGAGAGGGTGCGACACTCAAAGATGGTTGATAAGTTAGTGGTAGCAACCTCATTGGATCCGTCTGATGATAATATTGAAAAAATGTGCATAAATAACAATATTGAAGTTTTTAGAGGGAGTTTAGACAATGTTTTGGATAGATTTTACCAGTGTTCTAAGCATTATAATCCTAGCCATATTGTACGCTTAACCGGTGATTGTCCCGTTGCTGATTGGCAAGTGATTGATGAGACTATTAGTAGTCATTTGTCTACAAATTCTGACTACACCTCCAACATACTCCCACCAACCTACCCAGACGGATTGGATGTCGAAGTTGCAAAAAAATCAGCTTTGAAAGAAGCATGGGAATGTGCAGTATTGCCATCAGAACTTGAGCATGTCATGCCTTACATTAGAAACAACTCAAGATTTAAAAAATTTAACTTAGAGAATGAAGAAGATTTATCAGAACACCGATGGACGGTTGATAATTCCGAAGACTTTGAGTTTATAGAAAGAATCTATAAAGAGTTATACTTAAAGAACAATAAATTTAATGCACATGATATTCTTAAATTATTAGAAAAAAAACCTCATATTAAAGATAAAAATTATCATATTATGCGTAATGAAGGGGCGCTTAAATCGTATAAAGAAGACAAGGAGTTTTTAAAAAATGTATAAAAAGTCAGATCAATTATTAGAGCGAGCTTTAAAGTCTATTCCTCTGGCTTCTCAAACTTTTAGCAAGAGTTTAACTCAGTATCCTAAAGGCGTATCCCCATTTTTTATTGAAAAAGGAGATGGTAGTAAGGTTTGGGATGTTGATGGGAATGAGTACATAGACTTTGTAAATTCTTTACTTTCTATTACAGTGGGTTATTGTGATAAAGAAATTGATAGTGCCGTACAAGAACAAATGAAGAATGGTGTAACATTTTCGTTGCCACATACTTTGGAAATGAAAGTTGCTGAAAAACTAATTAACATTATCCCTTGTGCTGAAAAAGTAAGATTTGCCAAAAATGGTACGGATGCTACTAGCGCATCTATTCGCATTGCACGAGCATATACAGGTAAAGAGCATATTGCTGTTTGTGGTTATCATGGTTGGCAAGATTGGTATATTGGCTCTACAACTAGAGACTTGGGCGTACCAAAGGCAGTAAAAGAACTCACACATAAATTTGAATATAATAATATCGAATCTTTGGAAAAAATATTTCAAGAGCAAGAGTTGGCTTGTGTAATTATGGAGCCAATGAATGTCGAATATCCGCAAGATGATTTCTTGGAAAAAGTTAAAGAGTTAACCCATAAGTATAAGGCATTATTAATTTTTGATGAAATGATTACAGGCTTTCGTTATGCCGCGGGTGGTGCACAAGAATTATTCAATGTAGCTCCTGATTTGGCAACATTTGGCAAGGGTATGGCGAATGGTTATCCTTTGTCTGCTGTGGTTGGCAGTAATAAAATTATGCAAAAGGTAGAAGATATCTTCTTTTCAGGTACTTTTGGCGGTGAAACTTTGTCATTGGCAGCAGCGAATACTGTACTTGATAAATACAAAACGCAGGGAATCACAAAATATTTCAATGAAATAGGTAGTTATTTATTAGAAAATTTAAATACACTTATTGACAATGAAGAGTTAAATGAGATTTTTTGGACATCGGGGCATCCTTCATGGAGTTTTCTGCACATTAAAGGGCAATTGCAATACTCAGACTTTGAAATCAAGACTTTCTTTCTACAAGAAATGTTTAAACGAGGTATTTTAACATTGGGCTCTCACAATATTAGCTTTTCACACTCTAAAGAAGATATTGATAAATTATTGGATACTTATCAAGTAGTCTTACCAATGGTAAAAAAGCATATTGAGCAACAGGACTTATTAGAAAATATTCATGGTGATATTTTGCAACCGTTATTCAAAGTCAGATGAATAAAATAGTCACAGAACAACCAAAAGAATACGATCAATCTTTAATTATTGCCGAAGTGGGATTAAACCACAATGGTAATTATGAATTAGCTCGAGAATCTGTTATTGCAGCTGCTAAAGCAGGAGCTGACGCTGTGAAATTTCAAAATTTTTTAACAGAAGATTTTTTGTCTGATAAAAGTATACTGCATACTTATAAAGATGGTGATAAAGAAATTACAGAGCCATTATTTGACATATGTAAGCGGTCTGAATTTAAAGTTGAGTGGTTACCCGACTTAATAAAGCTCTGTGATGAATTGGGTGTTGTATTTTTAAGCACACCAACTTCAAAAAGTGGCGTTGATGATTTAATCTCACATGGGGTGAAGTATATTAAGAATGGTTCAGACTATCTGTCTCATATACCACTTCTAAAATACATGGCATCAACCGATGCAACAATTATTATTTCTACTGGCATGGCGTATCAAGAGGAAATAGATGATGCAGTCAATGCAATTTTATCGATTCAGCCTAACAAATCTAAACTGGTTATATTGCACTGCACTAGTAGTTACCCCACGTCTCCAGAAAATGTAAATTTAAAAAAGATACAAACTCTGCAAGATCGTTATCAAGTTTCTATTGGCTTTTCAGATCATACCGAGGGTTGGGAGAGCGCCGTGCAGGCGGTAACTTTAGGTGCAAAGGTGGTAGAAAAGCATTTTACGCTGGATAAAAATCTACCTGGCCCCGATCACTGGTTTAGCTCAGACTATAAGGAGTTTAAAGAATTAGTTGAGCAAATTCGTTTGGCGGAAAGTAGAATGGGAAATTCAGTATTGGAGCCTGCTAATAGTGAAATGCAAGTGCGTGATCAATGGCGATTAGGCTTGGTATGGGATAGAGATGTAAAAAAAGGAAGTGACATATCTGCGCAAGATATTGCTATTAGAAAGCCTGCTACTGGATTACGACCTAAGGAGATAGATTCTGTTATTGGGCAGAAAATAGTAAAGAATTGTAAGAAAGGAGAGTCTGTATTAAAAACAGATTTACAGTAGCTAGTGAAGGATAAAGAAAAAAAAGTAGTACTAGTAACAGGCGGATGTGGGTTTATCGGATCACATGTAGTTGATAGACTGATTGAAGATGGTTATGCAGTGGTTGTCCTAGATGACCTATCTACTGGGCATATGAACAACCTCAGCCAAGATGCTATCTTGTATCAAGGCGATGCGAGTGATGAATATTTTGTTAACAAAATTTTTGAACAGCATAAATTTGACTATGTAATTCACGAAGCAACAACAATTAACACCAATGCACTTCACGAAATACCATTGCATGACCTTAAAAGTTCAGCTAATTCAACCATTGTCCTAGCTGAGAGCTGTGTTAAACACAATGTTAAAAATTTTATTTTTGCTTCGTCAGTAGCAGTTTATGGTCGACCTGAATCCTTACCTGCTGCTGAAAATAGCCTTATAGACCCAATTTATTCCTATGGGATTGCTAAATACACAGCAGAATCTTATTTAAAGTATTTTTTTACATATTATGGTTTGAATTATCAGATTCTAAGATACGCCAATGTTTTCGGACCTAGGCAACCGATTTATGGAGAGGTTGGCGTTATTGCAATATATACAGATAGACTCATCAAAGGAAAGGAGTTAATTATTTTTGGTGATGGGGAGCATCAACGCGATTATATTTATGTTGCTGATGTAGTAGAATTTACAGTGAAATCAATGCAATTTGACACACCATCTGTTTACAATGTCGGTAGAGGTGTTCCGGTTACTGTGAATGAAGTTTTTACTGAGTTTCAAGCAAATGATCCGCAACATAAACAAGCCGTTCACAAACCAGAACGATATGGTGAGGTTGGTAATTTTTACAGTAATATTGATTGCGCATTAAGCACTGGATGGAGTCCTAAAGTTACTTTAAAGGCGGGCATTAAAAACACTATAGACTATTTCTAGGAGTTATCATTATGGATGATATCCATTTAAGAGATGCAACAATTAATGACAAACTATTGGTTTTCGAATGGAGAAATATTGCTACTTTAGTTGCATTATCGTCTCAACAAAAGAAAGTAACTTTACAAGAGCATCAGCAATGGTTTAAAAGAAAGATAGTAGACTTGAATTGTAAACTTTTAATAATTCAGTTAAAAAATGAAAATATAGGGTTAATTAGAATAGAATCAGAACAAGGAGAATGTGAGGTTACAATTTATCTTATTCCCGGGTATGAGGGGCAAGGTTTTGGACATACAGCATTATCTCAGGCGATTGATAATTGCACGCTTAACTGTAAATCTTATTTGGCAAAAGTTCAAAGTAAGAATATCCCTAGCCAAAAATTATTTCAAAAGTTAGGGTTTTCAAAAGCATCCGAAAATAATGCTTTTATTTTGTATAACAAAATTAATATATAAACATGACAACAATTTCAGAAACCTATAACAAAATGCTTACTGATGGCACCAATGATGCTGAGCGCGTGGGGTGGGGCAGTGTAGATAGTCAGGAGAAACGCTTTCGTGTGTTAACGGAAATTGGCAATTTAGACAACGATTCTATTTTAGATGTAGGTTGCGGCTTGGGTGCGTATTTTGATTATGTTCATAAAACGCATTCAAACTTGTCATATACAGGCATAGATATTAACCTTAATATGATACAAGAGGCTCAACAAAGGCATTCTGATATAGAGTTCATACATACAAATATTATTGCTGATACGCATGCACTTAATGATAGAAAATTCGACTATGTTTTTTTGTCAGGCGCACTTAATTTGAGTGCTGACAAGCACCATGATACGATTGAAATTATAATGAAAGAAATGTTTGTTTTAGCAAATAAAGGCGTAGCTATTAACTTTCTTAGCGTATTTTCAGATTATTTAACACCAGGTGAGTATTATTGCAATCCTGTAGATATATTGCAAATAGCGCTCTCTATTACGAAAAGAGTAACATTGCGTCATGATTATATGCCTCATGACTTCACTGTCTATTTGTATAAGTAAATTATGAGAATATTGGTACGTGTTGATGCTTATTCTGATATCGCCTTAGGACATCTAAATAGATGCATTAACTTGGCTGTTAGCTTAGAAAAACATGGGCATAGTGTAACTTTTCTTAGTTACAATGATCCTACCACTCAAGCAATATTAAGTAAGATGCATTTTGAATACAAACTTATACCTTTCAAAATAAATGATAAACAAAGTAAGTATAAAGAATTACCTCAGTTAGAGATATTATCAGATTCAATGGATTTACTCTTAGTAGATTCATATAATGTTGATCAGAACTACTTTGATTTTTTAAATAAATGTTTTCCTGTGATAGTCTATTTGGATGATTTGGGCTTGGACTTTAACGTGGATTTAGTAATAAACCCATCTTGCAAAGTAACAGAAAGCGACTATAAGGCAAAAAAGGCATTATGCGGAATGCAATATGTGATTTTGGGCGGTGAATATAGAGTTGGACGTGTAATGGCGCTTAACACAAAGAAGTGTTCAATCTTGGTAACAATGGGCGGGATTGATCATTATGATTTATCTTCTCGAGTTATTCCTATATTGGAGAAAATATCTCTAGAAATTGAAGTAAATATTGTTATTGGTCCATATTATGAAAACACGAAGTCAATCAAAACTGCAGCCAAAAAAAGCCGTTTAACAATCAATATGTTTGAGAATGTTTCTAATATTATTCCTATTATTTTAAAAAGTGACATTGCATTGACTGCTGGCGGGTTTACTACATACGAATTGGCTGCAATGTCAACTCCATCTGTTGGGGTGGCATTATGGGAAAACCAGTACAGCAATATAGAATGTTTGTCTAATAAAGATGCATTAATACCTCTTTATTATTCTCAAGGCCAAGGGTTTGATCAAGAATTAACCAAAGCACTTTCTATGCTGGTAAATGATAATAATTTACTAACGGATATATCGGAAAAGGCAAGAAATGCTGTTGATGGAAACGGCGCAAATAGAATAAGCCAAGAGATTACAAAATGTTATGAGTAAAGAAAATCCTATTATTTTGAGCGCACATCAGCCTGTATATCTGCCGTGGCTAGGGCTAATACATAAAATAGCTTTGGCTGATATTTTTTGTGTGTTTGATATTGTGCAATATCAGCGTAAAGATTTTAATAACAGAAATAAAATAAAAACTTCAGCAGGGCCGATATGGTTGACAGTACCTGTTAAATCAAGCGGAAGATTAAATTCTATTATTACTGATATTGAAATAATCAATGACGGGTGGCATAAAAAACATCTAAAATCTATAGAACTTAATTATAAAAAAACACCTTACTTCGAACAATATTTTCACGGTTTAAAATCTATATTAGATACGCCGTATCAATACTTGGTAGATTTAAACTTTGATATATTGGTTTATGCGTTGGATGCGTTGGATATTGATACAAAAATTGTTAAAGCAAGTGACTATTCTTTTGTAGGGACCAAATCAGAGTTGGTTTTAGATATGTGTACTCAACTTAATGCTGATATCTATATATTTGGAGAGCAAGGTAAGGACTATGCAGATGTTGATGCTTTTAAAAGTAAAGGTGTGCATCCTTATTTTCAATCTTACAATCACCCAATATACAAACAAATGAAAGGAGAGTTTGAACCTTTTATGAGTGTGATAGATTTAATATTTAATCAAGGCAGGGCTGGTAAAGAAATTATAATGACTAATAATATGAATAGATTTGATGTTGTTAAGTGACTTATTAAAATGAAAAATTCAAATAGTACAGTTGTGGTTTTTGCAGCACACCCTGATGATGATATATTAGGGTGTGGCGGAACGATAGCAAAACTAACGCAAGAAGGCTCAAAAGTTCACATTGTGTTCTTGGCTGATGGAGAATCCTCTAGAGGCGATATTACAGATATAAATAGCTTAATACAGCAAAGAAAACAAAATGCAAAGAAGGCATTAAAAATTCTTGGATGTGATTCTATAGAGTTTTTGGATTTCCCAGATAATCGACTTGATTCGTTAGATCTTTTAGATGTTGTTAAGAAGATAGAGGGTTTTATTGATGCGTACAAACCTTATACAATTTTTACTCATTACGCGCACGATTTAAACATAGACCATCAAATTACCCATAATGCAGTAGTCACTGCATGCAGGCCACAACCAGGACATTGCGTAAAAGAGTTGTTATTTTTTGAAGTACCTTCGTCAACTGAATGGAATTTATCAAAGGCATTCATGCCTAATTACTTTGTGGATATTTCAAGTACTTTATCTCTTAAGATTGATGCATTGAATGCCTATAAAAATGAAATGAAGTCATTTCCACACCCTAGATCTATTAAAGCGATAGAGTCTTTATCTTATTATAGGGGTGCTTCATCTGGATGTAAGGCGGCGGAAGCTTTTATAATCGGACGTAAAATAAAATAATAGATAGAGAGTTAAGAAGATGCCAAAAGCTTTAATTACCACTGTTCCATTTGGAGATAAAAATAGGTTGCCATTAGATTTGCTTGAAAAATCTAATATTGAGTATTTAATAAATCCCTTAAATAAAAAACTGACTGAAGATGAATTGGCAGAAATGGTGACCGATTTTGATGTCATTATTGCAGGGACCGAACAAATATCTGAAAAAGTAATGAATAATGCTACTAAGTTAAAGCATATTTCTCGTGTTGGTATTGGCCTTGATAGTGTAGATCTGCTGGCAGCAGAAAAAAAAGGGATTAAAGTATCTTATACGCCAGATGCACCTGCACCAGCCGTTGCGGAATTAACGATTGGCATGATGCTCACTTTATTGCGCTCAACACATGTCTCTAATTCACAAATGCATCATGGAGAATGGTATCGTTTTTTTGGAAGGCGCTTGTCGAACGTTACTATAGGCATTATTGGTGTCGGGCGTATTGGTGTTGGCGTGATAAAGCATCTGCAAGGTTTTGGTTCGCCAAACATTCTGGCAAATGATATATCTGATACGCCACATGAATTGAATTTACCTATTCAGTGGGCGGACAAAGAGCAAATTTTCAAAGAGGCAGACATTATTACTCTTCATCTTCCATTGACTGGATTAACTAAAGATTCAATCAAGGAAGAGCAGTTAATGTTGATGAAGGAGGATGCAATTATTATTAACACTTCCCGTGGTGGCATTATCAATGAAAAAGACCTTTACAATGTGATGCAGTCTGGTCATTTGAGTGGCGCCGCTATTGATGTTTTTGAGCAGGAGCCATATGATGGCCCTTTAAAAGATATAGAAAGGTGTTTATTAACGGCACATATGGGCTCTATGTCAGTTGATTGCAGGACTAGAATGGAGATTGAAGCTACAGAAGAGGCTGTTCGTTTTCTAACAGGCGAGCCACTTGAAGGAGAGGTTCCAAAAGAAGAATATGACGTTCAAAGGATGGGTTTATGAGTAATATATTGAAGAATGTTTTAGTTATTGGCGGCTCTGGATTTATGGGCAGCCATACCGCAGATGTACTCAGTGAAGATGGAAACATAGTTAGTATTTTAGATAAGGTTTCGTCTCCTTGGTTGAGGAGCGATCAAACTATGATAGTTGGCGATACAATGGATTCAGATATCTTAGAGTCGTCTATGAAAGATGTTGATTGTGTGTATTACTTTGCAGGTATTGCTGATATTGGTGAGGCAAAATCTAATCCATATAAGACAATCGAAATAAACATTATGGGCTTAACTAAAGTTTTAGAGGCGGCAGTAAAAAATAATGTTAAACAGTTCATTTACGCCTCAACCATGTATGTTTATAGTTCGCATGGTTCTTTTTATAGGGCAAGTAAACAGGCGGCAGAAATCATAATTGAAGCATATCAAGAAAACTACGGGATAGATTTTGTCTTTTTGAGGTACGGGTCCTTGTATGGACCAAGGTCTCAAGATTGGAATGGCATTAAAGGTTTTGCTCAGCAAGTCATAAAAACTGGTGTTTTGGAGTATTCAGGAAATGGGTCGGAAGTCAGAGAGTATATTCATGTATTGGATGCTGCAAAGTTGAGCGTCAAGGCATTACAGGAAGAATATAAGAACAGGGCAGTAACAATAACAGGTCAGCAATCTATGAAAGTATCTGACATGTTCTCTATGATTTTTGAGATCGAAGGGAAAGAGGTTGATATTAACTATTTGGACGAACATAAGGGTTCAAGTCACTATGGTAATACACCCTATAGGTATACACCAAAGACGTCAATGAAAATAATACCAACTGAATTTGTTGACTTAGGGCAAGGTTTATTAGATATTGTTGAAGAAATTCATAACAGTTCGTAGACTGGTTATGAATTTAGACAAGTTTGAGTTGATATTTTGGGACTTTGATGGTGTTATTAAAGAATCAGTCCCAGTTAAAACAGATGCCTTTGTAGAATTGTTTCAGCCTTATGGCAAAGATGTTTGCAATAAGGTCAAGCAACATCATATTGAGAATGGAGGCATGTCAAGATTTAATAAGATTCCTTTATACCTAGAATGGTCTAATATAGCCCCAACAAACGAAAGGGTTGACGATATGTGCGCTAAATTTAGTGGGATTGTAAAAAACAAAGTGATAAATTCTGCATGGGTTCCTGGAGTTGAGAGATTTTTTCGTAGCAATAAGGGGAAGTGTATATTTATAATGGTTTCAGCTACACCTCAAGATGAGCTGAAAGACATATGTAAGTCACTCAAATTAAATGAATTTTTTTCTAAATTTTATGGGTCTCCCACTACTAAATCTAGCTCGATAAGGATGAGTATGCACGATTATGGTGTTTCACCTGAAGTATGTCTAATGATTGGCGATGCGCAGGCTGATATTGATGCCGCAAAAGAAAACAATATTAGTTTTGTTTTTCGTAGACATCAGTACAATCAAAATCTAAATATTGATCCTGACATACAAGTGATTAATGATTTTAATTATTAATAAGATTTACTTGGAGGGTGCATAAAGATGGAATTAGTTATCGCACAATCCGTCAATGATTTCGCTTCATTAGAAAAGCTACTTTCAACGTCTACCGATATTTTAGCACTTGATCAGAGTGCAATGATTGTGCTGGATACAAAAGGAGTAAAGTACAAGGTAATCGAAGATTTTTACACTGCAGACCAATACTATCAAGACGCTTGTACTTACCATAAAAAAGTGGAAGACCTGTTGTCTCAGCTAGATAAGGCGTGCGAGAGTATAGTGGATTTCCCATATGCATACAGCGGTAACGAGCACTACCTATTAACATGGTTTGATGACTTGTTGTACTTGGAAAAGTTAATTCAAACTATACAAAATAAATACGAAAAAGTATATTTGTATGCAACGAATAAGCCAAAAAAAATATCAAGTAATTATTTTAACTTTTCAATGTTGAACTCTTACAGAGTCAATGGCACTATTTCATTCCCCGCAGAAAGATCAACCAAGAGAAAAATACAATTAATTGATAATTCTATTGATTTATGTTTTGTAAAGGATGCGCCTTGTGCGCAAAAACACATCCCTACCATGCTCAAAGCAAAACATTTTTTGAATAAGTTGCATGGGTATATTGGCAGGAGGATCCCTGTTAAAAATAATAAGAGGTGTGAACATACAGAATTAAACAGTAAAAATATATATGTTATTCAAGATGGGTATGAGGTGCTTTATTTAAAAAGATATTTACCTAAGTTTAAATATTTAAATCCAGTCACACAATTAAGACAAGATATTGAAATAGAGCAACCTATTGATTTATTAAGTATTTCTATCAATAACGTTTTAGAGGATTTCATAAAGAGCCATTTTCTTTTCTTAGGTAAGTACATTCATTTGTTTATAAGATCATATCATTTAGAAGTGGTTGGAAGAATAGTCTCTTTTAAAGGGCAATTTGAATACTTAATTAAAAAAGATAAGCCCAATCTTTTGTTACTTTCTGCTGGTACCAGAGATGTCTTTGACTCAGTTTGTTGCTATGTTGCAAATTATTGCAATATTCCAGTGATCATCTTCCAGCATGGGGGGCATAGTTTATTTAGCTACAACCCATATCAAAAAAGTTTAGAAAATAATCAAAAAGTATTAAAGACTTTAATTATTCAATCTAACAAGGAAGTAGATAAAGTTCAGAATGAAGAGACCAGCATTCTTTGTATGGGGTCTATTCAACAATATGAAAAAAACCATGCTTCGTTTAAGGATCCCACTAAAGATGTTCTTCTTTGTTTAGGGCCAGACACAAACCTTGTATTTAGACACCTGTTAAATTATTACAGTATAAATAAAAAACATCGGCAGTCCATTGAGGTTATTAATACGGCTAAAGATGTTTCTTTGGCGGTTGATATAAAACTACACCCTAGCGGAGAGAAAGATAGCTATGATCGTTATGCAACTATCATTAAAAATAACCAATGCAAGAATATAGATATTCTTTATGGAAGTTTTGGCGAAGTTGTATCGGAAAACTACAAACTCATTATTATAGATTTTCTTGCTTCAGCACTCACTAAACATATTTTTTGTTTAAAAATTCCTGTAATTATTTATGATCGTGATTTTGATAAGATACGAGTAAGTGGCAATATCCTGGCTGATATTTATAGACGATGTTATATTGCAAGAGATCAGAATGAATTGTGTGAACTTTTAGAGAGGCATAAGGCTGAAAATTTACCATCAAAATGGAGTGTAGATTTTATTGATAAATACATATATCCAGTTGATAATGGAAGTCCTGGTGAGAACACCGCTAAATACATTTGCAATATTGTTAAATAATAAATATGGAGGTTCGTTATGTCTAAAGAAATAATAGGGTTGATTCCTGTTAAAGGCTCTTCTGAGCGAGTGCCAATGAAAAATTTGAGAAAATTTGGAGACACATCATTATTTGAATTAAAACTTTCACAACTTTCGAAGGCACGTGGGTTTGAAAAAATCATTGTATCTTCTGAAGAAGATAAAATTTTATCAATAGCAGAAAAAAAAGGATTTGGTGTTCATGAGCGTGATTCGAAATATTCAACTAGCGACGTTCCAATGAGTGATGTTTATTCGTACATAGCATCAGAAATAGAAGGAGAGAATATAGCATGGATTAACGTCACCAACCCATTAGCAGGTGCAGATTGCTATACAAATGCCATTAAATCCTATAGAGAGATGGATGCGAAATATGATTGCTTATTGAGCGTTTCCGAAGTTCAAGATTACTTGTTTCATGAGAATAAACCTGTAAATTTTAAGCCGAACCCGTGGCCAAAATCTCAAGATTTATCAGGTGTTTTAGAGATGACATTTGTTATTAATATTTTAAAGAGGCAAGATATGGTGAAATGGGGTTCATGTGTTGGAAGTTCGCCTTTTTTCTACCATCTAAGCAAGGTCGATTCATGGGATATTGACTTCCAAGAGGATTTTGATTTTTGTGAAATGGTACACAATAAACGACATTCTAAAAATTAATTTAAATTAAATGACAGTAGCAGAGAAGAGTATTGATTTGATAAACTATACTCACAATAGAGAGGCTCATTACAAAACAACGGCTGATGAAATTTTTAATTTGATTAATAACTATACAGAGCGGAAAGATCTTTTAGGACTGTATAGTTATTTTGATAAAAAATATCAATTGCCAGAGCGTGTAGTTAAGCAGAAAATTAGACAGCACATTGCTCGTTCATATTTATTTAAAAGTGGAAAGTTTAATTCCAAGCTACGTATAAAAAATATCCCTAAGTCTATACTGCAGTATGGCGCCTTATTCTATGCTTTATTTTTTACCAAGAGGAAGAGCAAGGTAAAAAATTTTAAGTTAATTATTGATAATATATGTGCACCTCATGAGTTAGAAAGATTTGAAAAGTTATTGAACTTGGTTGGCAAAGATAAAGTTTTATGTGTAACCAGAGATATTAATATCGAGCAAGATTTTTCAAAATACCATATCTATAATAAAAAGTTATTTCGTGATATTAATTTAAAAGATTTATCAAGGTCTATATTTAGTGAATTTTTTCTTGGAATTTGGGTTGTTCTTAGAGTCTCGATTAAGACTAAAGTGAATTTATTCCCCGTCTCATTACAAATTATTCATAGTTACTTATCCTCTAAGGCATTATTTGAATCTAACAGGGCGCAGTATATGATTCAAGAAAGGCATTATGATACCAATGCTGTTAAAAATTATATGTTCAAGCGGTTGGGGGGCGTGGCTTCAACCTCTATTCAGAAGAATATTTTTCAGACAGACCCAATATTTTTTTATATTGATACCGATGTTTTATTTTCTTTGGGGAATGACGGCTATAGTCGAGCTTTTGAATATGGCGGGCGTATTGATTATATCGAGCCTGTTGGTTCTTTATTTATGGAATATTATTGGTTTAATAATAAACATGATTATGAGAAGAAGTATGACATAGCAATACTTGGTATTAATACCTCTAACGCTTATGAAAGGTTAGACTCATATAATGAATTTATAGACGATTATTATTCATTATATCGTTGGGCTGCTAAATTAAGTATAGACAATCCAGAATATAATATTGTATTGATACACCATAGTAGTGCTGGCAAAGATAGTATGGAAGACGATATATTGCTGGGTTCGAATGTAAGAGTTTTAGATAAGAATCATAATAGTTATGAGGTTGCATTTTCTTCAAGATATGCCATCACTTATGGCTCGACAATGGGGTATGAATTAAATGCACACAACTTGCCAACTTTCTTTATCGATCCTGGGCGTCGCTGTTCATTCTTACCTGAGGAAGGGCAAGACTATATAGATGAAATGAGGGTTGATTCTTACGATAATTTTCATTTACTAATGAATGAAATTGTAGGCGAAAATAATGTTAAGGATATAATGCAAGAAAGTTCTAACATGTGGTGTTTAGAGAGCTCAGAAGTATCAAATAGAATTTACAATCATTTTATAAATGAAAAGGTGGTTTAATCAATGATCGGAAAAATAAAATTAGATTTATTCAAATTGAAATCTAAACAAGATTTAGAGGATATCTATCGTTTTTTTAAAGAAAGTACAGCAAAATGGTTTGATAGTAACCAGAAGCCAAAAGATGAATTTTTCCACATTAGAAAATGTCCTTTGTGCAATATTAATTCAAGTAAAGAAGTATTCGAAATAGATGGGTTCTCTTATCATGAATGCTTATCTTGTAAATCTTTGTATACCAAGCCACACTTGCGTGATGGAGTTTTAGATGCTTTATATAGTGATGGAATGTATCAGGTTTATCAAGATAAGCTTGTAAAAAAAGGGAAAGAAATACGCAAAGGGGTGCTTGAGGAAAGAAAATATTCCCAAATCGACGGATTGCTGGATAAGAGCGCCCCTACATTGCTTGATATTGGTTGTGGAGGTGGCACATTCTTAGATGTGTGCAAGCAAAATGGATGGCATGTTGAAGGGGTAGATCCATCCCCCTCGGCCTCACAATCGGCATTGGAAAATTTTAAGATTAATGTTCACCATGGAGATTTTAATAAAATTAAATTTAACAGAACTTTTGATGTTATTACATTGTGGGGTGTGCTTGAGCATATGTCAGACCCTATTTCTACAATTAAGAAAGCAAAAGGGTTGTTAAGTAAAGATGGCATAATTGTTTTTGAAGTGCCTTCTGCTGATTGTTTTATTAGTGAATATTTGAAAAAATACAATTTTTCTCCAACAAGATATATAGAAAGTGGGCGTCATAATATTTTTTTCTCAAGAGAGGTTATTAGACAAATTGCCGAAAATTTTAGTTTAAAGATAGAATACATAGAGTCAAATGGACTTGATGTTCAGACCATATTGTTAGAAGAGTTTGATACTAAGATAACAGACAAAATTATAAATATCCAGGACACTTTAAATGATTTGTTGTTGGGCGATCATTACAGAGTATTCTTAAGGAAGTAGACTAGAGAAGCGGTACATAATGATTATTGATACGTTAGATAATATAAATTTATATAGAGAACTATCTGATGATATATATTCAGGGCTTGCATTTCTTAAGGGTGTAGATTCTGATATAGAGCTAGGGGTTTATACTATCAATAATCGTGTAAAGGCGATTGTTGAGGAATATGGAACAGTGTGTAATAACAGTCTTGAGTTTGAGTCACATAAACATGTTGTTGATATTCAGTGCCCTGTCATTGGTACTGAACGGGTTTTTTGGTCTCCTATAGCTGATATGGATATAAAGATTCCATACGACAAGAAAAAAGACCGTACTATTTTTGTTAATCCACACGCACAATCCACACATGTGGATATAGGTAATAGAGTATTTGCTATTATGTTTGAAAATGATGGACATTCCCCACAACATTGTGTGGAGCTTCCTCAGACAATTAAGAAAATAACAATTAAGGTGTCAATAGACTGACTACTTGTCATTCTAATTTTATTTATGAAGGTTAGTAGAAGAGCATTTATACTTTCAGGGCTGCTTTCAGTGTCAGGGCTTCTTTATTGGAAAACACACACAGTAGTAGCTGATGATATTGAATCATTTTTCTCTAATTATGAAAGTGCTATTCCTATAGAGGGTATATTAAATACCAACATTCAGATTTTTTTATTTGAAGAAAAGTTACTTTCAATGCTGGCCAGTTTAGGTGTGGTCAAGACTATTGCTGTTGTTGATCAAATGATTAAGGACGAATACCAATTAGGAAAGATTCAGTTAATGAATGGCTGGATTGTTTCAGAAACAGAGTCTAAGGTGTTAACACTTAGAAAGAAGCATGTTTAAAGATTTAAAAGATATTTCTTCTGAGTCTACTTTAACATATGACATATGTATTGTTGGTACAGGCCCTGCAGGTATCAGTGTGGCCAAACAATTATTGGATACAGATCATCGTATTGTGATGCTTGAATCGGGTGGTATGCTTCCAGAGCCTAAATATCAGCAATTAAACAAAGGAGAGAATTCTGGACCAAGTTTCTTGTCGCTTGACGCATCTAGAATAAGATGTTTTGGCGGTACCAGTAAATTATGGGCAGGTTATTGCAGCCCATTTAAGAGCGACGAATTTGATAAGAAATCTTTTATCCCTTTGAGCGGTTGGCCGATTTCTTTAGACGATTTAAAAAAATATTACAAACAAGCTGCAAAGATGCTTGGGATATCTTATAAAAAATTTTATAGTAAAGATTATTTTCAAGATACTTTTGATGGGATAAGTTTTAAAGAATTTAACAGAGATGATTCTTTTCTATCAGGGGGCGTCTTTCAAGTTTCTAATGTAAAAAATAGAGACTTTGGCGAAAAGTATAAGAAAGATTTTGAGTCTTCTTTAAATACTGATATTATTTTTCATTCGACTGTTACTAAATTGAATCTAAACAGTTCAGGAAAAGACATTCAGAGTGCTTCAATTGCTGACTTAAACGGCAACAAGGCCACTATTAAAGCAAAGATATTTGTATTGGCTTGTGGCGCTTTAGAGAATCCTAGAATATTGCTAGCATCAAATGATTATTATAAGAATGGAATAGGAAATGACAGTGGATTTGTGGGCTCTTGCTTTATGAGTCATCCGGGTGTGGCTAATGTGGGTGAAATTCATAAGTCATCACCTGACCAGTGTATTGAAGAAGAAAAATATAATGATGACTATATTGTGCAATTTGAAATGTCTCCAAAACAAAGATCAAAACAAAAAGTTTTGAGACACATGCTTTCCATCTCACAATATAGAGATTTGGCTAATCCTAGCACTTATATATCAGGCAGAGTATTTACTGAATTTGACAAGCTTGTTGGTAACTTTAATTTTGTATCGAGTGTAAAAAAGACTGCCTGTAGAATAAACGGGAAATATTCGTCTAAACTTTGGAACTTGACCGTTGCACTCGAGCAGCCTCCCAGACTATCAAATAATTTAAGTCTGCATAAGACTAATGATATTTTAGGAATTCCAAAAATTAACATGTATTGGGACGATATTAGTGAGATCGAGAAGAATACAGTCATTAAATCTGTTGAGGCAATGGCTTGTGAGCTTGGCGCATTGAATACAGGTAGAATTAGATTTAAAAATGAGCTACTAACTGGAGAATCATATAAAATAAATGATCCAGTCAATCATCACATTGGGACAACTAGAATGTCAGATGGCTTTAAAACTGGTGTGGTTAACAAAAATTGTAAGGTTTTTGGAATATCAAACTTGTATATAGCTGGTAGCTCAGTATTTACCACCTCATCAGTTGTTAATCCAACCTACACAATTATTGCGATGTCTTTAAAACTAGGAGAATATTTAAAAAATATAAAAATATAAAAATATAAAAATATAAAAATATAAAAATATAAAAATATGATCAATACTCAATCCTTTTTCAAAAATTTAATTAAGTACGATATCGGTTTTTTCTCAGGTGTACCAGATTCTCTTTTAAAGAATATTTGTGCCTATATTTCGGATAATGTAGATTCTAAAAATCATATTATTGCCGCTAATGAGGGCAATGCTCTGGCGCTTGGTATTGGTTATTATTTAGCGAGTGGTAAATTACCATTAATTTATATGCAAAATTCTGGACTCGGCAATATTGTCAACCCTTTGTTATCTTTAGCAGATACTGATGTGTACTCTGTTCCGATGTTACTAATGATTGGCTGGAGAGGTGAGCCTAATGTCAAAGATGAGCCCCAGCATAAAAAACAAGGCAGAGTAACACTTGAGATGTTAGAAGTGATGGAAGTACCATATAAAGTTTTGTCTATAGATACAAGTGATGAACAAGCTAAAGAAATAATAAAGAAAGCGAGTAAGGAAGCATTAAAAAACAATGCACCTTATGCAATTGTTGTGAAAAAAGGTAGCTTTTCTGAATATAAACTTAAAAAAGATGAGACGGCTAATTTGCCTCTATTTAGAGAGGATGCAATTAAAATTATTGTTGATAATTTAAATGATAGTGACATTATTGTAACTACCACAGGTGTTGCCTCAAGAGAGTTATTCGAATATAGAGAAGAATTAAAACAAGGACATGAAAAAGATTTTTTAACCGTTGGTGGCATGGGGCATGCTAACCAAATTGCATTAGGAATTGCTCTGCAAAAGCCAAATAGAAGAGTTTTTTGTCTTGATGGTGATGGGGCCGCTTTAATGCATATGGGCTCTATGGCAATAAATGGCAATATAGAGTGCGATAATTTTAAACATATTATTTTTAATAATGGCGCTCATGATTCTGTTGGGGGTCAGCCTACAGTTGGCTACACTACAGATTTTCAAAGCATTGCCAAAGCAAGTGGATATAATCTGGTTTTACAGGCAGAAACAAATGAAGAAATTGTAAAATATATTGAGGATTTAAAGGCGCTTGAAGGTAAAGTGTTTTTAGAGGTAAAAGTAAAGAAAGGCTTTCGTAAAGATTTGGGTAGGCCCACTACAACACCAAAAGAGAATAAACAAAATTTAATGGGATTTATTAAGGAAAGCTATCATGAGTAAAAAAGCACGAGTACTACTATTGAGTCCTAATTTGAAGGGTATGGAAAATGGGTTAAATAGAATACAGCCACCACTAGGCTTAATGCTTTCAGCAGCAGTGATGAGAGATCAGGGGCACCATGTAAAGGTACATGATGCTGCTTTAGAGGGCTGGAATAATCGTATACCCATAAATAGAAGTATGGTTATGATCGGTCAATCAGAAGAAGAACTCATCACACTAATTTCAGATTTTTCACCAGATATAGTAGGAATATCAGCATTATTTTCCAATTTAATGGAATCCGCACATAATATTGCATCCATTATAAAAAAAGTAAATAGAAATATTACAGTTGTGCTTGGCGGAAATCATATCTCGAGTGCTATAAGGGATTATAAATTATCAAAGACATCATTAGATCCTTTATTTCCTGCACAGCTTATCGACTTGGACGACAAAAATATTGATTATGCTATGTATGGCGAGGTTGATTATGAATTCCCTAAACTTGTTACTTCTCTAGTAAATAAAATGGATTTGACAGACATTAGAGGACTTGTATTTAAAAATCATATTGAAAATAAAATATATATTGCTGACACACCAGACACGATATCAAATCTGGATGGATTACCTTTTCCTGCTAGAGATCTAGTTAATATGGAAGGTTATTTTGATATTGGTGCATTTCATTCGCCTAAATCCAGGTCGAAAAGAGTGTTAAGTGTTATGGCTTCAAGGGGATGTCCAGAGAAATGCACGTTTTGTACAACTCCAGATATGTGGGGTGCAAAAGTTCGTTGGCGCTCAACGGAACATATTATTACCGAGATTAAGAATGCGTGCAGAGATTATAATATCGGTGAATTGCAATTTGAAGATGACACAATTACAGCACGTTGTAATAATTTGCTTGATCTTTGTTCTGAGTTGGAAAAAATCGGCCTACCATGGTGTACTCCGAACGGCGTCAAAGTGAACTACCATGCTTCGAAACAACCTGAGATGTTCAAAGCAATGCACGACTCTGGTTGTTACCAAATTACTTTGGCCTGTGAAACTGGTGTTCAAGACGTAATGGATAATATTGTTAAGAAAAAGCTTAATATTGATTCTATAAGGCCTGCAATTGAAAATGCAAAAAAGTCTGGAATGCTAGTACATACTTTCTGGGTATTAGGGTTCCCAGGAGAAACTTATGAAAATATGCAAGAAACAATTAACTTTGCTATGAAATCTGGTGCAGATAGTTTTTCGTTTGCAATCTTAAGTCCTCTGCCTGGTACGCCAATTTATCGGCAAGTAATAAGAAATGATCTGTTTTGGGAAGGTACTGATATTAATGACTTAATGTATAGATCTTCATTGATAAAAGTTGATGGATTTACGAGCGCAGAAGAATTCGAAAAATTTGTTTCTGAAACTAACCTAATGGCAAATAATATGTTGCTCGAAAAGGACCCGCAAAGATTTAAATATAAATATGGCGATTCTGCCGATGAGACCACATTACATAAACAGACATAATAATTATTGAAAATCACTGCTGTCCCGTTAACGTTCACAGCAAAACCATTTTATTGATATCGGGCTGCTTATGGATACACTACTGATTTTCAAAGTATTGCGAAAGCCTGTGGGTATGATTTGATTTTGCAGGCAGAAACAAATAATGAAGTTGTAAAATGTATTGAAGATTTAAAGGCGTTTGAAGGTGAAGTGTTTTTAGAAGTAGAAGTAGAAGTAGAAGTAGAAGTAGAAGTAAAAGTAAAAAAAGGCTTTCGTAAAGATTTGGGTAGGCCTACTACAACGCCAAAAGAGAATAAAGAAAATTTAATGGAATTTATTATGGAAAGTTATCATGAGTAAAAAAGTTTATGTTGGTATGAGTGCAGATTTAATGCATCCAGGGCATATTAACATCTTAAAAGAAGCTTCAAAACTAGGCGAGGTGACAGTTGGATTACTTACTGACAAGGCAATAGCAAGTTATAAAAGACTTCCTTTTATGTCCTTTGAACAAAGAAAGGAAGTGGTTGAAAATATCAAAGGTGTAACAAAAGTTATTGCTCAAGATACTTTGGATTACAGGCCCAATCTTAAGGAGATTAAACCTGACTTTGTAGTTCATGGCGATGATTGGAAAGAAGGAGTTCAGATTAAAACAAGACAGCAAGTGATGGACGTTCTTGCTAATTGGGGTGGTGAATTAATTGAAATTGCATACACGCACGGAATATCATCAACGCAATTAAACAAATCTTTGGCAGAAATTGGTACAACGGTTGATGTAAGAAGAGCCAGACTTAGAAGACTAATACATGCCAAGCCAATTGTTCGTATCTTGGAGGCGCATAATGCACTAAGTGCTTTAATCGCAGAAAATACAGTTGTTGAAAGGAATAGTGAAAATGTTTGCTTCGACGGTGTTTGGTCTAGTTCTTTGACAGATTCAACGGCCAAGGGTAAGCCCGACATTGAAGCTATTGATATGACTTCTCGCATAAATGCAGTGAATGATATGTTTGAAGTAACCACTAAACCAATGATTTTTGATGCAGACACTGGTGGTAAAACTGAACATTTTGAATTCACTGTACGTAGTTTGGAGCGAGCTGGTGTTAGTGCGGTTGTTATTGAAGATAAAACAGGCCTTAAAAAGAACTCATTATTTGGCAATGATGTTAAACAAACACAAGACTGTATTGAAAACTTTTGTGACAAAATTGCTCGAGGTAAAGCAGCTCAACTTAGCGATGATTTTATGATCGTTGCACGTATTGAATCATTAATTCTTGAGGCTGGAATGGATGATGCATTAATTCGTGCAGATGCCTATATTAAGGCGGGTGCTGATGGAATTATGATCCATTCTAGACACAAAGATCCAGCAGAGATTATAGAATTTATGCAAAAGTTTAGAGCGGAAGACCAAAATACACCTGTAGTGGTGGTGCCTACAAGCTTCAACGCTGTCACAGTGGAAGAATTTATTGATATGGGTGTTAATGTTGTTGTTACTGCTAATCACATGTTGAGAGCTGCTTATCCTGCAATGTTAAAGGTTGCTAAATCTGTCCTAGAGAATGGCAGAAGTTTAGAAGCTGAGCCAGATTGTATGCCCATTAAGGAGATCTTAGAATTTATACCCGGCACTAAATAAATGCAAAAAGCATTTATAAATCAAGGCTTGTCAGTATTGACTGATATTTTGACTGATTTACAAATAAAAAATATTTTTATAGTTGTTGGTAATAATGCCTTTTCATCCATAAAGACCCTAATAGAACCTTATATACAAGGAATTAATACGGAATTCTTTATTGTGTCTGATTCTAATTTGGAAACTATAGTTGATGGATGTGAGCAACTAAGACAATGCAATTCAGATATGGTAATTGCTATTGGAGGCGGTAGAATTATTGATGCTGCAAAGTTAATTAGTACAGTGGCATTGTCTACTCATAACTACGAAAGTGTTATTAAAGGAAATGAGACGATAGCTGATAAATTTTTGCCATTATTGGTGATGCCGACTACTGCAGGTACAGGTAGTGAGGCAACTAGCTTTAGTGTCGTATATCTTCAAGAGGAAAAATATTCAGTTGTTAGTGAACACCTATTGCCAGATTACGTAATTGCAGATTCTTCACTAGTTCAAAAAATGCCAGACTATCTTAAGGCTTGCACCGTGTTCGATGCTTTTTCTCAGGCTATTGAGTCCTTTTGGTCAGTTGATTCTACCCCATCTAGTAGAGAGAATGCTGAAAAATCCATTACTCTAATTAGTCAGAATATACAAAACTATTTAAAAAATGATAAAGAAACTACCAAGTATATGGTAAATGCTGCATACCTGTCGGGCATGGCAATTAATGAATCAAAAACCACGTTACCACATGCTTTGTCTTATTTTCTGACAAGTAGATATGATATTCCACACGGACACGCTGTTGCTTTGACGTTAGGGTTTGTAGGAAAAATTAATGCTAGTTTAGGGGATGATAAGTTAAAACAAGTAATGAAAAATATTGCAGATATGTTAAATATTGACGTTATAAATTTTGATCAGTATTGGCGTGATTTAATGAAAACAAGTGGTCTAGAGGTAAATCTGTCTAAACTAGGTGTTAAGCAACAAGACTTAGAGTTGATTGTTGATTCGGTTAACATTGAAAGGCTAAAAAACCACCCACTTAATATTAATAAACAAATTTTAGTTAAAGAGTTGACTAAAATACTTTAAATTAAAAGGGGAATATAAAAAAACATGGAGAAATACAAAAAAATTAGAAAAGAAATGTATAACGTCCAATTAACGCGTTGGGGACATTTATGGAACGTTAAATCACCCTATACATTGTTTAAGGGTATTTATTATATGGAAACAGCTTCGTTGTTTTTGTTTATTACACAAAAAATCATTAAATCACCAAATTTTATTACTTTCCTATATGCGTTAACTGGTGTGATGGGGGCATTTTTATTGCATAGCTCTCAAGAGACGTTGTTTTATATTGGTATATTTATGGTTTTTACTAAAGGTACATTAGATTGTTCTGATGGCACCTTGGCAAGGCGTTTAAATAAGACTTCATTTATAGGACATGTCTTTGATAGTTATGGTGCATATGTAAGCGATGCCGCTTTTAGAATAGTTTTTATTTACTATACACTTGGCTACTTTCCTGAACTAATGTTTTTGTTTCCAGTATTGTCATTTACGTTATTAGCAACTGATTTTCGATTGTATTCCGATTCTCAATATGTGGGAGTGGTGCTAGATATAACCAAGGATAAAATCAGAGATGGGGTGTATGAGAATGATATTCGTCGTGAGGGCAATCGTGATAGTAATTTAAAAAAATGGTATCTTCGGTATGTGTCATTATTAGATGATAGGGCTCGAAGTATTGATTCATTATTACTTATACTGACGGTAGATTTTATTTTTAATTATGATTTATCGATATTACTATTAGTTATATCAGCCTTCATAATCTTAAGGGCAATTATTATGTATATTGCTGGAGTGTATTTTGTATTTAAGGTTTATAAAGAGTAGGTTTAATGGATAAAAAATACTGGAATATTTATTATCAACGACACGGTAAAGATAAGGGCATTAGCAAGTGTAGTAGTTTTGCACAATTTTGCTTAGATAGTTTTTTTACCGAAAGAAGCTTAAATATTGTAGAGCTGGGATCAGGCAATGGCAGAGACGCAATTTTTCTTGCCCATCACAATCACAATGTCATTGCTATTGATCAAAGTACTACTGCAATTGATATTGAGAAGCAAAGCCTTGATGCCGAAGTTGGCCAGTATTTACATCCTAAGGCGCTAGATTTTGTTCAAGAAGACTACACTCAGTATGAAAAAATAGACGCCTTTTATTCAAGGTTCACTATACACTCTATTACGAAAGACGATGAAGTGCTATTATTACCAAATGTTTATAACGCTTTAAGTAGTGGCGGTTTGTTTTGTATTGAAGTTAGGACAACTAAGGATTCTTTGTGCGGTGTTGGTGAGGCTTGTGGAGAAAACACATTTATTACCGATAGTCATAAGAGGCGATTTATTAACTCTAAAGTATTTCGAGAGCAGGTTTCAGATTTAGGCTTTAAAGAGTTGTATTTTACTGAGGAAGATAATTTGTCAATTTACAAGAATGACAATCCAGTGTTAATGAGAATTATTTTACAAAAATGATAGACGCAGATAAAGATGATGCTATTTTTAAAATAGCTGTTGAAATTTTAACGAATAACAATATCAATTACTGGATTTGTCATGGCACATTACTGGGCATCATTCGTGAAAATAGACTTTTACCATGGGACCATGATATTGACTTTGCAGTGTGGGATGATGAATGCTCCAAAGAAGAGATATTAAAAATATTTTCTGCGGACGAGCGCTTTAAACAAGAGGTTGTGCCAGAAGAAATAAACAGTTTGCATTTTGCTGCAGTTGATAAAAGAGTAGATATTAATTTTTATAGCAGAGATGTAGACAAGGCATACATCAAATGGGTTGCGATACCTGAAAGTATTTTTCTTAAGTTTTATTATTTTGCTGTAAATTTTATTGCTACTGATATGGACATAAGTAAAGCTATTGAGTCTAGTAATGGAAAAACTATAAAGCTTATTAAATTATTGTTAACTATCCCACTAATTTTTGTTAAATTTATTTTGCCAAAAACATTCAAGAGTAAGCTACATAAAAATTTGTATCAAAAACTTGACTTCATTGGTTATAGCTACCCAATGGAGTTAATGAAATGCAAGGTAATGAACTTCTTAAGTGTGGATGTTGTTGTGCCAGTTGAGCCTGAAGAAGTTTTGAAATTTACGTATGGCGAAGACTGGAGAATACCAAAACAAGAATATGTATGGTATAAAGAGGCTAAGAATTTATTACGACAAGGTTGATGATGAAAATTTTATCAAACAAAATGGAAAAAATAAAGATATTAGAAATTTTAAGATTATTAACGCACACATAAAAATATGAAAGCACTAATACTTGCAGGCGGTTTTGGAACACGCCTTAGCGAAGAAACTGATATTAAGCCGAAGCCAATGGTGGAGGTGGGTGGCAAGCCGATATTGTGGCATATTATGAAAACTTATTCTCATCATGGGGTTAATGAGTTTGTTATCTTGCTTGGATATAAGGGTTATTACATTAAAGAATACTTCGCTAATTATTTCTTGCATCAGAGTGACGTGACGATTGATATGTCAAGTGGAGATATGGAAGTGCATAATAACTCTAGTGAGCCATGGAGGGTGACCTTGCTTGATACTGGCTTGAATGCAATGACTGGTGCAAGAGTTAAAAAAGCAAAAGATCATATTGGTAATAAACCATTTTTATTGACTTATGGTGATGGCGTAGCTGATATTAATATTCAAGCAACGCTTGACTTCCATAAGCAGCATGGCAGGTTAATGACAATGACTTCTGCGCAACCAGACGGTAGATTTGGTGCGCTTGATATTGATGAGAATGACAAGGTGGTGGCATTTAAAGAAAAACCAAAAGGAGACGGCTCTTGGATCAATGCAGGTTACTTTGTTTGTCAGCCAGAGGTATTAGATTATATCCCACAAGGGGATGATGCTGTTCTTGAGCAAGAGCCACTTAGAAATCTTGCCAAAGATGGGGAAATTTATACTTATAAGCATAATGACTTTTGGATGCCGATGGATTCTCTAAGGGATAAAATTAAGCTTAATGATATGTGTGAAAATCAAAATGCACCTTGGATGGTTTGGGATAAGTAATGTTTGACAATATTTACCAAGGAAAAAAGGTACTAGTAACAGGGCATACCGGCTTCAAAGGCACATGGTTAACAACATGGTTGCTAAACTTGGGCGCCAATGTAATTGGCGTTTCTAAAGATGTTCCGACTCAGCCATCAATGTTTGATATATTAAAGATATCTGACAAGATTCAACATTGTAATGTTGATGTTCGTGATTTTGAACTTCTTAGTCAGGTTGTTTCAGATGAAAAGCCAGATTTTGTTTTTCATTTAGCAGCCCAGGCAATTGTATCCACTTCTTATAGCGACCCATTAGAAACTGTTTCATCAAATGTGATGGGTACGACCAATCTATTGGAAGCGTTACGAATTTCAAATCATCAATGCACGGCTATTATTATTACTAGCGATAAAGCCTATGATAATGTTGAACAGGTTTGGGGTTACAAAGAGAATGACCCGATGGGTGGTAAAGATATTTACAGTGGCTCTAAGGGCGCAGCAGAGTTAATATTTAAGTCTTACTATCACTCATTTTTCAAGTCAAAAGAATCTAATGTGCGCTTGGCAGTTGTCAGAGCAGGCAATGTGATTGGCGGCGGTGATTGGGCGCAAGATAGAATTGTCGTGGATAGTGTTGAGGCTTGGAGTAAATCTGAAAGTGTCGAAATAAGAAGTCCAGAAGCAACACGTCCTTGGCAACATGTTTTGGAACCGCTTAGTGGATACTTAAATTTAGGGCAAGCACTTTGCAATGATAAAGGTTTGAGCGGCGAAGGTTTTAATTTTGGACCTCGTGCAGAACAAAATCATACTGTTGTAGAGCTGTTGGAAGACTTGAGTAAATATTGGCATTTTGATGATGCGTCCGATGCATTTACCATAACAGACAATATTCCGTTTTATGAGGCCGGATTGCTGAAACTTAATTGCGACAAAGCACTTGCATCATTGAAATGGCAGGCGACATTAGACTACCAAGATACCATTAAATTTACTTCCGAATGGTATTACGATCATTATCAAGATAATGAAGATATGATGGCTAAAACAATTCAGCAGATTAGTGAATATGAAAATATTGCCAAGTCTAAATCACTTAAATGGACGGCGTAACCTTAACACCATTAAAGAAAATCACGCACCCTAAGGGTGATATTTTTCACGCCATGAAGGCAAGCGATGATGGGTTTTTTGGATTTGGGGAGGCTTATTTCTCAACCGTTAATCAGGGCGAGGTTAAAGGCTGGAAAAAGCATACTGAAATGACATTGAATTTAGTTGTTGTGACAGGTGAGATTAAATTTGTGGTTTATGATGACAACAGCTTTTATAGCGTTAAGCTATCAAAAAATAACTACCAAAGGTTGACAGTGGAGCCTGGTTTATGGCTTGCCTTTAAGGGTGTGTCTGCTGAGAATATGCTGCTTAATTTGGCAAGCATCGAACACAATACAAATGAAAGTGAAAACGTTGATATGTACGGCTTTGATTATAATTGGAATGAAACTTAAGGCGATAGTGTGATTGTGATGAATTATGAGAAAGAATAGCAACTCAAGCAGTGGTAAGTTATTGATTATAGGGGGCACCGGGTTTATCGGTGTAAATGTAGCAAAAGAGGCTGTAAATCGTGGATTCCAAGTATCAATCATTTCTAAAAATAATTGCCCGTCATCTAAGCAACTTAAAGGTGTTGAATATATTGCAGTAGATATTACTAAGAAAGAAGACCTGTTGTTAGAGTTAAAAGACAAGCACTTTCATTATGTATTAAATCTGGGTGGATATGTTAACCATGCGAGTTACTTTGATGGCGGTAGTGAGGTTCTCAAGGTGCACTTCAATGGCACTGTAAATTTAGTGAGCTGCATCAATAAAACCAATCTACAAAGCTTTATTCAGGTTGGTAGTAGTGATGAATATGGAGGTAGTGTTGCACCTCAAAATGAAAACCAAAGAGAGATGCCAATATCCCCCTATTCTTTTGCTAAATCGGCAGCCACCCATTTTTTACAGATGTTATATAGAACAGAAGGTTTTCCAGTAGTAATTCTTCGCCCATTCCTTGTGTACGGAGTTGGGCAAGATGATAATAGGTTTATTCCACAAATTATTCAAGGGTGTATCAATAATAATAAGTTTCCTGTGTCTGCTGGTGAGCAGTTAAGAGACTTTTGCCATATAGATGACATATCCAATGCGATATTCTTAGCATTGAGTAATAATAATGCACATGGCGAAGTGATTAATATAGCATCAGGAGTCTCAGTTTCTATTAAGGATGTAATTTCTTTAATTAAATCATTGATTGGGTCTGGGAAACCACAATTTGGATTAGTGCCATACAGAGTTGGTGAAAACATGAAATTATTTGCAGATATATCGAAAGCTAATAGGATGTTAGGCTGGTCTCCTAAAGTTAATTTAGTTGATGGACTTAAGAAGGTTATTGATCAGTATGCAAGGCGCTAGTAATACCCCCTTGGTTTCTGTAATTATGAATTGCTATAATGGAGAAAGGTATCTTCAAGAAGCGATCGATTCAGTGTACTCACAAACATATACTAATTGGGAGATTATATTTTGGGATAACGCATCTACTGATGATAGTGCCAAAATAGCTCAATCGTATGACAGTAAAGTTAAGTATTTTCATACTAAAAATAACACTCCATTAGGAAGGGCAAGAGTAAGTGCAATTGATAAAGCAAATGGAGAGTATCTTGCTTTTTTAGATTGCGATGACTTATGGGAAGATATTAAGCTTGAAAGGCAGGTCGGCGTTATTAATGGTCAGCATAACATCGGTTTGGTTTATAGTAGGTGCGAGATTATTTCCGGAACGAATGAATTACTAGGGAAGATACCGCCAAGAGAAGAGCTCCCTTCAGGGAGTAATGTTTTTGATGAGTTAGTAAAAGAAAATTTTATACCCTTTGTTTCTACCCTTGTTTGTCGACAAAAGTATGACGACATTGGAGGGTTTCCGGTTCATTATAAAAATTCTACAGACTATCATGTATTCCTAAAACTTTCATACAATTATAAAGTGATTTCTATTGATGAGGTGCTGTGTAAATATCGAGAACATTCTGGAAATTTATCACATTCTCAATATATTATTGGCGCTAAAGAAAGTATTGATTCTGTTGCATCATTTCTTCCTGATCGATGTGCCATTATAGGGTTGAAGTATCAATACGCTCAACTTGTAGTTGCACACCTGAAAGATAATAAAGTTCTCAAAGCTTTGTATTTATCAATCAAGCACAAAGTATTAGGAATTCTTTTTGTTAGGCTTTTAAAAAAATGGTTATAAACAGTAAATTTTCAATATTTTCATTAGCGATCTTTCTTCCGGTTTTTTTATCATTTTCAAGTAATGGAAGCTTTGTTTTTAATAGAGTGGGCGGTATTCATTCAGAATATTTGTATACAACGCCTGTTTCGCTCTTATTGATAAGTATATTATTGTTTAAAAAAGATGTTATTTTATGGAGTAGTAAAAATACAAGCATTAGAAATTTATTTTTATTTTTTTTGTATTCCATTCTGTGCATTGTAATTAATTTTTTATTTAATGAGCAGATTAATCCATCTTTGCTCAGAGTTACATTGTTGCTAATAATGTTCTTATTTTTACTTGAATTATTTGATAGATACTTCTTTCAAGTGTTTACTTTGAATCAAGATCATTCATTAGTAGTGAGAAAATACATTTTGTATCCATTAGGTATTATTTTAGTAATTACAGTTTTCAGTGATGCATTTCTTGAAAGGAGTGTATTTTTATTTGATAGCTTTACTGTTTATAATTATGAACAGTATTACGCATTTATATTTGTCGTTCTATCTGGCGCTTTTATGCAATCAAATTTAAGACAAGTTTTTAAATTTTCAGTGTATTTATTATCATTGAGTGTGGCATTATCGAGTGCTAATACTACAGCCACTTTGCTAATGTTTTTTTTACTTGTATGGAGCTTTTTTTGCTTAAATTATTTGAAGCATGCATTGTATAGTTTGGTATTGACCTTGTTAATTAGCATAATTCCAATTTATTATCTCTTTATATATGAGTTTTATGAAATAGGTATGTTAAGTGGTAATTTTGAATCTAGAGTGTATGGCATAAGAAGTTATATTGATGGCTTGAATTGGGTAGAATTTCTATTTCCATTCGTACAGAGTTCTAGGGGATTTTCTGATGATATGCATAGCCAATTTCTTGAGGTTTTTAACTCACTTGGTTTGATCGGTTTTTTTTATTTCTATGGGGTTATTTTTTACAGACTGAAAAAAATAGGAGTTAAATATCCAGATATTGGAATTTCATTAGCGATAGTGGTATTTATTGGAGGGATGGTTGTAAATACAACTATGCATCCATATTTATCGATATGTTTTGCATATATAATTGCTTTTTACTATAGATTATCCATGGTTTCGGGAAAACAAAAAATATGAAAATATTAATAACTGGTGGTGCTGGTTTCATTGGTTCAAATTTGTGCGATTATCTCTTGCTAAAAAAGCATAAAATCGTTATCGTTGATGATTTGAGCACAGGTCATAAATCAAACTTATCTTCTATTTTTGATAAAATAGAGTTTTATAAAGAAAAAATAGAGTGGTTTGATTTTGATAAAGTATCTGATATTGATGCAATAGTGCACTTGGCAGCCCAGCCCTCTGTACCCTTGTCGATTACAAACTTCGCTGATAGTTCATCTTCTAATCTACTCGGTACAATTAATGTTATTGACTATTGTAGAGTAAGAAAAATCCCTTTTATTTATGCATCATCCTCTGCTGTTTATGGTAATTTACCGTTGGGCGATGATGAAAGTAAAAAAATCGATTTATTAAGCCCTTATGCTACTGACAAGTATGCAATGGAATTATATGCAAATACTGCTTATAAACTTTATCAACTCTCAAGTATTGGTCTGAGATTTTTTAATGTTTATGGTCCAAGACAGGATCCTAATAGTCCCTATTCTGGTGTAATTTCTATTTTTGCTGATAGAATATTAGAAGGTCGAGAAATTACAATTAATGGTGGACACCAAACTCGTGATTTTGTTTATGTAAAAGATGTAGTTAATACTATTTATCAGGCAATTACCCTTGTATCCAAGAGTGTTATCTGCGAAGTAAGTAATGTATTAACAGGAGAATCTGTAACTATTGACCATCTTTCTAATCAAATGATGGATATTGTAGGCGTAGATGTTAATAAAACATACCAAGATCTTTCTATGGGCGACCCTGAGCAATCAGATGGCACAGTAGAGAAAATGGTTAAACTTTTTTCAATTGAAATAAGGAGATTTTCAAAACTGAGAGAAGGTCTCCAAGAAACGATTCAATACATTAAAAGTGACGAATAAATTCCATGGAAAAAGAAAAATATAATTGGATTGTAGTTGGGGGAGGTATTTCTGGGATAGCTGTTGCTGAGATCCTTTGTAGGGGTGGAGAGTCTGTTTTATTAATTGAAAAGAATGAGCAGTTGTCATCCGAAACCAGTAAAGTGTTTCATGAATGGTTACATTCCGGTTCATTGTATTCACTTGCACCCGATAGGCTGCTGACTTTAAGATATTTGCTTGGTGCAACTGATGATCTGTTTGAGTATTATGATAGCTTTCCAAGAATGAACCTGAAACCAACTGAGTCTGGGACAAGTGTTAGTGGCTCGGGTTGGTTTAATAACGAACACATAGAGTATCGATACAAAAAGCATTTGTATAACCCAGTATGGTCATCGTTAGTATCTCGCTCAATGAATGTTATAGATTTATTAGATAAACATGATTGGTTGCGAAGAAGGGCCGGGTCAGACTATGGTGATTCGAAAGTCAAGTTCACTCATTGGTTTAATAAAATTTTTGATCAAATTAGAAATAGTTCTGACTTTTATTGCAAGACTAGTCCAGATATCACAATGAATTCTAGGGAATTAATCGCAGATATATTGTCTGCAGCTTTAGGCAAGGGGCTAACGGTTTTGACCGGATCACTAGTAGATGATGTTATAGAGAAAGATCATGGTGCCTCTGTAAAGGTTGGGGATACTACGTATCAATCTGAAAATGTGGTAATTTGTAGTCCAGACGTGATTTCTAAATTATTAAACATTCCAATCAAAACTAGTTATGCACCTATTGCTGTGGTTGAAGGCGTGCCCGAGAATGCAAAGAGTTTTGTGGAGTTGGATTATAATATTAAAAAGTGCATAAATCTTTTGAAAAAAGGGGAGGGCATTGGTCAGGCCGGCGGAGTAACTATGGAAAGAAAAGAAGATGTCGATTCTTATTTATCGTATATTATTTCTGAACATAAAAAGAGGAATCCCGGGATTAGAGTTGTTGATACTTATGTTGGTTTGAAGAAGGAACTAGTTCAGAAGGGAGAGAACAGAAATTATCTTTATCATATAAACCAAAACAGTAACCGTATTTGGTCTATAGTTTTGGGGAAATTTAGTTTAGCTTTCAGTATGGCGCCTGAATTTTATCGACAGACACATCATAAAAATCCACCAAAGACAATAGAGTCACATATGAAAAACACTAAAAATGAGCTTATATCAGAAACCTCATGGAAAGAAATAATAATTAATGCAAGGAAATAAAATATGGGAATGATTAAATTACCAAAAAAATCAATTGATTTTTTCAATAACAACTATTTAGATATATTTGAAAGTGGAAATTTGGCAGAAGGGGAGTGGAATACAAAAGTAGCAGACTGGGCTTGTGAATATACTAGTGCACAGTGCGCGCTTGCAGTTAATTCAAATGGGTCTGGTGTGTTTGCAATCTTGAATATACTAAAGCAATACAGAGGGAAAAAGAGGGTATTTTTACAAAGCAATACAATGTATGGCGTTCGAACCATGGCGGCTTCTTCAGGCTTGGAGTTGAATGGCTATGTTGATTGTAGTCTCGACTATTTAATGCCAACTTATACTCAAGTCGAAGAATTTATTGGTACTTTAGATAAGCCTAGTGAGTGTGTATTTTTACTAACTCATATCGGTGGCTGGGTTAATCCTGATATTGAAGAAATTGCGCGACTATGTAAAAACAAAGGTGTGGCATTAGTTGAAGATTGTGCGCATAGCCTTGGTTCGACACTCAATGGAAAGCACACCGGAACTTTTGGTGATGCTGGTGTTTATTCGCTTTATGCTACAAAAACCATACCTGTTGGTGAGGGTGGTATTATTGTTACTCAAGACAAAGAATTACATCAAATGGTGGAAAAATTTGTTATGTATGACCGTTTTGAGCAAAAATTGGATGTTGGTGTGAATTTAAGAATGTCTGAGATTAACGCATTACTCACATATTCTGTTATTCAGGAGACTGAGGCCATTATTCAAAATAAATATCAGATTGCGAATAAATATATTAAAGCTTGTGAAAAATATAATTGGAACTACATTGATCCAGCATCTGGGAACCAAAGATCAAATCTTTATAAATTTATACTATTATCATACTCAGATAAACCCGAAGAGGAATTTTCACAGATCACAAAACGAACATCACCAGTATATGATTACGCTTTAGGGGGGGATGATCAGGAAATAGTTAAGCGTCATATCTGCCTACCTATTTGGTATTTATTGGAGGATAAGGTTGTTGATGCAGCAGTATCTGAATTGCAACGATAGACTAGTTTAGACGTGAATATATTATTTGTTGGTAGTTCTGCAGATTGGCATGTAGATTTATGGGTTAAGTATTTTACTAAAAAACATAAGGTTTATTTGTTTTCTGATAAAGAGGATTATTTAAACGATCAAGAATTTGACCGTATTAAAATCATCAAGGTGGAGAGTTGGACTGGAAAAATACTCAATTTTTTAAAGATAAAAAAAAAATTACCTTATCAGTTCAATAAGCTTACTTCTGTATACGGCTATGCTAAAAAACTTAATCAAACTATATATGATTTAGATATTGATATTGTGCATGCGCATTCATTGTATTATGGATATTTAACTTCTTTTGTTAAAAATGACATTCCAATTGTTTTTACCCCTATGGGTTCCGATGTTATCTTGCACGCTCAAAATAGTATTATTCATCGGTATTTAGCTAATAAATCCTATGGTAGAGCAAATGTTGTAACTGGAGATTCTATATTGTTGCAAAATAAAGGATATAGCGTTGGCGCTAAAAAGGAAAATAATTTTATTATTCAAAATGGTGTGGATAGTTCTATTTTTTCGCCCAAGTCTAATAATTTGAAAGAAAAATATGGTATCAAAGATGATGAAATATTAATATTTAGTCCTAGAGCAATTACACCTCTTTACAACATTGACGTTATTATTGAAGCAATTTCTAAACTCATCAAATCTGGATACAAAGTAAAATGCATGCTCTCATTTGCTTTTGGTGATGAATATTTTTTACAGCTGAAAAATCAAGTTCAAGGGTTAAGGCTTATTAATAATATTATTTGGTTAGGGTTTCTTACTTATAAAGATATGTCAGAGCATTATAATGCCGCTGATGTGGTTGTGTCTATCCCTAGTTCTGACAGCTCCCCTAAAAGTGTTTATGAGGCTATGTTTTGTAGAAAACCTATTGTGGTTTCTGATTTAGAATGGAGCTATGAATTACTTGATAAGTGTAATTGTATTGCAAGAGTAAATATTAAAGATGTTGAATATTTATTTAAAGCTATTGAAAAAATTATTACTGATTCTGAATATGCACAACAGTTAGCAGATAACGGATTATCAGCAGCACATAAATATTTTGATTACAAGATAAACATGAAGGAAATGGAGTTAATTATGTTAAATGCACTTAATAGGAAAAATGATTGATGAAAGATGAAGGGCAATATCAGAAGTTTCTTTTCCTAATTAAAAAATAATTTATGCAAACTATTTGTAAAAACTGCGTAATGGATACAACGGATTCTGAGATTGTTTTTGATGACAAAGGATTTTGCGATCATTGTAATACATTTTATACGGATATAAAACCTAATTGGAATACTGGCGAAAAAGGCCGGAATGAAATTTCTCGAATGGCTAATAAGATAAAAAAAGAAGGGGAAGGGAAAGACTTTGATTGTATTATTGGTATGAGTGGTGGTATTGATAGTTCGTACTTAGTATATCTTGCTAAGGAAAAATTAGGTTTGCGTCCTTTGGTTTTTCATGTGGACGCAGGGTGGAATTCCCAACAAGCTGTCCATAACATTGAAAGGATAGTTGATAAGTTAGATTTGGATTTATATACAGAAGTTATTGATTGGGAAGAGATGAAGGACTTGCAATTATCTTTTTTTAAGTCTGGCGTTTCTCATGTAGATACACCACAAGACCACGCTTTTTTTGCAACAATGTATAAATTTGCCTCAGAGCACAATGTTAAGTATATATTGACAGGTGGTAATTATTCAACCGAATGTATTAGAAACCCTTTAGAATGGATGTATTATCAATCTGATGCTCGTCAATTGAAAGACATACACAAAAGATTCGGAACGGTGAAGCTTAAAAATTTTCCAATAACCAATATTCTTTGGCATAAGATATATTTGCCATATGTTAAAAAAATACAATTAATTAGACCTCTGGATTTTATGCCATATCATAAAGAAGAGGCAACTCAGTTTCTTGTTGATCATTTGGATTATCAGCGTTATGCTCAAAAACATTTTGAATCTAGATTTACTAGGTTTTATGAAAGCTATTGGTTGCCAACTAAGTTCGGATTTGATACTCGAAAAGTGCAGTATTCTAGTTTAATTGTAACCGGTCAAATGACGCGTAATGAGGCAGTTGAAAAACTCAAGAAGCCGGCTTTTGATGAAGAGACGATCAGACATGATTTTGAGTATATTGCAACTAAATTAGGAATATCAGTAGATGAGCTACAAGGTTATCTAGATGCGCCTAATAAAAAATATACAGACTATAAAAATCAAATGTGGCTGTATAATTTTGGCGCGAAAGTTATACATGCCCTAGGGATGGAGAAAGGTGGTAAGCGATGATAGGCATTGTTGACTATGGAATGGGAAATATAAAGGCTTTTTCTAATATTTACAAACAACTTGACATTCCTCATAAAATTATTAAGTCCAGAGAGCACTTCAAAGATGTTGAAAAGATAATACTCCCCGGTGTTGGCGCTTTTGATCATGCAATGATGTGCCTAGAAAAATCTGGGTTACTCGAAACTTTAAATGACTTAGTGCTAAATAAAAAAAAACCTATTTTAGGTGTTTGTGTTGGCATGCAAATGATGGCAAAGTCTAGTGAAGAAGGTGCCCTTAGTGGCTTGGGTTGGATTGAAGCAACAGTAAATAAATTTAAAAAAGAAGAATTAGGGGGTGGAAATCCACTTCCACACATGGGGTGGAATTCAATTGAACATATGAGTGACAATCTATTATTTAAGGATATAGATGTAAGCTCTAGATTTTATTTTTTACACTCTTACTATTTCAATTCTATAAATGAAGGAGACTCGATCGCTTCTTCTATGTATGGAAGTCGTTTCACTTGTGCTACCAACCGTGATAATATTTTTGGCGTTCAGTTTCATCCTGAAAAAAGTCATCATAATGGTGTGCAACTTCTAATAAATTTTAGTAATTTATAATGTTGTATCCAAGAATAATCCCTTGTTTGCTTGTGCATAATAAAGGCCTGGTAAAAACTGTTAAATTTAAGGATTTTAAATATGTTGGCGACCCTATTAATGCAGTTAAGATTTTTAATGAGAAAGAAGTTGATGAATTAATTGTTTTAGATATTGATGCAACGGTTGAGAATAGAGGGCCCGATTATAAAATGATTGAGAATTTGGCAAATGAATGTCGAATGCCTCTATGTTATGGTGGAGGAATTAAAACAGCATCCCAAGCACAAAGAATACTTTCTTTGGGAGTGGAGAAGGTAGCGATAAGTTCCGCAGTGTTTAACAATCTAGATATAGTTAAAGAAATATCAACAGAGGTTGGCAGTCAAAGCGTTGTTGTTGTTTTTGATGTGAAGAAAAAGCTGTTCGGTGGCTATGATGTGTACACACACAATGCAAAAAATAAAATTAAGCAAGATTTTTTAGAACTTGTTGAAAGGGTTCAGGATCTGGGCGCTGGAGAAGTTGTAATTAATTCCATTGATAATGATGGACTAATGAAGGGATATGATATAGATTTAATTGAGAAGATTAAAAGTAGATTGAATATACCAATGACCATATTAGGCGGTGCTGGCGAATTAAAAGACATAAGCCAAGTAATTGATAAATTTAGTATTATAGGTTGTGCGGCAGGCAGTTTATTTGTGTTTAAAGGCAAGTATAAGGCAGTATTAATCAATTATCCAAATAAAGAGATTAAAAACAAAATAATAAATAATAATAAATAATATGAAACAAATACTACAAAACCTTTCAAATGGAGAGACATCATTGATTGACGTTCCTTGCCCAAAAAATATTAAATCTAATATATTGATAGCCACCACCACAACAGTCGTATCTGCTGGCACTGAACGCATGTTGATTGACTTTGGAAAGGCTAATCTATTAAGTAAAGCCAAGAAACAACCAGATAAAGTTAAGATGGTTTTAAATAAGGTTATTACTGATGGTTTAATGACTACTGTTGATGCAGTAAGATCTAAGTTAGATCAACCTCTTCCGCTTGGATACTGTAATGCAGGAGTGATTTTAGAAAGCGATGTTGCTGGATTTGAGCCTGGTGACAGAGTTGTTTCTAATGGTAATCATGCCGAGGTTGTTCGTGTACCGAAGAATCTATGTGTGAAGATTCCAGATAATGTTGATGATGAATCTGCTTCATTTACTGTATTGGGTGCGATTGGATTGCAAGGAATTCGCCTTATTCAACCCACTATGGGAGAATGTTTTGTAGTTACAGGACTTGGTTTGATTGGGTTGTTATGTGTGCAGATGCTTCGCGCCAATGGTTGTCGTGTGTTAGGCATTGATTATGATTCTAATAAATGTGAAATAGCGCGAAAGTTTGGTGCAGAAACAGTTGATCTTTCAAAAGATGAGGATCCTATTATTATTGCGCAAGGGTTTTCTAGAGGTCGTGGCGTTGATGGCGTATTAATAACCGCAGCTACTCAGTCTGATGAAGTTATACATCAATCTGCTGAAATGTGCCGTAAGCGTGGCAGGATTGTACTAGTTGGTGTAGTTGGTCTAAATTTACGTCGGGATGATTTCTTTAAGAAAGAGATTACTTTCCAAGTGTCTGCTTCGTATGGCCCTGGTCGATATGATTCCTTCTATGAGGATGAAGGTAATGATTATCCTATTGGCTTTATTCGTTGGACTGAACAGCGTAACTTTGAAGCAGTATTAGATATGATGTCATCTGGTGTATTAGATGTTAAATCTGTGATTACACATCGTTTTGATATTGAAAATGCAATCGATGCTTATGGCTTGTTAGATAATCCTGATGCGCTAGGCATTGTGTTAAATTATCCTAGCCAAAGTCGAGAGGTTTTGACTAAATCTAAGGTTGGGTTAAATGTTCAATCTCTAAAAGTTGTCGACCCTTCTATCCCTTGTGTAGGATTTATTGGTGCTGGAAATTATGCTTCAAGGACTCTAATTCCTGCATTTAAAGAAGCTGGTGCCATATTGAATACATTGGTGACCAGTGGAGGTATTAGTGGCGTGCATCATGGTAATAAAAATAAATTTGTTACAGCTTCTACAGAGGTTGAAGATTTGTGGAGTAACGATAGAATTAATACAGTATCAATTGTGACAAGACATGATGCGCATGCACAACAGGTGATCGATGCACTCAAGTCCGGAAAAAATGTATTTGTTGAAAAGCCACTGGCCTTAACTTTAGATGAGTTTAATGTTATCGATAAGACTTATCATGAAGCGAACAAGTCTAATACTGTTAGGCTAATGGTTGGGTTTAATCGTCGTTATGCTCCACATATAGTTAAAATGAAAGCGTTACTGGATAGTCATAGATCTCCTAAATCTATTATTATGACTGTCAATGCCGGCGCTATTCCTGGTGAGCACTGGGTGCAAAATTCTCTGATTGGTGGAGGGAGGATTATCGGTGAAGGGTGTCACTTTATAGATCTTATGAGGCACCTAATTGGTCATAAGATTAACGGATTTACTGCCACCATGATAGGTAATGTGCCAGGGGTCGAAGTGAGAGAGGATAAAGCGTCCATTACTCTCTCTTTCGAAGACGGTTCATTTGGAACGATTCATTATTTGGCTAATGGTGGCTCTGCTTTTCCAAAGGAGCGCGTAGAAGTTTTTTGTGATGATGCAGTTTTACAAATGGATAATTACCGCGTGCTTACAGGGTATGGCTGGCCTGGTTTTAAGAAAATGAAACTATTTAAACAAGATAAAGGGCAAAAGGCTTGCGCTAAAGCTTTTATTGAA
>Ga0209665_1000213_pt1 | contig 53801 bp, 60 predicted proteins | sample SaaInlV_200m_DNA_2_FD_184675 | JGI IMG/M metagenome (GOLD analysis project Ga0209665, IMG submission 184675) | Marine microbial communities from expanding oxygen minimum zones in the Saanich Inlet - Saanich Inlet SI074_LV_135m_DNA (SPAdes) (version 2) | ecosystem: Environmental > Aquatic >... | reverse complement strand
CTTTTACTCCGTGCGGCCAATCCAATTTTTCAATAAAGCATGGGGTTGTAGATATTAAAATTAATTTTTCAACAAAATCAGGCTCCTCAGTAGCTAGGTGCATAGCAACCTGCCCCCCCAATGACCAGCCCAAAACATTACATTTCTTTACTGGTATATTGGCCTTTATCTCTTTTGCTATATTGGATAACGTGTATGGTGATATTGTTGGACTACCTCCCATGCCCGGGAGGTCAACAATATAAACTTTAAAGAAATTTTTTAATTCATCAGCTAATGAAGTCCATATTTTACCAGTTACCCCCCACCCATGAATCAATAAAATAGGGTGCCCCTTACCTCCTAGAACCTTAATTTTCATATTCAACTATCTTGTTTATGTTTTTAGCTAAATTTTTAATATTTTCTTGGGTATGTAGCGCTGAAATTGAAACTCTTAAACGAGAGCTCTCTTTAGGGACGGTTGGGGGTCTTATTGCAGGCACGTAGAACCCTAATTCTTTAAGGATGTTTGAAATTTTAATTGTTTTCTCTGCACTTTTTATCATTAGTGGTTGAATTGGAGTGATCGAATCAACTAAGAGGCTTTTATCATTAATTTGCTTTCTAAATAAACGGACATGATTGATTACTTTTTCTCTAAGCTTATGATTTCTTTTAATAATCTCAAATGAGCATTCTATGCCCGGCATAAGCGCAGGTTGCTCAGCTGTTGTATAAATATATGTTCTAGATTTATTTATAGCAAGATCAATAATTTTTGTATTTGCACATACCAATGCCCCAGAAATACCAACAGCCTTACTTAGTGTTAATGTATAAATAATATTATCTTTTGCAATTTTCTTAATCAAACCATTTGTTTCATAATGTTCTATTATTCCTTGACCACTTTTTCCCAAAACCCCGTATCCATGGGCATCATCAATATATAAATACGCATCATACATCTGGGATAACTTAACTAATTTTGGAATATCTGCTAGATCTCCATCCATACTAAAAACACCGTCAGTAACAATCAATTTATTTTTTTTAGTTTTGTTTTTTTTAAGATGGTGCTCTAATGCAGCCATATCACTGTGTGGAAACCTTATAAATTTTGCCCTACTTAAAACGCAAGCATCATTGAGTGATGCATGATTGAGTTTATCTGCATAGATATAGGAATCTTTTCCAGAAAGCGTTGTTATTATCCCCAAATTGGCAAGATAGCCTGATGAAAATAATAATGAAGATTCAAACCCTAAATTTTTTCTTGTAATTTTTTCTATGTTTTGATGGGCCTCTGTATGTCCAGAAACAAGGTGTGAGCTACCGCCTCCATTCCCATATTTTTTTATTCCATTGATGATAGCTTTTTTAATTGCCCCATTTTGAGATAACCCTAAATAATCATTACTAGCAAAATTAATTAACCATTTTCCATTTATATTTATTTGATTTTTTCGTCTAGAGTTGACAACTACTCTTTTTCTGAGCAACGATCTTTTTTTTAAATCCCTAAGTGAAGAGTCAATTTCATCCAATAAAATCATTTAAATTGGCTTTATATCTAATCGCTTAAACAATTGCTGATCTTTTTCAACATCAGGGTTTCCAGTTGTTAATAATTCCTCCCCATAAAAAATTGAGTTAGCCCCAGCAAAGAAAGCTAATGCTTGTATGCCATCACCCATACTTTCTCTCCCAGCAGAAAGCCTGACATAACTTTTGGGCATACAAATTCTTGCAATTGCTATCATCCTAATGAATTCAAAATGATCAAGCTCCGTAGCATCAATTAAGGGGGTACCCTCTACTTTGGTCAATAAATTAATAGGAACACTTTCAGGGGGGGTGGCCATGTTCGCTAATTGATAAATAAGATTTACGCGATCTTCTCTAGACTCACCCATACCAACAATACCACCGCAACAAACATTTATATCTGCATCTCTTACACGGCTTAATGTATCAATTCTATCTTGATATGTTCTTGTTGAAATTATGTCTCCATAATATTCTGGAGAGGTATCAAGATTATGATTGTAGTAATCCAATCCAGCATCTTTTAACCTCTCTGCTTGCCCCTCTTTAAGCATACCTAATGTAGCACATGTCTCTAAGCCAAGTGACTTCACCTCGGAAATCATCTCCTCAACCAATCTGATATCTTTCTCTTTTGGCCCTCGCCATGCCGCCCCCATGCAAAATCTAGTAGCACCTGCATCTTTGGCTTTTTTTGCAGCAAAAATTACATCTTTAATATGCATTACTGGTTCGTTATCAACGTTTGTATCATACCTAGCCGACTGTGGGCAATAACCACAATCCTCAGAACAGCCTCCAGTTTTAATAGACAATAAAGTGCTGAGCTGAACCTTGTTTGGATCAAAATTATCTCTATGGACCTGATGCGCTTGATACATCAAATCGTTAAAAGGAATATCAAATAAGTTTTGAATGGCAGTTTTCTTCCACAACTCAGCCTCTCCTTTTTTTATGCTATTGCTTTGATTTATAAATGAAACAGTTTTTTCCTTTACTGTTAATTCTGATTTAGCCATGTTAAATCCTATATACTTTGAATATTTTAATTATAAATGAATTGTTAATACTTTTCATTTTATTTATTAACAACTGTATAAATTTTAATCATATGTTTAATATAATTCTTTTTGAGCCTGAAATACCTCCAAACACAGGAAATATAATACGTCTCTGTGTCAATACAAATTCAACACTTCACCTTATCAAACCTTACGGATTCGATCTTAGTAGTAAAAATCTACGAAGGGCTGGTTTGGACTATATAGATTTGGCTAATGTAAAAGAGCACGATACCTTTAATGATTGCTATAAAACTCTAATAAGCTCAAGGTTTTACGCTGTTACTACAAAGGCTACATCCTTATATACAAAATCTAACTACAAAAAAAATGATTCATTTATATTTGGACCTGAAACTCGTGGATTACCTAACAAAATATTAGAGTCTGAAAAAATTAAAACAAAGATTAGGATTCCAATGGTTAGAAATAACAGAAGTTTAAATTTATCAAATAGTGTGGGTGTGATTGTCTACGAAGCTTGGCGACAATTGAATTTTGATAGCGGAAATTAAGCTTTATGCCTCTTGCTTAATCGGTCTTTCAATTAAATCTAAAACGGCTTCTTGAGCAGGTTTTGCGTGGAAAAGAACATTATTAATTTCATTGGTAATGGGCATATCGATACCTAGAGAAATTGCCCTCTTGGCAACTTCCTTGGCCGTATAAACACCTTCCGCAACATGCCCAAGACCTTCTAAAATGCCTTTTAATGACTCTCCTCTAGCAAGCCGTAAACCAACTTCTCGATTACGTGAATATTCACCTGTACATGTTAGGACGAGATCGCCCATGCCTGACAACCCTGAAAATGTTTCAGCTGTTGAGCCTATTTTTAATCCAAATATTTTAATCTCATTTAAACCTCTTGTAATTAAAGCGGCGCGCGCATTATTTCCAAAACCCATCCCATCAGATATTCCAGCTGCAATGGCGATAACATTTTTAAGCGCCCCACCAACACAAACACCTACAATATCATTGCCGATATAAGAGCGCATATTATTGTGATGGAAAAGTGGTGCGATTTTATTTGAAAAGCCTTCATCATTAGTAGCAATTGTGACTGCCGTAGGAAGGCCTCTAATAAGCTCAGCTGCAAAACTTGGTCCGGATAAAACGCCCCAGCTTCTTTTGTTATTTTCAGAGCTTCCAAATTCATCCCCCATAACCTCAAATGGAAGTTTTGCTGAGGATGCCTCTAGACCCTTGTTTGCCCATAATATAGGTATATTTACATCTATATTTTTTAGCTCTTTTAATATGTTCCGAAACCCTGCAGTTGGAATGGCCGATAGAATAAAATCACAGCCCAATACTGCTTCTTTGAAATTATCTTGCAATGTCAATAAATCAGGAAATTTGAAATCACCTAAATATTTAGGATTTGATCTTGATTTTTTCATCCCAGAGAGATGACTAGTGTCTCTAGCCCAAAGAGTTACTTCCGTATTTATTGCTAAATGAATGGCTAAAGCAGTCCCCCAAGCACCTGCCCCCAACACACAAACTTTCATACTACAAACCCCAGACTTCTTTTGAGTTTATGAAACCAACCAAACCTTCTATCTGAGTCTTAACCTGTACCCAGCTACCAATAAGCATAGGGGAATTTAATTTTAGGACTACAAATTTATCTACATTAGCTAGCTTATGACTTTTATCATTTGCTTCATTAAAAATTACTGCATCATCCTTTAAAATTAATACCGTTCTTTCTTGTTGAATATTTTTTGCCTCTATCCAACTTATCTTACCGCTATGGTCCTTAACTTTTTTCCAATCTTTGAGGTTTACAAGCACTTTAAGTGGATAGCCCTCAGTCACAATAAACATTTTTTCTGTTGTCTTAGAGGGCCCTTCAAATAAGACAGCCTGCTTTACCTTAACGGATATAAATTCTGCTTGAACAAAAAAACTGAATGAAATAAAGAAAAAAAATAATAAAAAGTTATAAGATTTTTTTACCAAACTAGTTAGCCTTTTTGGCAGCTCCCGCCTCTTTTTCCTTTTGTTGCATATACATTGTTTCAAAATTAATTGGATTAAGTAGGACAGGTGAAAACCCAGCTTTAGTAACTAAGTCTGATATGGCTTCTCTAGCATAAGGGAACAATATATTCGGGCATGTGATTGCTAAAACCATCTCCATCCCCTCCTCAGGTACATTTAAGATTTTAAAAATGCCTGATTGTGTAACTTCAACCAAAAATGCAGTTTCATCAGATTGCTTAGAGGTTACTGTAATTTGTAAACTCACTTCATAGTAACCATCAGATAGTGGCTTAGCTGCATTATTTAGCTCGACTGAAATCTGCGGAGCCTCTCTATTAGTAAAAATTTCTGGTGAATTCGGAATCTCAACCGAAACATCTTTTAGGAATAATTTTTCTATACCAAATCCTGGCCCTTGATTTTCTGATTCAGATGCATCTATTTTTGTTGTGACTTTTTTCTTTGTTTTTTTATCTTCGGCCATTTGATTTCCTAATTGTAATTTAAATTAATGTTTGTTTAACCACATTCTATCCTTTAAACATATAATAATAAATATTTGCTTTGAAACTTATTTAATATCGATGATTAATTTATCAAGATTACCATCATTATTAATCGACCTTAGTTGCTCAAATCCCCCAATATGTCTATCTCCAATAAAAATTTGAGGCACTGTTTTTTCTCCTGTAATTTTTATCATCTCATTCATAAAGGCAGGGTTCTCATCAACCATAATTTTTCTTATTTTTTTAATCCCTTTATTAAGTAATAATTTTTCTGCATTCACACAGTAAGGGCAAAATTGAGAGCTGTACATAAGAATTTCTTTCATAAATAAAACCTCTTAATAATAGGCAAATAATTAGTATTGATTGGTATTATAATTGACGTATTAAATAAAAAAAATTCATTCCAAAAAATAAATGAAAAAAAACACTTTATTACTACTCATTCTTGATGGTTTTGGTCATGGTGAAGACAGTAAATATAACGCCATTACCACTGCTAACACTCCTAATTGGGATTATTTACTCAAAACATATCCAAATGATTTGATCAACGCATCAGAATCATTTGTGGGTCTTCCCAAAGGGCAAATGGGTAACTCAGAAGTTGGTCATCTATGTATTGGTGCAGGCAGAGTCATAAATCAAGACCTAGACAGAATTAATGAGTCTATCAAAGAGGGAGGTTTTTTTTCAAATAAAATTTTAACTTCTAGTTTAAAAAAAATATCAAAAAATAACAATACATTGCATATTTTTGGGCTCCTGTCTGATGGGGGAGTTCATAGTCACATTGATCACACCCTCGCTTTAATAAAGCTTGCTAAGGATCAAAATGTTAAAAATGTATACATTCATGCAATCTTAGATGGCCGAGATACCCCGCCTAAATCTGCTTCAGGATACATAAAAAAACTAGAAGATTTTTGTGAAAATATTCATCTTGGTGAGATCAAAACAGTTTCTGGAAGATTCTATGCTATGGATAGAGATAATAGATGGGATCGGACGCATTTGGCATATGATGTAATTGTTAATGCAAGTTCATCGCATATTGAACCAACTGCTCAAGATGCTCTCAATAAGGCTTATAGCAGAGGGGAATTAGATGAATTTGTAGCGCCTACATTGATACAAAATTCTAATGCCTATTCAGGAATTAATGATAATGACATGGTTGTTTTTATGAATTTTAGATCTGATAGAGCGAGGCAATTAACAGACAGCATACTTAACGAATCATTTAATAATTTTGACCGTCCTACTCGGCCTAATAATTTATATTATTTAACATTAACTAATCATGATGAAAAACAAAAAAAGGCTAAAAGTATCTTCAAACCAATTGAAATAAAAAATTCTTTAGGTGAATATATTTCAGCCTTAAATAAAACTCAACTTCGCATTGCTGAAACAGAAAAATATCCTCATGTAACTTTTTTCTTTAATGGGGGGGGTGAAGAAAGCTATAAAGGTGAAAGCCGAATTCTAATTCCATCAGAAAAAGTTGATACATATGATCTAAAACCAGAAATGAGTGCATACCAAATAACAAAAAAACTGAATGAAGCAATTGAATCAAAAAAGTATGATCTGATTGTTTGTAATTATGCTAATGGAGATATGGTAGGTCATACTGGGAATTTAGATGCAGCAATAAAGGCCATTGAAGTACTTGATGAATGTATAGGAATGATATACAAATCAATTAAAAAAAATGGTGGGCAAATGATAATTACTGCGGATCATGGTAATGCCGAGGTAATGATGGATAGTAAAAATCAACAAAAACATACGCAGCACACTATAAATAAGGTGCCTTTTGTTTATATTGGTAAGCAGGTTAGAAAAATTAAAAAAAATGGGCAACTATCTGATATTGCACCAACAATCTTAAATTTAATGGGGGAGAAAAAACCAAGGGAAATGACTGGAGAAAATTTAATTGAAATTGAATAGAAGAGCCAAAAAATTCCTACTTATCCTTATTTTTAGCTTTAATTTTTCCTCACTCCCTGCCGGAGAAACTGAAGATGCCAAAAATAATTTAAATAAAATACAGAAGCAAATTGATTTAATTGACAAAGAAATTAAGAAAAACACAAAGGTTAAAAAAGGATTAAATAAATCATTAAAAAAACATGAGAAAGAAATTAGTGCGACAAAAAAAGAAATATATAAAGTAAAAAAGAAACAAAAAAGCAATAAAAAGAAATTAGCAAGCCTAAACAAAAAATTAAAAAAATTAGAATTAGAAATGTTAAAGAGGAAAAAATTACAAAGCGAAATACTCTACCAATCATATATAAAACCAAAGCCAGGCTATCTACAATTATTCCTGGAGGGTATAAATCCAAATGAAGTCTCAAGGCAAATAAACTATATTGGATTTCTAACTAAAGCACAAAATGAAAATATTTTAGAGCTTAATAAAATAAGAGAAAATATTAGTTCAACAAAAAAATCTACTAAAAAAATACTAAAAAATGTCACACAGCTTAGGAAGAAGAAAGAAAAAAATGCAAAGAAATTAGAGAAAAGGAAGAAGGCCAAAAAAATAACTTTAAGTAAAATTTCAAAGAAACTTAAATCTCAAAAAAGCAAGAAACAAAAATTACAGCAAGATGAAAAGAAATTAAGTAATCTTGTAAAAAACCTGATGTTAAAGCTTAAGGCAGAAGAAAAGAAAAGAAGGGTAGAGAAAAAAGAAATTACTGATAAGAAAAAAATTGTTGATATCGAAGCCTATAAAATTAACTTTGCAAAACTAAAAAAGAAACTGAAGCTTCCTATTAAAGGGAAGATTATTCATAAATATAATTCAAAAAGAAGAGACACAGGAACAAGATGGAAGGGTTTATTTATTAAAGCCAAAGAGGGCTCAAATGTGACATCAGTTGCTTCTGGCCAAGTTGTGTTTTCTGATTGGCTAAGGGGCTTTGGTAATATTATTATTATTGATCATGGAAAAAGCTATATGAGCCTTTATGGAAACAATGATTCCCTATTAAAACAAAAGGGTGAATATATAAAAGGCGGTGATGTTATTGCATTGTCAGGCAATAGTGGTGGAAATAAAAATAACGGACTTTATTATGAACTCAGGCACAATGGAAAACCTTTTAATCCTCTCAAATGGACGAAATAAAGTAAATCACTCACCAATAAAATGTAAATCGACGCATCTTTCAAAACAACCAAATCGATGCTCGTAAAGAAAGATCCCCTGCCACGTCCCTAAATTAATTTCCTTATTCCTTACTGAAAAAGATAGATTTGTTTGAGTGAGTGCCGTTCTTATATGGGCTGACATATCATCTGGGCCTTCTAAAATATGGCTGTATGCTTCGTCCCCATCAATAACTAATTTTGCAAGAAAATTTTCCAGATCATGCAAGACATCTGAATCATAGTTCTCATTTACCAAAAGACTCGCAGATGTATGCTTTATATTCAATGTAAGCAAACCTGAATTAATTTCTTCTGAATTGATCCAATCTTTTATCTTGGGTGTGATGTCATGAATTTTACGCCCATTTGTTAATTCTAAAATTTTTCCAAAACACTGAATCAATTTTTTCCTCTAAGGTTTTTTATAATTTCTGAATGATCCATAAAGAAATAAGAATACACCCACAGATATTGCGCTATCAGCAATATTAAATGCAGGCCAGTAAAGTTTATCTATATGGAAATAGATAAAATCAATAACAAAACCATAACTTATCCTATCATAAAGGTTTCCAAGCGCGCCTCCAAGAATAAGAAGTAGCCCTAAAACGACAAACATATTTTTTTTATATTGATTAATTAGCCATGGAATATAGATAACTGCAAATATAGAAATAGTAATTAAAAAATATCTTTGCCACCCCCCTTGATCGCTCAAAAAACTAAACGCTGCGCCCGGATTTTGAAAGTGAACAAAACTAAGAAAAGATGTAATCTCAACTTTCTCCCCAAATGCAATTTGTTTTTGAACATAATTTTTCGTCAGAATATCTAATATAAAAGTAGACACACTAATTAAATATAATTTAAGCATAAAGTCTAATTTCACCATCTTCATAAAGATTATTTATGCATCTTCCACATAATTCTTTATGCTGTTCATGATGAGTAACATCTTCGCAATAATGCCAACATCTCTCACATTTTTTGTAATCACTTTTATTTACATTTATTTCTAACTCATCACTTTTCTTAATGGTAACTTTAGAAGCAATCAATATAAACTTCAGCTCTTCATCAAACACTTTTAAGCTATTATATATTTCTAGAGGAGCGTTAATCTCTACCTCTGATTGAAGAGAGGAGCCTACATTGCCCTTTTCTCTAAGTTGCTCTATTTTTTTATTGACAAGACTTCTAATTTCTAAAATATTTTTCCAATCATTTATGTCTTTATCTTGAGTCAAATTTTTTGGAAATTGATACCACTCCTCTGTAAAAATACTTTTAGTTTCATTCTTAAATATGATTTCTGAAGCCTCATATGCAGTAAAACTTAAGATTGGGGCCATTACTCTTATTAAAGATTGAGTTATATGAAATAAAGCACTTTGAGCTGAGCGCCGCCCATGAGAGTTTTCTTTCATTGTATAGAGCCTATCTTTAATTACATCTAAATAAAAACCGCCAAGATCTTCTGAGCAAAAAGAGACAAATTTTTGCATGCCTATGTAAAAATTAAATGCATCATAATCTTTAATAACTGATTCTTGAAGAATTTGAGATTGATATAAAGCAAATCTATCAATCGATAACATTTTTTCCGGAGGTATTATCTGTGTTTCTTTATCTATATCTTCAATATTGGAAATTAGAAATCTCAACGTATTCCTAATTCTTCTATAACTATCAGCTACTCTTTTTATAATTTCGTCAGAAATATTAAGCTCTCCGGAATAATCAGTGGAGGCTACCCATAATCTTAAAATATCTGCCCCATATTGATTAATAATTTTTTGGGGTGAAATTACATTGCCCTTAGATTTACTCATCTTATGGCCATCACCATCAACCACAAACCCGTGTGTTAATAACGCTTTAAATGGAGCTATGCCATTAATTGCACAGCCGGTAAGTAAGCTTGATTGAAACCATCCCCTATGCTGGTCAGAGCCTTCAAGATATAGATCGGCAGGATAATCTAACTCCTCCCTGTCCTTTATTACAGACTGATGAGTTGTGCCAGAGTCAAACCAAACATCTAATGTGTCACTAGATTTAAAATAGCTTTCTGCATCTTCACCTAACATGGAATCAATTTCTAAATCGAACCATGCATCCATTCCCTCCTTTTCTATCTTATTCGCAATTTCTTCAAAAAATGACAGAGTATTCTCATGAGGTAGATTTGTTTTCTTATTTAAGAATATTGGTATAGGCACCCCCCATGATCTTTGCCTAGAAATACACCAATCCGGCCTCTTTTCAATCATTGACTTTAGCCTTCCTTCACCCCAAACTGGAAAAAAACTTGTTTTTTTTATTTCTTCTTCAGCCTGGCTGCGCAGGGAATGGTTTTTTTTATTTTCAACATCCATCCCAACAAACCATTGCTCCGTTGCTCTAAAAATAATTGGGGTTTTGTGCCGCCAGCAATGTGGATAGCTATGAGTAAACTTTTCCATAAAAATAAGTGACTCTTTGGCTCTTAATACCTCTATAATTTTCTTGTTTGCATCCCATACACTCAAAGACCCAACAACATCGGTTTCTTGTTTAAATTTTCCATCTTCATCAACTGGACTTTCAACAGGCAATCCATATTGGCTACCAACCACATAATCATCGACACCATGAGCAGGTGCAGTATGAACCAACCCTGTTCCAGTTTCTGTTGTTACATGAGAACCACAAATAATTGGTACCTCCTTTTCTTTAAATGGGTGATAACATTGAATGTTTTCAAGTGCCCCACCATTACAAGAACCCACCAAATTACCTTTAAGCTCATATGCCAATAGCTTTGTTTTTGCTAATTCAGTTGAAAGTATTAAGAATTTATCTTCTGTTTCATATAAACCATATTCAAGTTTAGGATTCACACAAATAGCTTCATTAGCTGGAAGAGTCCATGGGGTAGTTGTCCAAATGACTGCAAAAACTCCTTTGTTAATTTTGCAATCAAAAATTTCTTCGACATCTCTCGTATTAATACACTTAAACGATACATCAACAGCCATTGATTTTTTATCTTCATATTCCACCTCAGCCTCAGCTAGCGCAGAACTGCAATCTGTACACCAATTGACAGGCTTACCACCTTGATATAAGTATCCATTTTCATAAATTTTAGCTAATGATCTAATAATGTTAGCCTCAATTTTAAAATCCATCGTAAGATATGGTCTACCCCAATCTCCAAAAACACCTAGCCTTTGAAAATCCTTTTTTTGGCTCTCTACCTGTTCTTTAGCGTATTCTCTACAAAGCCTTCTAAAGTCTTTTGCTTTTAGATTTTTCCCATATTCCTTTTCAATAACCAACTCTATTGGTAAACCATGACAATCCCAGCCAGGAATATAAGGAACATCAAATCCAGATAAGGTTTTTGATTTTATAATAAAGTCTTTTAAAATTTTATTAACTGCATGGCCAATATGAATATTTCCATTAGCATATGGTGGGCCATCATGAAGGATATATTTCTTCATACCCAACCTTGATTTCCTTATAGCCTCATAGGTTTTATTGTTATCCAAATTCTTTAACCATTCAGGCTCCCTCTTAGCAAGGTTTCCTCTCATTGGAAAGTTAGTTTCTGGAAGATTTAGTTTGTATTTATTTTGTTCTGTCATAAATTTTTGTTACCAAAAAAAAGTTTAGCTTTATCTATATCTAATTTAATTTGTTCTTTTAAATCCTCTATCGTCGTAAATTTTTTTTCATCTCTTAATTTTTTTAAAAAATTAATATTTACATGTTGACCATATAGATTTGAAGAAAAATTTAACAGATGCACTTCAAGTTGCAATTTTCCCACACCCTCAAATGATGGACGAAAACCTAAATTAGCGACACCATAATAATCTCCAAATTTTACAGCAAAGACACCCTTTAATGGTGGTCGATTGTGCCTCATATAAATATTTGCAGTTGGAAACCCAATTTCTCTCCCTCTTTTTTTTCCATGGGTAACTTTTCCAGAAATTGAATAAGGTCTACCTATAAATTTATTTGCCTCCTCTAAATTATCATTAGCCAAAAGCTGTCTTATAAAGGTACTTGAGATTCTTACATTGTTTATAAAAATCTTATTTTGAACATTTAAATTTATACCGCTACCTGATAATTCTTTTAACCCTCCCTCTCTCCCTTTCCCGAAACGAAAATCTTCTCCTATAATAATTTCTTTAACCATTAATTTTTTACTTAAAATACTTATAAAATCATTTGCAGTTAACTGAGAGAATTTCTGGTTAAATTTAACAATATGTACGCGATCAATTTTTATTTTTTTAAAAAACTCTATTTTTTCTCTTAAACTTGAAATTCGTGTTTGTGGTTTTTTAGGGTTGAAGAAATCCTTTGGGTTTGGTTCAAAAGTCGTTACTGCACTTTCCAACCCTAAATCATGAGCTCTTTTTTTTAACTCAGTTAATAAGGCCTGATGTCCTAAGTGCACGCCATCAAAATTACCAATTGTCATGACACAAGGTGATTGTTTTAAGCTGATATTTCTTAATATTCTCAAAATGTATGATGTGTCTTTTTAAAAAAAGCCTTAAAATCTAACCCTAATAATTTTAAACTAGAAAAATAAATAGCTACACTGACAATAATTATAAATAGTAGGTTTCCTACTCTCTGTAAGAATGAATAATCAACCCATTGCTCTAAAGTTCCTCGGAGAAAAAATAAGCCAATAGCCATCAAGCTTACTGAAATTATAGTTTTAAAAAGGAATTTACCCCAGCCTTTATCTAATACAAAAACTTTTTCCCTCCTTAAGCAATAGAATAATAGGCCCGCATTAATACAAGCTGCTAGACCAATTGCTAATGCAAGCCCTACATGTTGTAAATATCCTATAAATAAAAGATTCATAATTTGAGTACAAAATAAAGTAAAAATTGCGATTTTAACCGGAGTTTTGATATTTTGTTGGGCATAAAAAGCTGGGGCTAAAATTTTTATTAAAATTAGCCCTATCAACCCAACACTATAAGCAATAAGTGCTGTTTGAGTCATTGAAATATCATATTGAGTAAAAGCACCATAGAAAAAAAGTGTCGTAATGAGAGGTGCTCCAAGCATCGCTAAACTAACTGCTGCAGGCACTGCTAACAAAATACCTAATTTAAGCGCCCAATTTATTAACTCCGAATACTCTGATTTATTCTTATTTGATAAACTTTTAGATAAGCTTGGTAAAAGTATAGTGCTTAATGCGACTCCTAAGATACCTGCAGGAAATTCAAGAAGTCTATCCGCATAGTAGAGCCAGGAAATACTTCCTACAGACAGGAACGAGGCAAAAATTGTATTTATAAGAAGGGAGATTTGGGCAACAGAAACACCCAGAATAGATGGGCCCATCAGTTTTAAAACTCGCCAAACACCTGCATCTTTAAAATTAAAATCAAGTTTTGGTATACACCCTATTTGTTTTAAAAATGGAATTTGAAAGAATAGCTGAAGAACTCCCCCAACGAAAACTGCCCAAGCAAGAACGTACGCAGGCTGATTAAAATATTTAACGAAATATAATGCACCAATAATAAATGAGACATTTAGCCAAACAGGAGTGAATGCCGGCACAATAAATTTACCAAAAGTATTTAAGATGCCGCCTGCCATAGAGACAAGAGAAATAAAAAATATATAGGGGAATGTAATTTTTAGTAAATCTACCGTTAGATTATATTTTTCAGGGTTTGATATGAATCCAGGAGCTGTAATATAAATTATCCAAGGCGCACCTAAAACTCCTAATAGTGTAATAAGGACAAGAAAAAAACCTAATAAAGTTGAAATCTTATTTATAAAAGATCTTAATTCAAGGGGCGATTTTTGTATCTTATATTCTGACAATATAGGAATAAATGCCTGAGTAAAAGCGCCTTCAGCAGAAATTCTTCTAAGCAAGTTTGGGATCTTAAATGCAACAAAAAATGCATCGCTCTCCAACCCCGCCCCAAAAATTCTTGCAATAACTGCATCCCTTATAAACCCTAGGATTCTTGATATTGTTGTCATCCCCCCAATACCAGAAATTGTTCTCAATAAGTTCATAGGCAATTATTTTTTTGATTTAGCAATGTGAATAATTTTATCACGGTAACAGAATCTGATTTTATTTGTTTAATCAATTATTTAGCCAAAAATAAGTAAATAAACTTGTATCTAATTAATAAAATAGATAGAATACAGACCTTAAAATTTAGTTGTAAGGATTTATGATATGGCCAATACGGCACAGACAAGAAAGAGAGCAAGGCAAACAGTCAAACAAAGGGCCCATAATATCGGACTCCGTTCTACACTTAGAACAGCAATAAAAAAAATTAAATCTGCCATCGATGGTGGTGATAGTAAGGCTGCAAAAAAAGCATTTGATGAAAATATTTCAGTTATAGATAGGATTGCTGATAAAAAAATTATTCATAAGAATAAAGCAGCTCGACATAAATCAAGGCTTAACTCTGCAATTAAATCTATGTAAAAACAGGAGTTGTAAATTTCTTTTACGACTCCCATAACTTAGATCTAATTTTTCCAGCTTTACTGATCAAATCTTCAATATTTTTTCCAATAATCGTTATATGCCCCATTTTACGTCCAATCCTCGGGGCATTCTTTCCGTATAAATGTATATTTACTTCTGACTCCTCTATCTCCTCAAATTTGGGTGTTTTAACCCCCCCATCTTTTAACCACAAATCACCTAATAAATTTAACATCACAGCATTATTTTCCAATCTAATATCTATAAGGTTTTCACCTACAAGAGAAAGCACCTGTTGATCAAACTGACTTATATTACAAGCATCTAATGTAAAATGCCCAGAATTATGTGGTCTTGGGGCGATCTCATTTACATATAGTTTTTTGTCAGAAATAAAAAATTCGACTGCAATTGTTCCTATATAATTCAAATTTTTTGCTAACTCTAAAGCATAATCTACAGCTTCCTTTTTAAGATTTTCATTAACTCTTGCCGGAACAATAGATAAGTCTAAAATACCAGCTTCGTGATGATTTTCAATAACAGGAAATATTTTCGATACTCCGTTAGATGATCTTGATAAAACTACGGAAATTTCCTTATCTAAACTCAATTTCTTTTCTAAAACAAACTCAGTTTCATTTGAACTATTGAATACTATTTTAGCTTCGTCGATATTATTCACATGTGATTGACCTTTTCCGTCATATCCAAACTGTGATTGTTTAAAAATTGCTGGGAAAAGTTTTTTATTTTTAAGATGTGAAAATGACTCTATTGAAACAATCGGTTCATAGGGGCCAATTGGAAGCTTAAGATCTTTAATAAATTGCTTTTCTTTAACTCTACTCTGAACGATAGATATTGCTAAGGAATTAGGGTGCATAATTACCTTTTGCTCTAAATATTTAATTGTTTCAGATGGAATATTCTCAAACTCAGTAGAGATAGCCTCGCAATTATTAATCATTAAATCTAATGAGGATTTATCTGAAAAAGAACTGCATATATGATTGTCTGCAATTTTTCCAGCAGGACTCTCTTGGTCAGGGTCAAGAACTGTAACTCGGTATCCTAAACGATGTGCTGCAATAACAAAAAACTTTCCCAATTGACCCCCACCCAACATTCCGAGCATTGAAGGTGGCTTTATAACTTTTCCCATATTTATTAGCTTTCTAATTTCATGTTATGAACTTTTTGCTCTTGAGATTTTTTAAAATTATCTAGCTTATTTTTAAGATCTTGACTAGACTCTGAAAGCAATCTCACTACAAAAAGTGCAGCATTGTAGGCCCCTGCCTCCCCGATCGCAAATGTTGCAACAGGAACACCCTTCGGCATTTGCACAATAGAAAGCAATGAATCTTTACCTTCTAAATATGTTGTTTTTACAGGTACTCCCAATACTGGAAGATTTGTTTTTGAGGCTATCATTCCCGGTAGGTGGGCTGCGCCGCCAGCTCCTGCAATAATAACCTTGAAACCATTAGCTTCTGCATCACTCGCAAATGTATACATCAGATCAGGAGTTCTATGAGCTGAAACAACCTCAGCCTTATAATTTATTCCGAAATCATCAAAAACTGTCGCAGCATGCTTCATCGTAGGCCAGTCACTTTCTGACCCCATTACAATCGCAACAATTGCTTTTTCTTTATTCATTTTCTCCTCCTAAAATATTACAGAACTACAAGATTATCTCTATGAATTATATTAACTTCATTAACAAAACCTAATACAGATTCAATTTCATTACTTGAAATCCCACAAATCTTTTTTGATTCATCTGAGCTATAATTAACGAGCCCTTTAGCTATCTCCATACCCATATGATCAATACAGACCACAACCTCTCCTCGCTCAAACTTTCCTTCCACTTCTAAAACACCTACAGGAAGCAAGCTTTTACCCTTCTCTAATATAGCTATGGATGCACCCTTATCCAATATCAATCTCCCACAAGTTCTTAGGTTATCTGCCAACCATTTTTTCTTTGCCAATTTCTTTTCAAGCCTTGATTCTAAGAAAGTACCGACAGATTTATCATTAAATATCTTAAATAATGTTTCATTAATTTTACCATTTGCAATTATCGTATGTGTCCCGCTCAAAGAAGCCCTTCGAGCAGCTTCAATTTTTGTCACCATACCTCCTGTGCCATATGTTGAAGCTGTTTTTTTTGCCAATAAATCTAGTTTCTTATCATCAGTAAAAGCTTTTTCTATTAAGGAGGCATTCTGATCAATCGTAGGATCATCAGAAAACAAACCTTCTTGATCAGTTAACAAAAGTAGGTAATCTGCCTCGATTAAATTAGCCACCATAGCTGCAAGATTATCATTATCACCAAATCGTATTTCATCAGTTGAAACCGTATCATTTTCATTAATAATTGGAACCACCCCTCTACCAATTAAATTATTAATCGTTGACCTGGCATTTAAATATCTTTTTCTGTCACTAAGATCATCATGAGTTAACAAGACTTGGGCTGCAATTTTATTATTTTGCATAAATACATCTTTATATACTTGCGCCAAATCCATTTGACCAACTGCAGCTGCAGCTTGAAGCTCGCTTAAGGCGCTTGGTTTAGTTATAACTTCAAGTCTTTTAAGGCCTGCAAAAATTGCCCCGCTAGAAACAATAACAACACCAACCCCACTATCTATCCACCTAGTGACCTCAGAAGATAATTTAATTAAAAACTCTTTATCAAATCCAACATTATTAGTTATTGTGCTAGTGCCAACTTTAATTACGATTTTTTTTGATTCTGAAAATTTAAGCTTTTTCATAATTTTTATAAAGCGTCTATATGTTTCATAATTTTCCTAATTAAGTCTTTACAACCTTTTCCATTAATAGCTGATATTGTAAAAATTGGCGCATCCCACTTTAACTCCTTAATAATTCTATCTTTAATCTGATCAATATCATCGACTAAATCAATTTTATTTAATATTAACCATCTTGGTTTTTTAAATAATACTTCATCATATTTTTTTAATTCATTAATAATTTTTTTTACTTCATCTACCGGGTCTAATTTTTCATCATATGGCGCAATATCAACTAGGTGCAATAATATTTTTGTTCTTGATAGGTGCCTTAAAAATTGATGCCCCAAACCATGCCCATCTGAAGCTCCTTCAATCAATCCAGGAACATCTGCCATTACAAAACTTTTTTGATCGTAAACTTTCACTACGCCAAGGTTTGGCTGTAATGTTGTAAATGGATAATCAGCAATCTTGGGTTTTGCAGCTGAAACTTGTCGTATTAAAGAAGATTTTCCAGCATTAGGCATTCCTAATAACCCTACATCTGCCAATACCTTCAACTCTAAATATAACTCAAATTCTTGACCTGGCTCTCCTTCTGTAAATTGTCTTGGAGCCCTATTTGTACTTGATTTAAAATGAACATTGCCTAAACCTCCCTTACCACCTTTTGCCACAAGCATCTTAATACCATGCTGATTAAAATCAGCAAAAATTTGACCTGTTTGTCTTTCGGTAATAAGAGTCCCTACAGGAACTTTTAGGATTAAGTCTGATCCCCCTGCACCATAACATTCTGAGCTTTTTCCATTCTCACCCCTTTGAGCCCTATAATTTTTTACATACCTAAAATCTATAAGAGTATTAACATTTTCATCTGCCTCAAAATAAATACTACCGCCTCTTCCGCCATCTCCTCCATTGGGGCCTCCCATAGGCTCATATTTTTCTCTTCTAAAGGTAGCAATGCCATTCCCTCCGTCACCAGCATAAATATTAATAGTTGCTTCATCAATAAACTTCATCAGATACCACCAAACAAAAAAGCCCTATCTACTGACAGGGCTTTAATTTAAATTATTTAAAATCTTAGGAAGGTAATACGTTCACTAACCTTCTCTTCAAAGCACCTTTCGTTGTAAAACTTACCTTACCAGCCACCTTAGCAAATAAGGTGTGATCCTTACCCAACCCAACGTTTTCTCCTGGATGCATTTTTGTTCCTCGTTGCCTTAAAATTATTCCGCCCGCTTTGACATGCTGATCGCCAAATATCTTTAGGCCTAACCTTTTAGATTCTGAGTCTCTTCCATTCCTGGAACTACCGCCTGCTTTTTTATGTGCCATTTATAAAAGTTCCTTATTTAACTATTATTTTGTCAATCTTAATTTCTGTAAAGCTTTGCCTATGCCCTTGAGATTTTTTATAATGCTTTCTTCTATTCATCTTAAATATTTTAACCTTTTCTCCCCTTCCATGAGAGACAATAGTCGTATTTACAACCGCACCTTTTACCAGAGGGGTCCCGATAGTGACCTTTTCTCCATCAATAACAGATAGAACATCATCTATATTGTAAGTTTTACCAACTTCAGCGCTTAGTTTTTCAACCTTAAGAAGCTGACCCTCTGTAACTTTAAATTGTTTACCACCAGTCTTAATCAACGCATACATCAGAGCAACCTTTATATCTTTAAATAGACACGCGATTATACTGAAAAAATAATAATTTATCAATTAATTGGCATGCTTTGTTTTAATTTTCAAGCGCCATACAAAAGAATCTATTTACATCCACTCATTTAATTAACGTATGTTAAAATTTATCCATACACAAGTAGATTACAAAAAGCATAGTGAACCTCAAAGAAATCACATTACCCATCCACGACCACCTTAATTATGTAGATAAAGTAATTAAAACCCATCTAAGTTCTGATATTCCAGTTATTAATCAGATTTCAACGTATATTTTAAATAGTGGAGGGAAAAAAATGCGTCCTATTTTCCACTTATTACTAGCAGGCCTAGATGGCGAAATTAGAGAGTCGAATCATAATGTAGCGGCTATCATAGAATTTATCCATACAGCGACCCTCCTTCATGACGATGTTGTTGATCAGTCAATAAAAAGGAGGAATATTCAAACTGCGAATGCTGTTTTTGGAAATTCAGCAAGTATTTTAGTTGGTGATTTTTTATACTCTCGCTCATTTCAAATGATGGTCAGCATAGATAATATGAAAATAATGAAAGTTCTTGCTGATGCCACAAATAAGATATCTGAGGGTGAGGTGTTGCAATTAATCAATAGTCATAACCCTCAGGTCAATGAAATGCAGTATTTTGAAGTTATCGACTTTAAAACGGCAAAGTTATTTGAGGCATGCGGAAAAATTGCAGCAATTATAAATAAAAAAGACCAAAACCAAGCTCAACTATACTCTGCGATAGGAAAACATTTTGGCATTATCTTTCAATTAGCAGATGATATTTTAGATTATTCTGGTAATTCAAATGAGATTGGAAAGAATATAGGTGACGACCTCAGAGAGGGAAAGGTAACTCTTCCTTTAATCCTCACAATGAAAATGTCAAACAGTAAGGATAAAAAAATCTTAACCAATGCAATTAAAACGGGTGATATTAATTATTTACCCAGCATTGCTTCGCTTATACAAAAAAGTGGTGCGATTGATGAAATCAAAGAAATTGCAAAGAAACATCTTGATAAAATAGAGGGGCTTCTTGATGGAAATCATAATAAGGACTATCAAGAGAGTATATTAAAACTCGCTAGATTCTCGTTATCTAGGTCAATTTAAAGAATAACCTTTAATGAAGTGAAATTTTTTCACCGTCTTCGATATTGTAATAACTTAATTTAGCAATAGGATTTCTTTTTTCAATTAAATCCCCATCAAAAACTGACTTATCATCAATAAAGACAATTGCATAACCAGAATGATATAAAGTTACTTCAGCATTTTGTCTTTTAAATTTTAGATGATAAGAAACATAATGTTCGCTTTCAGACTCAGACCATATTTCCCAGCCTTTTCCACCTGTCAGTTGCTCAAGCCACTTACCTAAATCTAGCTCAACTTTACATACAACTGCATCCGACAAAAGTAATTCATTGTTACTAAACTTAGTATTTTTTATATTATCTTTCATATCAATCACTATAAGTTATCATATAAACAGTATCATTAATATGGGGTTAGTTTAATAAATTTAAAGGTTAGTTATGTTTATCATTGGATTAACTGGTGGCATAGGTTCTGGAAAAAGTACGGCGGCAAATATATTGAAAGAAATGGGTCTAAAAATTATAGATCTTGATCAAATTTCGCATAATATTATGAAGGCTGGGGAACCTGGTTACAATAAAATTTTAAAAAATTTTGGTGATAAATATTTAGACAAAAATAATAATTTTGACAGAAAACATTTAAGGGATGATATGTTTTCATCAATAGACTTAAAACAAAGAATAGAATTAATTTTACATCCCATTATTTTTGAAGAATGTAAAAACCAATTAAATAAATTAAGTCATGAAGAATTTGTAGTGTTAGTTGTTCCATTGCTTTTTGAAACAAAAAATTATACAAATCTGATTTCTGAATCATTATTAATTGATTGTGATCTCAAATCTCAGATTAAGCGTGTGATAAAAAGAGATGGACTTTCAGAGGTTTTAGTAAAGAAGATTGTTGCAAGCCAAATGAGCAGGGATAGAAAATTATCGTTAGCTAATAAGGTAATATATAACAATGGAAATATGAACAATCTTAAAACCCAATTAGAAAATTATTATAAAAATTTACTTTAGGATATAGAATTAATGTATAAATTTGAATTACCCCTTAATGAAAGAACTAAAAGGATAATCTCTATTGAGGAGATATTTACAAGATTTGATAATCAAATATCCCTTATGGGGCCTTTTTCAGAATTTACATGCTTTGCATTATTTTTTAATATATGTACGGTAGCCTCTAGGTCAGATATAAAAATAGAGATTACACAGGAGCTTAATAAATTAATAGCAAAGAAAACATTAAATAAAAAAACAAAAAAAAATTTAGATCAAATCAATAAATTAATTACAACAAGAAAAGCCTTATTGGGAGCCAACATACCACAAGGAAGTTTTTTTGGTGAGGATCAGTTTTTACAAAAAATAAGAACAGCATCATTAACCCCAGCCGGCATTGTGGGTATCGACCTTCCTCAACTCCAACAATGGTCACAAAAAGTTACCGCTAAAGACAAAAAAAAATATTTTAAGAAAGAAATAGCTCCTTATAGACCCATCTTTACTGCCATAACCGATTATTTAACTATTCTGAGAGATTCTATAACTCTAAAACATATGAGCACTAATGATGATGGCTTGCTGAGCTACCCATTGAACACCTTGCATAAGTATGACTTAGTTCAGATACAAATTACGAATAAATTTAATGTATATCCTAATTTAACATCGAACAAATATATGATTAATGTACAATTTAATTCATTTACAAGGAAGGTTAAAGTAAAAAAAGCTATGCAATTTAAATTAGGTATAAGCCAACAATAGCTTCTTTATGAAAAAAAATTGTCCGACATGTTCAAAGCTATTTGATTATGTTCAAAATGAACCAAATAACCCATTTTGTTCGGAAAGATGTAAGCTCATTGATCTTGGAGAATGGGCATCAGAAAAATTTATTATTAAAGGGAAAATAAATGTTACGTCATCTGAAAATGAAACTTAATTTATTATTATTTATTTTATTTTCTTCTATTGCTTTTGCAGAAGACAATATAATCATATCTAAGGCTTTTATAAAGATGCCAAGGCCTGGAGTTGATGTTACAGCAGGTTTTGCCACAATTAGTTCTGATACTGATCTTAAAGTCATGAATGTTTTTAATAAAAATTTTAAAAATATTGAACTACACTCAATGAAGATGGTTAATGGGGTCATGGAGATGCGTAAATTAATTGAACCGAAATTAGGTCCTAATTCACCCTTAGTCCTGTCACCAGGCAGTGATCATTTGATGCTATTTGGTATAACAAAGGACTTAAAATATGGGCAAGAATTAGACTTAACTTTTGTATTTAATAGCAATGATGGGGGAGAAATAACAAAGGTATTTGAGTTTACTATTAAATAATTATTAATTACTCCAAATATCTCTTTGGGTAGCAATTCCTATTGCACCATTTTCAAAGGATAATGAAATGTCATCCCTTGTCATTCCACCTATTGCATAAATTGGTAAATTTGAATCTTCAACTAATTCCCTAAATTTTTCCCAACCGACAGGCTCAGCATGAGGATGAGAAAGGGTTTTTTTGACCGACCCAAGGACTGCGAAATCAGCATTTTTTTTCTCAGCTACCTCTAGGTCTTTTTTTGAATGACATGACACTCCAACCAATATGTCTTCGGGGAAATATTCTAGCTCATGTAATTGTAATGAATTTAAGTGCACACCATCCAGTTGATATTTATAAGCTAAATCTACACTGGAATTTATTATTATTTTCACATCGGTATTTATAAGCATTTGTTTTAATTGATTTATTAGACTTTCTAATTCACTTACATTAAAAGATTTTTCTCTTATCTGTATCAATCTTAAACCTTCCTTAATCTTATTCTTTAATGCCCGATAAAAGTTATCAAGTGATATTTCATGAAGATTAGTAATTGCATAAACATCGGGTAAATCATTTCTTAAAGCCTTATGAATTAATTTATTTGGGGGGAGGATTTTTTCTGAGTTATTTGTTTTAAGGTTTGCCCACAGCAACTTTTGACCTTCTTTTCCTGTTACCTTACCTACCCATGCCGTTATTTTAAAAAAATATAAAGTCGTTATTCTACCTTTTCCAATAACCCTTCTCGTTGTCCATTGGCTATACTTTTTAACAATAACTCCTAACTCTTCAAATATTTCTCTTTTAAGAGCTTCATCAGGGCTTTCTTTTATCTCTAGCTTTCCGCCAGGAAACTCCCACCAACCCGGCCAAGTTTGCGAATCCAATCTTTTACCTAATAAATACCTGTCATCAGAATCTTTAAGAATTCCAACAGCTACTCGAATATTTAAGATGTTATGTTCTGTATTCAGAATTAATTTCGATGTACTTATAGGATAAATCGGTCGTCCATATCGTAGCCTCATGCGTCCCTCTTCCAAGACTTATATCTAGTTTTATCTCATCTTTTTTCATTTCTGATCCGATTTTTATTTCGTCAAATGAGCTTGAAATAGCACCTGCTTTGGCAAACAAAATTCCATTTAAATATACATCTATTTTATTTAAATCTAAGCCCTTAACTTGACTATTTCCAATCGCAGATAGAACTCTCCCGAGATTAGCATCTGAAGCAAAAAAAGCTGTCTTTACTAACGGTGAGTTTGCTATAGCCATGCCAACCTTTTTTGCCTCTTTATGATTTAATGCTCCATTAACATTGATTGTTATAAATTTTGTTGCGCCCTCTCCGTCTCTTATAATTGCTTGTGATAAAAAGATTGCGGCATCAAAAATAGCTGATTTAACTTTTTCATAATCATCACTATTTTTTCTCAAAATAAAGCTTTTATCAGACGGTATACTCATTAATATAAAAGAGTCATTTGTGGATGTGTCTCCATCAACAGAAATACAATTAAAACTTTCTTCACATATTTCAATAATTAATTCTTTCAACAATATGCTGGAGATAGGAATATCAACCGCTATGAAAGATAGCATGGTTGCCATATTGGGGTGAATCATGCCTGACCCCTTACTTATTCCTGTTATTGTTACATCTCTATCTTTTAGATTGATTTTTTTTGAGTAAGCTTTGGGGGCTGTATCAGTAGTCATAATAGACTCCGCAGCCTCTAACCAATTATTCTCATTAAGATTATTTAAAGCATTTGGAATCGCATCAGTAATTTTCTTAACTGGCAATTTTGACATAATTAGACCAGTTGAAAATGGAAGAATTTGTTTTTGGTCTACCCCAAGGTGCTTTGCCAGAGATTTGCAGACAATAGTTGCATCATCAATCCCCTCTTGCCCCATCCCGGCATTTGCACAGCCACTATTTATAATAAGTGCTCTAATATCTCTTTTCTGCTCCAAATTATCTTTAGCAATTAGAACTGGAGCCGCACAAAATTGATTTTGAGTAAACACTCCGACAACAGAGCTTTTTTCTGGAATTGATATGACTAATATATCTGGTGACGCACCGTCCTTAATGCCAGCATTAGCAACCCCCATCCTTAGACCTTTAATTACATTTAGATCTTGTTTTAGTATTTTTTTTAAATTAATAGCCATTATTTTTTTCTCCATACCGTTCCGGTAGGGGTATCTTCGATTAAAATATCATTTTCTAGTAAATCATCTCTCAATTTATCTGCTGTGACATAATCTTTTGATGCTTTTGCCTCATCCCTTTGCCTTATAATCTTTTCAACATCAATACCTTTATTAACATTATCCTTTAAAAAGACCTCGGCATCTTGACTTAAAATACCTAATACATTCCCTAGCTTGATTAATAAATTAATATCTTCAATATTCTGATTTTTATTTACCTTTAAGGCTAATTCAAAAAGTATCGCTATAGCTTCTGCTGTATTAAAGTCATCGTCCAGTGCTTTTTTAAAATCATTAGCAAATTTTGAATTCCAATTAATTTTAAATTCTTTATCTAATTTAAAATTCCTAACACTTAAATAAAGTTTTGTTAAAGCTTGTTTTGCTTCTGCTAAATTTTTTTGAGAAAAATTTAATGGACTTCTATAGTGGGCCTTTAAAATAAAAAACCTCACCACTTCAGGTTGATACTTTTCTAAAACACTCCTAATTGTAAAAAAATTACCTAGCGACTTTGACATTTTTTCATCGTCAATTTTAACAAAACCATTGTGAATCCAATAGTTTGCCATTTGACAGTCATTAACAGCTTCAGATTGTGCAATTTCGTTTTCATGGTGAGGAAATTGAAGGTCTTGCCCACCTCCATGAATATCAAAGTTTTTACCTAGGAGCTTATTACTCATTGTTGAACATTCTATATGCCAGCCTGGCCTTCCATTCCCCCATGGTGACTCCCAATATGGCTCATTTGCTTTAGCAGACTTCCATAAAACGAAGTCATTATTATCATCTTTAAATTTATCTACCTCTACTCTAGAGCCTGCTATGAGGTCTTTAAGAGATTTACCAGATAATTTTCCATAATCTTTAAATTTAGAAACAGCATAAAAGACATCATTATTTTCAGCTTTATATGCAAAGCCTTTATTAATAAGCCCTTCAATCATTTCAATCATTTCATCTATATGATCAGTAGCTTTTGGTTCTAATGATGGGCTAATGACTCCGAGTTGAGCTGCATCATAATTCATCTCTTTAATAAAATTTTCTGTTATAACTGAATAGTCAACTTTCTCATCAAATGCTTTTTTTATAATTTTGTCATCAATGTCAGTAATATTCCTTACATAATGAACCTCATATCCACTTTCTCTCAACCATCTTGTAATCATGTCAAAAACAATTAAGACGCGTGCATGACCAATATGACAAAAATCATAAACTGTCATTCCACAGACATACATCTTGACTTTATCTGGCTCGATGGACTTAAAAATCTCTTTTTTATTATTTAAAGTGTTGTAGACTGAAAGCATTATAAATGAACTTTGAAGAGCTCTCCTTTATTGGTAAACGAAACTAATTTATGATAGATTTCGATTTGTAATGCAAAAATTATACCACGCAGTTTTTTAAGCTAATTACTCAACCAACAATTACAATTGGAGTAAACTTTGAAATATATTTTAAAACTTTTTTTTATTTTTTTAGTATCTTTTACAAGCGTCAATATTTATGCTGAAAAAAATATTCAATTTGTCATAAATACTACCAAGGGAAATATCATTATTAAAACATACCCTAATAAAGCACCCATCACCGTCAAAAACTTTGAAAATTATGTTAACAAAGGATTTTACAATGACACCATATTCCATCGTGTTATTGATGGCTTTATGATTCAAGGAGGTGGATTTACCAAAGATATGTCACAAAAACAAACAGACTCACCTATTAAAAATGAAGCAGATAATGGTCTTAAAAATGAAAAATATAGTATTGCGATGGCAAGAACCTCTATTCCTGATTCCGCAACCTCTCAATTCTTTATTAACGTAAATAATAATAATTTTTTAGACTTTCCAGGACAAGACGGTGCCGGATACTGTGTTTTTGGTAAAGTTATAGAAGGTCATGATGTTGTTGATAAGATTGCAAAATTAAGAACACGTGTCAAAAATGGGATGGGTGATGTCCCCATCAAAACAGTAAAAATTAATTCGATAAAGGTTAAATAAATCTATGAGTAAAGTTACTTTAAAAACAAACCATGGCTCACTACTAATTGAGCTTGATGAGAAAGCTGCACCCATCACCGTCAAAAACTTTGAAAATTATGTTAACAAAGGATTTTACAATGACACCATATTCCATCGTGTTATTGATGGCTTTATGATTCAAGGAGGTGGATTTACCAAAGATATGTCACAAAAACAAACAGACTCACCTATTAAAAATGAAGCAGATAATGGTCTTAAAAATGAAAAATATAGTATTGCGATGGCAAGAACCTCTATTCCTGATTCCGCAACCTCTCAATTCTTTATTAACGTAAATAATAATAATTTTTTAGACTTTCCAGGACAAGACGGTGCCGGATACTGTGTTTTTGGTAAAGTTATAGAAGGTCATGATGTTGTTGATAAGATTGCAAAAGTCTCAACAGGCTCAGCAAGCGGTCATCAGGATGTTCCAAGTGAGGTTGTTATTATTGAGGAAGTATCAACCTGATTCACATAAAAGATAGTGCTATATTTTTTTCAGACATTCATTTAAATGACTCGTCAAAAAAAGATATAGCATATTTTTTATCTTTCCTAAATAAATATGCTAAAGAATATCCTAATATTTTTATTTTAGGGGACTTATTTGATTGGTGGCCAGGCGATGATAGTAGTCAATTTAAGGAAGTAATTACAGCACTAAAAAAAATCTCTAATAAATCAAAATTATTTTTTATTTGCGGTAATCGTGATTACTTAATTGGTAAAAAATTTGCCCTTAAAACTGATATCACTATTCTTGCAGATCATGAGTTGATTAAACTCGGACAAGATAATGCGATTATTCTTCACGGCGATACATTGTGTACTGACGATAAAAAATATCAAAGATTTAGAAAATTTTCTAGATCTTGGATTAGCAAAAAGAGTTATTTATTATTTCCAAAATATTTAAAGGATCGTATATTTAATTTTGTTAGAAAAAAAAGTGATTACGATAAAAATCTAAAAGCTGAAGATATTATGGATGTGAATTCTTTTGCTGTGGAAAAATTATTCAATCAATTTAACAACCCTCCGATTATGATCCACGGCCATACTCACCGACCAAACATTCATCACTATAAATTTAATGGGGTAAAGTCAAAGAGATGGGTATTAAGTGATTGGTACAACTCTGGCAGTTTTTTACTTTGGAAAAATGGTAAGTTAAAAACTATTAAAATTTAAGTTTTCTTAAATTCACTTGCTCTATTTACTTTGGCAGCTTGGTTAAGTATTCCATTAATATATTTATACCCATCAGTACCACCAAATGTCTTTGCAATTTCAACTGCCTCATTTATTACAACTTTATATGGAACAGAAATTGAAAACTTAAGCTCATATAATGAGAAATAAATAATTGATAACTCAATTGGGCTAAGCTCTTCATAACTTCTATCAATATAAGATTCGATTTCTTTCTTTAATAAATCAAGGTTTTTAAAAACACCTGACATCAATTCTTCATATAAACTTTGGTCAGCCCTAATATAATCAGGGTCTTCCTGGATATCTTTTTTTATTTGCTTGATATCAATTTGGTTCACAAGGCCACGGTAAACACTTTTCATCACCAATTCTCGTGACTTCCGTCTGTTATTAATCTTTTTTTTTCTTGAATTCACTTTCGAATCTAAAATCATACGCCATCCATCAACAAGGCCATCTCTATAGCCCCGTCAGCAGCTTCCTTACCTTTTATTTTAGTTCTAGCAAAAGCCTCATCACTGGAGTTTGTTGTGATAATTGCATTGATGACTGGAGTATTGTGTGTCAATTGCACTTGCATCAGTCCATTGGCTGATTGATCAGATACCACCTCAAAGTGATATGTTTCACCACGAATTACAGCTCCTACACCAATTAACACATCATACTTTTTTGTTGCTGCATAAGCATTTAATAAAACAGGAATCTCTAGTGCGCCTGGAACTTCTTTTTGAAGGACATTGTTTTCATTAATGCCTTCAAATATAAGTTGATCGACACATGACTTCAGTATCTCTTTTACAACAGGAGCATTAAAACGCGAGAAAACAATCCCTACCCTAAGGTTTTTTATATCTTCCTTACTCAACATTAAATCCTAAACTTAAAGAAAAATAATTATACCCTTTTGCAAGGCATTGAGAATGCCTAATGTAATAGGTACACCAACAACAATCCAAGCTAACGGAAGAAGTAATCTTTGCATTGAGACATTTGTAACAGATGCAACAGTCTTCAGGCTGGTATGGTCTATTTTTAGAGCTCCTTGTTCAGCTTTTAATTCTTCTGAGGTCATGCCAAATTTTTTGTCGACTGGTTTAACTAACAAATTTAATATGAAGCCAACAATCAAAAGTAATGCCAAAATTTTAAAACTTGAATTATATGCTTGGTCTGTTGGTATCCCCATACTTAACTGATACTCTCTTAAATAAGATATAAGCATTGGACCCACAATGCCTGCCAGAGACCATGCTGTTAATAATCTTCCATGAATAGCGCCAACATGTTGAGTTCCAAAGATATCAGCTAAATAAGCAGGTATTGTCGCAAAACCTCCCCCATACATTGTAAGAATAACTAATGTAATAAGAACAAAGGTAGCTATATACTGATTTATCCCTGCCCAAGGAGCTGCTAAATAAAGAGCTGTTCCCAAGCTAAAAAATATTGCATAAGTTAACTTTCTGCCAAGAAAATCAGATGATGATGCCCAAAAAATTCTTCCAATAATATTTGCTAATGAAAGCAATGCCCCAAAACCGGTAGCAATTGCTCCTATAATAAGCGGATCAAAACTACTGGCTGCAATTTCTTGAAACATTGGTTTTGCAACAGATAAAACTCCGATTCCAGCAGAGACATTTAAACATAAAACCCCCCACAACAACCAAAACTGTGGAGTTTTATGGGCTACGCTTACATGCACATGGCTAGAAGAAATCATATTATTTGTTTTTTTTGCTACTGGTTTCCAACCTTCTGGCTTCCAACCCTCAACAGGAACACGATAACCAAAAGCCCCTATAGTCATTGCAAAAAGATAAATTAAACCCATAATGAAAAATGTTTCCCCTACACCATTTGCTTTAATCAAATAGTCCCCCAAGGGCATACCAATCATTGCTCCTCCACCAAATCCCATAATTGCCATCCCAGTAGCCAAGCCTCTGCGATCAGGAAACCATTTAATTAAGGTTGAGACAGGTGAAATATATCCCAGTCCAAGTCCTATACCTCCAATCACGCCTGCACCTAACCAGATTAACCATAATTGATGAAGTGAAACCCCTAATGACGTCACCATCAGCCCACCTCCCCAAAATATAGCTGCAGCAACGCCAGCCTTTCGTGGTCCGGCTTTCTCTAACCAATGTCCAAATAATGCTGCTGCAAGACCTAAAAAAACAATTGCAATGGCAAAAGTCCATACAACATCACTTCTCATCCAGTCACATGAGGTAATAAAAATACGTTGAAAAAAACTTATATCTGCTCCGCACTCCCTTCCTACTAATTTCGTTAATTCAGGCCAAAAAATACTAAACCCATAAATCATCCCAATTGATAAGTGAATCATTAAAGCGGCGGGTGGGACCATCCATCTATTAAATGCTTTATCTGCAATGATTCTATTTTTTGCTAGGGATTCAAACATGATAAAAATATCCTTAAAAAAAACATTAATTAATTTAAATAATATTACATGAAAATAAATTATCTGGGACGTAATAAACACAATCTAATTAATGTCATAAAAATGACATATCAATGTCATAATGTTATCTACATGGCAGCTAATATATTAATCGTTGAAGATGAAGAGGCTATTTTAGAATTAATAGCGCTTAATCTGCATCAATCAGGCTTTAATCCCCTGAGAGCAGTAAGTGCAGAAATAGCGGATAACTTAGTCAAAAATACAATACCTGACCTAATAGTCCTTGATTGGATGTTACCTGGGATGGATGGAATTACTTTCGCTAAAAGACTTCGTGCTAATTCTGATACAAAAAAAATTCCTATTATTATGTTAACAGCCAAAAGTGAGGAAGATAACAAAATTTTAGGTTTAAATTCTGGTATTGATGATTACCTTACTAAACCCTTTAGCCCTAAAGAGCTAATAGCTAGAATTAATGCCCTGCTTCGAAGAAGCTCTCCTGAGCTGACTGATGAGCCAGTCAAGATTTTAGACTTAACTATAGACCCACTCCAACATCAATTAACAATCAAAGATAAATTAATAAAAATTGGTCCAACAGAATTTAAAATTCTTCATCTATTTATAAAAAATTTAAATAAAGTTTTTAGTAGAAATCAAATTATGGATAAGGTATGGGGAAATAAATCTGAAATTGATGACAGAACTGTTGATGTCCACATTAAGAGACTACGGGTATGCCTTTCTTATAATGGTTACGATAAGATTATCCGAACAATCCGTGGTGAGGGTTATAGTGTTTCAGAAAAACATCTCTTATAAAAATATACAGCTATAATGAATTTAATTTAAAAAAACAGAGATAATTTCTTTGCAAGATATCAAACTTCGAACCTTTATATTTTTTGTTTTAATTTTATTTTTGAGCTTTATTGCCTCAAAAATTTTTAGTTTAAATATAGCAATTACTTTTCTCATCCTAGCTTTAATTATTTATCTTATTTCCCACATTTTTTGGATAAACGAATTATCTAAATGGCTTGATAATCCAAAATCCAATGAGATCCCTGATGGTAGAGGTATATGGCAAGATATATTCTCTAAAATATATAAAAACTATAGATTTGAAAACAAGTCGAAAAAAGACCTTGCTACCGCAATGGAAAAATTTGTTGAGGCAGCAGATGCACTCTTAGATGGTGTGGTCTCTCTAAATGAATCCAATGAAATAATTTGGTGCAATAAAAGAGCACAATTAATGTTTGGCATAAACGTTCGCAAAGATACTAATAAACCAATTCTTCATATTTTTAGGAATTCAGAATTTAAAAAATATCTTGATGAGGGAAATTATGAATCAACGCTCCAAGTTGATACTGAAAACTATATTAATCATATTGAAGTAAAAGTAATCCCTTTTGGACGATATCAAAAACTTTTAACTGCTAGGGATATTTCGCCAATACTTAAAAATGAATTAGTTAGAAAGGAATTTGTATCAAATTTTACCCATGAATTAAAAACACCCCTTACAGTAATAACAGGATTTATAGAGACACTCGATCAACCAAAAAACAATCTATCACCAGGTACAAAAGAAATATTTACACTTATGAGTGACCAAGCAAATAGAATGAAAGATTTAATAAATGATCTATTATTATTATCAAATATTGAGGCAAGTCTTAATAAAAATAGATCAGAAAAAATCTATATTGGAAGATTATTTGATTCCATCAAGGCATCTTCAAGTAAGCTTAATAAAAAGAAACATAAAATTAAATTTAATATTGACAAAAACTTAAATATTTATGGGTCTAAGAGTGAAATCCAAAGTGCATTTTCAAATTTAGTAAGCAATGCAATTCGCTATACGCCTGAAAAGGGAAATATACTTATAACCTGGCATCTTATAAATAACTTACCAATTATGGAAGTAACAGATAATGGAGTTGGTATACCAAAAAATAAGATCAATAGAATCACCGAGCGTTTTTACAGAGTGGATGAGGATCGAAGTAGATCCTCTGGTGGGACGGGGCTTGGTTTATCAATTGTGAAAAATATCATGTTACAACATCAAGGGCAGTTGGAGATCACAAGTGAACTAAATCATGGGAGTACTTTTAAGCTGATATTTCCAGAAGATAGAATCATAAAGCCTTTATGAGAATATTTTTTTTATTTTTACTTTTACTTTTAAGTGGATGTAATTCATCACTAGAAAGAAATGATGCTACGCAGTATGATAAAGGCTCTTTTAGTCAGCTTACAAAAACAGATTTTGACCGGATGGCCGATTATGAGATTAAAGAAAACACACAAAGTTTAAAAATTCTTGCCTTAAAATTTTATAAAAGAAATCCTGCAGAATTAAGAAAAACTACTTCAGATAGCCCTGAAGTTACAGTCAACTGGCTTTTTTCAAACTCACATAGCTGGAAATTCAAAGAGATTAATAATGCCCAAGGTATTGAGGCGCTCGATCAAGTGTTTGATGAAAATTTTAATGGGGATAGAGTGCTCTCCCTTATTGCAGGCTTATACACTATGCTTATAACCGCACATGATAATCAAAAAGAATTTGATATGTTTGACTCACTAGATCCACAGCTAATTTATAATGCGGCTAGAAATGTCGAGGTTATTGTTTGGAGACTATCAACCAAAAGGAAAAAAAACGGAAAATTATTTCTTGTCACAAACGAAATGAATGATAATTTACAAAACCTAACATTTGAAAGAGAGTTTGGAAAGATTATTGGTAGAACAGATTATTTTGCCTACGTATTATCTGAAAAAAAAGAGCGGTATATAACAAGAGCTATTCAAGGGACAACAATAAGAGTTTTATTGCCCTTTTTATAATAATATTTTTTCGATGCCACCTTTTGTTGCCTTATCAACATACTCTTCTAACCAATTTTCGCCAAGATTGTGTTTAGCTAACTCAACAACAATGTAATCTGCAGTTGTATCGGTGTCATCTCCATAACGCTGAAGTCCCTGAAGGCATGATGGGCAAGAAGTCAAAATCTTAACTGGCACCGACTCATTCTTCGATGAGTTAGTTAGCTCAGAAATTCCTTTTTCAATTTCTTCTTGTTTTCTTAATTTTACCTGTGAGGCTATATCTGGTCTTGCTGCTGCAAATGTACCTGATTCACCACAACATCTATCATTTAAAGGTACCGATTGATTTATTAAATAATTTGTTACTTCCGTTGGCTCATATGTCTTCATAGGGCTATGGCATGGGTCATGATACATATATTGCTGACCTGAAACTCCATCCATCTTAATATTTTTTTCCATTAGATACTCATGAATATCTAATAGACGACAACCAGGAAATATTTTTTCAAATTCATATTTTTGCAATTGATCCATACAAGTGCCACAAGACACAATAACTGTTTTGATATCTAAATAATTTAAGGTATTTGCAATCCTATGAAATTGAACCTGGTTGTCTGAGGTAATCTCTTGCCCTTTATCTTCATCTCCCGATGAGGTCTGAGGATAACCACAACATAAATACCCAGGTGGCAATACAGTAATTGCCCCAACCTCAAATAACATTGCTTGTGTCGCTAGCCCTACTTGAGAAAATAATCTTTCTGAGCCACAGCCTGGAAAATAAAAAACAGCATCAGACTCCTCATTTGTTCGACTTATATTTCTTATGACTGGAACGACTTTATCATCTTCAATCCCTAACAAACCCCTAGAGGTCTTTGTTGGCATATTTTTTGGCATTGGTCTGTTCAGAAAATGTATTGTTTGTGCAATTACAGTTGGCTTTTGTACACTGGAAGCAGGTGATTTTTTTGAAAAATTTGTTAGTTTCAATTTTTTTAGAAATTTATACCCCCATCGCTGCATTTTATATCCATAGTCAACCATAACCTTTCTCATTAATTTAATTGTCAAAGGATCCTTTAAATTAAGATAGGTAATTGCGATTGAGTTTCCTAGATTAAAATGCTTTTTACCCTGCTCCCTTAGAAAGTTTCTCATTGAAATAGAGACCTCACCATAATCTATATCTACCGGACATGGAGCTAAACATTTATGACATACCGTGCAGTGATCAGCCACATCATTAAACTCCTCAAAATGTTTAATTGAAATTCCTCTTCTGGTCTGCTCCTCATACAAAAAAGCTTCAACAAGTAATGAGGTTGCTAAAATTTTGTTTCTAGGACTATAAAGCAAATTAGCTCTTGGAACATGGGTTGCACATACTGGCTTACATTTTCCACATCGTAAACAATCACTCACTGAGTCTGCAATAGATCCAATAGCTGACTGATTCATAATAATCGACTCCTGCTCCAACAATCCAAAGCTTGGTGTATAAGCATTCATAAGGCCTGAGCCAGGTAATAATTTACCTCGATTAAAGTTTCCATTAGGATCAATTTTCTTCTTATATTCTGCAAAAGTATTTATTGTTGATGGCTCTAAGAACTCCATTTTTGTAATTCCTATACCATGCTCTCCAGAAATAACGCCATCTAAACTTTTGGCTAGATCCATTACGCGCGCAACAATTTTTTGGGCCTCTTGCATCATTTCATAATCATCTGAATTTACAGGAATATTTGTATGAATATTACCGTCACCCGCGTGCATATGAAGCGCTACAAATAGTCTCGAGCTCAATATGTCCTGGTGTTTTTTATAAATGAGCTCTCGCATTTCTGCATATTCTCGACCTGTAAATATATCTTCCAAGGGAATTTTTAATTCGCTCTTCCAAGAGATTCTTAATTTATGAGATTGTATTAAATCTAAGATTCTCTCCTCACCAAATTCTTCAGGTAATCCCTGGAACTCTTTCGAGGTTTTATCAAAACTATTTAAATAGCTTAGCCATTTATTTTTAATGGAAATAAGATGTTCAAGCGCTAAGGACTTCTTTTTTTCGAAAACCCCTTCATCAGGAATGTTTTTCAAATCTCTTAACAGGCTAAAATTAAATAAATTCTCTAGCTCATCAATTAACTTTAACTTGTTACGAACTGACTGTTCAATATTAATTTTTTCAATTTCATCAGTATACTTTCCTAGGTTTTGCAACGGAATGACAACGTCTTCATTTATTTTGAATGCATTTGTATGTTTTGCAATTGCCGCTGTTCTTGCTCTATCCGACCAAAACCTTTTTCTTGCTTCTGCCGATACTGCTATAAATCCCTCTCCATTTTTCATGTTTGCAATTTGAACAACTTTCGAGGCAACAGCACCAAGCTCATTTTCATCATCAGAAGCAATATCCGCAATTAAGATCATTTTAGGTCTCTCTGGCCTAGTTGCTTTTGTGGAATAGCCCACCGCCCTAATATACCTTTCATCTAAATGCTCAAGTCCTGCTAGATATACCCCATCAAACTCTTTTAAGTATTCAATAATTTGAACAATTGAAGGAACTGCCTCACTAATGCTCCCAAAAAATTCTAAACATACTGTCCTAATGTGCTGTGGCATTTTATGGAGAATAAATCTTGCAGAAGTGATTAATCCATCACAACCCTCCTTCTGTATACCTGGCAAACCACTTAAAAATTTATCAGTAACATCCTTTCCAAGCCCTGCCTTTCTAAAATTTACTCCAGGTATTTCAAGTATTTCGGGATCCTGTTTAGGATTAATACCATTTTCGTCAAATTTAGTTATCTGGAATTTAACTGTTTCTGTGTCGTGAACTTTACCAAGATTATGAGCTAACCTTTCGACTTCAATCCAATCCCCATTTGGATCAACCATCTTCCATGAAGCTAAATTATCAAGAGCGGTACCCCAAAGTACAGCCTTTTTCCCGCCAGCATTCATCGCAATATTTCCACCTATACATGAGGCATCTGCAGAGGTTGGGTCAGTAGCAAATTCTAGGCCTGAATTAGATGCAATTTCCATAGCCCTTCTTGTAACAAGGCCGGCACCACAATGAATTGTAGGAACAGTTTGACTAACGCCTGGTAGATTTTTAAATTCAACCTGACTTGCACTGTCTAACTTTTCTGTATTTATAACTACTGACTGAGAAACTAAAGGAATTGCCCCTCCTGTGTAACCAGTCCCTCCTCCACGAGGTATTATAGTTAAGCCTAACTTAATGCAAGCTTTTACAATATAAGCGACTTCGGATTCGTTATCAGGATTTACCACGACAAAAGGTAGTTCTACACGCCAATCTGTTGCATCTGTAACATGAGAAACTCTTGCTAAACCATCAAATTGGATATTATGTTTTTTTGTATATTTCTTTAATCTAGAATAAACTTTTTTTCTTAGCTTTTTAACCTGGTTAAACTCTAATTCAAATTCATCAATTGCAGTTCTGGCAGCTTTGGTTAATTGTGCTACCTTCATGTTACCAAAACTTCTATCTTCAATGCTTTGAACTCTATGGCGCATTGCTTTAAGCAGCATATTTAATCTTTTTTTGTTTTCTAAAAGGTCATCTTGTAAATAAGGATTTCTTTTAACAACCCACAAGTCTCCTAAGACCTCAAATAGCATTTTTGCCGAGCGTCCCGTTTTTCTCTCAGATCTGAGCTCTAAAATAATGTCCCAGATATCGTGGCCTAGAAAACGTATTACAATTTCCTTATCTGAAAAGGAGGTGTAGTTATAGGGGATCTCTCTCAATCTATTAGATGAAGAGGATGGTAACTTAGCTAATACAGATGATAGAGGTGCGTTCATTTATTACATTCATTTTTAAGCTATACAGAATACCATGCAAGGATAATCCATACAAAGTGTTATTTAATTTCAGTAACTGTTGTAAGTTATGAGAGAATATATTTATGATTATTCAGTGTTATTAAAGTTCATGCTTTGGATTAAATCTTTTCATATTATTTTTATGGTTACTTGGTTCGCGGGATTATTTTATCTCCCAAGATTGTTTGTCTATCACGCAATGGCAGATGACAAAATAAGTACCGATAGGTTTATTGTAATGGAAAGAAAGCTCCTTTACGGTATTATGACGCCAGGCGCAATACTTACTATTTCTTTAGGTTTATGGCTTATGTACCAAAATAGCCTTTCTGGGATATGGTTATATCTTAAACTCCTTTGTGTCATTTTTTTAAGTATTTATCACCTATACTGTTTTAAATATTTTTTTGATTTTAAAAAAAATAGAAATAAACATGGTCATATTTTTTTTAGATGGTTTAATGAAATCCCAGTAGTACTTCTTATTATTATTATTTTATTAGCATTCCTAAAACCAATATGAAAAATATTTTAATTTCTGGGTCATTAGCATATGACTCCATCATGGTCTTTCAAGATTATTTTAAAAATCATATTCTGCCGGATCAAATACATAAACTAAGTGTTTCTTTTTTTGTGCCTGAGCTGAAAAGAAATTTTGGCGGAACTGCAGGGAATATTGCCTATAACTTATCTTTACTTAATTCAAACTCCATTATAATAGCAACAGCAGGCGATGACTTTAGTGCCTATGAGAAGAGACTAAGTAAATTTGATGTTATGCAGGATTATATTAAAATAATTCCAGCAAGTTTAACAGCTCAAGCCTACATCACTACTGATTTAGACGATAATCAAATCACTGCTTTCCATCCGGGGGCAATGATGGAATCACATCAAAATAGCATTTCTAATATTACAGAAAAAGTTGACCTAGCAATAATTTCCCCTGCAGGAAAAGAAGGGATGTTGAAGCATGCAAAAGAATGTTTTGAAAAGGATATTCCTTTTATGTTTGACCCAGGGCAAGGTCTTCCAATGTTTAATAAAAATGAATTGAATACTTTTATCAACCAAGCAACTTACATTGCCGTCAATGATTATGAAGCTGAACTTCTGATGAAGATTTCAGGGTTAGATGTAAATGAAATTCAAAAAAAAGTTGAGGCTCTAATTATTACAAAAGGCGCTTATGGTTCTGAGATTTATTCTGATAAAAAAATTAAGATTAATCCAATAACGGCAGATTCTCCGATAGATCCAACGGGCTGTGGTGATGCTTATCGAGCAGGTTTGTTATATGGAATTACAAACAAATTGACTTGGGAAGAAACCGGAAAACTTGCCTCAGTGATGGGAAGCATAAAAATTAAAACTCAAGGAGGACAAAATCACCAACCGTCACTTGAAGAAATAGAAGGGTTGTTTGGAGCCAAACTAACTTAGATCTTTTTTATTTATATCAACAGAATAGGTATTATTATCTTCCAAGGAAAGTGCAGTTAACCTTTTTCCCCATACACAAGCAGAATCAATGGAAGCTCCATAATGATGATGATAAAGCTCTATCGCTGACCAATGCCCAGAAATTATTTTTTTATCTCTTTTAAAATTAGACTCATAAGAAAACCATGGCTTTAAATTCGGTGGGAGGTTATTCAAACCTCCATTATATGTAAAATCTAAAGCTAGGTCTTTATTCAAGCAACGCATACGAGTCAATACATTAATAGTGAATCTCATTTTGTCTTTCATATTCATATCCTCATTCCAGCTATAAGGTGCATCCCCGTACATATTTTTAAAAAATTTCTGTGGATCTGACTGCATGAACATGCAAACATTGTTAGCATATTTATCAGCAGTATCAAATGACCAACAAGGATGTATCCCCGCATGAACGAGGATAGCTTTCTCATTTGAAAATATTAATGGCCAAGTTAAAACCCAATCGACTAACTGATTTATTTTTTGAGAAGTTAACAAAGATTTTAATGAGTCTGTTTTATTTAGGTATCTTTGTTTAAAAAAAATAGCTAAAAAATGAAGGTCATGATTACCTAAGACAATTTTGATATTTTTTTGATTTTCGTAACACCATAATAAAGTTTCTAATGAAAAATTACCTCGATTTACAACATCCCCAACAAACCAAAGTTCATCACTATTAGAATCAAATGGTATTTTACTAAGTAGATCTTGAAGAGAATAATAGCAACCTTGAATATCACCAATTGCGTAGGTTGCCATTTAGACTATTTACTCTTTATAAATTACCACCTGATGAATTTGCCATCCATACAACAGCGGCTGCCACCTCTGCATCTGAAAGTGATGGATTTCCACCTTTAGCAGGCATGGTTCTTATTCCATTAATCGCATTATTTACGAGCATCTCTTTACCTTGGGCGATTCTTGGAGCCCATTGATCTTTATCGCCAATTTTAGGAGAATTCATTAGGCCGCCTGCATGGCACAGTGCGCAATTTTTTTGTGTAATTTGTTCGCCAGATATACTTCCACTTCCCGCAGTCTCCCCTGCTGCTACCTCAGCAACCTTAACCTCTGCTACTGGCTTAACATCTGCCTCTGTAGCCTTTTCCTCAACTATTTTATTCTCAACTACCAATGTAGCCTCAGGGCTATTGCCAGTTGTCACTGTAACGATTACTACCATTGCAAAAATAAAGCTACCTAAAACCACACCCACTGTTTCTAAGATACTTCTTAAATGACTATTTTCTTTACTCATGAAACCCTCTCTTACAAAATTAATTAAAAGTTAAATAAAAATAAATTTATAGTAGTGATCGACTAAAAAAGCCGTAAATATTAAACTCAGATATAAAATCGAAAAATTAAATATTTTTTTTGATAGTTTATCAGAATAATTCCTGTACAACACAATAACATAGTAAAGAAATATAGCGTTTAATATGGTTGCAAAGAATAAATAAATAAGCCCAGTCATTCCAACACTAAAAGGCATCATAGTGACTATCACCAAAATAATTGTGTATAAAACAATATGCAATAAAGTGAATTTTTCTCCATGGGTTACAGGTAGCATAGGTATCCCAACTTTTGCATACTCCTCCCTACGATACAATGCTAATGCCCAAAAATGCGGTGGTGTCCAACAAAATATTATTAAAAAAAGAATCCACGCCTCTGGTGATAATTGATTATTGACTGCGGCCCAGCCTAGCACAGGTGGCATCGCTCCTGAAGCCCCTCCTATAACAATATTCATAGGAGTAGCAGGTTTTAAAAATACCGTATAGATTGCTGCATAAGCAAAAAAAGTAATTAGCGTTAACCACATGGTGAGAAAATTTACAAAAAAGAAAAGGGTCGCCAATCCCATACCTCCAAGTATGGATGCTAGAACTAACGTTTCTTGCTGAGAAATTTTACCAGTTCCTAGGGGTCTGGCTCTTGTTCTGGCCATCTTTGCGTCTATGCTCTGCTCAATCAGGCAGTTAAATGCGGCTGCGGCAGCTGCAACAAAACCTATACCCACAATACCTGAAAATAAGATATCCCATGGAACCATACCTGGCGTGCTCAGAAACATGCCAATAACTGCTGTAAAAACAATTAATGAATTAACTCTTAATTTACAAAGGGTTAAAAAACTTTTAATTTTTTTTCCATTTATTTGAAAATCTTTATTTTCAAGTGTTTTAGCCATACTTTGGTGTAATTCTTGAGTTTATAATCACCGTTATTATAACCAATAAAGCAGCGCCAAGGTTATGCATTGTTGCCAGCGCCAATGGTAGATGAAGTAATAAATTTAGTACGCCTATAATAAATTGAAAAATCACAACAATGGCTAAAAGGTTTCTATATAAATTACATGATCTAAATTTAGACATAAAATAAATCATATATAAAAAATATGATACAAAAATAAAAGCCCCAATCCTATGAACCCATTGAATTGCTTGAAGTGCTTGAAGTGTTAAAGCATCCCCTTGAGCAGTCAAACCCAATTCTCTCCAGAGTGAAAAGCCATTACCAAAATCCATTGGCGGTATAAACTCTCCGTGACAAGTAGGAAAGTCAGTACAAGCAAGAGCTGCATAATTTGTACTCGTCCAGCCCCCTAGAAATATCTGAATAAATAAAATCACTAGAGAAAATCTAATTAATTTTTCTAAGGGCGGATTCAGACTGATTAATATATCGCTAACACTACCCCAATGCCTATGGGTAATATAAACCAATAAACCTAGTGTCATCATACCGCCTAGCAAATGCAACGAAACTATAATTGGCATTAAAAGCTCTGTTACAGTCCACATCCCTAACAACCCCTGGGCGATAACAAGACCCAATAATCCATATACTAATAATGGATTCATTTTCAACTCATTTCTATTTTTATAGGCCAAAACAGTTAAAGAAAGAATCATTAACCCAAGAATACTCGCTATGTAGCGATGGGCCATTTCAATCCAAGCCTTACTTTTGTCAATAATGCTATTAGGGTAGCTTGATTGGGCTTTTTCAATTGCAGATTCACTTTCTGGTACCGTTAATGTTCCATAACAGCCTGGCCAATCAGGGCAACCAAGACCAGCATCCATCAATCTTACATAAGCGCCAAAGACAACCACACATAAAGCAAGTAAGGTTGCTCCCAACACTATATTTTTGAACCAAATCATACAAACCCTCTCATAAAATTAACCTCATAACCAGTTATAATAATATTTTTTAAAAATCTATTTCAAATTAAATTGAAGAAAAATAAAATTATACCTATATTTTTACTCGCTATTTTTTCGATACTTATATTTATAAGCCTTCAAAAAAATCCTGTAAAAAATCTTAATATGACCGCCATTGGCGGTGAAAAAATTACTTCTCAGCAGTTACTGGGCAAACTCACACTTATTAATTTTTGGGCAACTGATTGTCCAGGTTGCATCAATGAGATGCCTGGCCTTATTGAAACTTATAAACAATATCATGCTCAAGGACTCGAAATAATTGCTGTCGCAATGTATTATGACCCGCCCAGCCGCGTGGTCAGCTACAGCAAAAACAATAAACTTCCATTTCCTGTTGTACTTGATTCTAATAAAGAAATCATGAACAAGTTTAACGATATAAAGCTAACCCCAACATCAATTATTCTTGATAAAAATGGCTATGTAATAAACACCATTGTTGGAGAAATAAATTTCAAAGACTTTAATAAAGAAATTGCAAAACTTCTAAAATAATTATTTCTGATTTTTTAGAAGCCTCTCAATATCCTTAATAATTCCCATGGGGTTTGCATCGGGTTTATACTTCATCATCAAAAAACCAAATGGATCAATCAAGTAAGTTGCTCGAGCATCAAATTCAGGATAATCTTGAAATTTTTTAACCAGCTTGCCATAACTAGCACTTTTTGGATCTATATATTTCTGGCCATTAAATAAATCTGAGAATTTTATCCATGACTGTATTTTTTTTGAAATCAATAGACGGTCAACTTTATCTCTATCCTTGCCTAAAGCAAGCCTAATTTGCCTAAGTTGATATAATTTATCTTCACACAATCGATTGCAATCTTTTTCGACAAAAAAAACTAATGTCCATTTGTCATTTATTGAAGCGATGGTATCATTTTTTATGTCATACACCTCCAACTTTTCCAAACGGATAGCTGGGGAGATAAGTTCCCCTTTTTGTGTTCCCCCACCCCCTTTCTTAAAATCAGTAAAAAATACCAAATACCAACTCAACAAAACAGGTATTATAAATATTAATGCCACCCCCAAGAGAATGAACCGAGCCCTTAATACTTTATTAACCATTTGATTTCCTCGTCATGCTTAGCCTTATAAAAATAATTAATAGAGTGATCGCAAATGCAAACCATTGAAAAGCGTAGCCATAATTTTTCTGTGAATCTGGTGCGGGTAATTTAAAATTTCCATATAACTCCTTATCTACAATTGGATCTAGGTAGATCATATAAGGCAAAACGTTGGCCGAGAGAAAATAATTCAGCTCTGAAACATCAAGCCTCTGAAACCTAAAAATTTTCGAATTAAGCGTCTCAATATTATTTTTCCCTAATTTTATTCCGCTTACCGGAAAATCTGCAATATGTCCCTGGAGGCTCTGCTTACCGACAATCTCATTTATATTCGGTAGCATCTCTCTATTTTTTAAATTTGGATGCCAACCCCTATTTACCAAAACAACATAGTCTGACCCTTTAATTTTAAAAGGGGTAATAATATTAAACCCAGGAATTTGATTAAATATCTGATTGTCCAAAATGATATTTTGATTATTGATGAGCGAACCCTCAAACGTCACCTTTCTCCATAGGAGTGATGATTTTTCATCAAGAGCATTATATTTATTTAAGACAATAGTTGCATCTTGTTGCCTATCTGCATAATTTGTATTTAAATCATTCTTTTGATCAGCCCTATCAATTTGCCAAAACCCTAAGATAATGAAGCCACAAAATGTAATAATAAAAACTAATGTGGGGAATAGGCTAAACTTAAGTTTATAATTATTAAAAAACAATTTTATCCTCTGGAGGTTTTCTTGGAATTCGCATCAATATATAAGTTTATCGTTATTCTGCTTCTGGTAATAATTTTACTATCTTTAACAAAAGGACTTCATTTCTTAGTTAAAGATGATGAAAAATCTTTACGCATGGTTAAATCTCTAACTTTGAGAATTGTTTTATCAGTTTTATTATTCATTTTATTGTTCTTTGGGTTTTATATGGGTTGGTTGTCACCTAATCACCTATAAAAAAAGGTTACCCTGAGGTAACCTTTTTCTCCTGAACGCTTCTTAAATCCAGTAAACAAATATAAATAAACCAAGCCAAACAACATCGACAAAGTGCCAGTACCAGGCAACTGCCTCGAATGCAAAGTGATCTTTTTTGCTAAAATGGCCTTTTATTGATCTATACAATATAACAGCCAACATTATTGCGCCCATTGTGACATGAAAGCCGTGAAATCCTGTTAGCATATAGAAGGTAGAGCCATAAATTCCCCCGTTCATAGTTAAGTCAAGGGCTTGATGAGCGTGGATATATTCGTAAGCCTGAAAGCCTACAAAAATGAACCCGAGTAAAACTGTAGTCACTAACCATAAACAAAGTTGTTTGCGGTTATTTTTTTGAAGGGCCCAGTGAGCCAGGGTGACGGTTACACCACTCGATAGAAGAAGCGCTGTATTTAATGCAGGGACACCAAAAGCTGGAATAACTGAAGTATATTGCGTATATTTTGATGGATCTGGTATCACATTCATTGGCCATGCAGCCTGAAAAGCTGGCCACAAAAATTCATGTGTTCCATTATGCCCCCCCTGACCTTCTCCACTCAACCAGGGTAAAGAAAATTCTCTCGCATAGTATAAAGCGCCAAAAAAAGCAGCAAAAAACATGACTTCAGAAAGAATAAACCAACCCATCCCCATTCTAAAGCTTACGTCAACCTGCTTACTGTATTTTCCAGCTATACTTTCCGTAATAACATCCCTAAACCAACCATAAAACATGTAAATTACTGCAGCTAAGCCAATAAATAATATAATCTTCCCAACATCACCGCCATTAAGCCAAACTGCACCACCTATAAAAGATGTAAAAAGTGAAAGAGTTGCAATAATAGGCCACTTACTGCCATCGGGTATGTAATAAACTTCTTGAGATGCCATAATTTTTCCTGTTTAAATATTAATTAAATAATTTCCTTAGTTTACAGCTACTTTTTTTGCCCTAAAAAAAGTATAAGACAAAGTTAACGCATTAACCTCCTCAGGTAAATCTTTATCAACTTCAAACCTTACTATCATTTCTTTTACTTCACCAGGCTTTAATAGCTGATTAATAAAACAAAAACACTCAGCTTTTTTAAAATATAACGATGCAATTTGTGGCGAAACACTTGGTATAGCTTGCCCTATCACATCACCATTATATAAATTCTCAACAATGTATGTAGCCTCATAAAACTTGCCTGGCTGCACTTTCATAGTCTTCACATTTGATTTTAATTTCCAAGGTAAATCACCATTAATATTAGAATCAAACCTTATTTTTACAAGTCGATCAGTACTATATTCTTGTTTAACATCACCCTCAACAACACGTATTGTTTTACCATTTAATCCAGTAATTTTACAAAATACATCATACAAGGGGACCATAGCGTAACCAAATCCAAACATTAAAACAGTCACTATAAACAATGTGATGACAGTTTTTTTTGTTCCCTTGCTAGCCATTAATTGCAAATATTAAAACAAATACCCCATAAAATGAACATGCCATTAAGCCTAATATAATCGCTAATCGTTTATTTTTTTTACTAAGCCTCTCTTTTGTGCCCGTCGATTTCATTAACCGTTCTCAAGCATCCCTTTTTTAATTTTTGGGGGTGTTTCAAAGGTATGAAAAGGTGCTGGTGAAGGTACTGTCCACTCAAGACCTTTTGCCCCCTCCCAAGAGACTGCTTTCGCTTTTTTACCACCCAACGCACACTTAATTACGATGTAAACAAAGAGTAATTGTGTGACTCCATAAGCAAATCCACCAATACTTGACATCATATTAAAATCGGCAAATTGAATATTGTAATCAGGAATTCTTCTTGGCATTCCAGCTAAACCTAAGAAATGCTGCGGGAAAAAAAGTATATTGGCAGTTATTGTTGAAAGCCAAAAATGTATTTTTCCTAGTCTTTCATCGTACATATGCCCTGTCCATTTTGGTAGCCAATAATACACTGCTGCCATCAAGGCAAAAACTGCACCTGTAAGTAAAACATAATGAAAATGGGCTACAACAAAATAGGTATCATGATACTGAAAATCAACAGGTGTGATGCCTAGCATTAAACCTGAAAACCCACCGATCGTGAATAATATTACAAACCCTACTGCAAATAACATTGGTGTTTCAAATGTCATTGACCCCTTCCACATAGTAGCCATCCAGTTAAATACCTTCACACCAGTCGGTACGGCAATTAACATGGTTGCGTACATAAAGAATAGCTCCCCTTTGATTGGAAGGCCAACCGTAAACATATGATGCGCCCAAACAAAGAATGAAAGAATTGCAATTGAAGCTGTAGCGTAAACCATGGATGCGTAACCAAACAACGGCTTTCTTGAGAAGGTTGGTATTATAGATGAGACTATTCCAAAAGCAGGTAAGGCTAAAATGTAAACTTCAGGATGGCCAAAGAACCAAAAAATATGTTGAAATAACACAGGATCGCCACCCCCTGCTGCACTAAAAAAACTTGTGGCAAAATATTTATCTGTTAATAACATTGTGACTGCACCAGCCAAGACAGGTATAGATGCGATTAGTAAAAATGAAGTAATAACCCATGTCCACACAAACAAAGGCATTTGCATTAATGACATCTCTGGGGCTCTCATATTAAATACGGTCGCTATAATATTAATTGCTCCCATTATTGAAGAGATACCCAAGAAATGGACAGCAAAAATTAGGAATGGGAATGCATCTCCTGTCTGAAGAACGAGTGGAGGATACATTGTCCAACCACCAGCAGGACCACCGCCTTGCATAAATATCGTACTTAAAAGCAAAGCGAAGGCAAAGGGCAGAATCCAAAAACTCATATTATTCATTCTAGGTAGGGCCATATCTGGCGCTCCAATCATCAGCGGGATCATCCAGTTTGCTAATCCTACTCCTGCAGGCATCACTGCCCCAAAAATCATAACAAGGGCATGAATCGTTACCATTGAGTTATAAAATTGAGGGTCAACAAACTGTAGCCCAGGTTGAAATAATTCAGCACGAATAACCATAGCCATTGCACCGCCGACAAAAAACATTGTTAGCGCAAATATCAAATAAAGCGTACCAATATCTTTATGGTTTGTAGAGAAAAACCATCGCTTCAATCCTGTTGGCTTGTGTTCATGATCATGGTGTGTGTCTTTTGCTATTGTGCCCATAGATTTACTTCCTAAATTAAATTTTAAAAATTATTTTGTTTGGTTTTTTCTTGCTTCTGCCACTTCCTTTGGTTGAATGAGATCACCTGTATCATTTCCCCATGCATTTCTTTCATATGTTGTAACCGCAGCAATCTCTAAGTCAGATAGTTGGTCACCAAATTTTGGCATTAAATTTTTACCGTAAATAATCCTATATAGATGTTCAAGTGTGTTCTCACTCTTAGTAGCAATTACGCTACCTGCAAGTCCAGGAAATGCTCCCGGTACACCTTGTCCATTCGCTTGGTGACACATCAAACATTGTTTTTTATAAACTTTCTCTCCCTCAGCCATTGATTCATACATTGTTAAGGTCTTGTTTTGTGATTCTAATGCTGCAAGTTTCAATGCTTTTTTATCATCGACCCATGCCTCGTATTCTTCCATCGACACTGCTTTGACAACAATAGGCATATAACCATGTCCTTTTCCACATATTTCAGTACAGTTACCCCGGTAAGTTCCGGGCTCTTCAATTACTGCCCAATTATCATTAATAAACCCTGGAATCGCATCACGCTTCCAACCGAGCTCAGGAATCCACCAGGCGTGAATTACATCCTCAGCAGTTGTTAAAAGTCTCAGTTTTGTATTAACAGGAACAACAAGTGGCTCATCTACATCTAAAAGGTAATTTTCATGATCCATTGGGCTTAGGCCAGAATTTAGTTGTGCAACTTCCTGACTGTTCGCATCAAGGGAACTATATATCGTGATGCCTTCATCAAGGTAGTCATATTTCCACTTCCACTGTATACCTGTTGCTTTAATAGTTATTTTAGCTTCAGATGTATCGTCCATTCTTATTAACAAGCCAGTGGCAGGAACTGCCAACGATATAATTATTGCGGTTGGAATAATCGTCCAAAGAATCTCAACGGTCGTGCTATGTGAAAATTTAGCAGCCTTCGCTCCTTTAGATTTTCTGTGATGGAATATTGACCAAAACATCACGCCAAAAACTAAAATTCCAATTACAGTCACAACCCAAAGCACAATCATATGCAAATCATAAATTTCTTTACTTATGGGAGTAACCCCTGGGGTCATATTCAGCCCCCATTCAGCTAGAGCTGTAACTGGCATAAGAAGAAGTAGAACTAAAATTTTTTGATAAGCTGATTTCAATTTGATTTACCTTTTAATAAGTTATAAATTATTTTAACCTTACTGGTTATTTACTAAAGTTAATGACTATATAAGCCAATTCAAATTCCAACAAAATTAGACCCTAGGAAGTACCTATCTCAGAATTTTTCTGATTTTGTTAACAAATTGTAAGAATTCTATCAGCAAAAAAAAAGTATTTCAATTGTCAGGTACAAATATTAATTACTAAAACCATTATAATAATATGGTTATTTTAAAAATTTTTCAACAAGTTAAATAAATCTTTTTCTATTCTTCTTATTTAAACTTAGTACCAAAAAAGTTTTTACCAGATTTTAATGTAAAAATTTCTGTTGGACTTACAGTAATCTTCTCATAAAATGTGCTCTTTAAAACAGTGATATCACAATGCATATCCTAAAAAAAATAGTTTTGATTTCATAAAAGGGTATTGCTAGGTAAAGATTGATATAGCTTAGAATGAATAGTGATGATTAGGATAACAAAACAAAAATATATTTTTTTAATCGAAGACCATGATATTGCAGGATTAGGCCAAACAATAATCTCATGTGTTTCTGGATTAATTGGCTTATGTTCAACCATGTATAAATTTTTAAATCTTATTGGTGCCGAGAGAGAGAATCGAACTCTCACGCTGTTACCAGCGCGGGATTTTGAATCCCGTGCGTCTACCAGTTCCGCCATCCCGGCCAAATTAAGCCGTAAGTATATCAACCAATGAAGCGTATGGAAATCAATGATTTTGATTATAAGCTTCCATCAAGCTTAATTGCTCAGCAACCTCCAAAGACCCGCGGTGATAGTAAATTATTAATTGTAAACCCAGAAAAAAAGAACATTTTAGATATTCATTGTAAAAAATTTTTTGAATATTTACGGCCTAATGACCTTCTAATCTTCAATGACACCAAAGTTATTAAGGCTAGATTATTTGGAGAAAAGCCTACAGGGGGAAGGGTTGAGCTTCTCATAGAAAATATCTTAAACCCTACTAGTGCGCTGGTAATGATTAAAACTTCAAAAAAAATTCAAATTGGCCTTAAGGTATTTATTTCAAAATTTATTTATTTAGAAGTGACGGATATTAAAAAAAAATTATTTCAGGTTAAATTATACAATTCAAACTTTACTGATTTACTTGAAAGTTTTGGTCATATGCCACTTCCCCCTTATATTAATAGAGCAGATCAAGCAGAGGATTTAGAACGCTATCAAACTACTTTTGCTAAAAAATTGGGTGCTGTTGCAGCCCCTACCGCTGGCCTACATTTTACCGAAAAAGATTTTTTAAAATTTAAAGAAAAAAAAATTAAATATAATTTTTTAACGCTTCATGTTGGGTCTGGAACATTCCAACCCGTCAAAACTCAGAATATTTCTGACCATCAAATGCACTATGAATATTTTAATATCTCAGAGCAATTAAAAAAACAAATACTTCAAACCAAAAAAAATGATGGTCGTGTTATTGCAATTGGTACTACTTCGATGAGAGCCTTAGAAGCTTCGTTTATAAATAATGAAATTAAAACGGGTGACCAAAAAACTAATATATTTATAACGCCTGGATATCAATTTAATGTCGTCGATAGCTTGTTCACAAATTTTCACTTACCCAAAAGCACTCTTCTTATGCTAGTGTCTGCTTTTGCTGGTTTTGAATTTACAAAAAAATTTTATAATCATGCCATTAATAAGAAATACCGTTTCTTTAGTTACGGTGATGCAATATTTATTGAACATAAAAAGCTCAAAGAAGACTTATAAATAGTTAATTTAAATTTAAAATGGAAAAAAAATAATGAAAAAAATAATGCTTGTTTTGCTATCAACTATCACTGTTTACGCGGGGAGCCTTAACGCTGAAATTAAGGAACAGGCCGAGCTCATTTTTAAAATCCCACTCAAAAAAGAGCCAACTACAAGGCCCCAAACAATAGCTTACATTCCAGTTGAGAAAAAATATTATATTGCCGATGGTGGTTTAGCCCCTATGGGCTCGAATAGTCAAGCGCCCATATCAAAATCTCTTGTCCACACCTATGATGAAAAAGGAAATTATATAGAATCAACCCGACCAGGCTTTGATAATCGATCCATTTATTTTAATACTAAAAAAAATAAACTTGAAACAATTACATACAATGTTTCGGCTGCAGCAGGATTTGCGCCTATGACAGGTATTTATTCCTTAGAGCTTGATGATGATGGTCTATTGACCGGCAAATCGGGTGATATTATTAATACAGTTTTTGCTTTTGAAAGTTCTGGCACAATGCCTTCTTTTGATGGTAAAAATAATTTGTATTATGCGAAACAAGAAAAATCAAACAAGGTAATCGTTGTTGATGCAGAAGAATTTGCTGCTAAAAAAACAATAGAGCTTGATTTTAAAACTCCTAAAGTTCAACATCACGATGTCGCAAGCCACTTTGTTGCTTTTACAGATGTAAAAAATAATGAGTTAATTCTACTTGATATAGACCACAAACGTTTTTTAGTTTATGACACCAAAGGTAAATTTAAGGGAGAGAGTATGTTGCCAAAAAATTTAAAATTGCGCTCAAAAAATCATTTTAATGGCTTAGGTTACACGCTAAACGGATATTATTTTGTTTACATTGATTCAGAAGGTGAGTTTGGTACTTACCATGCATACAAAGTGCTGGACTAAGTTAGCTATTAAGCTTAGTTAACAATTCATGCAAGTTGGTGATTGATGAATCTTGTTCGCTCCTATTTTTATACTCATATTTATTTTCTGAAATAGTTTTTTCACCAACAGTAATCCGATGGGGTATTCCAATTAAATCAGCCTCACTAAACATCACTCCAGGACGAAGGCCTCTATCATCCAACAAAACATCGAAGCCTTGTTTAATTAAGTCATCATAAAGTTTATCTGCATAATTTTTTACTGCTGTGCTTTTATCATAACCAATTGGCGTAATGATAACTTCAAATGGTGCAATGGATGGAGGAAAAACAATACCTTTTTCATCGTGACTTTGTTCAATCGTTGCCGCAACAATCCTTGAGACCCCAATCCCGTAACAACCCATAATGACTGGCTTTGAAGTGCCATCTTCGGCAATAAAATTAGCCGACATTTTTTCAGAATATTTTGTCCCTAATTGAAAGATGTGGCCAACTTCAATTCCTCGGCAAGTTTTAAATTTCTTAATATCAGGGTGATCTTTTGCTAACTCAATATTTGCAGCAAAATCTGAATGTTCATCATAAACAAGAACATCTTCACCAGAATCTGCTAACACATGAAATTCATGGGAGGCATCGCCGCCAATAGTGCCATTATCTGCCGACACTACTCTAAATTCTAAACCTATCTTCTCAAAAATACTCTCATAAGCTTTAAACATTTTTTGGTATGTTTCTTTGAGGCAATCAAAATTAGTATGGAATGAATATGAATCCTTCATTAGGAATTCCCTTGCTCTCATAACACCAAATCTTGGTCTTATCTCGTCTCTAAATTTCATTTGAATCTGGTATAAATTGATAGGTAGCTGTTTATAACTATTAATTTCCTTTCTTATAATATCTGTTATCACTTCTTCATGTGTGGGTCCAAAGCAGAATTCCCTTTCATGTCTATCTTTAATTTTTAACATTTGAGGACCAAACTCTTCCCAGCGTCCTGATTCCTTCCATAAGTCAGCTGGCTGAATGGCTGGCATAAGAAGCTCTATACAGCCTGCATCATTGAGCTCATCACGTATAATCATTTCAATTTTTTTTAATACCCTTAGCCCCAATGGCATGATTGTATATAATCCCGATCCAAGCAATCGAACCATACCCGCCCTTACTAATAACTGATGACTTAAAAGCTCTGCCTCTGCGGGCGCTTCTTTTCTTGTTGCAATATAAAATTTTGATGCTCGCATTTTTTAAAATTTTTCCTTCATTTCATCCCGCAGTAATGATTGGATATCATGCCATAACTTTTTCTTTTTATCTGTATTTCCTAACATTTCTTCTATAGATGGTGATGATTTAAAATTTATGCCTAAATTATTCAACTCCATAGATTTAGTATCCCCAATCAGAAATATATGATGAGATAAGTTCATTTTCAATGTCGCAGCTAACTCACTTTCCTTTAAGTTTCTAATGCATTTTGAATTTTCTGATATGGAATTCATGTAAGTATGCAAATTTTTAGATAATTCAATTTCATCTTTTGAGGGTTCATCAAACTGAGGAAAAATAATAGAAATATTCAATTCTTTAAAAAAATATGAGCCGATATCAAATAATGTACGCTTTACTTTTTCTTGTCTTTTTCTATGAAGCCAAACTGGAAGTAAATTCAGTTCCTCATATGCCATTCTTTTATTGATCATTTTAATCTATAAACTAAGTGCCATTAGAATGGCATCTTCCTTTCCATTTGATGTTTTGTAGTAATTAGGTCGAATTCCAACCTCATTAAATCCTTTGTTTTCATATAACAGAATAGCATTTTTATTTGAACTTCTAACTTCCAGAAAGAGATTTAATGTTTCCCTCTTTAAACAATAGTTGATTAAATGATCTAAGGCAATCTTACCAAACCCCTTTCCTTGAGAATCTCTTTTTATAGTAATATTTAAGAGTTCGCATTCATCAGCGGCAAAGCTTGCGACATAATAACCAATAATTAGCTCATCATTTTTGAGCACTTGAAAAGTATTCTCAGAGCTCATTGAATCAAGGAAATTTTTTTTTGTCCAGGGAGAAATGTGACAATTCGCTTCAATCGAAGCAATTTTTTCAATATCGCCCAACTCTACATTCTTAAAGCTTGGTTTTTGTTTCTTTATTTTCAGAATCAATTTTTCTTTCACTAATCGTTTTTGCAACCTTGTTCCTTATGTAAATTGGAGCAGCATTTTTAAGGTTAAAACTTTCATCTAATTTTTTTAATGCTAAATAGGCAATGGCCCCCGCCAAAGGATACTCATTATCATCAATCACAATTCCTTTTGATTGATATTTTTCATTAAGATTTTTTTTATATTCAGAAACACCAGATCCAACAATAACTCCGCCCCCAATCTCTAGATTAGGTAAATTATTTGGCTCAAAAACACCATTATCGATGATCGACACAAACTTGTCTGCAACCCTCTTATAAGCACCCATATATACCTCACCCATCCTTGCGTCAATACAAGATATTACAATCTCTTTATCTGCTTTTTTTGCGAGAGCCTCTAAATTGTTAATACCTACGATAGGTAAAC